>Ga0307509_10000296_pt1 | contig 82434 bp, 62 predicted proteins | sample 10_EM_MG_FD_202245 | JGI IMG/M metagenome (GOLD analysis project Ga0307509, IMG submission 202245) | Populus trichocarpa ectomycorrhiza microbial communities from riparian zone in the Pacific Northwest, United States - 10_EM | ecosystem: Host-associated > Plants > Roots > Unclassified | place...
ATGGAACTGAGGTATGTAAAGGGGGTGAGGCCCACGGCCCCCCATGGACGAGCTATGACCCCGCAGTGCCCTGGCAACCGGCCATACCTTTTTCCGCTGTCCCCCGAGACAGTGTGGTCGATCCCTACAAGCAGACGCTAATACGCTTTGCCCAATTGGCAACGGGTTCTCCCAACCCTACATTAATTTATTGTATGTTTGCATAGATGACCGAACATCGGGAAGCAACTTGGCTCACCTTCTCCATACCCAACTTCTTAACAAATAACAGCCAATACTACAGCTAAAAATATTTAAAAATAAAACAAGTCCATAATCCTAATTAGAGTCATACCATCCATCCGGTTGAATAATAGTCTTTTGTGGTGGTAGAGAGGAGCGGAGTTGGAGAGGGGTTGCGATGTAGCGTGGCTGCAAGTGGTAAGGCCCAATGTACGGTTATTTATAGGGTGCAATAGGTGGCAAACTGACCTAACTCTACTATACAAAGGATATCAATCGAGCATTCATAGGTGAAAAAAAAGAAGAAAAAAAAAAGATCTAAAACGTAAAATAAGTGAAAAGAAGCGACTATGTCATAGATAGAAGGGAAATCTGCCATGGGAAATCGAAACTAGGACCAACGAAACGGAAAAAAAGTTCTAAGGGCGGAAATAAATAGCCCCCCACCACGTTATTCCAACAGTCAGTCGCAGAAACTCGAAATTGTTCACTTGACCGTGGTACGAAGTACCCGGGAGGTTTCGGTAACCAGACATCAAATTGACCTAGAGACTTTGCGGGGTCGGGGATAGGGTTTGCACAAAAGGGGAAGAGAGAACATGTGGAGGAAAAGAGGCTATGGCCACGGGGTGGGCTCTCGAGACCTAGGGAAGACGTGGAGGGGGGGCGAGAGTATTATGAGGAAAGGTCGTAGGAGGATACGGGAATACCATATGGTCTTGGTCAAAGAATCGAAGAGGGCGAAGAGTCCTGGAGCTCGGCAACCGCAAAGCAGGCGGGGATTGGAGGCTGCCAGGCTTGCAGCAGATTCACCACTGCTTCATGTCCCTTTCTAGAGGCATACCAGAGTGGTATATGACCACTTTTGTCTGACCTGGTGGGGTTAACATCTTCGCAGTCCAAAAGCTGCTTGACCACTGACTCGTGCCCTTGGGTAGCCGCCCACGAAAGTGGTGTCCGACCATCATTGTCAGATTTATCGGGGTTAACGTCTTCCCTGCCCAAAAATTGCTTCATCACTGACTCGTGACCCTCAATTGCAGCCCATGAAAGTGGTGTATATCCATAGTTGTCGGGGCTGTCGGAGTTGACGTCTTCCCTGTCTAAAAGCTTCTGCACCACTGACTCGCGTCCATTACCCGCAGCCAACGAAAGTGGTGTCCTACCCTCATTGTCTGGTTTATTGGGGTTGACGTCTTGCCGGTCCAAAAGTTGCTTCAAAACTAACTCGTGACCCTTAATCGCAGACCATGAAAGTGGTGTATTGCCCTCGTTGTCTGCCCTGTCGGGGCTGACCTCTTGCCGGCCCAAAATCTGCTTCACAACTAACTCGGGACCCTGGATCGCAGCCCATGAAAGTGGTGTCCTACCCTCATTGTCTGGTTTATTGGGGTTGACGTCTTCCCGGTCTAAAAGTTTCTGCACCACTAATTCGTGCCCATTAGCCGCCGCCCGCAAAAATGGTGTATTTCCTTCGTTGTCGGGCCTGTCGGGGCAGATGTCTTCCCGGTCCAAAAGTTTCTGCACCACTGATTTGTGCCCTTCATTCGCCGCCCGCCAAAGTGGTGTATATCCCCGGTTGTTGGGCCTGTCAGGGCAGACGCTTTCCCGGTCCAACAGCTGCTTCACAACTAACTCGTGACCCTGAACTGCAGCCCATGAAAGTGGCGTATTGCCCTCATTGTCTGCCCTGTCGGGGCAGACGTCTTCCTGGTCCAAAAGTGTCTGCACCACTGACTCGTGCCCACTATTCGCAGCCCACAAAAGTGGTGTCCTACCCTCATTGTCTGCCCTGTCAGGGTTGACGTCTTCCTGGTCCAAAAGCGTCTGCACCACTGACTCGTGCCCATTATTCGCAGCCCATGAAAGTGGTGTCCTACCCTCATTGTCTAGTTTATTAGGGTTGACGTCTTCCCGGTCCAAAAGTTTCTGCACCACTGATTCGTGCCCATTACCCGCCGCCCGCAAAAATGGTGTATATCCCCGGTTGTTGGGTCTGTCAGGGCAGACGTTTTCCCGGCCCAACAGCTGCCCCACAACTAACTCGTGGCCCTGAACTGCAGCCCATGAAAGTGGCGTATTGCCCTCATTGTCTACCCTATCGGGGTTGACGTCTTCCTGGTCCAAAAGTGTCTGCACCACTGACTCGTGCCCATTATTCGCAGCCCACAAAAGTGGTGTCCTACCCCCATTGTCTGCCCTGTCAGGGTTGACGTCTTCCTGGTCCAAAAGTGTCTGCACCACTGACTCGTGCCCACTATTCGCGGCCCACAAAAGTGGTGTCCTACCCTCATTGTCAAATTTATCAGGGTTGACCTCTTTCCGGCCCAAAAATTGCTCCACCACTGACTCTTCCCCATTACCTGCTGCCCACAAAAGTGGTGTCCTACCTTCATTGTTTGGGTTATTGGGGTTAACATCTTCCCGTTCCAAAAGTCGCTTCACCACTGACTCGTTCCCAAAACCCGCAGCCAATAAAAGTGGTGTTCTACCCCCATTGTCTGGTTTATCGGGGTTGACGTCTTCCCGGTCCAAAAATTGCTCCACCACTGATTCGTGCCCTTTCGCCGCGGCCCACAAAAATGGTGTCCTGCCCTCATTGTCTGGCTTGTCGGGGTTGACGTCTTCCCGGCCCAAAAGTTGCTCCACCACTGACACGTGCCCTTCCCCTGCAGCCCACGAAAGTGGCGTCTGGCCCTCGCTGTCTGCCTTGTTTGGGTCGACGTCTCGTCGGTCCAAAAGCTGCTTCACTACTGATACAGGCCCTTCCATTACACCTCTGAGGAGGGGTGTACCGGCGTGGTTGCAGGGCTGGTCAGGACTAACATCTTCTCGATCCCAAAGTTGCTCTACCTCTGACTCATGTCCAAAAGCTGCAGCTATGAGGAGGGGTGTGTGGCCTTCGTTGTTTGCCTGGTCAGGGTTAACGTCTTCCCGGTCCAAAAGTCGCTTCACCACAGACATCCGCCCCATAGCCACAGCCACCAAAAGTGGTGTATCGCCTCTGTTGTCTGGCTTGTTGGGCTCGATCGTGTCCAGCCTCAGGAATAGCTCCACCACCTTCTCTTGGTTACCCCTCACGGCCCATGTGAGTGGAGTTATACCCGCAGGATCTCCTTGGTTGACATCAGAGCCACTCATCCCTAACAAACCGGTCATAACATCAACAATCCCGAAAAACGATGCACAGTGTAGTCCGCCGAATAGCGGAGGAGTATTGACTTCTAGTGAATCTTCACCCGGACCCAACATTTGCTCAAAAAGTAACTTAGCGGCTATGTGCTTCTCGTACTGGCCCAAGAGCCCCATGGCAAGCGATTTCGCGTGATCTGAAAGTTCCCTCTTTGCGTGGACACCCCAATACCGCGAACAATATTTGAGGAAGGGCATACTTGAGAGGTCAGGTTGGGAATTGGCCGGAAGGGCCCTGGCCTGGTCTGAATTCAGATAAGTCAGGCAGGTTTCTGCCATCACCAAGTGAGCTCTGGGGAAAAGGTCGCGATGAGTAGAGAGGTACTGGCGAAGTGTATAGTGGGCCAACCGGGCGGTCGAGGCTTCAAGATCAAATATGACTAGTCCTTGACAGCAGGTGAGCAACGTCTCTGTCCCAGGTACATTATCATTATTGAAATATGTAGCTCCAATTTCCACAGCAAGAGCATGACACAGTTCGTCTACCCCTAATGGCCGTTCCGAATAACATACCCACATCAACGTGGCCATGGCTAGTTTTGCTTTTTCCCCTTCTTGAGCATTTATCCGTTCCAGTGTGGTCTCGTATGCATCCCCCAACCCCAGCCCATCCTCCATCTCATTGAGCCTATTTCGCCTCCGATGGATCGTCGTTTCTCTCAGGATTGTTTCGACCTTGAGTGAAGCTCGTAGGAATCTATATTTTTGCCTATCAGCATAGGACTCAAAGGGGCTTTCTGAACCCCCCACAGGCACATACGTTTCAGAGATCCTTTCTGGAATGCTCTTCATAATATCACTCTCTAGTAAACTATCCATTGCGTCTGGAGTTGTGTCCTTCCTCAACCTCGCGCGCAGATCTGTGCCTATATCCTCTTCTCTGGAAACTATGGTGTAACCTACTCCTAAGTATCTCGTGAATCCCAAGTGGAACTCTAGAGATACTAATAGGATAGGAGGGAAAGTCTCGGTGGAATATCTTCAAGAGATATAAGATAGATGAGGGACCGATAGAGTGACCGTTCAACCTGTAGTATATTAAAGAAGAGCGTTCCTGTGAGGCTTGAGAGACTGAATCCTTATGGGATAGCAGGCTCTTTAAATACAAATAAAACATAACCAAATATCCTGTGCCTAACGCAAACACTTACTATGCTGAGATAGTATCGAAGCAAACAACTAAGTCCTAGAACATAGGTATAAAGGCGACAGGATGTAACTAACAAAACAAGTAATGGAATCAAACAATAAGGGATCGCTACTAATGTACTAATCCAGTAGTACTAGTAGGAAAGCATAAGGTTGCCTAAAGGGTACAAGGGTAGCAAAAGAAGCTATAAGCAAACTTAAGAATAAATAACCCAATAGGAAACTATAACAAATAAGGAAAGTACAAGGTAAAAAGAGCAGCGCTACTATTGTAGAACCTAAATAGGAAACATCCAACATCAGGTAGGTACAGTAGCGAGAACATTAGGCAGATTCCGTTACATATGGACATACTTATCGTTCTCTCACCCAACCCCCTCTCAACCACTCCCCGTATATGTGATCTTCCGGTAATGAACATTCGTGTACTTGGCGAATTCTGGAGAATTTGTCCGAACGCATCAAGAACCTCCAGCCGATGCCTTGGAACACATTCGTCAAGTGCGTCAACGCAGATGAATGTGCGTTGAAAAGATGTGATAGCAGCGCACAATTTCACAATATCAGGGAGTTGCAGCCTCCGACCACCAATCACCTTCTTCTGCCCCCGAAATTTCCGTACGATTTCCGCCGGAATTACTCCTAACCCACCCAGAAGTTGCTTGAGCAAAGAGCCGAGCATGTTTGTAGGAGTCTGCGCTTCTCGGGAAGCAAAGTCAAAGTAAAAACAAGCGACCGCCATATCCCGTTCTATGGCCTGGTCACCTAGATAGTCTACAACCACGGAGCTACCAGGGAGACTTGTCAACAAATTTATGTCCCTCGTTCCTCACTGATAGTCTCTCATACCAGATGTAGCTCTTGCCAACCCCCGGGTCACCATAACAGAACAAGGCCGTGCGATCAGATCCACCATTCTCACTACCACTATACCAGCTTCTGAATTCTTTCGTTTCCAGTAACCAGTTCCCTATACTCTCCACCCGCAGCTCACAAATATCCTCATGTCGCACATGCGCCTCTAAGGGTGACAACCAGGCCAGGATTTTGGACTCATCATCGGTAGCAGTAAAGAAAATGTTATTCGATACGTTGAAAGAATTGACGTTTTCAGTAAAAACTCGAGACATACTTCGCTTTCCGTTACTTGAAGCCCTGTAGAGAATAGGGCGCTGAAGAAATTCGGGTCGGTTGAGAAAGTTTCAGTGGGTTTAGGAAAAGCGGGGCTCATCGCCCAGCCAAGAGCTTGTGAAACCAAATACCGGTATGGAGCTCTCTTGTTTCTACTCGGGTGTTGCTAGGATCAGGCTCCAGAAGAACCACCCATCTTTCCCCTAGCCAACCGAGTTACCCCCTCATAAAGATAAATGGCGAATATGAAATACTCCAAACATCACTAATTGTGACTCTTCTTAACCCTAACAGACCAGCCATAGTATTATCTATAACCAAATCGACGAAGCGAAGCCTTACCCAAGGCTACAAGGCTGGTATTATGGAAAGAATAAACTCCTTATCCATGAGTCCTTCGGGCGCGCCCAAGAGACCAAGTGGAGAAACCAATCATATTTCGAAAGTATCCTTCATTTGCTAGAGTCGAAATACAGTGACTAGATATGAATCTTGGCGATTGCGGAATACTGAGACACGCTGTGGACCAACAGCAAAAAAAAAAAAGGCCGGTAATGGTAACGCAATGGTAGAAAAAGGAGAATTAAATATGAGTTTTGATCCAACCTCCGTATGATAGTAAGGAACAAGAACGCATTTAGCATCTTTGAGAGTTTGCGCAAGGAGATCTAGGTATGATAGCAGGAAAACAGGTTATTTTCTGTTAACCTAAAGGTCTTGGACACCCAGGTGGGTAGCGAGACCTGGAAGAAGTGTAAAATAGGGCTTTCAGACCCGAAGAAATCCGATCGCTGCAGAACAAGTCAGCAACAACACAGCGCTCTTTTTACATTTTATTAAAAGATTTTAGTGGTGATAATATTGGGCATTCAGTGGTAGATTATCACCTGTTTCATTGCAGTCAGTATGGTCAGCACCCAACTTGTGTAGCCGGGAATCCTAATTCGAGCAGAACAAATTTGAAGGCAATGAAATATTACCCTACACAATCCACCATCTTCTAGCTGCCAAGCTACCTACACCTATTGCGCACTCATTCTTGCACCTAGGTCCATTTCCTATTAACCTCCACCTAGGTCCCCATGCGCAAACCCTCTCTTGTACCATAAGCGGTTTATCTCACAGGGGTTGGAGGGGCGTGGGGGGCGCGTTCAACTACCGTACGGTATCCTGGCTTTGGCGTTGTTGACTAAGCTTTCGCCAAGACCCATGCAGAGTCCTAAACCTTCACCTATTCGACACATCCTCTCGGCCCTCCGACGGACTCAGGGTAGAGTGAAGAAATGAGATGATGCCGGGAACAGCAATTGCACCGTTATTTTTCTATGAGGCGAGAAGGGGCTAAATACAAAAATCTATCAGTGTCGGAGCCCGCTTCCTGAACCTCCTGTATCATTCCGCCTTGCGTTCGAAAATCCGGCGAGTAGGTGCCGGAACCCTCTATGATATCACGCGATTCCCATAGAGAACCCTAGAACCTCTTTTCGCCTGTTGGGGCTCCGGGTTACCCAGAGCACGCAATCCAGCATCTCTGTTATCCCACGTAATATCCCCGGAACAGTGACGGTCCATCTGGTTTCACGGCAGCGACAATGTACTTGTACTGTTTCCTCCTGGTGCCTATTCCGAAAGCTCAGGCAAATACAAGCCATCGTATGCTCAGGTATAGGGACCAACGAACGACGCCAAATATATCATCCAACCAAGCATAAAGCGAATCACAATCCGGTCGCGCAGCGCCTAAGTCAGCATCCCAGAACCGTGGGTACTAAGCACAGGATGCTATCCCCGCGGTTACAAGGTTCAGGAGAGCCGCAAGTGACGCTTGGCAGTCACGAATTTCCCCTTGTAAACTCGGGTCGTAGCTAGGAAATATAATACATTCATTCCATGCTTGCAAGGGGAGGGCCACCTCGTGGACTCATACCGGTAATCCAAAACTCACAAAAGTCCCCTACAACATAGTATTTGACCATCGGCTATACAGTTCCTCAACAGAGGGAAAGACGGGTATCCAGAACTGCTGGCAGTTCAAAACAAACCGCCTGCCAAACCTATGGAGGTTTTTTAAAAAAAGGATCGGTAAATTACCCCGGTACCAAATTACACTCAACCCAGTTTAGATTACTGTCTGTTCCAGCGCCGGGAGATTCTAGCACTACAAGCACTATATCCCCACAGAAGATAGGCACGGCGAACGAACCTCGGGCAATCAGGCTTGCCGAATCTCACAACTCGGGGGCCTCATGCTGTGCGAAAAAAACTGGGGGAAAAAATGGGTAGCCCCCTAGTTCTTTGCCTAAGCTAAGAGATCGGCGGAATGATCCCTCGGTTTGAAACTCGGGCGATTTAGTTAGCTATGAATCACTCTCTCCAAGTGTAAAGTGGCTGGAAAGAGGAGGGTATATTTTATATGGGGGCTCAGATATGGACAGATCTTTTACCATATAAACTATTTCTCTTCGCACCCTCTAGAGCCAAAAGCCCGGATAAAAACAAAGTATAGTAGGAAATCAACTAGCAAGCCAAAAATACAACCATGCATAAAGGGAATCACAATATAGTGGCATCGCCCGAATCATGACCTAGAACTGTTGGTAGCTTGCACCTGTAGAGGATGCTATCTTCATAGTCGCAGGGTTAAGAGTATGCCACAAGCGAGGCTCGGTAACTTGTCACTTATTTCTCTTTATAACCTATATCATAGACTCATTCTTTCCATCCACAAGGCCAGTGATCTAATGAGTGATATATCCCATCCCTTCGTCTGCCACTACGGCCAAGAGAGAGGCGTATTAACGCCCCGGCTTGAAACCGGAGTTAACCACTAACTAAGAAAAGATACTTTCCTGCTCTCGCTATTCCCCTGAACATGATCCCTCGATTTAGGCGAGATGGTAGCATTACAGGTTTCAGCATCCTTCTTTCTCCCCCCCAGCAGCTCAGTGAAATTTCCTAGTTGGTGATTTAGCCAATCATCCTCTTTGCTATTTATTTCGTCCCCACCACTGGATTACAACTATAAAGTCATCAAATATCACTCGCATCCTGCCTCCAGCTTCCTCCGGTATTACCTCTACTATGACGACAACTTCTATTGCTACCATTCGCATTCTTAGCCTGATTGTTCCCGCCGATACCAGTAATGCACGTGCCCTCTATAAAACCTCTGATGCGCTGTCTATAGCTTCCAGCGCTCTCGCTACGTGAAAGGCTCGTCCATAGGTAGACTGGCAAGATGCTAGTAAGCATTCTAGCAGCATCTCCCTCAATCAAGTAGCAAACAGAGCACCGAGATATGAAAAAGTGGCCAGGAGAGGAGAGTAATCATTGGGTACATAGTATGGGATTCCGGTTAACCCAGCCCTCTCATTACACAGGAAGCATATTTTGGGACTACTGAAGCCTTGCGAGTTGTCGTTCTAGGATATTGAGGTCAGTTGGTTCCAGTAACATACTTTATCTTTTTCTTTCTTTAAGGTTAAAGTAAAGTTCCATGCACTGGTAACGACTCCGGGGGACCGAATGTTCCACCGTCGCTTAATCGCAGGGTAAAGTGAACTTGGAGAAGTATTAATACAATATGTAAGCAAGAGTGGTTGGTTCGGGTAAAACCAAACCGGGTTCGAAAATGGAACTCAAACCCCAAGCAACACGCAGGCACTGAAAATGAAGGGGAAATGAAGGGGTATATCCATGTTCGGGCTCCTACCTCCACAATCAAACCTCCTCGACTAAATATCCACGATCAACCTTTGGCCCGCAGGCTCCTACGAACCCGGGGAATCAGAAAAAAATGGAATAGAAAGAAGGAAGAGGTGATAAGGAAGAAGGAAAAAGGAAGCAAACAGGTTCCGGTCGCGCCCACCTCCTCGGAAATGTTTGAGATTGCCCTTCTTGCGGATGCCTCTGATAGCCAAGCAGGAGTGGAAATGGTGCTTCATACTTTTCAGGAATCATCGAAAACTAGGTACAAGCAGGGAGCACAAATCAAATATAGTACATATAAACAGCAAACACACTTCCTTCCCTATAGTCTTTTGCGCCTATCTTGCGGAACCCCTTGCACAACAAGCTTCATCTTTCACCTATGGAATTGGACTCTCCCTTATGGATGGCCCAATTGCTCAATACCCCTCCCATAAGCCACAACACTCCCGCAAAAGAGAGACCCCACTTCGCGAAGAATTCCACCAATTGACTGCACCATCCCCTCAATAATTAGTAAACAGTCCCAATATTTACATCCCCGCCCCAGCCCGCCGGTATTCTGCCCAAAGTACATTTCCGTCGACATTCTTCCAGCCACAGCGCACCCAACTTACTAACCCCCATCCCCGGAATTCATTCCATGACTCACACAGAGCACAAGATCGAAGATTGCTGAAGTAGTAGTAGCAGAACTCAGTAGTGATGGTTCACCAAACACTTTATTTAGACGGCAAGACCGATAGACGAGCAGTTGATGAACGCCTAGGCCAGCTTCCGCATATCCTCCCGGCAAGTTCTTCAAACACCCACCATCGGCGGGAGGCTGGGCAGAACAATGTACGGCGTATGGAATAAGAGAGCAAGTATTGTAGCTACGGTAGTGCCAAGCGGTCATAACAAGGGTGTCGCCCGAAACGAAAATAAGAGCGCCAATGAAGCATTTATAGGCACAAGAAAACAGTAGCATCCTCCCCCTCTGCCGTAAAATCAGAACCCAACCCCATAGCTTCTCATATGGCTATCTCAACAGCGCGACGGCAATAGCAATCAATATGAACGAGTTTCTAAGCCCATTGCAGCTCCTTAGTTTCAAGCTCCTAACATTCCCGACTCGTTCCATACCGGTCACCACCCTGGAATTCCGGTAACCTTGATCATCTCCACTACCCCGCCACAATGATCATTCCCCTAACGACACTCATACCAACACTAGCCACCCCCATTAGAATGGTAACACGCCCCGGACAACTCCTAGCCGAACTAGACTTCGAGTGATTTCCGGTGATAATACACACAGCTAGCCCCTTCACATCCTGGTTCCTAGGCACCATATCTGTCTACTAGCCTCCCCCCGGGAGAATATCACCTGAAACCGTTTGGTTGGCCGTTTCCTTAGCCTACGATCCCTAGCCCTTGTCGGGATATACAGCCACACTCCGCCTCCTCAACAGCCCCAGGCAATGATATCCTCACTAGTTCGAGGGACATGGCGGAAGTGTTTAAGGTGGCCTCTAGATGCCGAGCAGCACATAACACTTACTATCTGTGGTCTGGGAAGGTGAATACCGAAGGTCTAAGGCTTCTGGTTACCAAAACCAGGCACGACTACTCTATGCTAAGGGGTATATTTGGAATTCCACCGTCAGGCTGGGGACTGTTGGGGAACGGATTTAAGTGGAGGTTGCGGTGAAGTATTGTTTTAGTTACTCGGCAAAGATTATCGTGAAATAGAATTTCTCTTTACCCGTGGAGCGGGTCCTTTACTCAGACCCGAACTAGACAACCCCCCCCTTGGTCCACTGAAATCTCTACCGAAAGAAGACCCCGTCTCCCTTCTACTTTTTCTAAACGGCTATGCGAATGCTGGCGGTCTGGTGGGTGAGACCTGGTGAGTCCATAGGTTATAGAAGACGAAGAAATAGACGAGGCGTAGTTTGTATGGTAAGCGGACCTAACCGTGCTTTTAAAATAGTGATACCAATCTACCATTTACAGGAGAAAACAAAAGAGGAAATGATATAAAAAGTATTGTAGTCGAAATTGAAGAAGAAACCAATCGTGCATGAAAGGGAAGATCCATAATTAGAAGTCTAGACAAGGGGTCAATGAAACGGAGTAGAATCTGTAGGGGCGAAGGTTCAGAAGGAAAATACCTTCCCACCTCTTTATCATATCTACAACAGAAACTCGAAATTCTGCCACTCTATCGCAGTATTAAATATCGGGGAGATTTTCGATAATTATGCATATTCTCTACATTGCAAAAGGATGGTAAATTGCGGCCCTGGGGGGGTTGCAAGCCCAGACATAAGGGCCAATGCAGAAGGAAAAGAGAAATAACATCAAGGAAAAGATGCAAAGGGCACGACGTAGGCTCTGGGAGCCCAAAGAAGGGATACAAAGGGAACGAATGGAGTCTGGGAAGGCGGAGAGGGCCGCGATCAAAGGGCCGAAGAGGGTAAAGAAGCCCGGAGCTTGTCGACCGCAATCAAGTCTGGGGTTGGGGGTTTCCAGGCTTGCAGTAGATTCGCCACTCCTTTATGGCCCTTGCAAGACGAATACTAGAGTGGAATGTGACCATTTTGTCTGGTAGGTTGTGGTTAACGTCCCCCCGGTTCAAAAGTTGCTTCACCACGGACTCATGTCCCTTAATAGCAGCCTAAGAAAGCGGTGTCTTGCCCGTATTGTCCGGTTTTTCGGGTTGAGATCTTGCCGGTCTAAGAGTTGCTTCATCACTGACTCGTGTCCCTTAAGGGCAGCCCATGTAAGTGCTGTCTTGCCCGCATTGTCTGGTTTGTCAGGGTTGACCTCTTTCCGGCCTAAGAGTTGCCCCACCACTAATTCGTGCCCGTTAATCGCAGCCCACAAAAGTGGCGTATTCCCCTCGTTGCATGGCTTGTCGGGGTTGACATCTTGCCGGTCCAAAAGTTGCCTCACCACTAACTCGTGTCCTTTAAGGGCAGCCCACGAAAGTGGTGTCTTGCCCTCACCGTCTGGTTTGTCAGGGTTGACGTCTTTCTGGTCTAAGAGTCGCCTCACCACTAACCCGTGCCCGTTAATCGCAGCCCATGAAAGCGGTGTATTCCCCTCGTTGCATGGCTTGTCGGGGTTGACGTCTTGCCGGTCCAAAAGTTGCTTCACCACTGACTCGTGTCCCTTAATAGCAGCCCAAGAAAGCGGTGTCTTGCCCGTATTGTCCGGCTTCTCAGGGTTGACACCTTGCCGGTCTAAGAGCTGCTTCACCACTGACTCGTTTCCTTTAAGGGCAGCCCACGAAAGCGGTGTCTTGCCCTCACCGTCTGGTTTGTCAGGGTTGACGTCTTTCTGGTCTAAGAGTCGCCTCACCACTAACCCGTGCCCGTTAATCGCAGCCCATGAAAGCGGTGTATTCCCCTCGTCGCATGGCTTGTCGGGGTTGACGTCTTGCCGGTCCAAAAGTTGCTTCACCACTGACTCGTGTCCCTTAATAGCAGCCCAAGAAAGCGGTGTCTTGCCCGTATTGTCCGGCTTCTCGGGGTTGACACCTTGCCGGTCTAAGAGCTGCTTCACCACTGACTCGTTTCCTTTAAGGGCAGCCCAAGAAAGTGGTGTCTTGCCCTTATTGTCCGGTTTTTCGGGGTTGACATCTTGTCGGTCTAATAGTTGCCCCACCACTGATTCGTGCCCGTTAATTGCGGCCCATGAAAGCGGTGTATTGCCCTCGTTGCATGGCTTGTCGGGGTTGACGTCTTGCCGGTCCAAAAGTTGCTTCACCACGGACTCATGTCCCTTAATAGCAGCCCAAGAAAGTGGTATCTTGCCCTCACCGTCTGGTTTGTCAGGGTTGACGTCTTTCTGGTCTAAGAGTCGCCTCACCACTAACCCGTGCCCGTTAATCGCAGCCCATGAAAGCGGTGTATTCCCCTCGTCGCATGGCTTGTCGGGGTTGACGTCTTGCCGGTCCAAAAGTTGGTTCACCACGGACTCATGTCCCTTAATAGCAGCCCAAGAAAGTGGTGTCTTGCCCTTATTGTCCGGTTTTTCGGGGTTGACATCTTGTCGATCTAATAGTTGCCCCACCACTGATTCGTGCCCGTTAATTGCGGCCCAAGAAAGCGGTGTATTGCCCTCGTTGCATGGCTTGTTGGGGTTGACGTCTTGCCGGTCCAAAAGTTGCTTCACCACTGACTCGTGTCCCTTAATCGCAGCCCAAGAAAGTGGTGTCTTGCCCTTATTGTCCGGCTTTTCGGGGTGGAGGCCTTGTCGGTCTAATAGTTGCTTCACAACTGACTCGTGTCCCTTAGTAGCAGCCCAAGAAAGCGGTGTCTTGCCCGTATTGTCCGGTTTCTCAGGGTTGACATCTTGCCGGTCTAAGAGTTGCTTCACCACTGACTTGTGTCCCTTAATCGCAGCCCAAGAAAGTGGTGTCTTTCCCTCATTGTCTGGTTTGTCAGGGTTGACGTCTTTCCGGCCTAAGAGTTGCCCCACCACTGATTCGTGCCCGTTAATCGCAGCCCATGAAAGCGGTGTATTTTCCTCGTTGCATGGCTCGCCGGGGTTGACGTCTTGCCGGTCTAAAAGTTGCCTCACCACTGACTCGTGTCCCTTAAGGGCAGCCCAAGAAAGCGGTGTCTTTCCCTCATTGTCTGGTTTGTCAGGGTTGACCTCTTTCCGGCCTAAGAGTTGCCCCACCACTGATTCGTGCCCGTTAATCGCAGCCCATGAAAGCGGTGTATTCCCCTCGCTGCATGGCTTGTCGGGGTTGACGTCTTGCCGGTCCAAAAGTTGCCTCACCACTGACTCGTGTCCCTTAATCGCAGCCCAAGAAAGCGGTGTCTTGCCCTTATTGTCCGGTTTATCGGGGTTGACAGCTTCCTGTCTCAGCAATATCTCCACCGCCTCCCCCTGCCCCTCCTTCACGGCCCACGCCAGTGGTGTTGTGCCAGCAGTGTCTCCCCGGTTGATATCACAGCCACCCATTCCTAATAAACAGTTCATAACATCAACAATCCCGAAGAAAGATACACAGTGTAGTCCGCCGTGATGGCAACACTCTGATGGCAGCTCGCTCACAGCCCAATGATGACTGGGTAGCGTAGGTGAACGGAGAGAAGCACAGTTCAATGTTCTTTTATTATAAATATAAAAGGTATCACAGGAGAAAAGCGCGTCGATGGTGGTTGTGGTATCTGATGCAACGATGTGGATGTTCGATGTACGATACAGGAAGCTCTCTACTAGTAATGGTAGCTCAGACTAAGATGGATTATTTTTTCAGCTTGGGGCCAAGCCCCGCACTGAAGAGGATACATCGGGAGGTAAGCGTTGTTGTAGCTCAGCCGCAGAGAGGTGCGGACTTGGAGTGGTAAATAGTATAGGTAAATTATGTAAGCGAACATTACTTGTGGTGGGACAAAAAAAACTTTGTCTGGGAAGGGAACATAAATTTTGAGCCGCACCCCACGGTTGACAGGAGGGGTGGTATCACCATGTTCAGGCTCGCATATCCACAATTAAACTTCCTCAACTAGGCGTCCATGACCAGCCTTTAGGTCGAAATTCTCACACAAACACGGCAAAATCGGAAAGAACGGAATAGATGGAAAGAAGAGACAATGGATAAGAAATCAAACGAGTTATCGTCACGATCACCTCCCCTCCTTGTGGATGCCTTTGAGAGTTAGGGAGGTGCGAAAATGATGCTTTACACTATTCAGGAATCATCGAGAACTAACTGCAAGTCAAGCGCACAATCAAGGGTACAGTACTGTATACACAAATGGCAAACACACTTCCATCCCTACATTCCGTTGCGCCTTTCCAACTGAAGCCTTTGTGAAATAAACCCCTCTTCCACTCACGGAATAGGACTGTTCCTTGTAGATCTCCCGGTTCCTCAATGCCACTCTCTTATGTTGGAAATCGCGAGATGCTGCCCGGCATGCTGTCATGATAGTCGCTTTGTTGTCCGGTTTCTGGGAACGGGCTTGTTTGTGGCTTCGGGAGCGCGCTTTGATTTTAGGAACGCTTTAGCTTTCGAGGAAGCATTTCGGCCACGGGAAGGCGCTTGAGTTTTGGATCGATGCATTTGCCCGGCAAGCTGTAAGGGAAGCGTGAAAGGGTCGGAAGTGCGAAGGCTATATGCCCGGAGGCTATGGGAGTTTGTCTTTCCGCTGCTAGCACGAAAGTAAGCAAGTGGAAGGGGAGACATACGGAAGCACGCAGCGCAGTAGTCCATAGAAGGATAGGAGGACGTTGTGTTGTGGTTATATCTACTCCTGTCTTTAACGTTTGTTAGTTAGTGATAGAGGTTGTTGAAGAGAAGAAGAGAACTTCCACACTCATGAGTGTGCGATCGTGTTTTCGTTGTGAGAATTCTTGGAGCTTCGTTTTGTGGTGCTCGTTTCGCTGGGTTGTCATCGCCATCGATCCACGTCTAAAATCTTAGGACACGGCACTCCCCACCAAGAGAAACTCCACTTTATGAAGACTTCTACCAAATGGCTCCACCATTTTTCCACCAATTAATAGACCATCCCAGTATTTACACCCCGAGGTCGTCCCGCCGCCGCAGTTGCTAAAAGTACATCATTCTAGCCACCGTGCACACCAACCTACCAACCCCCCACCCCCGAACTACCGTACATTCTACAACTCATGCACAAGACTACCAAAAATAGCTGAAGTATGATAGTAGTAACAGAACCCAGTAGTGATGGTTCACCAAACACTTTATTTAGACGGCAAGATCGATAGACTAGCCGTTGATGAACGCCGGGCGAGCTTCTGCATATCCTCCGTACGAACGCTTGGAGCACCTGCAGTCGCCGGGAGGCGGGGTAGAACAACTTATACCGTACAGTAGTGTATGAGATAAAAGAATAAGTATAGGAGCTACGGTGATGCCAACCGAAGGGAAAATAAAGAGCGACAATGAAGTTTTCACGGGCATAAGAGAGCACCAGCATCCTCCTGTCATAGTCTGTAAAACCCAAAGTCAACCATAGCCTCTCACCATATCGCTCTCTTGATAGGGTGACGTCGATAGCAATCAATATAAGCGAATTCCAAGCGCGTCCCAGCTCCTTAATCCCAAAGCTCTCACCTTCCATACTTGTTCCATACCCGTCACCACCCTGAAGTTCCGGCAATCAAGATCATCTCCACTATCCTTCCCCCAAAGACCATTCGCGCAAAGACACTCATACCAACACTGGCCATTCCCATTACAATGGTAACCTCCCTCCCCAGACAACTAGCCGAACTAGAGTTCGAGTGATAGCCGGTGATAGCACACAACTTGCCCCCTTCGCATCCTAGTTCCTAGGCACTATAGCTGTCTACTATCCTCTCCTAGGAGGACATCGACAGAAATACTTTCGTCTGTGATTTCCTTAGCTACGATCCCTAGTCCTTGTCAGGATATACAGCCACCCTCCCCCTCAACAGCCCCAGGGAATAAGACCTCCGAGTCTGCGCCAGTTTTAGGGAAGTGGCGGAAGTGTCCGAGGTGGTCTCTAGACACCGAACAACATAACACTTGCCAGCGGGGGGGTCTGGGAAGGTGGAGAATACCGAAGACCTTCAAGTAAGGTTTCTGGTCCACAAAAACCATGTCGGCTACTCTAAGCTAAGAGGCATGATTTGAATCTGTTGTGGGGATTGGGGATTGTGGGGGGACGGGTTTGAGTAAAACTTGCGCTTAAGTATCATTACAGCTACTTCGGCAAAAGTTATCGTGAAATGGAATTTCTCTTCACCCGTGGAGTGGGTCCTTCACTCAGACCCCGACTGTGCAACCCCCCCCCCCCTGGTCCACTAAAATCTCTTCTGAAGGAAGACCCCGTCTCCCTCTTGGTTTTGCTAAATGGCTGTGCGAGATTAACGGTGCGGTGGGTGATACTCGGTGAGTCCATAAGTTATAGAAGACGGAGGAATAGATAAGGAGTGATTTGTGTGGTAAACGGGTTTAACTGTACTATTAAAATAGTGATGCCAGCCAATTATTTACAGGAAAAAAACAAGAGAAGAAATGATTTAAAAGGTATTGAGGTCGAAATGGAAAAGAAGCAATCATACATGAAAGGGAAGATCTACAATTAGAGGTCGAGACAAGGGTCAATGAAACGCAACAAAAGCTGCAGAGGCGAAAGGTGAAGTAGGAAAATACTTTCCCACCTCTTCATCCCACCTACAACAGAGACTCGAAATTCTTCGCTCCAGCGCTGTATTAAATATCCGGGAGATTCCCAATAAGTGTGCATATGCTCTACCTTGCAAAGAGATGATAAATTACGGCCTTAGAGAGCTTGTAAGCCCAGACGTGAGGGCGAATGTAGAAGGAAAAGGAAAAGAACGTCATGGAAAAGATGTTAAGGGCAAGTTGTAGGCTGCAGGAGCCCGAGGGAGATATATATAGAGGGAACAGATGGGGTCTGGGAAGGCGGAGACGGCCGCGATCAAAGGGCCGAGGAGGGTAAAGAAGCCCGGAGCTTGTTGTCCGCAAACAAGGCTGGGCTTGGGGGTTTCCAGGCTCGCAGCAGTTTCACCACTGCTTTATGTCGGTTGCTAGACGCATACAAGAGAGGTATGATACCATTTTTGTCTGGTAGGGCGGGGTTAACGTCTGCCCGGGCCAAAAGCTGCTTCACCACGGATTCGTGCCCTCCGATAGCAGCCCACGATAGTGGTGTCCTGCCCTCATCGTCTGGTTTGCCGGGGTTGACGTCTTTCCGGTCCAAGAGTTGCTTCACGACTGACACATGCCCCTCCATTGCAGCCCACGAAAGTGGCGTATTGCCCTCACCGTCTGGCTTGTCGGGGTTGATGTCTCTCCGGTTCAAAAGTTGCTTCACCACCGACTCGTGTCCTTTCACTGCAGCCCAGGAAATCGGCGTACTGCCCTCGTTGTCTGGCTTGTTGGGGTTGACGTCTTGCCTGTCTAAAAGTAGCTTCACCACTGATTCGTGCCCGTTACATGCAGCCCACAAAATCGGTGTACTGCCCCCGTTGTCTGGCTTGTCGGGATCGACGTCTTGCCGGTCTAAGAGCTGCTTCACCACTGACTCGTGATCATTAAGTGAAGCCCACAAAAGTGGTGTCTTGCCCTCATTGTCTGGTTTGTCAGGGTTGACGTCTTTCCGGTCTAGGAATTGCTTCACCACTGACCCGTGCCCGTTAATTGCAGCCCATGAAAGCGGTGTATTGCCCTCGTTGCATGGTTTATCGGGGTTGACGTCTTTCCGGTCCAAGAGTTGCCCCACCACTGACTCGTGTCCGTTATATGCAGCCCACGAAAGCGGCGTATAGCCCTCGTTACATGAGTTATCAGGGTTGACGTCCTGTCGATCCAAAAGTTTCTTTACAATCAACCCGTGGCCCTTAATAGCAGCCCAAGAAAGTGGTGTTTTGCCACCGTTGTCCGGTTTGTCGGCGTTGACAGCTTGCTGTCTCAGCAATAGCTCCACCGCTTCCCCCTGCCCCCCCCGAACGGCCCATGCGAGTGGCGTCATGCCAGCAGAATCTTCCCGGTTGGCATCACAGCCACCCATTCCTAATAAACCAGTCATAGCATCAACAATCCCGAAGAAAGATGCACAGTGTAGCCCACCGAACCGCAAGGGAGCATTGACTTCCGGGGAATCTTCCGAATCCAAGATTTGTTCGAAAAGTGAGCGCGCCGCTATGTGGTTCTCGTACTGGCCCAAGAGCTCCATTGAAAGCAATACCACACGATCCGAAAGTTCTTTCTTTGCATGGACGCCCCAATACCTCGAACAGTACTTGAGGAATGGCATACCAGAGAGGTCAGGCCGAGATCCGGCCGGAAGGGCCTTGGATTGGTCTGAATTCAGGTAAGCTAAGCAGGTTTCCGCCATCACCAAGTGAGCTCGGGGGAAGAGACTGCCATTCTTGCGGAGGTACTCGCGGAGTGTGTGGTGGATCAACCGCGCGGTCGAGGCTTCTTTATCCACCGTGACCAGTCCTTGACAACAGGCGAGCAATGTCTCTATCGCTGGGACATTGTCGCTATCGAAATGTGTAGACCCAATCTCCACAGCAAGCGCATGACATAGTTCATCCACACGTAGTGGACGTTCTGAATGACATATCCACATCAGCGCTGTCTCGGCAAGTTTCGCTTTCTCCCCTTCTTGAGCTCTTATCCGTTCAAGTGTAGTTTCATATGTATCTCCCAAACCTAACCCATCCCCCATGGAATGGAGCCTCTTCCGCCTCCGATGAATTGTAGTTTCTCTCAGGATTGCCTCGAGTTTGAGTGAAGCCATTAGGAATCTAGATTCTCGCTAGTTAACATGACTTATAAAGGGTTGTCGGACACCCACTTCTACATACGTTTCAGAGACCTCATCGTGAATGCTATTCATAATATCATTCTCCAGCCCGCTATTCATTACCTCTGGGGTCGTGTCATTCCCCAGTCTCGCACGCAGATATGTGGTCATATCGTCTTCCTTAGGCTTTATCAGTACACTTGTTGTTCTCCCACCCAGCTTCCTCTCAACCGCTCCCAAGATGTGTGGCCTTCCGGTCATGAACATCCGTGTATTTGGCGACCTCCGGAGAATTTGGCACAGTGTATCCAGAACTTCGAGTAAATGCTTTGGAATGCATTCGTCAAGAGCGTCAACACAGATGAACGTGCGCCGAAAAGATGAGGCAGTCGCGAACATTTTTACAATATCGGGAAGTTGCAGTTTTCGACCACCAATCACCCCCCTGTGGCCCCAAAACCTTTGCCCGATTTCGGGGGGAATTGCTCCTGACCCAGGCAGAAGTTGTTTGAGAAGAGAGCCCAGCACATTTGTCGGCGATTGCGCCTCCCGGGAAGCGAAGTCATAGTAAAAACAGGCCACTGCCATATCTTGCTCTAGGGCCTGGTCGCATAAATAGTCTACCACCACAGAACTACCATCACCGACTGTCAGCAATAATGACCCTAGTTCGTTCCTCCCTGACAGTGTTGTACCTGATGTAACTCTTGCCGACCCCGGGGTCACCATAACAGAATAAAACCGCATGATCAGATTCACCATCCCCATCGCCACTATACCAGCTTCTAAACTCTTTCGTTTCCAGTAACCAGTCCCCTACGCCATCCACCCGCCTCTCGCAAATATCTTGATGCCGCACCTGGGGCTCCAAGGGTGACAACCAGGCCAGGATTTTGGACTCATCATCGGCGGCTGGAAGGAAAATGTTATTCGAAACATTGAAAGAATTGATGTTATCTGTAAGGGCTCGAGACATCCTTCGTTCCTGAAGTACTGTAGAGAACGGGTTGCTCAAGTGCTTTGGATCGGTTGGACAAGTTCCCGTAGATTTGGGAAAAGGGGGTTCATCGCTCAGCGCTACAACTAAGCTCACTTGTGAAACCAAAACCCCTACTTAACATGACATCAGTTAGTCCGAAATCTAAATTATCTAAAACATCACGAATTGTCATTCTTCCAAACCCCAACCACTAATCAGTGCCGTCGAGCGAAACCTTAACCGAGGTTACGAGGCTGAGATTGCGGGCCCAAGAGATTTTGTGGGAAAAAATGAGTATCCTTAGTTTATTGGAAACGAATTACCGGTACTCGTGCTCGAGTACTAATTTAGAGTGCTAAAATGAGACTTAGAATATATTCTCCCAGCCACGGACAGACTAAGGGATAAAGCGAAGATATTATAATGCCACTTAGGAACAGTAATCGCACCGGTTTTCTATCTAGCGAAAAGGCGAGGGGGGAGGAAATGCAAAGGACCGCTTGAATCAATGTCACTTTCGCTAATCTCCCTATCATTCCGCCTTGCACTTGAAATTCTGGCGAGTAGACTAGATACCTGAGCCCTGTTATCGAGTACCGGTATGGCAGTCGCACAATCTCCATAGAAAAATCCTGGAACTTTCTTTTGTGTCTGCTGGGGCTTGTCACCACTTCCAATCCATCTTCGTTATCGCACGTGATACCCCCGGAACAAAGATGATCCATCTGGGTTCACACTAGCCACAATTCCACTTTTCCTCTCTCCCGTCGCACAGCAGACTACCGTAAAAACTGGAATAATTGGCCCTCACGCTAGTATGTTGACTTAAGGTATGTCTCGCCAAGGTTCATACATTTGTTTAAATTTTTCCTCTTTCTATTTCAGCATCCCAATCACAGCAGTCATATCAAGAGCTAGCGTTGAGACTCAGAGAAGTGAACCCCAGTTTTCAGTGTTGAGACACTCATTTCCTTCGAAATAGGGACCTTCCGTGCCGCCAACCTTATGTCAACATACTAGCGCGAGGGCCAATTATTCCAGTTTTTACGGTACTACCGTATACGAACGAAGGGATCCCAGTTCCAAAAGCTAGACAAATAGTGGATACAAGTATCAACTACCAGAAACCAATGAACGACGCCAAAGACATGGCCCAGAATAGAAAGAGTCACTTAAATCAGGCCCTCAGAGCTATCAGTATTGCATCGGGCACACAATTCTATTCTCATGGCCGCAGGGTTTCGGTTGAGCTAGAAGTGCCGCTTGACAGTCATGAATTTTCTCCTTATAAACTCATGTGGCGAGGGAAAACCGGTTCATTCAGTGCTTACAAGAAAGGCCACCTCTAAAACTCATAATGCAACCCCCGCAAAAGTCCTCCATATAATATTTGATCACCAACTACACGAAGGAAGAAACAAGAAGGGTATCTAGAACTGCTGTAGGTACAAAAACAAACAGCCTGCCAAACCTATCGATTCTAAGGAAAAAAAAAGTTCATGAATCACCCGAAGGCCAAACTGCTCTTCACCCTCACTAGATTACAGCCTGTTTCAGTGTCCGGAGATTCTGGCGCTACAAGTACGGTACAGTACTCTTTACACGGAGAATAGGCACATAATTCTCGACCAATTAGACTGCAGAAACTTGCCGATTCTAGCAAATTCGGGAGTCTCACCACATCCAAACAAACTAAATAATGAGGGGCACCCCATCTCTTTGCCGGCCGCTGCGACAAAGAGATCAGCGAAATAATGCCTCGCCGTGAAACTCGGGGAGTTCGCTACTAGGTAGTCTAAAGCAGGATGCTTTCCCTCTCGCGTCGTTCCTGTAAATAACCCCTCCAACCAGCCTAAGCGCGATTGTGATACCGGTTGCCCAAGTAGTTCTGGTTGAATGAGTACAGTACTGACCTTCTCTTTCCCTCGTTTTGTTTCATTGGGCAGCGAGCTTTTGTTATTTGTGCCTTGTTGTAGTCTCCTCCTCTGCCACTTATGCACCCCTTCCTTGTGTTCGGCTCGCTATCAATTCATCAAATATCACTCGCCTTTTGCTTCTAGTTTCCTACAAGGATCTCTCTAGTAGAATAGCTTCGGTCGGAACCGTCTACATCCCTAGTCTAGTCGTCCCCACCGATCTCAGGAATAAACACGCCCTCTAGAACCCCTCTAGATCAATGCCTATGACTTTCGAGGCCCATGCTAAGCGAAAGGCTCGCCTGTTGGTTGTGCCGGCGAGATGTTGGTACGCATTCCGACACCCTTTGCTCTGCTTGTAATCGACGAGCAAACGAAAACACCGGAATGACAAAAAAAAAAGTTACCCGGAGAGAAGGCTAAATAGTATGAGATTCAGATTATCCTACCCTCTGGTAGCCGAGAAAACATTTAAATGGCTGCTGAAGTCTGGCGAATTTCGTTCCAACCCGCCGAAGCTACAGTCTTCACCGTGCCCACGACGAGCGTAACCCTAACCTTGACAATTTCTTTTTTTGCCCACCAAATACCCCTGTTCGTCGCCCGCCCAGTTTCGTCGTTGGTACGGTGGAGACTGTAGTTGATACCCGTAAGATGGGTTATTTTTTCCAGGTTGGGGCGAAGCTCTCCGCACTCGGGAGGATATATTGGGAGGGTAAGCGCGGTGGTAGCTTAGTCTCCGGGTGGTGTGGACTGGGGGAGAAGTATCGGTAAGTAAGCGAGAGTGGCTGATGTTAGGACAGCAAAACCGGGTCTGGGAAGGGAACACAAATTTTAAGCCTCACCCCGCGATTGATAAGAGGGGCTGTATCACCATGCTCACGCTCGGATATCCACAATAAATTTCCCCCAGCCAAGGCGTCCATTATCAGCTCCTAGGTCGACATGCTCACACAAACACGGTGGTTCGGAAAGAACGGAATATGCGGAAAGAAGAGACAATAAGGAAGAAGGCAACCAAATTGTTGTCGCCGTCACCTCCTTGGAAAACTCCGTGATTGCCCTTCCCGTGGATGTTTCTGCAAGTCAGGGAGGTGAGAAAATGACGCTTTACACTATTCAGGAATCCTCGAGAACTAACCGCAAGTCCAGCGCACAATCGAGGCTATAGTACGCACAAACGGCAAACACACTTCCATCCCTACATTCCGTTGCGCCTTCCCAGTTGAAGCCTTTCTAAAATAAGGCCCTCTTCCACTCATGGAATAGGACCGTCCCTTATAGGTCTCCCAATTACTCAATACCCCCCTCTTATGTTGGAAACCACGAGATGCTGCTCGACATTCTGCTATGGTAGTCGCTTTGTTGTTCGGTTTCTGGGAAGGGGCTTAGTTGTGGCTTCGGGAGCGCGCTTTGGTTCTAGGAACTCTTTGGCTTTCGGGAAAGCATTTCGGCTGCGGGAAGGCGCTTGAGTTTGGATAGACGCATTGCCGGGAAAGCTGTAAGGGAGGCGTGAGAGAATCGGAAGCGCGAAGGCTATATGCCCGGAGGCTAGGGAGTTTGTCTTTCCGCTGCTCGCACGGAAGTAAGCAAGTGAAAGGGGAGATATGCGGAAGCATGGACATGTGTGGTAGTCCATGGAAGGGTAGGAGGGCGTTGTGTTGTGGCTATATCTACTCCTGTCTTTTAACGTTAGTTAGTTAGTGATAGAGGCTGTTGGAGAAGAAGAGAACCCTTGGAGTTTCGTTTGTGGTGGCTGTTTCACTTGGTTGTCGTTGCCGTTGGACCACGTCTCAAATCTTAGACCACGGCACTCCCCACCAAGAGAAACTCGACTTCATGAAGACTTCTATCAAATGTCTCCACCGTTCTTCCGCAATTAATTCACTGTCCCGGTATTTCCACCCCGAGGCCGGCCCGCCGGCGCGGTTGCCAAAAGTAAATTTCCGCCGACATCATTCTAGCCACCCACCTACCAACCCCCCACCCTCGAAGTACATTCCACAACTCACACAACACACGACCCAAGATAGATGAAGTAGTAGTAGCAGGACCCAGTAGTGGCGGTTCACCAAACACTTTATTTAGACGGCAAGATCGATAGACTAGCTTTTGATGAACGCTTGGGCTTCTGCATATCCTCCATACGAATTCTTGGAGCACCGGGAGGTGGGGTAGAACGATTTATAGTGTATTGGATAAGAGAATAAGTGTAGGAGCCACGGTGATGCCAACCGATCATCACTAGAGAGTCAACGGAAGGGAAAATAGAGAGCGCCAATGAAGCTTTCGCGGGCATAAGAGAGCACTAGCATCTCCTAGTCTATAAGATCCAAACTCAACACTATAGCCTCTCATATCGCTCTCTCAACAGGGTGACGTGGGTAGCAATCAATATTTTATAAACAACTCCCAAGCGCGCTCTAGCTCCTTAATTTCAAAGCTCCAACATTCCGTACTTGTTCCATAACCCGTCACCACCCTGAAATTCCGCCAATCTTGATCATCTCCACTATCCCGCGACAATGATCATTTCCACAACGACACTTATACCAACACTGGACATTCCCATTATCGAACATGGTAGCGCACCCCGGACATCATGGAGCCGAACTAAACTTCGAGTGATGGCTGGTGATAACACACACAGATTTTCCCTTTCACATTCTGGTTCCTACAGTAGGCACCACAGCTATCTACTAACCCCCCTCCTGGGAGAACATGGACGGAAATCCTTTTGTTCGCGGTTTCCTTAGCCTACGGTCTCTAGCCCTTCTCGGGATGTGCTCGAGCACAGCCACCCACTCAGCAGCCCCAGGGAATGAGACACCCGCGCTAGTTGTAGGGACGTAGCGGAAGTGTTCGAGGTGGCTTCTAGGCGCTTAACTGCATAATACTTACTAACGACGGCCTAGGAAGGCGGGGAATGTCGCGGGCCTTCAAGTAAGGTTTCTGGTTGTTACAACTATGACTGGCTGATCTAGGCTAGGGGGCATAATTTGAATCCGTTGTGAGGATTGGGGGCCGTCGGGAAGGGGATTTGAGTGGGGGTTGCGCTTAGGTATTATTACGGCTACTCGGAAAATGTTATCGTAGGGGGGGATTTCTCTTTGTCCGTGGAGTGGGTCCTTCACTCGGACCCCGACTGTACAATCCCCCCCCTAGTCCACTGAAATCTCTACCGGGGGGAAGATCCCGTCTTCCTACTAGTTTTGCTAAATCACTGTGCGGATATTAACGGTACGGTGGGTGAGACCCGGTGAGTCCACGAGTTGTAGGGGATGGAGGAATAGATAAGGTGTGATTTATATGGTAAACGGACATAACTGTACTATGAAAATAGTGATATCAATCAATTATTCACAGGAGAAAAAAAAAGAGGAAATGACATAGAAGGTATTGGAGTCGAAATTGAAAAAATAGAATAAATAAATGATGCAATCGTGGATATAAAAGGGAATATCTATAATTAGAAGTCCAGACAAGGGTCAATGAAAAAAATGGAAGAAGCTGCAGGGGTGAAGGTGAAGAAGGAAAATACCTTCCCACCTTTTTATCTTACAAATGTGCAGCAGAAACTCGAAATTTTGCGCTCCACCGCAGTATTAAATATCAGGGAGATTTTGGATAATTATGCATGTACTCTGGGTTGAAAAGGGATGGTAAACTGCAGCTCTGAGGAATTTACAAGCCCAGACATGAAGGCCAATGCGGAAGGAAGAGAAAAAGAATATTAAGGAAGGGATGTTAAGGGCACGTTGTAGGCTGCAGGAGCCCGAGGGAGAGATACAGAGGGAACAAATGGAGCCTGGGAAAGGCACAGACGGCCGTAGTCAAGGGGTCGAGGAGGGTAAAGAAGCCCGGAGGTTGTCGACCGCAAACAAGGCTGGGATTGGAGGCTTCCAGGCTTTCAGTAGATCCGCCACTCCTTCATGGTTCTCGCTAGACGCATGCCAGAGTGGAATGTGACCATTTTTGTCTGGTAGGGTGGGGTTAACGTTTTCCCGGTTCAAAAGTTGCTTCACCACGGATTCGTGTCCCTTAAGGGCAGCCCAACAAAGTGGTGTCTTGCCCTCATTGTCCGGTTCGTCGGGGCTAACGTCTTTCCTGTCTAAGAGTAGCCTCACTACTAACTCGTGCCCGTTAATTGCGGCCCACGAAAGCGGTGTATTGCCCTCGTTGCACGACTTGTCGGGGTTGACGTCTTTCCGGTCTAAGAGTTGCTTCACCACGGATTTGTGTCCCTTAAGGGCAGCCCAAGAAAGTGGTGTCTTGCCCTCACCGTCTGGTTTGTCAGGGTTAACGTCTTTCCGGTCTAAGAGTTGCCTCACTACTAACTCGTGCCCGTTAATTACGGCCCACGAAAGCGGTGTATTGCCCTCGTTGCACGGCTTGTTGAGGTCAACATCTTTCCGGTCTAACAATTGCTTCACCACGGCTTCGTGTCCTTTAAGGGCAGCCCAACAAAGTGGTGTCTTGCCCTCATCGTCTGGTTTGTCAGGGTTGACGTCTTTCCGGTCTAAGAGTTGCTTCACCACTGATTCGTGCCCGCTAATTGCGGCCCACGAAACCGGCGTATTGCCCTCGTTGTCTGGCCTGTCCGGGTTGACGTCTTGCCTGTCTAAAAGTAGCTTCACCACTGATTCGTGCCCGTTATATGCAGCCCACAAAATCGGTGTACTGCCCTCATTGTCTGTCTTGTCGGGATCGACGTCTTGCCGGTCTAAGAGTTGCTTCACCACTGACTCGTGCTCATTAATTACAGCCCATGAAAGCGGTGTATTGCCATCGTTACATGGTTTATCGGGGTTGACGTCTTTCCGGTCCAAGAGTTGCTCCACCACTGACCCCTGCCCATTAAATGCAGCCCATGAAAGCGGTGTATTGCCCTGGTTGCATGGTTTGTCGGGGTCGACGTCTAGTTGATCCAAAAGTTTCTTTACAATCAACCCGTGGCCCTTAATAGCAGCCCAAGAAAGTGGTGTTTTGCCATTGTTGTCCGGTTTGTCGGGGCTGACAGCTTCCTGGCTCAGCAATAGCTCCACCGCCTCCCCCTGCCCCCCCCGAACGGCCCATGCGAGTGGCGTCATGCCAACAGAATCCTCCCGGTTAGCATCACAGCCACCCATTCCTAATAAACCAGTCATAGCATCAACAATCCCGAAGAAAGATGCACAGTGTAGCCCACCGAACCGCAAGGGAGCATTGACTTCCAGGGAATCTTCCGGATCCAAGATTTGTTCGAAAAGTGAGCGCGCCGCTATGTGGTTCTCGTACTGGCCCAAGAGCTCCATTGAAAGCAATACCGCGCGATCCGAAAGTTCTTTCTTTGCATGGACGCCCCAATACCTCGAACAGTACTTGAGGAATGGCATACCAGAGAGGTCAGGCTGAGGCCCGGCCGGAAGGGCCTTGGATTGGTCTGAATTCAGGTAAGCCAAGCAGGTTTCCGCCATCACCAAGTGAGCTCGGGGGAAGAGACTGCCATTCTTGCGGAGGTACTCGCGAAGTGTGTGGTGGATCAAACGCGCGGTCGAGGCTTCCTTATCCACCGTGACCAGTCCCTGACAACAGGCGAGCAATGTCTCTATCGCTGGGACATTGTCGCTATCGAAATGTGTAGACCCAATCTCCACAGCAAGCGCATGACACAGTTCATCTACACGTAGTGGACGTTCTGAATGACATATCCACATCAGCGCTGTCTCGGCAAGTTTCGCTTTCTCCCCTTCTTGAGCTCTTATCCGTTCCAGTGTGGCTTCATATGCCTCTCCCAAACCTAACCCATCCCCCATGGAATGGAGCCTCTTCCGCCTCCGATGTATTGTGGTTTCTCTCAGGATTGCCTCGAGTTTGAGCGACACCATTAGGAATCTAGGTTCTCACTTGTTAGTATGACTTACAAAGGCTTGCCGGGCACCCACTTCTACATACGTTTCAGAGACCTCATCGTGAATGCTATTCATAATATCATTCTCCAGCCCGCTATTCATTACCTCTGGGGTCGTGTCATTCCCCAGTCTCGCACGCAGATATGTGGTCATATCATGGTCCTGGGGCTTTATCAGTACACTTGTTGTTCTCCCACTCAGTTTCCTCTCAACCGCTCCTAGGATGTGTGGCCTTCCGGTCATGAACATTCGTGTATTTGGCGACCTCCGGAGAATTTGTCCCAATGTATCAAGAATTTCGAGTAAATGCTTTGGAATGCATTCGTCAAGAGCGTCAACACAGATGAACGTGCGCCGAAAAGATGAGGCAGTCGCGAACATTTTTACAATATCGGGAAGTTGCAGTTTTCGACCGCCAATCACTTTCTTGTGGCCCCAAAACCTTTGCCCGATTTCGGGGGGAATTGCTCCTGACCCAGGCAGAAGTTGTTTGAGAAGAGAGCCCAGCATATTTATCGGTGATTGCGCCTCCCGGGAAGCGAAGTCATAGTAAAAACAAGCCACTGCCATATCTTGCTCTAGGGCCTGGTCGCATAAATAGTCTACCACCACAGAACTACCATCACCGACTGTCAGCAATAACTTTAGTTCGTTCCTCCCTGATGGTCTTGTACCTGATGTAACTCTTGCCGACCCCCGGGTCACCATAACAGAATAAAACCGCGTGATCAGATTCACCATTCTCATTACCATTATACCAGTTTCTAAACTCTTTCGTCTCTAGTAACCATTCCCCTACACCATCCACCCGCTGCTCGCAAATATCCTGATGTCGCACCTGGGGCTCCAGGGGTGACAACCAGGCCAGGATTTTGGACTCATCATCGGCAGCTGTCAGGATAATGTTATTCGAAACATTGAAAGAATTGATGTTATCTGTAAGGGCTCGAGACATCCTTCGCTCCTGAGGTACGTGGGGAGCGGGTTGCTCAAATGCTTTGGATCGGTTGGCCAAGTTCCCGTAAATTTAGGAAAAAGCGGGGGTTTATTGCTCAGCTCTACAACTCATTGCAACTCAATCCATTAATAAGGAACTTGTGAAACCAAACCCCCGCGCCTGTGGTTCTACTTGGGCGCGGCGGGAACATGGCTCCAGAAGAACCACTCCACTTCGCCCTCAGCCGTTGATAGCGAATAAATTGCATTTAATCCCCAAATACAAGTAGTCGAGTCACTCTCTCCTAAAGATTGTTCTTGGACAAAATTAACCGCGCATCAAAGAAACATGAAAAACTCCGGCCATGACAACAGCGCTCCCCCACCAACCCCAATATCATGAGAACTAAAGAAACAAATTAAAAATGTAGATCCATAGTATAATAAATAGTAGAAATTGATATTTGAGCCGGAGAAATTTCTTTAGGTGGTGTTGAAAGTGGAGAGTGATGAGGAGTGTTTGGTTGCTATGAATGGTTGGTGGGCGGTTAATTTTGCCCACTCACCAGACAAACGGCGAATACCAGTGTCCCAAACCCCTGCTTACCATATGACATCAAGCATTCAGTTTGTCCGAAATCTATCTAAACATCTCGAATTGTTATTCTTCCGAACCATAACTACTAATTAGCCCCAGCATTATCTATATTCGGTTCCGTGGAGCGAGGCCTTAACCGAGGTTCCAAGAGATTTGGTTGAAAAATAACCAATCCGGAGAGTATCATTCATTTTCTGGAAACGAATTACCTGTACCGTACTGTACTTGTACTCGAGTAATCGAGTGCTGATTTAGAGTGCTAAAATGAGACCTATTCTCCCACTGACAGACTAAAGGATAAAAGCGAAGATAATATGATGCCTCTTGGGAACGGTAATCGCACCGCTTTTCTATTTAGCAACAAGACGCGAGGGGAGGAAATGCAAAGGTCCGCTTGAATGAGTGTCACTTTCGCCAACCTTCTTATCATACCGCCTTGCACTTGAAATTCTGGCGAGTAGATACCCAGGCCCTGAAAATCCTGGAACTTTCTTTTTGTCTGCTGGGGCTCCCAGGCCCTCCAGAGCACCCAATCCAACATTCTTCGTTTTCGCACGTGACATCTCCGGAAAAAAGATGATCCATCTCGTTTAACACTACAAGTATCGGTACTATCATAGTACGGTACTGCAGCCCCAACCCACCGTTTCCTCTTACTCGTAGTGCCATAGTAGTACTTGTATTTAAAGGCTGCTGAAGTCTGGCGAATTTCATTCCAACGCGCCGAAGCTAGTTAATACCTGCAAGATGGATTACCTCTTCCAAGTTGGGACGAAGCTCTGCGCACTCAAAAGGATAAATTGGGGGGGTAAGCGCAGTAGAAGCTTAGTCTCGGAGAAGTATACGAGTATCGGTATGTAAGCGAGAGTGGCTGGTGTTGGGACAACAAAACCGGGTCTGGGAAGGGAACACAAATTTTAAGCCGCACCCCGCCATTGATAGGAGGGGCGGCATCACCATGTTCAGGCTCGCATACCCAGAATCAATCTCCCTCAACCAAGCATCCATGATCAGCTCCTAGGTCAACATGCTCACGCAAACACGGTGGAATCGGAAAGAATGGAATAGACGGAAAGAAGAGACAATGATGAAGAAGGCAACCAAGTTGTTGTCGCTGTCATCCCCTTGGAAATTTCCATGACTGTCCTTCCTGTGGAATCTTCTGCGAACCAGGGAGGTGAGAAAATGACGCTTTACACCATTCAAGAATCATCAAGAACTAACTGCGAGTCGGGCGCACACTCGAGGGTACAGTGCACACAAACGGCAAACACACTTCCGTTCCTACATCCTGTTGCGCCTTCCCAGCGGAAACCTTCATGAGATAGGGTCCCTCTTCCACGCATGGAATATGACTCTCACTTATAAATCTCCCGGTTGCTTAATACCCCTCTCTTAGACCACGGCACTCCCCACCAAAGAGAACCTCCAGCTTCTCCACTTCACGAAGACTTCCACCAAAGCACCATTTTTCCACCAATTAATACACTATCGCGGTTGCCAGAAGTACATTTCGACCGACATCGTCCCGGCCACCGTGCGCGTCCGCCTACCAACCCCCCATCCTCGTAATACATTCCACAGCTCACACCATACACGATCAAAGACAGCACTAGTAGGAGCAGCAGCGCTCTGTAGTGACCGTTTACCAAAGGCCTCATTCAAACAACATGATAGATAGACCAGCTATTGATGATGAACACCCGCTCCAGCTCCTCAAAACTCGCCATCAATACCATATTCTCCACGCAAATTCTTGGAACATGCAACACCCTGTCGAACAATGCACAGTGTATAGAACAAGAGAATAAGTATATCAACTACGATAATACCCACCGGTCATAACTAAGATGTGAACTGAAAACAAAATTAAGGACGCTAACCAAGCGTCCACTGGCATAAGAAAACAGGTTACTAGCATCCTCCCAGTCCGTAAAATTCAAAGTTAACTATAGCCTCTTATCACTATCCCAACAGTAGGATAACTACAGTAATTAATACAAACGAATTTCCAGGCGCGCCCCCGCTCCTGGATTTTTCGGGGTTCCAAAATCCATATTCGTTCACATCAGTCACCATACTGAAATTCCTGCCATCTACCTCTTCTCCACTTCCCCGCCACAAAGGTGGCTCCCGCAACGGCACAGGTACCAACGCTTCCCATTTCCATTACAATGGTACAAGTAACAAGCCCCGACAACACGTATGGCCGAACTAAACTTCGAGTGATAGCCGGTGATAAGACATGCAGCTTGCCCCCCTTCTCATCCTGGTTTCTCGGCACACCATAGCTGCCTACTAACCTCCGCCCTGGGAGAACACCGACAGGGATCCTTTCGTTCGCGATTTCCTTAGCCTCCGGTTTCTAGTCCTTGTCTGGATATACAAACCCCACCCCCCTCTATAGCCCTAGGGAATAAGACATCCGCGCTAGTTGTACTGTAGGGATGTTCTGGAAGTGTTCGAGGTGGTCTCTTGGCACTGAACGACATAACACTTGCCAGTGGCGTTCTGGGAAAGTGCAGAATACCGGAGACCTTCAAGTAAGATTTCTGGTCACCAAAACCATATTTCCCGACTACCCCAAGCTAAGGGGAATGTCTTCAATTCTATTGTCAGGCTTGGGGAATAGCGGGAGACTGATTTTTGGGTGGGGGTTGGGCTTAAGTATCGTTACAGCTACTTCGGCAAAAATTACCGGGGAAATGGAATTTCTTTTCTTTGTCCATGGAGTGGGTCTTTTCACTCAGATCCCAACTGTACAATCCCCCCCCCACCTTACTCTACTGATATCTTTACCATAGGAAGACACCGTCTCCCTACTGGTTTTGCTAAATGACTGTGCGAATGCTAACGGTCTAGTGGGTGAGACCTGGTGAGACCTTAAATGATAGGAGATGGGGGGATAGATAAGGCGTAATTTGTGTGGTAAGCGGACATAACTGCGCTATTAAAATAGTGATATCAATCTATTATTTACGGGAGAAAACAAAAGAAGGAATTATGTAAAAGGTGCCGGTATTGGAGTCAAAATTGAAAAAATTAAAAAAATGCAATCGTGGATATCAAGGGGAAGATCTATATTTAGAAGTCCAGGCAAGGGTCAGTGAAACGGAGTAGAAACCGCAAAGCTGAAGATGAAGAAGGAAAATACCTTCCCACCTCCTTATCCTACTCATAATACAACAGAAACTCGAAATTCTGCGCTCCATTGCAGTATTAAATATTAGGGAGATTTTGAATAATTATGCATGTGCTCTACGCTGCAGAAGGATGGTAAACTGCAGCTCTGAGGACTTTGCAAGTTCAGACATGAGGGCCAATGCAGAAGGAGGAGAAAAGGAATATTAAGGAAAATATGTTAAGGGCACGTGGTAGGCTCTGGGAGCCCGAAGAAGAGATGCAGAGGGGGGAAATGGAGTCTGGGGAAGGGACAGACGTCGTAGTCAAAGGGTCGAAGAGGGTAAAGAAGCCTGGAGCTCGTTGACCGCAAACAAGGCTGGGGCTGGGGGCTTCCAGGCTTTCAGTAGATCCGCCACTCCTTCATGTCCCTTGCTAGACGCATACCAGAGTGGAATGTGACCATTTTTGTCTGGTAGGGTGGGGTTAACTTCTTCCCGGTTCAAAAGCTGTTTCACCACGGATTCGTGTCCCTTAATAGCAGCCCAACAAAGTGGTGTCTTGCCCTCATTGTCCGGTTCGTCGGGGCTAACGTCTTTCCTGTCTAAGAGTAGCCTCACTACTAACTCGTGCCCGTTAATTGCGGCCCACGAAAGCGGTGTATTGCCCTCGTTGCACGACTTGTCGAGGTTGACGTCTTTCCGGTCTAAGAGTTGCTTCACGACTGACAGGTGCCCGCGAATTGCAGCCCATGAAAGTGGTGTATTGCCCTGACTGTCTGGCTTGTCGGGGTCAACGTCTTTCCGGTCCAAAAGTAGCTTCACTACTGGCTCGTGTCCTTGTTTTGCGGCCGCGAGGAGGGGTGTATTGCCCGCATTTTCTGGCTTATCGGGGTTAACATCTCCCCGGTCCAAAAGTTGCTTCACCACTGAGTCGTGCCCAAGTACTGCAGCAAATAGGAGGGGTGTATAGCCCTCATTGTCTGGTTTATCGGGATTAACATCTCCCCGGTCCAAAAGTAGCTTCACCACCGACTCATGCCCTTCCAATGCAGCCCCGATGAGGGGTGTCTTGCCCTCATTGTCTGGCTTGTCGGGGTTGACGTCTTTCCGGTCCAAAAGTAGCTTCACCACTGACGTGTGCCCTTCAAATGCAGCGGTGAAGAGGGGAGTATAGCCGTTACTTCCTGGCTGATCGGGGTTGACGTCTTCCCGGTCCAAAAGTTGTTTCGCCACCGATCTGTGCCCATTCGCCGCAGCCCACCAAAGTGATGTGTCTCCATTGTTATCTACCTTGCTGGGGTCGACGGATTCCAGTCCCAGTAATAGTTCCACCGCCTGCTCCTGTCCACCCCTCACGGCCCATGCGAGTGGCGTTATGCCTGCAGAATCTCCCCGGTTGGCGTCACAGCCACCCATTTCTAACAAACCATTCATTATATCAACAGTCCCGAAGAAAGATGCACAGTGTAGTCCAGTGAACAGTGAAGGAGCATTGGCTTCAAAGGCATCGTTCGGAGCCAATATTTGCTCAAAAAGTGCGTTGGCGGCTACATGGTTCTCGTACTTGTCCAGGAGCTCCATTGCAAGCAATACTGCGCGATCCGAATGTTCGCCCTTTGCGTGGACGCCCCAATATCGTGAACAATATTTGAGGAATGGCATGCTTGAGAGGTCAGGTTGGGGTTTAGCCGGAAGAGCCCTGGCCTGGTCTGAATTCAGATATGTCAAGCAGGTTTCCGCCATCACCGAGTGAGCATGTAGGAAAAGGCTACCATGAGCGCAGAGGTACTCGCGGAGTGTGTGGTGCATCAACCGGAAGGTCGAGGCTTCCTTATCCAGAGTGACTAGTCCTTGACAGCAGGCAAGCAATGTCTCTGTCGCAGGGACATTGTCGTTATTGAAATTTGTAGATCCAATTTCCACAGCCAATGCATGACATAGTTCGTCTACCCTTAATGGCCTTTCCGCATAACATATCCACATCAACGCGGTCATGGCAAGTTTTGTTTTCTCCTGTTCTTGAGCTCTGATCCGTTCCAGTGTTGCCTCATATGCATCCCCCAACCCTAACCCATCCCCTATCGCATTGAGCCTATTTCGCCTCCGATGGATTGTCGTTTCCCTTAGGACCGTTCCCGCCTGGAGCGAAACTAGTAGGAATCTAGATTCGTGCGTGTCAGTATATGTGACAAAGGTTTCCCAAATCCCACGTTACCACTTACGATTCCGAGTTCTCTTTGGGAATCCTCCTCATGATATCGTCCTCCAGCCCGTTGTTCATCACCTCAGGAGTTGTGTCCTTCCTTAGTCTCGCGCGCAGATATGTTACTATATCGCGGTCCCTGGGCTTAATCGATACGCTTGTTGCCCTTCCACCCAGCACCCTCTCGACTGCCCTCCGGATATGCGACCTCCCTGTAATGAACACTCGAGTTTTTGGCGACACCTGGAGAATCTGTCCCAATGCGTCTAGAACTTCCAGTTGATGCTCCGGAACGCATTCGTCAAGAGCATCAACACATACGAACGTGCGTTGTGGAGTTTGGACAGTTGCGAACATTTTCACAACATCAGGAAGTTGAAGTCTTCGACCGCCAATCACCTTCTTCTGGCTCCGAAATTTCTGCAGGATGTCCACCGGAATTTCATCCAACCCACTTAGGACTTGCTTGAGCAGAGAACCAAGCATATTTATTGGAGACTGGGCCTCCCGGGAAGCGAAATCATAGTAAAAACAAGCGACCGCCATATCTCGTTCTGAGGCCTGATCACATAAATAGTCTACAACCACGGAACTACCATGGCGACCTATCAGTAGTAATACCCTTTGTTTCCTTCATTGGTAGTCTCGCCTACCTAATATAGCTCTTGCCAACCCCCGGGTCCCCATAGCAAAACAAGGCCGGATGATCAGATTCCTCTATCTCGCTACCATTATACCAGTCTCTGAACTCTTTCGTTTCCAGTAACCAGTCCCCTATACTATCCACCCGCTGACCGCAAATATCCTGATGCCGCACGTGGGGGTCTAAGGGCGATAACCAAGCCAGGATCTTGAGCTCATAATCGGCAGCAGTCAGGATAATGGTATTCGATACATTGAAAGAGTTGACGTTATCAGTAAAGGCTCGAGACATCCTTCGTTTTCGGCTGTTTGAAATGCTGTCGATAATAAAGTACTGAAGAGCTCTGGGTCTACTGACAATGTTCCAGTAGGTTTGGGAAAGGCGGGGCTCGTTGTTCAGCCCCGCAACCACACAACCAATTGACCAGGCATTTGTGAAACCAATACCCGTGCACTTGCGGGTTCTACCGAGCACCACTCGAAGCAAGACTCTCGGGAAGCATCGCACTTCGCTTCCAATCAGCCAGCCGGGTACTATACCGTATCTCTAACGACAAACGGGAGTACCCCAAACCCCCGCTTGTATGACTTCAAGTATTATAGCAATAAGTCGGTCGATACATTTCCAAAGAAATGTTAGTGTTAAGTCGTAATCGGAGGCCGTACGATACAAGCAGCAAAACAAACGTAGAGCTACAGATAAGATGGATTCCGTGAATTAGTGAGGAATTTGCTATGATCTTTGCCTGTCGCAAGGTTGGTTAGGGCGAGACAGCACCTCACCAACAGAATTTGCGATCTCCTGGCTTAGCCAACAGAATTTTAAGCGTTACTTCAACTGCAGTACTGGTACAGTAGCTGTTAGAGAGACATGAACCTCAATTCTGACCATTGCCGCCGCAAGGAGCTAGAATCAAGAAGAAGAAAATCCCCGCTCTAAAATCCCCCTAACAATGTATAGTCACTCTTCTACGAGTAAACATTACCCAACAGCACTCCCAGTTTCTCAGAGAAGGCGAGCGACACTTACGAGAATTTTCACCCCCAATAGTGTAAACACACCTTTCCCTAGAGAAAAGGCGGCGAACCTTACTCCCGGGAAACCTTGTTCAGTCAAGGTAATACCCAAAAATTGGGGCCTTAGAAACAATTACATGATAACTAGAATTTTTTCGCAGAATTCTGACCTTCCAAGTAGGAGATCTCCACATACCGGTACTATACCAGGGGGGGGGGGGTAGTGGGGCTGCCCAATTCACCGAAGCAAAGGACCTGAACGCACTGTACCTCCCTCAATCTCTGCGATACCTCTTATACCTTCCTAGCCATTAGACCAATGTTTGCAATCTAGTTTACTAGTTTCTTTATCTAACAACTAGATCGGAGTAGTGTATCTGCCAGCGCTTTTTCCAGCGAGGAGCTTCAAGCAGCCCACTCCAGTAAAGGATGAAATGCCAGCATAGCACTCTACAGTTCTATGCTGTACAAGTATCGCACAGGCTTCTTATCCCTTCTTTTCTCTATCATGAGATAAACCACAATTACAGTCACACCTCGCTATAAAGAAAGCTGGAAGTTCGGGGCCCTCGCTCATTATGGCGAAGGCTTGAGTGAAATTCTTTATAGCATGAATAGTTTTTGTGAGAGCAGTGTTATGAATTCTCAGAAAACTCCCTCGTGAGAAAGAGCTCCATTAAAGTGAAGCGCAAGTGTATGAGAATTTACCATGATTCCTTCAAACAGCCTAGTAATTGTTATACCCTTATGCCGACCACTGCTTACCCCCCGCAACGAGGCGAAAAATTTGCGCTATAGCTGGAGCGGGAGCATATCATACTACACCTGCTAACCTCAGTTTCCCCTAGCTACGGGCCCTGACTTCCCCACGCATATCGGGCTGTACTGACTGGTTAGTCATCTATTATCACTCGCAGAGAACTGCTCTTTCTGCTCTTCTCCCGCACTCTGTCGGCTGAAACATGCGATTTTCAAGGGCGCCGGTGAGCGTTAGTGAAATCATGGGACATCCTCCACAGGGTAATCCCCAGCCAGATATCCCCCAGAATAATGCTCCCGGCCATGTGTCCCATAACGATTCCATTCTCTAAAATTGAGATTTGGCTTGGTACTCTCTATTCTAAGCAAAGGCATTTTGGGGCCCGTGGGTACAAAGGTAATGTTCCTTAAACTTGGTCGCCAACCCTCCAACATCATTGGAAATCGTAAAGATGACGCCCCATTAATTGGGCTTACACCACTGGTATTTTACCTTGACAGTGAATCGCTTTTTTCTAAGAGCTAAGGTGGCCTCTTGCAGGAGCCGAAGAGAAAAAAAGTTGGATGGGCTGCCTAAAGTAGTAGGTTTGCCGAGGCTTGGGGTATTGGTGGGCATGCCTAATCCATCATTATTTGTTACCAAAGACCCCCACACTTTTATGCACTCACACTGTATTTAAGTTACAGGACGACATCCTTTCACGGTAGCGATTGGGTTTTGGCAATGGGGCAAGAATATGTGCCGTTGAACGGAAGGGCTGCAGTAGTATAGTAGTCCGAAGAGCACAGTAAGCGATAATCAATGTTTGGAAATGATCCGCTAACGACTAAACCGTTCTATTATATCGCCAATAGAGCCTACACTACCAAAGACTTGATTCCCATATATTAATAACTACTTTATAGCAGGCGGAGCTTCTTTGATATGAATTCTGTTCCGGTGTCAAGCTCCGATCGATCCATGGCCATGACCATGACTAGTGAAGACGTCTCCACATGCCCGGTGGGAACAGGATCATCGTTTCCGTCTATCGCCATGTTTGGGCACTCGGCTCCCCCCAGCTCCTACCATATTCCATTCATCCCCTCCCGCTATTTACTTCCAAACTCCCACTATTACCACTACTGTTCACGTAATTCATCATCACTCTACCTTAATGTCTGAGGCGATACCCCCTCCAGCACCACCCAATAATATTTCACATGACATCCGTCCGCCAGTTACCGCTATAGCTGTAGGAAGCCCAAACCACCCACAAAAATTCCGCCGTCTATCTCATTTCCCTTTCCTAATCTCCTTCTCTTCCCAAAACATCCACCAAACAAGCAGCCCAAGAAATCCCCCGGTTTCAATACCTACAGCTTCCTATCCTGCGGAATAATTCCCAGAGACGCCCTTGCCAGGAAAGAAACGCAAGTTTGCTTTTGAAAAAAAAAACCCCTAGATAGATAGCCAGATTACCATAGTTGTAGAAAGAGGGAAAGAGAAAAAAATTCTGGGATAGGATTCTAGGCGGGAGATCTCATGATCCTAGTACTTGATTTCCTAAAAGTACCTCCCCAAAAGTCTTGGTGAAATAGGCTTTTTACACCAAAAACACCGACTTTTATCTATTTGTAGCTCATAAACCACAAAGGATTTTCCAACATAACTTCTCATATAAAGTTACAGTACCTTTCTCCTACTCTTACACAACTCTGAATGAATTTGGAAAAAAATTGGGAAAGTTATCAAGTTCTAAAGTTTTAAGTCGGTGAAAAAGTGCCATTTTACATACAAAATTGGCATGGCATTGCAACGGGTATGATCCACTTTGAAGGCTTGTAGCTTGAGCCCATAGCATAAATTCACCTGATAAGTGGTATTGGGTGAAAGCTGCAATGAAGATGAAGATAACTAGGTAAATCATAAACATTATTTGAGGCCATTCTAGGTGTGGGGGTTGATCAAACATGACAAGTTTTGGTGCAAAAAGGCCGTTTCACCAACACTTTTGCGGAGGTGCTTTACCTCGGTTGACAAGTCTGGAGATGGGTGAATGGATGATACACCAATGTCTCCGGCAACTTGGCTGCGGGGGAGAGGGTACAGCAGTGGGTGTGGAAACAACTTAGGAGGGACAATCGGAGATGCCCTATCCTGGGATTATATATCTACTTTGCTCGAGTCCGAGGTTTGTTCTCACGGGGTGCAGGTTCGGATAGTGAATATTCAATTCTACTTGTCTTTACAGCTTCATCCAAATATCTTCCAGTGCGAGGCACTCTAGCTGCTCAGACCCAGCCGTCATGTTCAACTCGCGACAGCAGACGCTCCTAGGGGTTGAGGTCGCTTTGATCATCATCACCGCGATTGTGCTGACGATTCGGATATATTCGAGAGGATGGCTGAATAGGTCCCTCGGATTGGATGACATTCTCATGGTTATTGCTACAGTAAATCTCCCCAACTCGCGGACAATATTTCGTAGAATTCGCGCGACTAACAAACACTACTTAGGCATTCGCCATTGCTCTAACCGTGCTCACTACGGTGCACTTAAACTATGGATGAGGAATCTCCATATACTCGCCCGAGCAGAACCCGGCGTGGTACGGGCCATCCAGAAAGGCGCATATATATCCCCCCCACCCCAGAAAGCATCCCACCTTCTAACAGCCAATAGTTAGCTTGGTCCTGCCAACCATGCTTCGTGATATGTGCGAGTCTGTCAAATATCTCCATCTTGATATTCTGCTTACGCATCTTCGAGACGACTGCCAACAAGTTTTTCAGAAACCTTGCATATCTCGGAATCTTTCTCGCGTCCTCCATCGGGGTTGCATTCGTATTTACCGTGATTTTCCAATGCAGGTAGGTAGGTGTGTGTGTGTGCTCCCTCGAGGAATTTTTCCCGTGGACAATTACTTAACAGTCATTATTAGGCCAGTGCCTGCATTTTGGGACCCCGCAATTGGGGGAAAGTGCCTTCCAACCAGGACGCCCTACCTGGTGAACGGGGCATTGAATACCTTTACAAATTTTTATGTCTTTCTCCTTCCCATTAAAAGCGTATGGGATCTTCAACTGCCCCGAGGACAGAAAATCGGACCATTGGTCGTATTTGCTGGGGGCTTGGTGTTGTTCCCTCCCTTCCTCCCTTCCTCCTTTCCTCCATCGCAGTCTCCTATTGACAGCATTCTCCAGTGTCTGCATCGCCGGCGCCGTGAGAATAGCATATCTCGCAGCGGTTTTCAATCCCTCCTCCGATTACACCTGGACCGGAACGGATTTGTGGATCATCACGGCGGCAGAACTAGACCTCGGTATCGTCTGTGCGTCCGTCCCCGCTCTGAAAGCCTTCCTCGCCCGATTCTTCCCAAGACTTCTGCATAGGGCCACCATCAGCAAGTCCATCCGGAGCATCTCTAGCCGTAGTTATCCCTACTCGAGGCGCCCGGGATCAACCAATGAAAGGAAGAGAACGGAAAGCGAGGAATTCATAATCACAATCGGGATGGGGAGTATCGGGCCAGAAATGGCAAAGAACAGAAAGGTGGAACAGGCACAGGAGGGCAACATTGTTTAACGAGGGGTGTACGGTATTGATCACACTGTACTCGATTTCTCGAAATTTGTACTAGACATTACATTGTATGATATTATGTTGTATGAAGATGCAGGTTGTAGTAAATAATGCGAATACACCTTTGATAGGAAGACATTGTCCTGCCTAACAACCGTACCATGGGACTCTGTGATGCCGTAATACAAAGTCAATATATACCCGAGGTTTCGGGCCACAGGACCCCCGCAAGAGCACCAGCAAACCTTAACTAGCCACCACACTGTAGCAGTAGTAATGGCATCAGTGCCATTGGTCGTAGCGTTCCTAGCACAGTAACGAAGGCAAAAATCCAGGCGCCGTGCAATACCTCCGCCCCGCACCTCCTACCGGTATCATGAACCCCTGAAGGGGGAAAGTAAAAAGCCCTATAATTTTAGTAATTATACCGATATCCTAGCCAACCCGCCTCATCTTACTCCCACGCCCGTGTATCGAACAGAGAGGATGGTGACCCATCGAAACCTGCACACCCCGCCGACCGACAACTCAACACAGCGCGCTTCACACCTAGCCAGTCAGCCAAGAATGCCCACAAAAAGGGTTGAAAAAGAAAGCAATGCCGAATCCGATCCAATCCGGTCATACAAAAAGACACAAATATTTTTTCGTCATGCTGAGACTAAAAAATAGTCGATCAGGGGATTGACAGATTTGCTATAATCATTTCGGGATTGTGGCGGGGGGAGGGAGGGCGATGACGATGCGAGTGAGGTATAGGGGGCTGCTTACCGTTTCGTATCTTTGGGAAGGTGATTGAGGGAAGGTGAGTTAAGGCTAAGGATGCATTTCTTTGATGGATGGGGATGGTGGACATGGTTGGCGGTAGCGACGGTGGGAGAAAAGTTTGCATTTTGGATGGATCAGTGAGATTCATAGGATGAACTGAGTGAGGGTTAGGGTTTGGATACCTTTGACAGGGTTACTGGGAATTCGTGTAAGACGGAACTTCCCGCGCTGTTCCTGAATACCGTATGATAGAACAAAATTTAATGGCTTGAGCTTGCTTACTCACTGCCCTCCTGAACTGCGGGAGAAACCTTGTCTCGTCACGACTAAGACGGCTCAAAGGCGAAGAAACACTTTCCCAATGAAAAAATTGAAAACACCACCCATTCATTAAACACAAGCCTGTCCAAGAATAGATCCGCCAAACCCATTGCGCTTTTCCCATCACCGCCTCTGCTCGCCCTACAGTACCTGCATAAAACAAGCAAAGCAAAGAGCCCTCTTTCAGCTACGAACTGCATAATTACCCAATAGCCTTATCTTCGTCAAATGGAGTAGCGCCTTGGCAAGACTCTCTCCCCCCCAATCCGCAACTGCAGTAAGAGCTAACGCTACCCAATAAGAGTTAGCACGATCTTCCAATCCCTTTTTAGCCCAGCGGTGTGCTGCGGTAGGCTTTATGGGGGACCTCTGGTCTTGAGTCGGAGATAAGAGCTCCCCACGGAGATACTCAATTTGACGAGAAAATACTGTAATCGCCAATAGCAATGTACCAGTGCCCAGACTGAAGCCTCTTTATACGGTAATGTTTTCCCTACAGGTATTTCACCAACGCAGCATCAATCGCTCAGCCCCCACTTCGGAGAATTCGTATGCCCAGCGCTCGCAGTGTTCGGCGAGTGAGGATGAGCAATGAGGGGCACCCCTGCCCAGCCGAAAACTACCGAAAGGGATCATACCCGAAGCGTGATGTTTAAGGTCGCAGGGGGGGATCTTGGTAACGTGGGGTGTAAGCTGCAGAGAAGGGGTTGATACCGTACTCGAGTACTCGAGTAGCTACTTAGAGTCTCCCGCTTCTGGGACACCAATACCGGCATAGCAATGACAAAATCGGTATCTATATATGTCCCTGAGATTGCTTTTTGGCGCCCCGACTGCTGCGCTTGTACCTGGCTCTGGGGTATTTGCTCCTTCCGGCAGTGCCGGTAAACCCTCTCGTCTTGGGCGAGTGCAGCGTTAACATGGAGACTACGGTAACTTCTGTTTATGGGTTGGCTGCTCGAGTGCGTGCAGAGTAGGTATTTCCAAAGATTACGAATAGTATGTGGCTAGCTAGGTTTTGGACAAGCGAATGATATCTGCAGGGAAAGTTCGAGATGATGCAGGAGGAGCTCAGCGGCACAACTGATGCCCTACTCGAGTACTTGTAGGGGCAGGAGCGCCATCCCGGTCTACGGCCCGAGGAGTTAGGCGTTAACGTCAATTGGCTAGTCGCTCCTCTCGTGACGCGTTCCAAAGTAGAGCATTGGGGGTGGCAAATCCGGGATTCTCCTAATGGTATTGATTCTCGAGTTGCTCCTACTGGGTGATTCAGCTACAGTACTCGAGTAGCGGCTTTGGATATTGGAAATTGGATGTGTCTTACTCGTCTCAGAGGAGACACTCCTACCATTAAGGATGGATTTTCTAGCGCAGGACAGCGAATATTGAAAGATTGAAAGTGAGACTCTATCAGAAGGCTGTTTGCCAGTAAATTTGTTTAGTATCTTATAGTTTTAGTCCCCCCTGATAGCGCGGAATAAGGTGCCAACACACAAAAGGAAAAATAAATAAACAAGGACGAATATGAATATGACACGTACAAGGGAGCTATGATACCAGCATTAGAATGTGGCAGCCTCCAGAGTAGCAGTGAGACCCAGCCCTCCCACCATCAGGGTTTCCGAGCCGAGTTCACGAGTGACTAGAAATGACGGGTGGTGTCCATTGTTTCGTCCATTATAGCGACTAAAGCGGCATGCCTGTAAAATCTACTGGAGGCATTGATGAGAAATGTGAAACCCCATATGGAGAGTGATTTTTCATTTCCTAGTTGTTATTATCTCAGGATTCGTCTCAGACTACAGTGACATAGATAAGCCTGAGGATGATGTCACTGGTTTTGGATATTTCTCCAATGACAGCTGGTTAGCCATTTCCCAGGAATAAATCTTTTGCTGTTATGTGCATGATAGAATTTTATAGGACGAAACTAAAGTATATCTCACTGTTTGCATATTTAGGACCATTGCTCTCTTGACCTTAACCTATTCCATCACTCACACATTATCCCGCTCGGGAGATGAATTATACCATAATCTCTCTTCACTCTCTCCCATATGGTATTCTTTGTTCCAGTCACTAGTGCAATATGGTGGCCTAGAATTTAATTTGGTCATTTGTTCACAAACTAGCTTATTCTGTGGTTTCATTACCAACTTGGGAGCTCTTTTTTCACTGATAGGGAGCGTTCTTACATGGGGGATTCATGTTAACTTACGGTAGAACCTTAATAAACTGCTCTGTGTAGGAGCAATGGGGACTCGGAGTTAATCATCCACTCCTGCTGCATCAGCGACCTCAATCTTACTTTGTTCCCTAACTCCAAAGCTGTTCCCCAAAATTTTACCCTCTCATATCGTCCTGCCACTATGTCAGTCGATAATCGAGTGACCACACGTGAACATTAGCTCATTGGTTAAAGTGCAAATAGTTACTGGCTTGGCATGCACACAACCATGCTCTGTCGCACTCGAAAACAGTTCGTCGCATCTGAACCGAGCTCCCGAGCCCCTCAAGCCTCACTATGCTGGACGAAACACTCGGGGGCTTTCGCTTTGGTCCGGAAGACTTTCTTCCGGAAGACGGTAAAGTAGCGATCCTTCCCTCTTCTAACCCGCTAATATTAATGAAAATTAGATGACTGCGGTACCTCAAGCGGCAGCTATAGCAGGCCGTCCACCACAGAGTCGCATTGTGAGTACCGTATACATTGATTGACTCTTGGCCGGGCGACTACCGTACTGATTGATAGATTAGATGAGAGCAGGCTCGTCGCGGAAGTGGTGGTGGCGCCGGAAGGAGATTTACTACTCGAGGTCCCATCCAAGAATGGACTTGCGAGATTCAAGGTTTCGTCGCAGGTGATGTGTCTGGTATCGCCGGTATTTCGCGCAATGCTAGGTCCTTCATCGATGTTCAAGGAAGCTTGCGAGCTACGCGCTTCACCATCAGGCTATAGGCTTTTGCTCCAAGGCGATGATCCGGAAGCGTTTGCGGCGATACTGTACGTTCTGCACTGCCAAACTGAGAAAGTCCCCTCCTCCATATCGTTCGAGGATCTATTCCACATGGCGATCATTTGCGACAAGTACGATTGCGCGCTGGCTGTGGCTGTTTGGGTTGATATTTGGACTAGGATGTGGAGGGAATTCGCTTTTGAAACGGCTTACTCTGAGTGGATGTTTATCTCTTGGACCTTTTGTTTGCCTTCGGTATTCGAACCCCTGAGCCGGAAGATAGTTATGGAAGGGCGGTATGAAAATGGGCTGGGGCAGCTGCTTTGGGGTGGAAGGAGTTTGGACGAAGTTATGGTCCCCCATCCAGTCATATGTAGGCCCCCTTCTACTCCGAGGTCCCGGGCTGTGGGCTGAGTGGATGGTAGCCGCGATACTCCAACTACGCTCCGATGCCATAAAGGCTATCCTCGATGACACCGTATCCTACCTAGATCTCTACTCTAACGCGGAAGGAACAATGTGTCGCTATGAAATTCCCGAATGCGACGTCATGATTCTCGGCAGCATCGTCCGGGAATTCCGAAAGCGTGGGCTACACAACCGCGAGAAATTTTTACTTATGAGTCTAAATGAAGTGGTAGCAAGCATCAAAGAGATAAGTATCTACTTTTATACAAATTATACTGGGACCGTATTTCATGGGGATACCTGTAGCTTTTTGCCAGAGCTTTTTGAAAAAGTCGACAAGATTTGCGAGAACATTGGAGAGCTGAAGCTTGAGAGGTTTAGTAAAGGCGTCGTGTGGTGCAGGTGTGGGGGCGAGTTCGGGGGCAAATTGGAGCCTTTGGAATATAAGCCTGTGTAGCTTGGAGTGGCGCAAGGTGTGTTTATTAGTGGTAGGGAGTATATTCAACTCTTGTCTCTACGGATCATCGCCTGGCGTCCTTATGAGGGAGTTTTTTTTGTCATATATATCGAACATATACCTGGCGTTTGGCGCGCCGCAATTCTAACTTAAACCCCGGGAATGGGTAGTTCCAAATAGAACTTCAATGCTCTTGAACTATGATTTCGAAACCACAGCGGGGCTAAATGGTCCACAATTTTGATTGCGATTTTGATTCTTTATCTTGGGTAGAGTTAAACCTCCGGAGATTATTAGTTGCATTTTAGTTTGATCCCAATCCGGTGCACCATGCCACTGTTGTACTAAGCTGTACAAGTTTGCATGTTTTAGAATTAATAACTTATCTCCCTTTCCACCTCAACCAACCCCCAGGGGCCGAAAGCAGATTCTCCTCCAAACCACACTGTGATTTCAAATCACTATTCAAAGTCGGCGCACCAAACAACCCCCCCTAATGAGTAGAGGCCTGAATTACATACCTATTTATCTGCTGCAGTAGACATAAATTACATCCTCATATCACTCGTACTAGCACCAATGCCGGTTTGAAAACATTGAATCTTTATATCAGGCGTATAGCAGAGAAACGACACCAGGGTGACTTAAACAGTGTGCTGATATTAAATCAAATGTTTTGACAGGGCCGTGCTCACGAAACCCAATCCACCACTTTAAACCTCTCATTGTCTTGTCATAGTACTGCCCCAATAACGGGGTATTACAAACACCCCCAAGAGCTAATTCGAATCTTTCCCCCCGAGCATCCCCGGCCACTCTGTCCCATTGTCAGTGAGTTCCATGAGCAATAGAAAAAAAAGAGGATAAACCAATCTTTTAGATACCCAGTGGTCACTAACTCGCTGTCATCATCCCTAGGTAATTTTGGCACCAATAACTCTCCTTCCAACCGCGCTTAAGACCCAACTCTTCACTGTTCGAAACATCCTCATCCATTGATGCATCAGTCACGGAAAAACGGTCACCCACGCCTGTCTCCTGAAAGGATGTATTGCCTTTGCATTGGGTGCAAAAGACTCTTCTACTCTTCCCGGAAAAGGCATACTCTTTTAAAGTACCCTTGGGGACAGAAGCCATCTTGTTTGCACCAGCAGGTACAAAGACCCAGTGAAGCCTCAGAGAGATTCACGACACCGCCTTGTTAGGTGCGTTAATATAGTAGTGAGTGGACATACGGGATTTGACCTGAGTGTAGTGACGGTTGTTGACATGGAGTAGGCAATTTTTGCCTGAAGGAAATTTTATCTTATACCTAACACCGCTACTCTCAGCCATTCAATACCTTCAGTTGATTCTATAAATTCTAATCAGCAGAGAATATTCAATACTCAACAGTTACTCAACAGTTACTCAACAGTTACTCAACAGTTACTCAACAGTTACTCATCGGGTCTTGAGGACATCCTATCTGAGTTCACTCCTCCTTAGAGCCTAGGGGGGGTGTTTGCCATGTTGTGATTTCAGCTGTTTTCTATCTCAAATCATGAAATGAGATATTCATAGTATTTAGTTTGGCGGCGTTCTCAAATCATTATTTGGGAAACTTCATAGTGTGCGTGTGTGAATATTTGGAGCTACGATACTTTTGTTTTGTGCCCTTGGGTATTTTGTTAGTAAGTGTTAGTGGGCCCTGAGGTCTTCTCGTCGAGTTGGCTCCAAATTGTGATTTCAGATCATGGTTGTCTCAGTCACGGCGAGCCAAAAAAACAAAACTCCCCCCTAGGTATAGCTATATTATATTATCTAGATCTTCTCCGTACGATTTTCCAAATACCGGTAGTATGATAGAAGGGAACTAGAAAACGATTACACTCCATGTCCAGAAAAAGCAGGAATATGAGGTACAGCCCTCTCCGTGCCCCAGCCCTATCAAGGTCCCTTCACTGAGAGTCATCAAAAATCTCCGTGAGAAATTCCGAAGCCCAATTGATATGGCGTTTCCATGAATCATGAATGCCATGCCGCTATAACAAATCTGATCCATGGAGGAGGTTATTGCCGCAAGAACTCCCATCTTTCCTTATGAGGCAGGGAAGACCGGAACATCCCTATTAAATTAGCTTACAGCAATATTTGTGACTTGTAGCACCCATTTGAGTCCTATTCAGAAACCCTACTTACGTACTGTACAGTATGCAATAACCTTTTGCTTCTCAAGGGTTACTGTACACTAGTGTCCGAACGGTACGGCACGCCACCAAGCACAATCGATACAGTACCGTAAATTATACCTTTAAGGTACAATACCAGCAAACCGAATTTTACCACAAGATTTTTAGCACCAAGCAGGTCAGTTATGTGCTCTCCTCTAAGGTCCAACACCCAGCTCGTCATGCAAACTAGCCTATAGGTAGATCGTCGTTGACCCTGATGGCTCTCTTAACCTCCTCTTTCCCAACCCTACAGCCTCCTTGTCATCCTCTGGTGAGTTTACGGTAAGTCGCCGTATGTTACAGTGCCGTGTCGTATCGTACGCTATGTAAACATATAGTACAGTTTGAACCCGGCAATGCACAGAGTGATATTTTGTGATGGAGAGTTCGAAAGTGGGGGCTCCTGCGCGCCTCTTTGGAGGCGTTCAGGATCTCTTCTCGATCCTATCAAGCAAAAAAAAAAAATCAGATCCTCCAGGGGTTGTGAGCAAGCCATAACCCAGCGCGTAGCTGTCACTCAACGCCTAGCGGACTTCTACCGGACCACTAATGGTCCGGGGTCGATGGGTATTCTACATACAGCACGTGCGTATGTCTATGTGTAATAATCCGGAGGGTAATTAATAGAATGATCTCGAAAGCCCGGTGCGCAGTAACCTAATATATCCTCAGCACCGGTAGTGTTTGGGTACAAGTTACTCCATGGGTCCGTTTATTGTTGTGAGATCCTCAAGCACCGCATAAACTGATAATGCCGGTACCTCTCTCACTTCTTCCGAGCATTAGTCCCCCTGCTGCAATTTGTCAATGGAACGGAGAGTACAAGGGTATGAACTTATTAAAGTGAGCGGACAGGGATATGTTTGGCTGGTTAACCTTGAGCAACTATTCTATAACTTCTTACTGGACCCTGTACAGTACAAGTGAGGGGAAATGCAGCCTGAAGGAGTGGAAGGCAAGATGCAGGGAGACCACACGATAAGGATAGTGGTGTGCCACTTGGTAAACATGGAACGTAAGTAGTAAATCCGGGAAAATAGGCATTATTCTGAAGCTTCCATACTGCGGGTAAATCTTGGCGGAGGGATGGCACCGAAATGTGGCCCAGGGTTCAAGCAACGGTAAATACAACCCCACCGCACCTACGATGAAACTGGGCAGGTAACCAGCAGGGATCGATTACCAGTACTCGGGTGATCTTTTGTAACCCTAAGCTCGGCAGTTTCCTTCGTTACCTGCCAAATACCCCTGTTCGTCACTTCCCAGTTTCATCGTGGGTAAGGTTAAGACTGTGAGCCAATAGCGAATGGACGATAACAGGAGAGGAAAATGCTTGTATGGTAATAGAGAAAAAAGGAGGAGGGAGTGGTGTTGTGCTAGAGTAAAGTGCAGCACAGTGCAGTGCCGGGAGTTTGTTCCTGGTTGCCCGTTGGTCGTAAGACTGCTAAGTTCGACAGTACCGTCAGACAGATCATCACATGTTTATTTTACACAAAAATGCCATTTTGACATTTTAGAACATAACAACCTACTACCCAATTACTACTAAATCCCTCAAGAAGGCTCATTAGTGGGATATTAGAGTACTCGGTGTTTCGGTGCGGATTTCCGCGGGAATTGGCGCTTGATATCGGCAATGATCCAATTAAGTAACCTTTTCTACGGGTGCCCATGCAAAATTTTGATGCTTACCCTGAAATTCAGAGCTCTTCAGGACAAAATCGCCCGTGCTAGGCAATCCTCAGCTCAATTGAAGCGATAAAAACTCAGGCGTTAAATCCTTAAACACTTAGCCACTTGTAGATGCATTTACATCCACGAAAGGGTTGACATTAGAAAGCTTAAAATTAGAAGGGACCTTCTTCAGCGGTTTGATGTAGCCTCGCTGCCTTGCTACGGGTATGCGATAAAGAACAATAACGAACCAGCGATCAAATACGTCCAAAAACTATATAAAATGCTAGTGTTTGGCCATTAATAAAGCATCGTAATGCCTCGACGCCAAGATGTCTGAACTTACACCTAGACACTAGAATCCTGGCGCCAATTCATCCGAATACGATACTTCACGAATTGCCAGAACCGCCAAGTAAGTTACATATACTACGGTATCGGACGTGTGAATGGACTAGAATAACAACCTGAAAGTTGGGCCGTGTGCCAGGTAGTCCAAATTTTCCTCCTCTGGAAAAGGGCCGAGAAGCACCAAAAAAGGTCTGGTCTCCGAGACAAAAAAGAAAAAAACACTAGACCTCACTAGGAGAGGCAACTCCAACGTCCTAGCAACTATTTGAGTTCTTGCGGTATGGTCAATGTGGATAAACGTAATCATATTGCACTCTCTCCATCGCGAATTCATTGACATTCTGAGTGGAATTGTGCACAAGCAGCGAGCACCATTCAATCATAATCTTTTTCTTTTTTTCTTTTCCTGATTTTCCCTTATCAATGTGGCGATAGTCGCCCAAGCCTCAATCATCAAGGATACTTTTACCACCAGCCACATCCCTTACAACATCCAAGTACCCCACTGTTACTTGCACATACCCGCGGGGGCCCCACCCGCGGCCAGCGGTGTGGATGCTGTGCGGCTGGCCTTCTCAAAAACCGCGTGCTGTCTGGATCATCTGATAAGGTGGTTGCCTATGCCCGCAACCCAAAACATTACTCCTTGCCCGCAGCGGACACCACCGCCCGCAGAAAATGCGATAATCCGGGGATGCCAGCGCTAGGAAGAGAGGAAATCTCCAAAGTGCTGGTACAGTACTATACGCCCGCCCGGGGGATGCACTTCTAATACTACAACTTCCGATCTACTATGCAATTGGGATTACCCCATCACCGATAAAAGACTACATCCCGCGCACTTTGTCGAAACTCATACCACCCACCATTCGAGCAGCGAGCAAAGCAGAACTTCAAAATCTCGTATAATCCGTTGTCTCCGCCAAACCTCTAATCTCCGTACTTAAAGGCAAAGCCCGTTAAGAATTGGTGCTTTCTCCACACTGTAAAACTTGAGCATGGTGAGTGTACTAGATCTCATAAACTAGTATTTTCAATGCTGGTAACCTGTTAAACTAAACCTATCGTGGGTCGATGCCGCAATTCCCGCTGATAATCTGATAGTGTATTGTACGAGGTTTGACAAAACCCCAGCAGCAATCAGCGCCACGACACTATCAGAGAGTATTATACTCGCAATGCCGGGGTGTTTTTAAGACGGGCTGCTACTGCGCGCCGCCGGGGTTCCTGTGCCCTGGTCAATTTCCGGCTATATGCAGTAGCAGTTCGTCCGTCTCACGGAGGTCATGACACTGCGAGGCCGCAGGAACTCAAATAATTAGATCATCTGCTGGGACGTTGGAGCTTCCTCTCCCAGTGAGGTCTAGCGTTTTCCATTTTCCATTTGCCTCGGGGGGCCGGTTCCCCGGCGCGTTTTTTGCCCCTCCCCCAGAGGAGGAAATTTCGGACCACCTAGCACACGACCTAATTATTCAAGATCTTACATACCTAACCTTTATCGAACATATGCAGTACCAGATTCAGCATACCCCCAGAGGATAGCCCAGCAAAACTTCCCCGATTCCGGCCCAGCTGCTTCGGTCCAACAGCTTGCATTGATGCCACCCCCACCCCCCTGCCATGAATCTCGGGAGACGACTGCTAAGATTCGCCAGAACCCCTAGGACATGCGACGGGCGACGCAGCAGCAAGGCCAGCAATTAGCGCAGATCCATCATGAAAATTCCCACCAGTAAGTCTACATATTGGTTTTGGTGGCTCTGTGACCAATGCTGAAAGGGGTCCCGGGAATGTAACAATAGTGAATCTCACCGCACCAGCTCAGTCGGTTGATAACAATTTCAGCGATCAAAAACGACAGTTCATCAAGCGTATTTTACAGGCTTAGTATTTAGTTTGATATCCTATTGTCAGTGGAGGTCAATAGTCCTCGTGTTTGGCTAGAGGTTCTCCTTCCTCGCTCGGCTCGGGCATGAGACCAGAATGGCTGGCGTTTCTTCGCATTTTCCCGAGTTGGGATCAGAGGTAGTCACCCATAGAACGGTTGGGCATATTGAACAATAAATGGCCCCCTCCCGTACACGGATATACCGGGGCCAGCAATACTGATTTCTCCGTAGTGCAGTGGATTAAATTTATTTTTATGTGCATCGAGAACTCATACCATGTATGAGGGGAACCCCTGACTAGAGGAATGCGATCGACGTCTCGAGAGAGATATGCGGAAGAAGAGGTAACACTGCCTTTAGCTGCCGGAGGGGGCGGAGCACCGGAATCCTGAGGAAATACGCGGTACTTATCAGAGCGTTCCGGGCCCAGGGATTAGCCCAAAACGTTACACACTAGACTTGGTGAAGTCTGGTAAGTATAAGAAGAGAGTGTTTTCGCCCCGCACTGGCGACAAGTGACGAAGTCCCTTCAACATTCCAATTTGACAATTAGGGATCGCATAGTCGAACTGCTCCAAACCAAAGCAAACCCACGAAGAGGATCCGGGCTTTAAAGGATTCGGGAACTGGTTACCCGGTATATGCGACCATTACTCCAATACTCGGCCATTTTATACGCAAGGCTGTATGGGCCACCGTCTAGCTACGGAGCGAGAAGGAGGTCACCTCTACAGCCGCTGGGTACGATGTGTGGAGGAATATTCTGTGCTGGAGCTGGTTCCTGTGAAAGATGGAAGGCCCGATGTGACGGCAGAGGCAAAGAGATTCCAGGAACAAGCGGTGAAGCAGGTCGCTAGGGATGAAAGACATCCAAACAGCAATAATGGAGGCAAGGATAATGACTTCGTTACGATGGAGGAGCAAGGCAAATTTCGGAAGACAAACGTCACGATTGCAGTGTTTGGTTCAGGGGATGACGAGAAGAGTAAGTGGCTACAGGAGAATTACATGTTGGTGGGCTTCGTCAACTTAGCATTGATTAATGGAGGTATTGGGGGGGAATGGTTGAAGGTGAATGGCTAGTGAAGTTCTTCACGTTTATAGTAACTAATTTATTATTCGGGAGACCGGGCGGCGATGGGTAAACGAATTTGATTTGTTCAGTGAGGAGTCAGCATGGACTATAGGTTGTTTGTGCTCGGGGGGAGGGGAAATATTCGGGTATAGAGAGGAGTTTGTGCGGGAGTGGTTCTGTAAGAGAATCAGGAAAACATCCTCGAAAATGCACCAGTTCTTACCAGGCTTTGCTTCACCTTGTACAGTAGCAGCTAATCTAAAAAAAAACCCTTTCGGAAACACACAACTCAGTTCCTACCCCTAAACAGGGTAATTAAGCGTAAACAACGGGTTGTCCCAATGCTTTACCCCTGCCCCGACTCTGAAACCCCCCCCCAAGCAACTCGTCTAGTATAGCCTGAGAAGATTTGTGTCGGCTTTAGATGAAAAAAGACTCCACCCAACTTTCAGAGACCCTGTGGGGAATTTCGACTTGGTAAAATGACCTCTGATGCAAACGACCATATAGCTTTGGCTAGGGTGCTCTCAGGTGCAGGGTTAACAGAACATTAGGTTGGGGAACTAAACCCGACCCCGGGTACAATTTCCTAAGTCTATCCTACCTGTGCCGATATGGAGACCGCTGAAACTCCAAGCATCTCTTTACGGCCACAAACCAACACTTTATGGCTAGAAAATTATGCAGGTAATTCGAGTGATATTTGGTGATTGTCGGAAATTATCATCTTGAAAATTGATGTTGTAGTTCTGAAATCTTCCAAACAAAGATAGAAGAGTTACCATAGGGACACCTCTGGCTTAAGAGACAAGAATTTGATAAACTTCTGAACCGAACTTAGTGGAATTCTTGAAACCGAGTTGGTACCCACCCCTATCGAAAGGCGAGGCTGCCCATGTCTGCCCAGCCAAACCACTTGAATAAATCATGCACAAAATATCATTTCATCTTTCGCCTCAAAGTGGGTTTCACTTCATGAATCCCACGCAACGCACATATATATACCACTATCATCCGTAGATTGTGAGGCAGGACAGAATCTCGATATATTCGCATTCATCAAAACAAAACTCTCTATAAACGCAAAACTCTCTACAAAAACAAAACTCTCTATATAAAAAAAAGAAAATAGCCATGTATTCTCCTCCTAGCCCTTCTGGTTTACTCTCTGATGACGACCAGGATTTTATCAATCAATGGTTCACACACTACGACTTCAGCTTCAACAATCCCGAAGATCTAGCGGCCCGACTGACTAGACTCAAACGATCCCACAAACGCCGTACCCCCAACCGGAGATTACCAGGCAACTGTGACGGACTTCTAAGAATCCTTACAGAAATAGCCTCACTGCCAACCCATAGGCACCGCATAGATGCCGCCAACATCGTCAGTCAGGTGAATGCAAGGCTGAAGAGCGGGGCGGTCGAAACACTAGTACCGGACCCGAGGAGATTCCCGCGCCCGGCTCCCGGGGGTGCAATTTCACAATCAGCCAACGACCCTCTCCCGGCCGTAGTTGGCGATCTTCCCCCCGACCGCGCACCTGGAGCGCCCATACCGGACGTCTCGGCCCGCAGAACATTGCCGAGATATACCAGCGGCATAGCTGCGCTCCCGACCGAAAACCAAGGTTTGGTAGACAGCACCGCGAGATGGCTTCCGGAGACTGATGACTTCGTGACAGCAATGCAGAATTTGCGAATCATGAGGGCCGACGATCCAGGTCTCCATGTACTGCTTCTTATCGACCACCCCTTGGAGGTGGTAATGGATTTCCCGGAGACAATTGCGCTCATCACTGCGCCAGTGCCTCAAGTAGATCCGACGTTGCAGACAGCTGCAAGAGGTCGTCTAACAATATACGACACTAGGTTAGGGGCTCCAACCAGACGAGGAGCCCTACCTCAGGACCATTATATCTATAAGTTGTTTGAGCTCTTCCGTACCAGGCTACTTGAGCCCTCTGTCGCTGCCAAATACGCGATCATCAATCGATCCCATCCAAGCAGGTACGGCCCGGGAAGTGCAGATAATATAGCTGATGAACCTCCTGCCACAGTTAACGAAGGTATGTGCTAAAATCTGCTTCTCCCCCCCCCCCCTTTCTTCCATTTAATCTGACAATTTGAATAGTTGAAGGTGTTATGAGATGGATTTTGCAAGGTTTTCCCGTGGTAGAGATAATCCGTGAAGGTAAAACTCAAGGAGGCAGAGAGGAAATAGATAACTGTTATGGTTACATCGCCCGAACCGGCCGGCACAGTCATAAAATGACTCTGAATGCAATATTTTTCGACTCCATTGAGCAGGCGTATCGAGATGGAACAGATTACGATGCCATGGTGCTCCTCCTGTTCTCTACCGTAGCTCATGAATTCGGTCATTACTTGAACGGATGTGTAATTGAACCCTCTCTAATATTCTCCTGAGAAGTCCCTTACTAACAGAAGGTATTCAGTGGCATATTGGAGCAGACGATGACGCTTATTTTCGAACACCCCGGGGCCTACGATATCTGGTCCAATCGGGCCGGTCTGAGGATAGAGAGCACCCCAAATACGACCCGGAGGACATGATAATTGGAGAAATTGGGCATATGATTGAATGGCTAATCTTTGGCTTCATAACTGATATAGGGAACAGCCAAGCGGGCCTTCTCCACGAATCTGCGTACATCACCGGATGGGGCAGTTGGCCGGGTAATAACGTCATCCTAAACAGTCGCGTTTGCCGGCGGCTAATGCAGACCCGCCCGCACCTGCGAATGACCGCCCCGGAGATGAGGGTATTCGTGGAGAATATGAGAAGGGAGGAGGCACCTGGAGGGACAGACCCAATGGACATCGACGACGACGACGTTCAAGATGTGATTATAGTGGGTGATCCAATGGACGTAGATGAGGAACGTTCTGGAGTAAGTATACCCAATACCGTTAGAGGCAAGGCATTTCGCCGTGCCTTCATACGCTTCGAGGTTGAGACCGAAAGAGCGAGGGCCAGGGGGAGAGCCAGAGGGCGGGTCAATCGTGCCTACCCATGCGGGCCCGGTATGGGCGAGCGGCGTTGGGACCCCGATGTCCGACTTCACAATAACCTCCATTGGCGTACAGATGAAATCCCTCCACCTCCTACCGGCTTTCTGTCCTTCCTCCCCAATTTCGACAGTCGGGTCATCATGGTGGGGTACATATTCTTGTGTTTAGCTGTGGATTACGGTCTCAGGATGGTGTGGCCCACATTCACCTCGACATATTCTTCAATCCTTACAGCAATCATAATGGTCCTTGGATTGTTCTTTGTGAGGATCCCAGCTTCCTTAACTGCGCGTTCCGATAGCATCTTCTGATCGGGGATCCTGCTCGAGTGAGTGACTATGAAGTTGAAGTTGTGTCTCTGAAAGAGAGGTGCTATTAATAGAGTTTTCGAATAGTGGGGGATCACGACGATATATTACAAATACTTAATAGATAATATAAATAGCTTGTTATGCATTCCGTATGGAGAGTAGAAAGGAAAAAAAATTGATTCCAGATGCTAATAACCCCTGCCTTTTCCAAGGGCACGGTGTCCCGGAGTTGGTGCAGCACCTCCAATGAGTTCACAAGCCGATGAGAGAAGGCTGGTATGATACGAAAAGTCCGGGAATTTTGGAAGAACTAAAGGTGTCACTGATGCCCAACATTTTGCCCATAACCGCGACTCCACTGTACAGTAATCTACAGCGCCGTCGGCATACCCCCGATCCAAAAGACGTTTGATAGTGTCGCGCATCACATTTCTCTCATGCGACCAGACCAGTAAACGAGCTCTGACGTCGCTTGAGTCTTTTTCACCTGTGGGAACAGAGAGACAGAGCCAACGGGGTCGTTGATAGAGGGGCCAATAAGCATTCGAAACACCGTTGACTACCCTCTCCCAATTCGGACTGTAGGTTTATTTTTAATGGGGCGCAGGGAAGGGTAACCATCGAAGGATGAGGAGAAGAAGAAGAAGAAGAAAAAGCATTTTGTCGCTCTCGTTCTCGCTGCTCTTGTGTGCCTGGTGCAACTAATACCGACTTGAGTCAATCATCGAGACAAAGATCTCAAATGTTCCATGGGTTAGTGCTAAGCGTTGCAGGGTGGAGCCAAAGCTCGATCTTTCTGGAAACGTACGGGTATCATAATGGAATGGTATACTCGTCGTGTAGGATAGCTATCCGATGGAGGCTGAGGCAGGGACTAGTTTTTTTTTCTTTTCTTTTCCTTTTCTTTCAGAGACAATACACGTACTATGAGGTACAGCACAGTACAGTACGTTGTTGTAGGGGAAGAGCAGCGCCCTGACAGGCGGTATTATGCCACGGCGAGTATGTACCGAATTGTATGTAAGATGGGCATTGCAAACATACAAGGGCAACACGGTACTGTACTAGTGCACATCTGCCCCCCAGAGGACGGAATCTCCACTTTTTTTCTTCTTTTCTTTCCTTTTTCTTCTCTGGTCTTCTGCTTGTTGCGCCCCTTCCCCCATCACACAGGCACACAGGACTTGTGCTCCCTCGTTTATAACAGCTCAATGAAAAAACTCGATGCTCATCACGGACCACCCCCAGATCTAAATATATACTATTCACCGCCATATCTTTTTTACGAACCCTTGGAAAACCATTCACCCCGCACGCCGATATTCAGATTCTCTGGCTTACTCGCCTACGCCCTTCCTTCTCCTCCTCCTCCTCCTCCTGCGCGCGCGCGAGATCGCAAAATTCCATGGCCCAAAAAGCAAAAAAATAATAATTCCTTCGCCCTTTCTGCGTGATAGGTGATAGTTTATGAATCCCTGAACACGTCACGATATCCTTAGGATGAGCATCACTTACGGTACGGTAGCTGTAAATAGTTATTAAAGGAAGGACGGTACTTGGAAAGGTTGGGATTTTTCTATATCATAATTCAATCAGATAATTTATGCGAACTTTTGTGAACCATCGTATGGTCTCATTTTTTTCATTTTTTCATTTTTTTTTTCATTTCTCTTTCACAAGGTTTTTTTTTTCAAAACGTTGTGTAAGCACCGTGCTGTGTTAGATCTACCGCGACTCCCCGAGACCCGGAGTTCGTAGAGAGAGAGAGAGGGAAAAAAAAAAGAAAGCAGAGTAAAAAAAATAAAAAAAACGTTGTCTCTGTTTCTTTTTATATCTCTTCTACCCATAAGGATGGAAGCTTGTTTGGACCATGATGCTTCACATCTTTTTTTTCCCTTTCCCCCTTGTTTCTGGGTTCATGGAAACACCCGAACATCTTCACGGGCAAAAAAAAAAATCGGCTAAACTAGCATTTTCATAGGTGCCATAGGGAAATACTATGGTAGTACGAGAAGGAATTGACGATGCACCTCTAGCTTTTGCCCATCGCTCAAAGATATGTGAGTGTGAGATGATGATGGAAGAGGTGGAAGGCAGGGAGAGACTTACATTTGATAGTCGTTTCATCTTTTCAAGGATCCGTCGGATAGAACGTCACTCGGTATTCTCCTATGGGAAACAGAAACCGGTTAAGACTACAAAAAAGGCCCAGTAGGCCGGACAACCTCCACCGAAGAGAGCTTTGCTGTATAAACTCCTCCTCTTCTTCATCACCGACACCCCCCCCCCCAGTTATCTACCCACACTCAATCCCCATTGAGGAAAAACTCCAAGCCCCCCCCCCATGTAAGACTGCAGAGTTCAACCAACGAAACACTAAACGGGGTCTATAGCGAGACAAAAATGCAGTAGAACAGTCCGGTTTATGTACACGGTGACATTAATGGTCTGAGTTTCGAATCTAAGCCCAAGGAAACTCGAAGGAGGTGGGGGGGGGGGTGGGAGACGAATGGGAAGAGAGGGAAGAGAGAGAGAGAGAGAGAGGAAAGAGACAAACCCATAGCTTCGTAAGGCAGGGTATTACTTATTATAACTTTTTTTTTTTTTTCTTCTTCCTTTTAACCTCGGAGAGCTGAAAACTGCTACATCCCCGCGCCCCCCCTACCCCCCGTGACATTTGCCTTGCGGTTCTCCAGATATACAGAACGGTACCTACTTTTTGCCTAGCGGGAAAAAAGTTAAATATATCTCAGCAAGAAACTGTTCAACCCCACGTACCGGTACCGGAAAGAACGTTCATACCTTTCCCCATTTACAGGGGGGTACTGTAGCTTCTAGCTATGCCCTTTCCATGATACGATATTCTTTGTCAGTAGAATCTATACCTCCATTTCGAGCTTAGATCTGTACTACTTTACTTCAAAAGTATTCACACCATAGGGTACAGTACCGTAGACACCCCCCCCCACCACCCCCAACCTCCTCCCTCTTCCCCCTTCCCATGTCCCACTTTTTTTTTTATCTTATCCCAGCCTTAATTCACCTCCCTCCCTCCAGTCCACCTGCCGGCGTGATGATTTGTTGTTGGGTAAGTTGATCACGAAGCGAGGCTCCTGGTACCTTTTTTTATCTTTTTTTATCTTTTTTTTCCTCTCCTCTTTTTTTTTTTTTTTTGCTTTTTTCACTATTACCTTTCCAAATCATCCCTCACTTCCTTCATCCCTCCCTTCACCAATACTATGGGTTGGATTCCTATCGCCTATCAAAGAACACGATGTCACGGCGCCCTACCGTGGTTCAAGATCTATCTTTAGACACTGTTGAAAAAAAATGTGGGCAAGGGTGTTTTGCCATGTCTTGCTTGTCCTGTCTTTGTGGCCGGGTGATGCAAGGAATTTACCCTTTTGATGCACTTTCTCCCGGCCTTCTGTGGACTAGCTGCTGGGGTTCTTTACTCCGAAAGGTTTCCCTGGAGTTAAGGTACGAGATGGGGTACATAGCGAAATCTACCGTTTGTCGCAGCTGTTTACTTTAGTCGATGCGATACGCCTGCCGGTCTCGGCTTTTAAATGGAAAAAACGAAAAAATGAAAATGAAAATGAAAAAAAAAAAAACACAAGAACTTGTGACTAAAACCCTAACCCAGTTGTTATCGGGGGTTTTTCAACCATCCTCGTCGATTGACCACAACTCATCACTCGGGACATCTTCGCCTCTCCTTCGATCACGGCCTTTTCTAACTAGACCAAACGCAGGCCCCCCGTATCTGTGGTAGCTCTGCTGTATGTTAGACTATTATCGTCACGGCTATACATCACCCAGATACCCAAACTGGCCCCACTTTGATCGAGAAAACCAGCAGCCCCAATTGAAAAGTGATTGCAGCTGACAGCAAGACCTTTTTTTTTTTTTCCTGTGCGCCCTCGCATCCCCAGTTTGTCTATTGCCACAGGGCCCCGCGTCCCAGATATCAGATGGCCGGTAAACTTTGAACCATGAAATTTCATCTACCCGCTGCGGACTTTCTTCCGTCTTAATGTACATAGGGCACAAAAATCGTAAGAATAAGGAACTGAAACATTAAAAGACCGCGTTGAAGGAATCTGAAACTCCTCCTCATAGCCAAATCGATAGCCCATACATATGAAATGGTGCAAAAACGTGACCTCGCGATGCTGAACTTAAAATAACTAAAAAATTAAAAGAGTAAGGGAAAAAGAAAAGAGAGCGAGATCGAGATCGCGAGCGAGGGATAGGAGGAGGGTATCGTGAGGCGACCGTTATGTACAGTACTGTACGTCAACATCGCAAACCGCCCGAACATTGAAATCTGATAATAAACCATAGGAAGAGTGCCAGTAATAAAGAAAAAAGAAATTAACCAACTAGAAATTAAAGTTAAGAAAGGCGTAAAAACCTGAGGAAATTCTTGAGGCTCAGGAAGAGAAAAAGGGAATGGAATGAACGTGAAAGAAAAATAATAATAATAATAAGCAAGCCATATGCAGCCCGTTGGGCTTGGGGGGCTGTGCCATTGAATCCAAATCCGAAAAGCGCCGATACCCATGCCCACATCCACAGCTAAGGTTGAAATAAGAAAAAACAACAACAAAACCCCGTACCAAAAAGGAATGACCGTACCGTGCCCTTAACATGCTATGAGTGCGTTTCGTAAATAAAAAACCAAATGAGAGTGAGAAAAAAAATCAAAAAACCCGCCAATAAGGACAGCGAAAAACGTAATAAACCCCCAATGTGTGCGTGCGTATATCGTAAATGAACGTCTAGATTTGGAGCAAAAAGAGAGGAAAGGAGAGACAGAGAAAGAGAGAGGAGATTCGTAAAAAGCCTTAATTAGGCGTAACCCTGGACATGACTTCATTGGTCAACCTTCACAAAGAAAGTTAAAAACAGCTGTGGGGAGGGGGGGAAAGATATGCATGCAAGGCGGAAAAAGATGTTACATGATGCATAGGCTCCGTGCCTGTACCTGAAGGGGAAAAGAAGAAAAAGAAAAAGACGACCAAAACTTACAAATTATAATTTGGTTCCATACACGTGACGTTCGTAGAGCTACCGGTGGGAGACCGGTTGTCATTATATTCATAATATTCGCCAAAATCACTCGGGAGATCCTGAGAAGATAGGTTGTAGCCTTGGTTGTAGTGAAAGACCCCCGGAGCTGGTGAAGGAGGTTGGTATTGGGTCCCCTCCATTAGCAGCATCGGGGGCTGGTAATCTCCATTCGACACGATGTTTTGCCCAGCGATTCTGTCCGCAATAAATTGTGAATTCGCAACAGGGTAACCATGCGATGTTTGCCGGCGGTGCCCTTCCAGGGGCCACGTGCGCGATGAAGCTGCGTTTACACTCGGGCTACGAGAGGATGCTGGAGAGTGGTGGGACTGGGGATGAGAGAGGTGTTCCGTGCTTGTAAAGAATTCGTCATATTGAGAATGGTTCGATCCCCCTCCGAGGCTCTCTGCCCCGGGAGATCCACCGCCGCAAAGTCCATCATAATCATCAAAATCGGTTTCAATCCTCGAGGTGTCAATTCCGATCTCCTTCAAAATCGAGTTTGCCATTCTTCCGCTGGGCCTGCCAGCTATGAACTGGGTGGAGGAAGGTGGCAAACCCTTTCGGATGCGATCCATCTCAATCAAGCCCTGAGTGAGAATGATGCAGCGGCTCTCAAGAGTTTCAATATATCTAAGAAGCATTAGTATTCCAGATTCATAGAGCAAGAATGGACAGAATATCTCTAGAAACTTACCCTCTTGGGGGGTTCTTATCTCTCGGCCTTCTGCGCTCACTATAGGTGCAAACTTGATCATCGGTATTGCAACGGTCACATGGGTTGTCCCCATTGCACTATCGAAAATTAGCCCTGGACTGGAAAAAGCATGGCGCCGAACAAAATCTACGAAATATCCTCGAGCCCTATAATCCTTCATGGATCCGCCAGGATATTGAAACTGAGTACACACCTTGCTCTTCTTGATGCGGCAGCGGTCGCAAGCCTTGCCGACACGCTTCCGCTGAGTGCCACTGTGCGTTTGGTCATGATGATCTGAACCGTACGAACTCATACTTGATATAGTACAGATATATGTTCGTAGAAGAATACAGTGGTATGTGTGAGAATATCTGAACTTTGGTCGAGAGTGAGTGTCGTAAATGTGCTGAGCTGAGTATTCGGGGAAACGAGAAAACGAATGGCACGGAGCGAAGGTGAGCTATTCAAAAGCCAGCAGTAGGCAATAGAATATAGCAGGTAGAGCGAGTGTGTGGATGAAAGCGAATGTTGTCTGGTCAAGGTTAAAACGAGGGAACCTTGGACTCAGGAATACTACAAAGGTCGAATATGAAGTTGAAAGTGAGGTATGATACTGAAGGAAACAAAGATGTGGGGCATTGGTCGTATTTGTAGTCCAAGGCGGTGTATGACTAACAGAAAAATGATACGTAGGTGGGCAAAGGTGCCCACTTAGGAGCCCGGTATAGAGAAAAATTGGGCCAACATCTTTTACAGGGGAATCGCCAAACTGTAGAACCAAGAGCCGCACTCTAAATTCAGAATAAGAGAAGACTTGTTATGCACTATAGGACCGAAGTTATCCTGTCCAATAGAGCGGGAGAGCAGTCATTCTCTACCGGTATTATTGATTGCTATTTTATCCTTAGGGGTCAAGTGGGGAGAACAAAAAAAAACAAAAAAAACAAAGGCCCAAAGCCAACTAAGCCCCCTCGGGAGCTCTATGGTGCTTAGTATTAGAATATACGATCCCATACAGGCACTCCAGTATCGCAAGACTCCAGTTCGCAACCACCACCATCATCGCCGTCGTCGCCGCACAGAGTCTAGCGTGCTCTGATGTGGGGAATGAGGATTCTTACGTCCAGAGGGAAAAATATGACGTGATGTCTCCCGTGGTCCAAAGACTAAGTTATAGTATTGTCGTAGGTTATAGTGTTACTCTACCGTCTCTTCTTTCTGCACCTACCTTCCTCCATCTTTTTTCCCCATGTCATTGCCTCACCAACCCTCACCACCCTCTCACGAGCTTCTTGGACTACCTTGTTTCGAGTGAGGTTTCCTCAACTTGAGCCTACCAATGAGCAGAATAAGTGGGACTCTCCATCAATACGACAGTCCATCAGCACAACCGTCTCCAATACCGTACTCTATTACTTTGTCCACTCTCCACTTTTACCAATCCTCAAAATAGAGCTACCGGTCGTGTCAGCCCCTGTCAACTGTCCAGGCTTTCGTGCGGTGACCGCAACCATTTTTTCTCTAGCGACCACACCAGATCCTAGCCAAGAAAGTATCTCAGAAATATCAAACACTCCAAAATATATCCCGACCGTGAGCACAGCATACCGCTATCCAGCATCCGTAACATGCTTACATCGGTGCTGCAGATATCGGGCATACCGGTAAGTTGTGAATGAGAATTCAAGCAGCGTGCGCTGCAGCCATTGAATCATTGCAACACATTTTGCGCGCGAACTGCACGAGCAACCGGCAATTCTAACCTAACTACCATCTAAATTTTTATGATAACCTAGGCTTAGCCTTGAACGGACAACCATCCTCTTCCCAGGGCTGGGTGTGAAAAACCGCACATAATGCCCTAGGAGAGGTCCAAGGTTCGCAAGTAATCGAACTGAAGGAGGTTTCCGTGATAGGAAAGGCCAGATGACTGTTAAGTTAATAAATGAAAAGGAAAACTTGTAACATCAGTACCGCATTTGATGCGGAAACCAAGTGAGATGCAAGTATTGGAGAAGTGCCAAGTATTGATCTGAGCCTCAAAGATGTTCCACATAGACAACCTGCACCGACGCCCTTCTCACTAAGACATGTGCTGTGCAGACCTGGAGTTGAAGAAGGAATTCATGCTAATTCTGGCTGAGGCAGGGCCTCACCGAACCCGTGCGTTCCCATAGGTTCCCGAACTCTAGAAAGGCGAGGGTAAGACAGTAGGGAAGGTCCTATTAAACGTCACTTAAAAAAAAAAACACATGGAAAATACCGAAGCTGAACCCCGAAAAAGTTAAACCCTCCGACTACGGTAGCTCGTGAGGTACGGAGCCACAAAGCAAGTACCGGTATCAAACCCAGCTAGTTACCGGGCTATTAAAAACTCTGAACAATCACAAAACCCTAACTACTACTGGTGGATTAATCAACCCGAGAATCTGTTTGTCCCTGTGCGGAAGGAGGGCCGGAAAGATAAATCCTCGGCAAATAATTGAGTAAACCCTGGGGCTCTGGTATTGCCGGTGGTGGCCATCTCTTCGGCATTTCTCATGGGGGCTAGCTGTGTGCCACTAAATTTCTAGGTCTACGAAATATCACTCGTGAGAACTTGAGCACGAGGCTCAAATCTATGATCTTACTAAGGGGGATGTCCTTTGATGAGGGGAGAGGGTCAAAAAATTCAGCACTTCAACCAACTCCTAGACTTAAGGGCATCTCCAAAAATAAAGTACACTAAGTCACCACACAAAATTATAGTGCTATTGGGCAACGCAGATAGTATGAACAGTACAGTAGGTGGCTTAGCCACTGCAATGTTCGCCTTCAGAGAAAGAGCAAGCACCACCTACAAGTTTAATTGGCAATTATTCAGACCCCCCAGCCCCAGGTTTAAATATCCCTCCAATGAACATTCGTGATTACTCGGTTCCCATCCCTGGTTCTTGCTATTAGCACGGTGCAATGTTATTCTCACTATCTACTCCTACTGAAAGAAAATACTAGTAACGTTGATTTTAAAGTGGGGTGTAGAACGGCGAAAAAATGTTTAGATCAGTTGCCTGAGAGTCAATCCCATACCCGTCGACACAGCCAGAAAAAAACACCTCTAATCTAAAAGACTTGAGTAGTCCATGAGGCAGAGCGGTGATACTCTATGCTACTTTGGCTTCGCCTCAGACTCCAGTGCGCAATATTGATTAATCTTTGAAAGCCTTTTTAAAATACAGTAGCAGTGACCAATATAGTGGTGGGAATAATGACATAGGTTCGGATATGCCTATAATCTTAGGCAAATTGAACCAACTTGAGTAATCTCCAACGACTAGAAGTTTGCTTGATAGACGTTGGGCCAGAAAAGAAGAAAAAACTTATAGTTTAGAATTGACTACGGGTTAATCTAATCGAAGAATTGAGAAAGGCTGGAATTTTGCGGGCTCTCACTTCCTGGTGCTGTGATTGTGATGTAACTGATTCTGTTTCGCAGCTTCAAGTCAATCAAAGTTACCAAGTATTGCTCCCATTGATCTTACTTACGGTATCATACCTGCGGTCCACATGAGTAACGCGATCTGGTTTACGATGGAATCTCCCCTTCCGCACGATAGGATACGGTATCTCGAGAACTAAGAACGGTACAGCGTGCTCCAGGACACTGCAATCTCTTGAGAGTCGCTCCGTTTATCCTCTTAAGTGACCTGTGTGTTGGCACTACCGAAGGTGTCGCGTATTCCTTGCACAGCTGGGACAAATCCGACCAACACCCAAGTGGCCACTTGCTGTATCGTACCTGACAACTCTCGATGTGCGGCTTACACACGGGGGAGCACCTAGTGTTGTATGCGATTAGATCTCAAGGTGTAAGCGCGCCGTTCCCATAACCCAATGTTCACTCAACATCAACCCTCACTCTCACTACCACCCCGATATTTTTTTATGCGGTCGCACCGCAAAATGGGGTCCGCAACCGCTGCCTCCTCAATCTCTAAAACAAAAATCCAAGAACTATCGCCGACCAAGCTACTGGCCACCCAGTTGCGCACACATGTTCTCCTAAGCCTCCCAAGACGGGGATCCCGAGTGATGCTGGTAGAGAAGCTATCATTCATACTAAGCTTTGTGCCTCATGCCCTAGGATGCGAGTTCCTGAGGGTGTATTGTACCCGGAAGTGAGGGTCGCATTAGGTATGATAATAGCTCACCGGGAGCCGAGAGGGGTTGAAAGAGCACAGGATCTCGGGGGGTCAATCTATATTCCAACAGTCTATTATTTCTATGACTCACGGTCAAGGCAAAGTATACTCTATTTTAATAAGAGCTGCCCCTATCTCTTAATAGATCTAATCACACTGCCCATTTTGCTTCTCTTGTTATCTGTGCATACTGGAATAACTATTGAGGTATTATATGATATCATGCAGTAGTTTCTCTCGTTCAAATTCGAGATCTCGGTATCAACACAAGTACAGTAACTGTATATATGGCGACCTATGCTGAATACCCACACTGGCTCATGATAGGCACTTTGGGGTTTATAGGAGTCAGTATTATCGGTCCACGCCTGAGAAAGAGATGTTGAGATGAATATTTCTCATTTTAACGTAATAACTCATATCCCATAGCCTGCTCTGAATGCTGTGGAGAAATGTACCCTTCCTGGCTTAAGGAAACAGCTTCGAATTTGTTAGAGATCGTTTAGCTTTAACTAGAGTCGTTAATTTCTCGCGCTCACTGCCTCAATACTCGTAGCGCGGTGCACTCTACCCGTAATCTACTCGTAGCACCACGCCCCGTTGGTTTCAGGATGCTTGAATTTGAGCCTCAACCCGCTTCACCTGACTTATTTCAACCTCATCCTGCCATAATCTGCAAGCCGCTGTCAAACTCCTCAAGCTTGATCGCCAATCACCAAGGAGGGAAATCGAGTGTTTCGCGGACCAAACAGTATCCAAATCACATACCGTAAAACTCTTGAAATTCATTATTATATTATCAGTGGAAATCAGCCCGTCAGCTGCCATATGCTTCGTTTGCAAAGCTAACAGAATTACGAATGCAGACTAACGAGATCAAACACATCCAGTAAGTAAATCTTATACCATGTTAGGAAGACGCTAATCTTCCTCAGAAGCCTTTATCTCTGAATCCGAGGTCCCGGGGCCAGCAGCGATAGTGGATTTCAAGGGCCTCTTGAAAAATCCATGGCTGAGTGCAATCAGAATTCAATCGCACTCCTTTGCACGACTGAGTAAGCTCAGTGGGATATCGGAACTGATACATTTCCAAACGATCTACGCCTATGACAACTTGTGAAAAATATTACCGAGTGCAGGAGGAAAACATATAGCCGTTCAACCATGGTCCAGACACTATGGGGCACTTATGCCGCACTCACGGAGAGGGCTATACCCTTTGTTCCATTGCTCAATCGCGGCTGTTCGTTTCTTTCTAAACATTAGACACTGGAGGAACTTCAAGTTCCGCCACAGGAGCCGATAACCTTTTGTTACCGAAACAGGGGATACGCAAGATATCCCGATCTAAGATGGCCCCTCGGTTGAGTGGACACCACACTGAAACATATTACCGAAGAATCCCTCAACAAGCAGCGGGATCCTGGGAGCCAGGCGCATCGGCACCTGTGCCTGATGCCAAATAACCCATCGGTATACCCTCGCAACTGAGGAGGGGTCAATACCCCAGCGACCCGGAACCCATCCAATTGGCTACAGGACGCATCTTGATAAGGCCTAATTGTAGCATCAATAAGGAACGATCCAAATACCGGTATCCGGTAAAGGTGTAACTCTAACTTACGTTCAAGAAATAGCTCCAAAGTTATATCTTGCCCTTGTCGTGTCTCAAGCGCAGAGTCTGCAGACCCCTGCAAGCATGCCCTCGCAAAACCACCAAACCACCCCCACCCATGGGGGCCGAGGAGGCATCACGATCCCACTTTGATACCCGCAAGATCTCGTAAAATCCACTATCAGATTACCGGTATCAGCGGAAATCTACCCGTCAGCCCAGGATAGGTTTGGTTTGGCAGGTTAACAGAATTGCGAGCAGCAGTTAACGAGATCCAACATGTCCTGAGGGCCGATCTTATACTGCGTCGGGAAAACTCTAATCCTTCTCGGGAGCTTTTTGTCTCCGGATCCCGGGATTACAGGGCTGACGGAGATAGTAGATTTCACGAGCTTTTACGATATGCCGAATCCATGACTTTGGGGTGCGATAAACGCCGTGAGTCCGTATCCTGGCCTTGTCCTGCACTGTGCAGACACCCAAAAGATTCTCGACCAGACAAAAAATTTTCACTTATAGTGCTAGAGAAGCAGTTGGTGGTGTGCTGGTGGCAGAGCCCATATTTTGGTCATGCGATTACCTATACTTTCATAAATTCCAAATAGGTGTCATAGTGTAACAATTAGCGAATTCATATGAAACGCGACCGATCGAGTTTCTCTTCTTAGTTGGACTTATTAAGAACGGGATGGCCCCAGATCGCAAGGTCCTCTTCACCAATCTCACGAGGTGTTTAAAAGCTCCATCTAAGTTTGGTTTTTGGAATCAGATCACCAATATGGGCTTTGGAATTGTCTCCGGACAAGCTTTCACCAACCAGACATGACAGATTGGGCAGGGTGAGACACTAGAGAGGATAACTTGTAGAAAGGCAATTTATGCAAGCTAGGCCCAAAGCATAATGATCTCGTTAGCACCGCCATGCTATACGTCGCACAAAATCCTCCTTCGTATCCGTGATCAAAAAAAACAGAAAACGCTCTATCTCACAAAAATTTTGTTTTGTCACTAGTCCAAAGAGATACGGGTGCCAAATGATCCTAGCGGCCGCCAGCCGCACCCCTAAAATATACCATGAGTTGTGATACCAGTAGTCTTTTGGTCAAACGACCCGTTAGTGGAGAACGAAAGCAAAAAGCTGTGTGCTACACCAGGAAATAGCACATACCTTTGGTAATTCGCCAAACAATAGCCCCAAGACCACGCACTCAGTTGCCGCCCAGTTATGGCCAGCTGCGGCCTTAGTGAACAAGCGAGTGGTCGCGCAAACCGAGTGATAAGGAGTGATAACACCCTAGCTCCCCTATCTGCTAAAACAGGACGGGAGAGCACAATCATATACGGTACGCACACGAGGCTCGAGGGATAAGGGTAAGTGAGTACTGATCTTCCGAGCCAAGCGGGAAGGCGTCGCAAATCCCCCCACCCTCGGCTCCTTCCATCAATGGTTGGGTGTTTCGTCTAGCCTGATGGCGCTCTGGTGTGCCTATGCGCCGAATGTGCGGAGAGTCTCAGTCTATCACTCGAGTGGCTTGGCCCACACCACCACCACACACCTGACTGAATACTTTCGGGTCTCAAAAATTACCGGGCTCAAACCATTCATAGACCAAAGCAATGTGTTGGATGGATGTGTAACCTCAACGCCCAGGAGGCTTAAGCTAGTACCAAGCCCCCTTGGGCTGAGCCCATGAAACAGAGAACCCAGCCCCTATACCGCATCTTAGACCCCATCCACAGCAAGCTAGTTTGTTGCTAAAACCTGGGCAGCACCTGGACGCCTTTACTTTCTGAGATGCAGCATTCCACGACAAAGCAAGGCCACGATATAACGAAAATGACCAGACAAATGATCGCTGTCCTAGAAGAGTTCTATGGGACTCCCCGCGTGACGGCTCTCGCCGTGAGCTACTGTACTTGAGAAATTGCAAGATTCATGGGTATAACCTCGCGCGTGCCATAGCACTTTTTAAGTCCAGTAATTGTGGCACCGCTTCAGCCCTACCGAAATCACACCGTAAGGGTTTCCTATTCGCATTGAACTGTGAAACCCTATTTCCATCCCGTGACCCCAATTTTAGGATCGCTTGGGAGAAAGGGAGGGACCTATTATCAAACTAAGTCAGTGGGGGCTTGTTGCCAGGGAGCTACTAAGCGGTTATGCGTAGGTAACAGGGCACGCGGTAAAATCCCACACTCTATCTAACTGGTGATGAGTCTTGCCAAAAACTGGGTGGTGGTGGTGGTTCACCCATCATATCATATCACTCGCATCAGATACTTGTATATCTCTTATCTGCGTTTAGTACCTGCAGTAGCCGAACGGATGCTCGATCCCAGTGCCCCGGTAAGGAGACGTATGTAGTAGCCCCTTTGCTATAATTATTCCATATTTGTGAGATAAAAGCAATCCCTAAGCCGGCAGGGCAATTCCGAGACTATCTCCCACAAGGCAAGCCGGTCTTCGGGCAACACAGACACTAAAAATCCCTGACTGCGTGCGCAAGCGCACATGAATGAGGCTTCACCGAAATTGCCCTATATGAGGTGTCCATTTGATATCACGATTCCGAGAGAGCAATTAGATGCTCTTCACCGCAAGCGGCTGAACGCAATAGAAAACTATTGACCATAGGCAGTTTTAAATTGACCATTGGATTTATTAGCAAAAGGAAGGAAACCAAACGAGCAGAGAACACTCAAATGAATAATTGTTCTAGTCGAGCGGGCTTATCTAAATATTATAGACATTTTCCGACCAGCTCGATAAGTTGGATGAATCCATCCCTCTCTAGCTCCTCCTTCTTCAGTCCCAGCCCTAAAACCACCATCCTTCCTTCATCCTTGTTTCTCATGGATATGGCCGAAGCAAGCTGGGCTGAGATCAATTGGCCCAACGATTCTCTTGATTGGACCGCTCCGCCAAGCAATGTTGTGGGTGTTAAGTGAGCAAGTGGGAGCAGACCATCTTCGTCCTCAGCCGATTGAGCTCCGATGAGTGCTGAATTGTTGGTATCCAACGAGACATGAAACTGTTACTATCGGTATAAACATCAGCTTCGCGGTGGGGAAAGCGGTGGGATGCCTACCCATTGAGCAAGCCTACCGTCTTGGCTCAGAGTAATCATTATCTTATCGGCAAAGTAAACCACAGTTGATTCGGTGGAGATTCCATCGATTAGGGAGGTCGCCCTTTTGGTGGAAGCAGGAAAGGGGCTTTTGAGCACGGATTCCATATTGCTCGAGCCGAGAGCGTTGTTGGTAAGGTCGGCGGGGGTCGATGTGTTGACGGCAAGTGGTTTAGATCTGTGGATCTACGCCGATGGACCGGCTAAGGCGCAACAAAACAATGAGTAAAACAAGTGCTGGTAGGGCCTAGATATGGATCTTATGAAATTTCACACCTAAACGGGAAAGCAAAGGGGTCAATCGAGGCTCACGATACACATATCTTGGTATCTACGGCTCCCCTAGGAGCTTTGTTCCCACCTTCTGTGTTACATAAGCAACGAATCCTTGGCGCGTAACCACGCGTCACCAAATTTGTCGCGTCGTTCCTTCAATTAACTTTACCACCTGCTCCTCCTTTCTTCATATTTTTGCCCGCCAACACAACACATCACGAATCTCATCCTCACTACCACCACCACCATCACCACCACCACCCTTTAATCTAATTAACATCCGTCAATACCTCATACAATAATTACAAGAGTAGCTATTATCCACTCTTGATCTTCCCAAAATTGTGTTTGCTGATGGATTTCTCTAGTGTTGGAAGCTCGTCTTGAACAAGCAGGTGTCTTAAAAAAGGTGAATAAAGCTACCCTGTGCACACCCACTATTTCGTAAATCCAATTAACATTAATAAATCTTTAAAGGTTGTCGATGCAATCAGAGATCTCGTTCAAGATATTAATTTCGATTGCAACGATTCCGGAATTGCCCTCCAGGCTATGGATAATTCACACGTTGCACTCGTTTCTATGCTTCTCAAGGCGGAGGGATTCAGCCCATACCGTTTGGACCGTAACATTGCCCTCGGTATAAATCTTACGTCTCTTACAAAGGTCCTCCGATGTGCCCAGAATGAGGACATCTTGACCTTGAAGGCAGAAGATGCACCGGACACCTTGAGTCTCATCTTTGAGAATGCCGAAAACGATCGTATTAGCGAGTATGAGCTCAAATTGATGGATATCGACCAAGAGCACCTAGGGATTCCCGAAACCGAGTACGCAGCAGCAATCTCAATGCCCAGTGTTGAGTTTCAGAGAATCTGCAGAGATTTGATTCAGTTGTCGGATTCTGGTATGCAAATAATGCCGTCTAGCAAGTGGAGCAAATGAACTAAAACTTGATAGTCACTATCGAAGCCTCCAAAGAAGGCGTCAAATTTTCCTGCAGTGGTGACATCGGGAGTGGATCCGTCACCCTTCGTCAGCAGAATAATGTCGACAAGCCGGAACTATCCACTAAAATCGAGCTTACCGAATCTGTTACACTCACCTTCTCATTAAAATACCTCGTCAACTTCTGCAAAGCGAGTGCGCTGTCTTCTGTCGTTACCCTTTCGCTCTCCAACGAGGTCCCCCTATTGGTCGAGTGAGTAATTCCAGTTGCCTGATCTGTGACCCATGGCTAATTCAGACGGCTTAGGTACGCAATGGGCAATGGCTTTGTCCGGTTCTATCTTGCCCCTAAGATCGGAGAGGATTAATAAAAGAGCTAGAAAAGATATTTGGCTTGAAGTTGTCACAACCAATGCTATTTATATAACTCAGTAATTTGAACTTAGTCGGAGCGTTCTTTTTTCATGTACTTTTATGTCTAGACATCCAACGACGAGTTTTCCAAAAAAAAAAAAGCTCTCTTTCTTTGTACTTCATCCCATACGATACTGTAATGGTTACATTTCTCGTTTCAATGTGGAGTCAGCTGTCCGTTGCAGAGCGGTGCTTAATTACGTGCCGACTATGCAATAGCCTACCAACACAATAGTCTACCATGCACGATATCACTATTGTTGTGACATCCACAAAAAGCAACCCGATTAATACGTACTGCCCATTTGCGAGCGAGCACTCCCAGCCAAGACACAAACCATGAGGCGGCCCCAGATTCCTGCTGATTATATTACTGTGCCTGGTGAATCCTCAGCCCCCGTCCTCTTCTTTGTTGACGAACCAACAGGTCACTGACACCGGTTGATCGGCGATGGTTTATGATATTTCCAAGCTCTTTTACCTGGGCTTAGCACTTATGCGAGTCCGAATTCCGGTTGGAAGCCACATGGGGTGTGGCTTGCCCCCTTGTGGTAGAAATTGCTCAAGCAACGCTTGAGTTGATGCAACTTTTGGAAGCAGCCTCAACTTTAATGGCCGATATGACGGTGCCTAGGTTGCGTTGGAGTCCATCCCACGCCGGCATCCAACCCGAGTCAAACTGCACTGAAATTTTACCTATACGGTAGCACTCAGCTGTAGCTTAGACCATACGCTACCGTTGCGGGAATCACCACCTCTAGGGAAGACATTGCCACAAGGGCACACTATTATAAGTGTGTGCGCATTAAGAGATCAGAGATCCGAACAGAGGCGAAACGGGGTTTTATTACAGTGCATTTGCCCCGGGTCGGTTGTGCTTGTCCCGCTTCTGCCTGCTGCGGTTGCCCATGCCAAATTACGGAAAACATCAAAATTACATTCAAAGGGCAATCCAGGCTTCAGAAACCAACCCGGAATCGCTGCCGGTTCTTGGCCAATCAGAATCTGGTGGTCAAGACCACTGCCAATAGGAGCTGCCCCTAGTACCGGTACTTATACCTACCTACATGGGGGCAGCTAGAAAGGCGAGTATGTTGATACTCCGGGGAAAGATCGAGGTGTGTGTGGCACAAATATCACCTATAACAGAGCCTGCTGGGTCCATCTTAACGGATATGGGGACCATTGTGGAACAAGATTCGAACGCAGAACGAGGGATACTTGGTGCAGGAAGTTCCTAGAATCAGTCCGTACACGTACAGTACCAACGCAGCCTACGATATCACCACTGGTGCCCTCAAACGTCATGTAACAAGTCCTTGTTAGATTCCTGGAAAATACCGGTTGTGATCAGGGCCAAAGTGAAACCCTCGACAATCAGTTAGGCCATTCTACCCGTACCGTGTTTGTCTGGTTAGGTCCTGTTTTCTCATCGGTGGCTCACCAAAACAAAAAATGCAACTTTGGTCCAGCGAGTTAAGTTAAGTACTAGTACTAGCACTAGTACAATCATATCATGCCAATCAGTAATAAGAGCATTGTGATACTCAAAGATTGACACTGTACTATAACACTGTGCTTGAATCGATAGCGATATTTCCTTATAGTTCTGGTCGAACCAGTCAGGCGAACGCCTTGACCTCTCCCCGACTAAATTTTCTCCCAAAGCAGCGGCAAACTAAGTTTGGAGAAACTGTTCCTCACGATTGATACAAGTACACGCTAATCGTGGGGTATCGGAGTGGATCACGAGATACTGATACATGGCTTCCTAGAGACAACTCTCGGCCGAAAGTTGTGCATGGAGGCTTTTTGTGACGCATCCAATGACAGCGCCATTGAGCCTGTAAATGCAGCACACTAAACATAATTTCCTATCTCGGGATATGTTGATCTGTGAGATACTTGTACGATGCCGTGCTGGCGCGATATCAAGCCAAAACGCTGCTAAGAATAAGACACCGGTTGGTTATAACACGGAGCTTTTTCAGAACCGAAATAGTCCTGGTTCGACCACTTAGTCCCATTCTTCATGGACCTTTCCTAATAGCATACCGGTCCGCTACCTCTGCGTATATAGGACAAGTACAAGTACTCGAGTACTCGAGCACAACAGAAGGTTGGGCTGTGACCTGCGTTCTAAAACGTGCAGATCCTATTCTAGATCGATGTCCCGGGAAGCTGGAATTTGCCGCCTAATGCTTGCACTCGAGTACGGCTCAAAGAGCAGAAGCTAGCATCAGCTTGGGTCGGCTCGCCAGTTGCTTTCGATGTGGAAAAACCCGCCTCAAAGCTTAAGAAAGCCAAGGCCCAAACCCATCCATCCCTTTCTAGCCTCTGAATATTTGGAGATGATCAGCAGTATTAAAAGTTGTGCATGTGGTTACTTGAAGTACTGGCACAATTGGCACAATGTCTGTTATGCTTCAGGGAAATTCTGGCGAATTCCAAAGATACCCCGGCTACCTTGGCGCCAAGGAATCTGCGCCTCAGTGGGGGTACAGTGTGTGAATTCCCGTCTACGAATCCCGAGCGCAATGCCTTCTTGGTTCTCGGTTAAAGCGCGGATTTTGGTCCAATAGAACCTAGCCTTGGGGCCGATGTACCGTGCTTGTACACAAACCCTAAAAGTGCTACCTTGTTCAATGTGAGACAAGAAATGATTCGTTAACATTGGGCGTTGGACCGCGGAAGGGCATCGTCAAAGCTTCAGTATTTCCATCAGCCCCAAGCGCTGGGGCCGGCACCGAGAGAAAACAAGAAGAGATTCCCGGGAAGCCCCGTAGGAGTCCTTGAGACTGAGAGGGTGAATACCGTACCGTGCCGATGGAAAGGTTTGAATCATTTGTCAGCTTAGCTCCCCGATCTCAGCGCCAAACAGAAGGACACAGCCATCGTGGATGGTGGGGAGGACATCGGGGCCCTCGCTGCTGCTCTACCGTACCATAAGGGAGGGGAGGGACTAGGACACAGGAAAGTCACATTTTCTCACGGACCCACGTTGCAAGGAAGAGCAAAAATTGCCCGAGCTGAAGCAAAGTCGTGACATTCTACCAGAAATAGAAGAGTAAACCTAGGAATTAGGGTCGCCCTCTCGTGCGAAACCTATCACTCCGCAATTGCTGGATGTTCGACGCCTGTTTTTATCTTCACTGAATATCACTCGAGAGATAAAATGGTTTTCTCCGCCTGAGGTCTTCCGGACGTATATGCAATGCAGGGGGGCTACGGAAGAGCCTCTAATTAAGAAACATATCCTAATCAACCAAGCCTACCAGTGAGAATGGGGATCCTTATTCACGGCGTGGGTTTCCCCACCCGTCTTTCGCGCGTTAATATCTACGGGACTCTTGAGGTCGGTTGAAGCTGTACTGGTTGGGCAGCAGTTGTGGGAATTCAACCTGACGGTAAGGGGTTATTGTGGTATCGTGCTGGCTCCAAATATCTCGATACAACAGGCAAGGACTGATATGGAAGCTTCTAGGCGAAGCATATGGGGCTGCTTAGGTTTTCTACTCGCGGGTCTTTGCCAAGAAAAACGCCGGGCACCAAATCTTGGTGAGGAAATCCGGGTTTATTCTCACTTTCTCACTAAAATTTGGTATTGGGTGGTCTTTTCCTTAGCAAAGACGCGCGAGTACGGTTATTTGTGCATCATCGAAATTTATGGGCTGGTTTGAGCGCCACCAGTTGACCCGATTACCAAAATTGAGTCCGGGAGTCACAAGAAGTCACTCGCGGTGGCAAGAGCTGCGTGACTTTCTTCTAAAACATTTAGCACTAGGAGGCAGATCCCTGGCTATCTGTCTGTCATACCACATCGCCACCTCTCTGACCCTAGTGACCGGCAGCGGCGAAAGCCTCATGTGAACCTGGGGCTGCCAATAGGACACTAGGCGAAGCAATTCGAAAACGGGGATTTGAGGGCATTTTCTAACAAACCGAACAACTTCTCGAGGAAGTCAATGGAAGCGAGCGTCTACAAAATGTCACCAGGCTTCCTTAGCATCATGGTGGTAGCACCAAGTCGCCTTCCGTACCAATCGTAATCTGCCGGTCGTTAACCTCCGCTACTAGTGGTCATATTACCATAGATTTTAAGTGTTGCCAGGTGCCTAACGTGGGAGAAAAAAGCTGCCTGATCCTAGCAAGGCAGCAGGTGGCCAGACATTTCTTGCCAAGGAACTCAGTTTTCTTCTCAGAAGGTTCAAGAGTAGGGGTCGACCTCTCGTGAAAGCCCAAGAACGCAGAAAACTCTTCCCTGGTCATACCCTAAGCTTAACTTGTTCTCGCAGGGCCGAAAATCTCCTCGACACGATTAAACTTACTCCCCCGAAAAATGTCTCGACGAATACTGCCGAAACCCTCTACTAACCCGGGTGACGAAAGGAGGTCACTGAAGCCTCTAGAGAGGCGGTTGAAGAGGAGCTGCGTGGCGAGCGCTTGTATGCCGTGTCGGAAGCGGAGATCCAAGGTTAGTTTCCGGGAACTGCGCATGACAGGAACGGGTTCTGACCACGGTATGATGACATGGGCTTACATGGGCAGCAAATTAATAGTGCGATGGAAAGGCACCCTGTGCGTCATGTGTTTCTAACAATCAGTCACAGTGTGTGTACGATAAACAAAGTGATGGCCGCCGAGCTGGTGCTCTAAAACGACATATCAACGAGCTGTCTGAGGACAATAGCACCTTCAACTGCATCCTGGGAACCATAAGGAGTGCTCCAGATGAATACGTCCAACCTATCATCACCCGACTCAGGGCAAATGAGGACTACACCGAGATTGCCAATTTCATACGAGAAAACCCCTTCGAGACACCAGAACCTACAACACCAACGACCTCGACACAGCGGTCATCCTCTCTAGCCCTATCGACGGACATAGGGATTTCGGAGACCTCGACAGATTATACGGAGTATGCTGAAGGGAACCAATTTCTTGAAAATGTCTTCCGTGGGATGGGGGGGGACATCGCCGAGGAGGATTACTTGCTGAACGTGCGGTCATGGACGAGCGTGACGGATGACACTGAATTCATTGGGTACCTCCTCTCTCTCTACTTTACATGGGAGCATACCTACTATGCTTTGTTTTCGGAGAAGATATTTCTCGAGGACCTTGTTTGTGGTAGGACAGACTTTTGCAGCAAGCTTCTGGTAAACGCTGTTCTCTCGCTGGCATGCACGTTTTCCGATAACCCAGACGCTCGGACCGAACAGAACGACCGGGAAACCCGGGGTGATCACTTTTTCGCTGAGGCACTGCGGCTGCTTGATCAGGAGAATATGATAGAAAACATCAGCGTTACAGTTATTCAAGCTCTCGCGGTAATGGGGATTCGTGAGGGGGGGTATTCCCGAGATGTGAAGGGATTGATGTACTGTAGCCTGGCATTCCGTCTGGCTTCGGAGAGAAGTTTCTGCGAAGGAATGAACGGGGATCCTAGGGACCCTAAGGTGGAAGTTCAAAGGATGACTTATTGGGGGTCATATTGCCTCGATCTGTGTGGAAGCCTTATTCTCAGGATACTGCTCTTGTCCGATGCTAAGAATTTGCGATGTAGGGCGTGGTCCTTCGTTTTAGCACGACTTCCTCAGCTCGAAGGTGGACGGCTGCCTCTTCCAATGCTTCAGGCGGGCGATTTGGCAGACGGGGTAGGGGAAGGGATCTCGAGTAATGAAATCGATGCACGGCCCACCGGATCCACACTATTTGACCAGAACTTCAGTCAATTCATAATCTTGTCCGGGATTGTCAGGGACATTACCTTCGCGTTTTATGCCCCCAGACAGGTTTTCACTGTGAGGAAACTCCATGAGCTATTTGACCGCTTGAAAACTTGGAAGGCTAGGCAGCCCCTCGAGTTGCAATTCGCCCCCAGGAACCGAGTGCCACACTCCCTGTGGCTCCAGTAAGCAGTGTTTCCAATCCATCTCTCAGAGAAGGTATTTCTAAAACATCCTGTCATTAGCATGTACCACCGGGCGGCAGTTATCACTCTCTTCCGACCATTCCTGGAGGTGAAGATTGACAACTTTGTACCCTCTCCTAAGGCGGTCTGTCTTGAGACAGCAAGGGAGCTCCTGGCTATATCTGACCAATTTCGGAACTATCACGGGTGGCAAAGATTCCCAAATACTGTCCCCCACTTTGTCTTCACCGCTTGCCAAACCCTCTTGCTCGATGCACAAAACGAGGCGGACCGCTTAGTTCGGGGTGTCGAAACCCTGCTAGAGATGAGGGATTGCTGGCCTATCGCAGGGCTTATGCTCCTCATGGTCTCCATATTTGCTGAGAAATGGGAAGTTGATCTTCCCGCAGAGGTACGAGAGCACCTGGACAAACTATCTAAAGATCAATTGAGGGTTGCTATGGCCTTTAGCGGTTGGCCACCTGTGCGACTGGAGGAAGAAGCAACCTGGGCTTCTTTCCGGCATTTGTCACTTTCTGACGGCTAAAGATGTCACGAACTTGGGGTTGGAATTGACATTCGGAGTCTGCCCCATTTTTACTTCTTTTTTAATAATTTTTCCTCCCTCCTTCTACTATCTTCCTCTTATTTTTTTTTTTCATTTATCCCCCTCCCCTTTTTTTCCCTCTTTCCTGTTCTCTGCGCAGTTATGATACCTCAGCGTAATATTTTGGGGTTATCAGTGTCCTTGACAATGGGCCAAGCAATTGAATGCGCAAACTTCCCGGCTTACTGCCCTCGCTTCCCACTTTTCGAGGTTGGAAAAGAAAAACAAAAGAAAGCATCTAAGTATAGAGGACTGACTACTGATTGACTTGATTTTTTTGCTTGAACCCATATTGCGGGTATACACAAGGGGAACGGTGTAAGAAGGCAGGAACCGAACAAGGCCTTGCTTGGTGGGGCGAGAGAGAGAAAAAAAAGGGAAAAGCGCTGGTGAGGTTGCACACTAGTAATGAATTTAGTTCGCACACGAAAATACACATGAAAGCTTGTTTTTTCCTCATTCCTTTCTTTTTCTTACCTACTCGAGTACTGAGTATCGTACTCTCTCTCTCTCTATCTCTCTCTCTCGAGTCGCTTTCCGTCCCCCCTCGGGGACTCTGAAGGGAATCGGTTAATTTACCGCCCGGCCGGCCGCATACCGAGAAATAGGCCTCTCGAGGTGGCTGAAGCAAGTGACGTCAACTAGGCGGCTTTTGGGGCGGCTTTTCTGCTTATTGCTGGGGTTTATTGTTGTTCGCGGGGTGAGTGGGGGTCTAGGCCACACCAGCGAGCGAGCAAGCCGGAAACAGGCCAGTTTAAGACCGACAGCCCTGTTATTGCCTCTTTTGAACTGTAACCATCTGAACCACTCTTGACGTTTGTCTCAAGCAACTTTCAGCTTTGGCGCCCTCTCCTTTTCCCTCTCGCCGGCGGGTTTCCCTTGATCTGCTAGAGTGGGATGCCACGTAAAGTAAAGTATTTCTTGCACGTGTGCGAATAATTCCACAGCGCGCTCGTACATGTAACTTTCCAGAGGCGCTCGAGCAGAACTAACCAAGTAGTTCTACCGTCCAATGGGTGGAGGAGTGATTGGTGCGATCGGTTGTGTAGATTCCCAACCCCCCCACTCTCTCCCCATTCCTCTTTCCTTGTCTTCTTCCCCATTCTTCATCTTCTTCCTCTTCCCCCTACTGAGCAGAGAACAGCGCTGCTGGGTACACTGAATTTCTTGAACATCACGTTTTGCGATAATATACTAGGTTACTCCGCATGGCACGGCAAAGGAATCACGGCGAGACTTCCTAGATAGGTGGTCTGTTGGTGCTTGCGTATTAGATGTAGATTGCCGGTAGAAGACTTATAGAAGGGAAGGTGTTATGGTAAGAAGAACGAAAGGGTCAGACTCTTGCTTCTCCCCCCCCCCTTCCTCCTTCTGTTGTGCTGCTGTGTGTTGTTTTAGTCCTTTACTCCACGGCATAGCACATATCACGCTCGATGAGTGTGGTATCGCACGGTAGATAGATTGGGTTCACCGATTTGTCTATCATTGAGTCAAGCTGCCATATTCTCCGCACCTATGAGGACGAGGGAATGGGATGGCTTGACACGAGTCGAAGTCACTGGATAGTCTTTGAAACCTTGGTGGCAAAAAGAAAATCTTCCCAATTTACCGCGCTGCATCTCTGCTTTCACGGCGTCGGCACTTTGCCAGTCCCGACACTAAAGAGCAGGAACCTGGAAGAAGAAAAAAATCTTGGCTCCGTATGCATCTATATCCTATCCCACTTCAGCCTGCATCACGGACAAGAAGGACAACAAGAACTGGTATCTAAAAATGAGAAAATGACTATCCGTATGTCTTATACTCGGGCATGGTCAAAAAGGTCGGAAAACCTTCGGTGGCGAAATAAGGATAGAGGCGCTGATCGATCAGGGGGAAGTGGAAAAGATGGGGGTGTTATAGGATGCTATTAACCTAGAGGAATAGTAATGTAGGTGCTGCTGTATTACATCTATGGGTTTTGTTAAGAGTCTGGTGGTATAAGACCAAATTGAGACCAGGGGGAAAGAATCTGGGCTTTGGGGATAGTTCTTTTAAGAGGCTTGTATAAATGTATAGGTTCAATTACACACTGGCAATTTCATCATCATTTAAATGTTGTCTAAATGATCAAGTATCATACTAAGATACTTGTTCCCTTGGTCTGGATTTGAGGTGTCTGCCAAGGCAAGAATTTTTCCAATGTTGCAACCTGTTTTCTAACCATCCCACTAGATCTTGCTGATCTTTTTTTCCGACCTTTATGACCATACCCGAGTACTGTAGTTGGATAGCATCGCCTACCGGTAGTCTACCGGTATCGTCCTTACGTCTTTCCCCCCGTGGGGAGGGGGAGATGAAAACTTGGTTGAGAAGGGTTCATGATCGCCTTGATCCAGAGGTTCTTGGCCTACCGGTTTCACTACCGTACTGGCTCGTTAACAAGTACCTGTACCACGCCCACCCACTCAACCGTCGTTCAGGATTCAAAAGGTAAAACCACGCTAAACCTTTTGTCTGATTCTTTTCTTTTTTTCCTTCTCATTTCTGATCCTGTATCCTGCCTGATCTAATCGTATTCAGAATTTCCCCATGGTTGTCCGCAAGGGTGGGAGGTAGGGAGGGAAGGAAGGAAGGAAGGAGGGAGGGAAGGGAGGGACGGGTCCTGCCGGTGTGTTTATCTCGGCCATCGCATCGTACTCGGGGGGGTCATGAAATACCGGAAAGGGGGGTATCCCTGCTTCGATAACTTAGCAACCAAAACTCACGAAAACTTGGAAAGTAGCAACAGGGATCAGCTCTTGATAAACCAGTATGATGAAA
>Ga0307509_10000297_pt1 | contig 82427 bp, 66 predicted proteins | sample 10_EM_MG_FD_202245 | JGI IMG/M metagenome (GOLD analysis project Ga0307509, IMG submission 202245) | Populus trichocarpa ectomycorrhiza microbial communities from riparian zone in the Pacific Northwest, United States - 10_EM | ecosystem: Host-associated > Plants > Roots > Unclassified | place...
TGCCTGCTAAACCCACCCACCCCCCAATGCCTAGGGGAACAGACTTGTTATTTGGGCGAGTACATACCAAACTTGCTCACTTTACTCAATCTCATTTTTAGGGGCTTCAAATATGCGACTTGAAATCCTCTGATACAATTGGCCACTGTTAATATGTGCCCTAATGCACACTAATGCATGGCTGGGTGCCGATAATTTTACCATCGTCTCTCTTCTGAACTTTGAAAACCCCTACTGTATGGGAAAATCCTCCGAGGGGTTGTTTTTGAACTGGTAAAAAAAAACCCCTCCGAGTGAATTTTCCGATTGGCCACCGGAACCCGGTCTAGAGGCCCTAACTGGTATGATATCTAAAAACTTCCATCTCCCTCCCTCCCTCCCTCCCTGGATCAAAATCTGTCTTGGAGGACGCTTCATTTACACGGCTCATCCTCTTGCACTATCATACTTATGTTATTGGTAACCCTGCTGCCACCGGTACTACCGGCAACTCATATCAACGTGGATCTGTAAGACCGGATGCCAAAGTGCAGGAATGTTGGAAACAGCCCCTCCATCGGAGGAGAAAGTTATCTGCAAGGAAAGAAGGCAATTGGGTAGGATAAATATTGAAACCTGGACCAGTGTAACCATGGTACAGTACGTGTACCGTGCTCGAGTACCTTATAAATAATAATAAAAAGACACCACTCAAGGTCATTCCATGACAAAGGTTTTGTAAAAGGTTTGTTTTTTTGCCATTACTATAAATAGCGAATTCCTATCGTGGTTTATAACGACATTATTTGGGTATCATAATTAGAATTATTACTCACCGGGTCTAGTAATGTTGGAGGGTCTTTTCTATTCTCCCCTCTTTTTCTTCTCTCTCTCTCTCTCTCTCTCTCTTTTGAAAGTGCATCGGAATTACGGGTGCGAGTGATGGGGGAGATGTTTTCGTATTGTGCGAGATAAGGACAATTCAGCTAGCCGGTGGGATGGTCCCTTATCTCTTGCGAGAATCTCCCCCTAGGCAGAGTACTTGCGCTCCCCATCTCCTAAGCTCGCCAAGTTGGTTGGTTGGTTCCATATTTTTATAATACTTGTGTGGATGGGCGCACCAGAGTACAAGATGATAGCGTAGTGCAAACGAAAGCTTGTCTTGACGTCTCAGCTCAGGCGCGTGTCACTCGGCATATTAACTTGTGCCCTGCCTACGGCACCTGCGGTGGAGATGGTGGAGGTGGTGGTGGTAGTGGTGGTGGTGCGGGATTGTGCGACTTTGTTTTCTTCTCTCCCTCCATGACACCCCAGGGTGGTGTTGTGGTGTTGTGCTTCTGCAGTGCCGCCCTGTGCCGTACTGAGGTGCGGTACTGTAGTGCGCTGGTGCAATACAGGATAATATGATTGGAGTTGGGTTTTGGCCTTATCGGTATTGTACTACTACCAGTTTGCTAGTACTGTGAGGCACGGTAGATGTGAACTTAGTTTTTTTTAATAATATTTTTTTTTGGAAAAGAAGGAAATATGGATGATGCAAGAATGGACCTTCTTTTCTTCTGCGAGGAGAAAGGCATTCATTGGTGAATGGTTCCTCCATTATAGCTTTTAGCATGTAAGGGATTCGTTCACCCATTCACACCACCTGCCCACCAGAAAGATTCGGAAGCGGTAATTTGATTAATTCAAGTTCGTGGCAGCGGCGGTGGGTCAAGGTTCGCAGGTTAAGGTTCGCGCTTCGCCTAAAATATAGCGTGCGCTTATAATTCCGATAGTCAAACTCGGGAGTTCACTTGGTGAGGTGAACAGCGGCATTGTTCCTCGCATATGTCACCCTAGCCCACATAGAAGCAAGCAGACGGGATGGGGGGAGGTTCTCAGGAAATCCCTGCTTCCCGGGTTCATTCGTTGGCGTAGTAAACACGGTTATCGTAGAGACAGACGTCCCTCAGTTCGCGAAATATCTCCTATGGTAATGTTAATCGGACGTCACATACTCTCACTCGGGGGGCCAGAGGGCCATTGGCCAGCTGATGAGCAGTGAGGCATGTGGTAGGTTCTTGGCTTTGCAGAAAGTGCAAAAAAAAAGACAACTCCTATGTAAAAAAAAGGCAGGGGATTCCCCGTACGTGAACGATGGGTGAATGTGAAAGTGAAGAAAAAAAAGGAGGAAAATGAAAAAAAGGAATATCCAGTGGTGTCTCATTGACCTACCGGGATGAACATTGGGAGCAGCGGGTATCGGTACCGGCACTCGAGCAATGAACTACCGGATCATGCGCCGTGCACCTCAAAACGCTGCTCGTGTTAGATACAGCCACGCTCATGGGTTTTCCGTGTGTCACAAGAATAATGCCTCCCTACAATGACAACACGCCAGCAGGAGCCTTTCAGATAACTGCTTTCAGATATGCCTCTAGGGATATCGTAATCCTTTGTCACAATTTGTTTTTACTGAACAGTGGGACGGGAGGGCCAACGAAGCGTTTCCAAGGGCGAGCAGTACTTGGAAGGGTACCGGCATGGGAGCTTTGCGGAGGCGGCTGTGCAAGTAAGAACAAGAATAATTGAACCCCACGCCAGAGTGTTGGAATTGCTTCTCTTTGTATTTTTCTTTTTATCTGTCTCAGCGGAGGGCTGAAGCAAGGTTTTTATCGGGGGGACCCCCCTTTATCTAGACTCTAGAGTGGGGAATTCTGGGCGGCCGGCACCATGTCCTGTCGGAAGGAGATCTGGGGGTAGGTGCCACTTTTTTTCCACATCAGGATGAGACCGGCATTATCCAAACCACCTGCTCGTTCCCGGCGCAAGACCGTGGGCTCCGGTAGTATTATTTCTTGCTGAGCTGCCTGGTTGAGACGGCTGACATTCGTATTATCCCTTAGACGGTCCAAGAACGTGAAATTTACAACCAGGCACGCTAATCCTATTTCAGGGTCATTCCCGTGCTGTAATTCGTTCGGGATTAATTGTTTTCTATGATGCCAAGTCACTTTGGGGTTGAAACGCCGAAATCTCGAACCTCAGATAGCTACCGCTGACTGATCTGGACTGAGCATGCCTGGATGCCAATCTTACCGTCTGAGGCCGCCAAAGGATAATTCTTCCATGGCAGAATCTTCCGGGGATGAGAGAATTGCCGGTAATAAAGATTCCTAATCGTGCTGTGGAGTGCGGTTTGAGGCTTGACGTTTTGCGGAAGGAATAGTCGTTTGGAAGGTGTTAGAGAAGATGCTAGCGTACTGCTCATTATGCTGGAAAGGGGTCACGGTATTATAAGTTCGGGGTCCAGCCGTTCAGCACCTCCAATGTGAAGTACTGCTTTTTCCTACGTAGGTTTCTGTCGATACTCTCTTTCCGAGCCCCCTCACTCTTTCTTGGTCTTATTGTCTGTCTGTCTGTTGGGATTGCGGGAATTTGGCAGTTGCGGGCCAGAACTAGTTACTTGCTGCACAAACCGCGGGACACAGCTATTACTAGTAGAGAGTTGGTGGGATTGAAGTTTTCCTATTTGCTAGTTCGCTCGCTCACTGCTCTGATAGGAGGAAATGATTTGATTTGTTGTTACTAACGAGTTGATTTATAGCACCGCGTCATCCAAGGGGAGGAGGCCAGCAGAGGAGGAAAAGTGAAGTGAGAAAAAACTGGAGGGATGAAAATAACAACAATTGTGCAGGTGCGGAAGTCCTGTGCTCGCTTCCGTCAGGGGTGAGCGATTTCAATTCTGCCGGAACCTTTCCCTGACGAATTGACATTTAGATTCCAAAATGTTGCGCGAATTAGAGGTTGCATACATATTGACTCTGGGCTGCATATCATTCGCCAGTGGTGGTTCGGGCCCTGTTTTTTTCTTGAGAGCGGGAAGGAGGGATGGTTTGCCAGTACTCGTACTCGAGTATATAACCTGTGGCGGTTGGAAGCAAGGGATATCGTCCAAGCGTGGTGCTTAATTGGGGTAAACCTCCTTGCGCACCGGTATTTTTCTTATTTTGACACATCCCACTGATACGGAATTCCTGTCGTACCGTTCTTGTTCCCCTGAGCTCAAGGCTTACATCTGTTGGCTTGGAGCTCAGGGGTACATTATTTATTTTATTTCTCGAGATAAAAAAAAGAGAGGGAGAAAAAGGGAAGATGTTCGGGTGGGGCTTTTTCGTGGTGGCCCAGCAGCCTCATGCCACGAATTTCCCTCGCTAAGTTCACATGACTTGAGATCGGCAACCGCTTTCTGCATCCCGGCTACTGGGTGCATTTGACACGGCAGTTCGAGAATGTGAAATGTGAATTTCTCTAGAAGCCGAGAAAGAGTTTGAGAACATAAGGGTAGTGGACTCCTTATCATTTTTGAATGCTTTTTCTAACCCTTTGGTAAGCCTTTGTTAGGAGTGATGAAAAAGTGAGGGATCAGCGGAAAGAAATAGTGATGGTTATTGGTTTGTGGAAAGAGTGGTTGACCGCTGATTTGGTGTCTTTAGGAAACTGGCCTGGGAATTGCGAACATTGGGACAGTGGGTAATCAAGAATAGTGGAGGTCTCCACCTCTGAAAACGCGCTGTCTGATGCCTGACTGAGGCCGAGGCCTCGGGCTGGACACTAGTGACGGTGCGTCCGGTGGGTTAGAGGGGGTCGAATATCCTTGGGGTCATATATCGGTCATCGCCCTATGGGTCCTTAGGCTGACGAAGCTCTTGCGTTTTGACATAAGTACTCCTTATGCACATCGTAGCTGCGAGTCTTGACAATCAACGCGGAGCTCGTCAACAAATTTAACATGTTCTGGTGGCCATCAAAAAGGATTGATGAGCTTACAAGTATCCAGTGAGGTACCCAAACATCTGAGCCCGAGATTAGTATGGGCGTTCAGCTGCGCACGGACAATTCCCCACACAAATTCTTGATCCCTGTGTTCGGGTACTCGGGGGAGGGGGAAAATATTGGGGCAAGTAGGGGGTGGTGGAATTACTCGAATTGGTGGTCATCTTACCCCCCGGCTCTTTGATACTCCTTCCAAGGTAGATGCTCAGACCTCTGCTGCCCCTGCTTGTCCCAATACTTCGCTCCTACCCCTAGTACTTTTATGCCTTTGCCTCTGCCCCTATTCGAGAATTATCGATTATTTCATCCTTATCTTGCCTAGTGTCTGTCTCCTCTAACTTTCGGTTTTGGGGGCGGTCGGATGAAACCTGGCATGATTGCGAAGGCTGGTACCTGATAGCCAATGAAACCGATATGGAAAAAAATTGTCCAAGCTGAACCTGGGCAAGTGAAGTCTAGGATATCAGTGCTCGGGGATGCCCGAAAACCACAGTCTGCTCTTAGTATAAGAGCGTACCACCGAGCCGACCCAGCAATTTTTGACTCCTCGTCATAGAGGGCCCATCTAAACCCCGCGAGGTTTTGGTTTGGTCACTTGGACATTAGCCTAGACATCAGACACTCTCGAGGTACAAGTACATGATCTTTCCTCGAGGGTGTCATATGAAGCGTGCAAGTTCTGTGGCTGAGGATTGTCTATCTTTTGCTCTCCCTACGAAGCGGATCCCAAGCGCACCACAAACCAACAACCTAGAAATATCAGCACTTGAAAGGCAGTTGTGCTTGGGAAAGAGCTCGTCACCGAGAGTAATCACCCATTATTTCGGACCTATCAGTCGCAATAAATATCTATATTCTTCCTACATGCGCATGTCTAACAATGGGTGGTCATATCATAATATCTCCAGCATCCCTCCCGGGGCGTTCCGTTACAGAGAATGGCCCCCCGGATCTCCAATAAAATTGTTAACGATTAAGTATACCCATTCCCACAAACATGCTCAGGGCAGTATCAACACCTCGATTAATTAATTAAAACAGCATGGTTCCTCGCTCCATCCGATCTTGCTCCAGGCTAAAGATATCTTCTTATCCGTCAATGCCTTGTTCGTCGGCCATCCCATCCTCCATCACTTCTCTTCCCAGAGTAACCGAGCTCTCGGTAGCATCTTCACTAACCCCAGACTCCGAGACAGAGTGCCACCCTTCCTCCATCACTCTCCGGTGAACCATATTCTCCCCGTCCCTAACCCGCCCACCTTGAATGGCCAGATTGGCCTCAAACTGTAGTGGCTCGTCCTGACCAAGCGTCATATATCTGACGAGGATGAGGTTATCCTGGAGCCCGAGGTGTTGAGGTTGCGTCCCAGCCCTGGAAGAGGTGCTTGCAATGGAGCTCGAGCAAGAACGTGCTCCGTGAACATCGGAAGTTGTCATTGCGGGGCTCGGGGGCTCGCCAGAGGCAGGTTGGTGTTGCTGGCCACCGCAGAGTTGCGAGGCCCGACCCAGTTCAAATGATGATGCTGGCCCTGTGATCGGGGATGCGGTTTGACGGTTTTGGAGAGCGTATTCCTGTTGCTCTCTGGGACCGTCTCGGTTCTGGGCTCGTGATTGAGATGGCTGATCGGTGGCGGGATTAGACAGAGGAGAGTAGACCTTCTTCTCTCTAGGGTTTCGTGAACCTTTAGGCATAATGGTTGTTATTCGTGGACGTTGTGATTAGGTTGAACGGAATATCAGGGGCTCAAATATGTCGTGGTGATCGACTTAGGGGGACCACAGTAGCGGTCCTCGTATGTATATGATAAACGGGGCGAGGGAGGTAAATCTCAAGAGGAAACAACAAAGAAAGAAAGAGGGTCGCAGTTGCTGGGAAAAGGCTTGGAGGATACGGAACTTCAGAGATATATATGGGCCTTCTTAGGATTTCTGAGTGACTGAGCGTAGACGATGGTTGGTCTCGGTGACTATGGTGGTAGTGAGCTCCCTTCTTCCTCCATGGCGGGAACGGGGGACTCTTTATACTGGGACTAATAATATGTGAATATAGGTAGGCTATCATCCGTATTCCAAGAAGAAACGGTCTGTTCTTGCTGGTATTGGGGTGGTGCATGGTCGTCAGCCAGTGGGTGGTCCAGGCCGGGGGTAAAGGAGAGGGATCACCCCCTATTGAAATTGGAGCATATACCGGTAAGCTACGAAGGATAATAATATTAGGTGCCGGCAACGATCCGCAAGGAAGCCCTAAACTACCAAAACGAGTAACCCTTGCTGCTCGCGGGCCCTTGATCCATCGGGGGGGGGTCGTGAAAACGGCCATCAGCGAGCAGTGTTCCCCTGGAGCAATCACCTGATTGTGTTGCTTTTTTCCTCTGGATACCTGAGGTCCTGGTCGTAGTGGCGTCCTCTGTGGATACTTCGAGGCCAGTATCGGTTTGTATGTCGCGATACGCTTTGGAGCGCTGAGGTTGCCGGCAGCATAGCCGTGCTAGGATTCCCATTACGCCCTGTCATGTTGAGCCCCCCGGTGGCCGTTATGGGGTAGGGTGCATAAGATAATCTGCCGAACTTCAGTGTAGCCGGGCACCTCGTGCCTGTTTTTTACACATTTTCTTTCTCTCCCTTGTTTGGTTCGGTCGTTTCCCTGGCTTCGGGCTTCTGGGGGATCTGTAGCCTGTCAACCCGGGAGGATGCACCAACCATAATACGGTCCACCACGGACCATCCTTAGCCTAACACCTCTCTGCCGTACCAGCGAGTGTATCATTCCGTTTCCCGCCTCCATCAAGATTGATAGATGTCGAGAACATACCTTCACTCGGGGCTTCCCTCTTCCTTCTAGTATTTCCTCTACTGACTGGTGCCTAGTGGATATTGGCCTCTACTAGAGCGCCTAGCCCTATTCTAATAGGGCAGTTGAACTGTGGTCACACTTCCTTAACCTCGTGTTTGCGTCCGTAGTAAGAACGAACGCCTCAATCGTGTGCTTTGCGTTCCGGGGGGCTCTCACTGGCCAGGTTTTCAGGGACCTCTACACGTCCCAGGCATATTGAACCCGAGCACAAGGGGTAAAATTTTGTATGGCGGATTGTCTGTGCACATCTGTGACCTCGTACTAAATTCGGACTCAAATGTTCGGGCTCAATATGCCTGGAACGTGTAGACAGCTATTTTTTTTGTATCGCTTCTCGGAGCTCACCCTACTCGCAATCACGCGTCGCATCGGGGTTGAGTGCCCGCGGGCTTCCTCATCATTGTTCGTTGGGTTGGGAGCACGCAAGGCGGAAAAATACAGCACTGTTCTTCGCCTCAGGGGGGAGTGAGCAATGCACTTTGGAGCTCCAAAATTTTCATAGGATTCCTCTCCGAAATCAGAACTTGCGCTCCGGACAGGCAACTCCACGAGAAACGAAGCGGCCTCGCAAATTATAGGCTCACCTAAAGTTTAAAGCAAGGCATCTGTTCCATGCAACACTGTCGCGAGTCATCACGACTGAAACATCCTAGTTAGTCAAAGGTATGTAAGGCACAGTGTGTGTTTCTTGACAGAAACACTACTCGAGTAAACGCTGCACGCTATCTTGGAAGACCTGTCTTCCCTCTGAGGAGAGGTGCATTGGAAGAGAAAAAAAGAAAATAAGACGGAAAAAGAAAACTTCCGGACCACAAAAAAAAAAAGAAAGAGACCGAACATCCTCTCTTTGTGGCACTACGGTGGCAGCAACCCAATGGAGGGAAACAATCCAGGAAAAAGGCACAGTACACGTTATTGCATTCCACGGCTTACCCTCACTTGTTACCACTAACGATCAAAGAAACTGAACAGAGTATATGGCCTAGAATCGACGCTGGAACCGAGATGAGGTGCGATCCTGGTATCTTTTGGCCATCCTACCTGGTCTTCTCTTGTTTTGGGCTGGGATGCGTATCGTCCGCATCCATCATCACAATCAATCCGGGCGGAAGGTTCGCCAGCCCCTCAAAAGGCAAATTATGATCTACAGATATTTCGCATCGAATACCCTATCATTCTGAAGAGACATATTTCACTTCCGATATCATGTTAGAAATTTCTAGGTTGAAACCGTCTAATATCAGTTTCGAAACGAACAGTCGTGCGGGTTCGATTTCCACTGGCTATAGAGACATTAACGGAGAGATGGCCGGTTGAAGTCCATGCGGGGGGGAGCAGGCAGGGCAAAGGACGCACGATGCCCCCATTGGGACCCCCACAACTTTTCCTTTCCGTGGTTGTGGGATATTAGGGATGCTAGGGTAAGGAAAGACCAGTAAATTTCCCGAGTGTGTTGGTTCTCATCTTCCGTCGGGCCCGGTATGTGATAATGGGTGGCCATACCAGTAGGTCCATAGCACCCTTCCCTACAAATTGGGATATGCGGAAGTTGCCCCTGCAGCAAGCGTAATAAGATCTACATTTACGATAAATAATCCCTAGATCACTATAATGCGTTCTGACTCCCTACTTCACTGGCCCACGGTAATATCACTAGGAGTCATTTCATTTCCTTCCCCCTGGGCTCCATGAGGATGTCCCTCTATTTCCTATATGTGGACTGCGTAACTCGCACGATCGAATACTCTCATCAGATCAAAATAAGGCTTCGGACGTCAAATTGACGTCTACGGGATGGCACCACCGCATGTTTTAATAGAAAGAAGGAAGGGGGTCTGTGTGCGGAGCCCCTGTCTTCCACCACTTGCAAGTCCTCCCATTTCAAAAGCTTCTCCCATCTTCGTTTTCCTTCTACGAGCTACCGTAACTCAAGCTCATTCCGCTCTGACCGACTGCCCCAACTACTATAACAAACAAGCCACTCAGACGTTAGAATTGACTCCGGGCCAAGATCCATAGCCCTATGTCCAAAATGTTAGCGGCTGTACAACCATTGAATATCGAAGGAGAATGAAAAATGCGAGTACGATACCGTCAGCAAAACCCTGTATAACACGGGAGGGGTTCCCTATTTCCTAACCCAGCCCCAACCCCCCCATATACCCCCACTAATTCAAGGGACTGAAGGGGATTTGGTAGTGGGCATATTCTTCATCCAATTTCGCCGTGCAGCGAGCCGTTGGGCACTGGCGCTTAAAACTGGCCTTGAAATAGAGAATCCTAAACTGCACTTTGCAAACCAGAATTTGCTAGGCAGAAATGACATCTTTTTATAGACGCTCGAGAAAAATTTTCAAATGCGAGGAGCGGACGCAATGCACTTTTTGGGAGGCAGCTGCCTACCGCACCCTATCTTCCCCGCCACGGTTCTAAAGGACCTTGCGAGGGAAATGAGAACGAAATATCACTTATGCCTACTTGCCATATAGGAGACGGGTAAGTTCCATAAGGGTACCGGAGTGGTTTTTGACGAGGGTAACAACTCAAGTTAGGTGTTTGCCTGGGAAAAAAAGAGAGATGCATATTGAGCACTTCCGCTAAAGGCAGCACAGTGGGCAGCATAACCAACAGAAACCAAAAGAGTGCCAAAGCATTCGGCGGGAAGGCAATGTGTAAATCATCCGAGCGATGGCTTGAGAGAATAAAGCGTTATGTTCGCCCTACTGTTCTTGCGCCTTGTCACCCAGGCCTGCCCCCTCACCACCCTTGTTTGGCGATGATGTACGCTCTGGCCCTGAACTATGTTTCCCTCCTCACGACCCTTTTTCTGCTCCTGTTCCTGTCGCTCCTTTTTTGATTATTCCTTTTTGCCCTGCTCCCCGCTCCCTTTCCCTCGCATGCCCACCGTCCACCTACCGTAGCTGGGCAACACATTCCCGGGGTCTACACGACGAATGACATCCCCTCTCGCATGTTTTACTCGACTAACCACGGATTTCTAGAATTGTGCGACATTGGACAACGCATGCAGGACGCCCCAACCAAACCAAACCCTACCCACAACTGAACCAATCGCACAAGCCCTGCAACGAGTGATTTTACATGTCCAGCCTTACTTCTCCTTTTTTTCCCCAACAAGGCAAGATTGGGGAGGGAGGAAAAAAAAAGGGGGGGGGGGGTTAACCCTACGATGATAACAGATGCCCCTGCTGGTATTGTTATACTGGAAGTAATGTACAATTAATTGTCGGTGAGTCGTAATCGCAGCAAGTATGTATACGCATGTCATATCATACAAACAGGGGAAGTCGCTAGCGATGGGCCGAACGAGAGCCGCCGCCATCGGGGAACTTATTCTCCGATCAAGGGCCGTCGGAGAGTGGCTTGGTCGGAGAAAATATCGAATTAAGGGACAGCGATGAGCTTTTCCGGGTGGTTCGTTGAGGATACCGTTGAGGTCATGACGATGGTGGTGGTGGTCTCGAACGGGTGGGGCAACATGCTGGCTTGTTCCTTCCCCCCCCCCTCCAGTTCATATTCAACCTCTTCCCTCTCCTTCCCCCTTTTCTTTTTTTTCCTCAGGCACGTTATGGTGTATGGATTCGGGAACGGAAGCCCCAATGTTTGACATGCAGAACCGTTGAGGAAAGGGGTAAATGGGGAAGGCAGAGTGCTGGGGAGTCGATGAATGGGTTGGAGGGAGTGATGGGCTGTGGAAAGTGGGTGGTCGGATGACCGGTAGATATCATGTCACATCAAGTTCGAGGGATGAGAACCCTTTTTTTAAAAAATTGCTTTTGCCCTCTTGCTCTTCCTTGCGCAGGTAGATCGTGTGCGTAGGGATTGCAGGCCGCCAGAGAGAAGAGGGAAAAGAGCGTCATTTCGAGCAAGAAAACAAAAAAATAAATGCCGATAGTGAACTGACGAGTCCACCACCGTTTTACGCCCAATCCATCCAGCAACCCGTCCATTACTGTGTCAGCGCAGAGTCCCTTGTTGCGATTCCTTTTTTTCTCCTCCTTATTTTCCTCCTCCCGGACCCCGTATCACAGCATCGCTATGAGCAATTCTTTCAGAACCACTCGTTCAAAAGCACTCTACTTAACCCTATCTTGCCAATTTCCTACAAGTACCGGTACGGCAGAAGAGGAATTTTTGCTTCTTCTTTAGGCCTTTTACTCGAGTATCGGTTATAAACTATTTCTAGACTAAATTGCTTGCTTTTTTTCCTCCGAGTCCTCACCCCAACCACTGGCTTGGCCATTCCATTAGATTCTTCTTCCTTCTTCTTCTTCTTGCTTCTGCCGCCCTTCCTTCCTCTCCATCAATCGGACGAACCAAAATACCCACTCTCGTACAAGTCCCTGTCCCGAATTTCCGGGCCCCGTCTTTCCTCCTTTACCGTTTCTTGCTCTATTCCGTTTCCCTGTTCCTTGTCTTGCCCTTTATTGCCCTTTATTGTCCTTTATTGTCCTTTCTTGCTTTTTTCTCTTTTTTTTGCTCGGTTTGGTTCGGATCCAGGGCAAGGATCAGAGGGAGGGGGAAGTGATGCTAAGTGATCCAAGACAACGAGAACCACCACCACAACATCTGCAGCGGGAACCACGATGACTGTTGCCCGCCTCGGCGTCTCTGATGCTTGGTTTTATTGGTTTCCTGGGAGGAGTTTGACCCCCGCAGTTCGACCAACCCCTTGCCATCGAAAACCACTCGGACAAAGTTATCACCCTCAGAGCTCCACCAATAAACAATATCAATTCCAACTCCTTTGGCCCAGGCTCAGCGGCTACCAGGAAGATAACACCGACCTATTATCATACCAGGGATGGGCCTTAGGGTCACTTTCCTTTTGGTAAATCGGCTTAACGGCGGATCCAAAATACTCCATCTTCTTCCTTCTTTTTCTTTCTATAGGGGAATAGGATCCTTGCCCGGTATGTCCCATCGTCAGATGTCAGGGTATCTGCATACTGCAGTTACTGTAAGACAGTGCCGAACAGTTGTTTCCCTTCACATATTCATCTCCAGGGTTTCCAACTATCGTAATTAGCACGAGGCAGGGATTGATCAGAACAGCCCAACTATCAACAGAAGCTCGCTCGCACCCTACCTACTGTACCTTGCCTCATCACGATGCCCCTTCTACGAAGCAATAGTCACCATAATATCGAAAAGATCGAACAATTAATTCCTTTTTTTCTTTTCCTTCTTCTCTTCTCCTTTTGATTCTTCCTTTCCCCAATAGCCTACCATGTCCCACAAAATCCAACCACCTCCGTACCATGAGGGACCAAGCTCCTTCCCTCCAGTTTTCACGTAATTGAATTTACCAATTTACCCACACGGCAAAATCTCAACACGCAAGACTCACCATTCCCACCGTTACTGGCCCTTTAAAGCTTCGCATTCGGCAATAGTGGTAGTTTCCTGAGGGGGCCGCTTCACCTAGTCATCCGGATCCCAGCTGCTAGCTCTACAACTTTTAATATTGGCCCAGGGTAGCTACAACATAATAGAGGTCTCTGAAAATTCAAGTTTCGTACTCGGAGTTTGTATACAATCTCTAGTCGAATATGACGTTATGGAAGAATGCACTACCACCATTCCGTATGCAAGTGACTTACTCCAGACCATTTTTGACCGAAGGCACTATGAAAAAATGTGAAAAAAACATTCCAAGTCAGGTATTTCATACATATTCCCACATAGGAGCTGGTATTGCCACTGCTCCATATCCCTTCCATATAGTACCTCAAGTATTCCAACCCTTTTCCAAACCCTCAAGACGCCCTTCCCGAAGCGCTAATTGTAAGCCCGAATGGTTCATTCAGACTGCGTCCTCTTCTTTGACTCTAGAACGGTGTAGAAGTCAGAAGACGCATGATTGACCCAATTGACTCTTTTCTTTTCTCGTTTTTGCAGTGAGGAAATCGTGAAGCATCATATCACAGGCAATAATCATGCTGCAAGCCTAAAGCGGCAAAGCACACAAAGTTCAGGATGGCCGCACCCAACTACCCCACTAGAGAATTAGAGAGGTCCCTTGCTGCCGTAGTTACTACGGGAATAGCCAGCCTATCTAATATTACACAATACTGGAGTCCCAGGACACACTCAGGAAGCAGTCTTACGGGTTTCCGGTATACACATCTACCAATGCCGGAAGGGGATCAACGCGCACACGACCTTATTAGCTAGTTGTCGACAAAACTCGAGCCGCCCCATGGCCACTCACGAGCTCAAGCCCACCTATCTACCGCCCAGTACACAGGTGTCAGCCGACGAGGCGACGGCACCGGTCGAAGGCAGCATGCTGTACCGATCCCGAAAAACCCTATCCCAGTAGGGTATACAAGGCCACAGCTATACGCTATCAGGACAAAGACTCTAGTTTACCAGCAAGCCTTTGATACTACTATACATTACAGCAGCTGGAGTGCCTCAATCCCCCACCCACAGAAACCACCTTGAGATATGCAAGTACACTAGACCGCTCGAAAACACCTCTAAAACAGTACCCTAGAAACTCAATAAAAGCCCACCATAGAAGATACAATTATCCTCCCCCCCCTAGCGTTACGGGATAGCAGGGAGGGGAAGGAGTATTCACGATCCCTACAGGTGCCAAAAAAACGAAAACAGTCCCCGCAAAAGTCATTGAAGTTTTGCAGAAGGTCCATCCCGTCTGTAAGTACTAGTAGACTGTTCGGGAGTGAAAACAATGTACCGCCGGCCGGATCGAATTTCATTGTTAGCCACAGACAACTCGGGTATGGACGTGGGTGATATCGGACAGACAGGATTAAAAAGTATATGAGGATATGATACATAGATTTTGAATCCCTGTCTGTCCGATCACCCACGTCCATACCCTAGTACTCAGCTGCTCTCTCTGTAAAGGCGACCAGGCGTGACTGCACTTGTTGATGTCCGGCTTGGCTCGGATGTGCCCGGAAACTCTCGATAAAACAACCCCCCCATCCCCAGAACTGTCGGAAGTATTACTTCAATGTGATGTGCGGCGCACATATGTTCGGCCAATGGCCAGGCGACTTGGAATGTGGTGTACGGGGAAGTAACTAGAGTCATATTGATGTATGTTGATACTGCGGATTGTTATAAAGTACCGCAGTCTGGCGCGTCTATAGGCGAGCAAGCAAGATAGAATCAATCTCTTTCTTTCTTTTATCGTTCGAGTCCCATTACTATACACTGCATCTCCGGCCTCTTCTGCGCGACCTCCGACAAGAACCATGTTACTATCGCGAGTGATATCCTATGATGCATTCAAGTTAGGGAGGGGTTGCGAAAAATGTTTTTTTTCTCTTTTCTATGGTTCAAGCAGGGCAAAAAGGGAACCAGGCTGTGCAGGATGTGTTACATGTGGCTTTGCAAATTTGATTGCCAAGATTTCTTTCATTGTATGAGGAGTTTTGTGAAAAAAAGGGTTTGAGGTATAAGGTTTTAAATTAACAATTAACCTATATAAATAATAGGGGTTTATATAGGAGAAATATATATAAATAATAGATAGTAATCAAATAAATAAAGATATTAGTTTGTAAAATAAATCCATGCTTATTAAGGCAACTGAGTGTGGCTAACGTAACACTGTTTGGCCTCTTTCACCAAAAGTACAACTTTTTAAATCCTTAAGGCTTTATAACAACAAGCATAATTGCTATAAAAAAACCCCGTTTTGTATTCTCCTTTATCTTCACTTTCCGAAACAGGTTTTTTCTTTGCAATTATGCATGTATTCGTGGAACCTTAAGGATTTTAAAATTGCAAAATTTGAGGTTCCCTTTTTGCACTGCTTGAACCATACCTTATTTTTAGCTCTACCAACTCTTTTGTATGATAGTAGCTCTCACAGTCCCTCCAATTATCATTTATCCCTTACCCTTCACTGGACTAGATGGCTCCCTCAAATCATATAATCTCACTCGTGCCTTTTTCTCCAACTTTTGCTTTTGCAGCGCCCCGCCGCCCATGGTGTAATTGTGATCACAGGCTAGGCTGTACCGTCTAACTGCCATTTGATCAAACATGGCAAGTCGTCTGCGGAAGGAATCCGCAACAATTCTTCTGTTTGAAAAAAATGAAAAAATGAAAAAATGGGAAGGCATTTGTTCCGTGGCACGGCTAGAGTTGGTGGGTGGATGGGCGGGCACGCCCACCGCTCTTGGAGTCCAATGACAAGTTTTTCGAATGGAGCGCTAGCGGGGGGGGATGTGTGCAGGAAAAAATTAGCTGCACCGCCTTGGGCACAAGGCTATTGTGCTTGCGCCGGATGGTTAACAATACTGTCAGAGCGGTCACTCCCGCTCACCCATGGAAGAAAGCTATTCCGAAAACAGGCATGCCGAGAACAAAAGCATCGGGCCGTGTACCACCAGCACTAACACAACTTACGGCAACCGAGAGCCTTTGGAGGAAAAAACGAACCAACGGCTAAGCTATATTCTAGCTGTCTTCGATGACCATAGCCACCATAACAGCCACACGAATGGTGTTGATCCCGCTAATCAGTGTCGTGCAGCTCCCTTCCGCTCAGTAGTGTGCAAGGCGGGAATGGCCGGCCTTTTTGTCCTTTTTCCCCGGTGCCCCCCCATTTCAGCATCACCGGGGAGGGAGGGAGAAATCGAATCACTGTTCAAATTGGTTGTAAAGCTACGGGTATGCTCTCATGTCTGCTCGCTCGAGCCTATCCTGAGGAGCTGTTTTTGGTGTACTCTGTATGATACGGCCAGCACTCTAGTCCCACAATGCCAGACTCAGAGATGGACGTACTCGCGGTAGGGGTAAAGTATTGGAACAAACAGGGGGCGCAAATGTCTGTGCGAGAAAACAAAAAAGAGCGGTTATTTTCCTTCTTAGGAATCTTGGGATCTGAATGAAGGAAAATACGCATTGACCATCCGGACCCCAGTTTGTTCCAACACTTTACCCCTACCGCGAGTACTAGTACTTGTGTCCAGCATAAAATATCCAAAGACGAAACAGAGTTTTGTCCCTTTCCGCTAGCTGGGTGGTTGCATAACAAGCGCCGGATATCCACACGCCCCACTGCCAGAACCCGAGCGCCTTAAGCTATTACTCAGCACCACGGAACCGTAACCCGCTCGCGCCAATCCAGCAAACAGTACGGTAAGCCAGGGCAACCGGCTCACTCAACCCTCCCTCCCTCCCTCCCTCCCTCCCGTTCCCCCCTCAGCCCACCTACCGTAGCTATGATGCGCCCCAAAAGATCTCGTTTGCCAGCATAAGAATCACGAGATCTAGAAAGTACCCCCCCCCCATCCATCCATCCTAACTAAGTAATAGTTAAACTAAAATTACCAGAGTTTCAAACCAAGATCTCCCCCTCACCAAACCAAATCCAGCGACATATCATACGCAAGCTACGGTATACGGGGGCGAACCCCACGGGACTACCATCCCCTACCCTAGTCCAAATTGCAGATCAGAAACGACGCGAGTCTGGTTCATGCCGATATATGCAAGCAACCTCCGGAGCGGTCAGATGGGAAAGAAGGAAAGGAAAGGGACGTCAAGGGCCAAAACTTCACACGGTTCGAATGCTAGACATACGGGACTCGCCATTGCGTGAGTGTGCGGTGGAAAAAATATTTTTTGGCAGTCAGTGCTTCGCCCAATGGCACAAGTATGAGGATGAGGATGAGGATGATGACTGTACAGGAAAAGGCGAGATGGGAGGAGGAGGATGAGGATGAGAGGTTCGGCAACATGCATGCATGATACCGTGCTCGAGTGCGGCCTTATGGGATGCGGTAGAGTAAGAGGATATCGTTGGTATGATAGAAAGAGCGGACTGTTGAAATACCGTGGCTAAAAACATGCCTACTAAGCCATATCAAGTTTAGTCCCCGGAGTCGATAACAAGCATCCCCGGTTTTGAAAAAGTTACTCGAGTAACCGGTACAAGTACCCGAACGCAAACAGGGATCGAGAAAGTTTATATGACAAATTGTCTGTGCATATCTGAGCGCTGACAAGCGTGTTTGGACTCAGACGTTCTGTCACTTCAAGTTGGAACACAATGCTTGTATCATACATGATAATTTCTTTTTTCTTTTCCTTTCTTTCTTTCTTTCTTTCTTTTCTTTCTTTCCTTTCTTTTTCTTTTTTTGCAAGACTTGTCTCAACTGCCAGGGATGAATGAACAGGGCGGCGGCGGTGGTCACCAACAGGAGAAAGAAAGAAAAAAAATCAATTGCCGGAAAGTCGGAGGGGAAGCAGAAGAAACGAAGACACAACTATGCCCAATGCACCAACATAACATGTCTTACCACAGGGGTCCATGGTTTTAGAGAGGGTGGTCACGAGCAAAAAAAAGTACAGTCGCACCTCGCTATCCCGGATGGCCAAAATTCAAGGAATGTGTCCGGGACAGCGAATTATCCGGGACAGTGAGTTAGGCTTTGGTGTAAAAAAATTCAGAATTCAGGAAATTTCGTCCGGGACAGCGGGGGATCCGGGAAAGCGAGATCCGGGATAGCGAGGTGCGACTGTACGGTGGGCACTGAGGCAGAGCAGCAGAAGGTTTCTCTGTTTTGCGCACTGTGGGCTGGGTATGGAGAATTGCACAAGCGCCTTATATCTAGCGTGATGAATTCGGAGGTCCTGGTGATCGGAGGGTATCTATCAAATTGCAGGGCACAAATTGGGGGTTTGTTTAGAGTTTACTCTTTATTAGTTAAAGGGAGATAATATTTTGACGGACGGGACGGATCTGGACACCCCTCCTCGAGGGGTGCGATGCCGTAGTGTTGCCGTGCAACGAGGCCTCTGCTCAGAGAGTTATCGCCCCAATTGTTCACGGTACGGAAGGCGAGGCGCGCGACTCCAAAGAAAGAAGAAAAGTATGTATCCCTCTTTGCTGCTAACGTTGTTCGAAATTGGGAGGGTGCTGGATACACACAGCCCCCCCCCTTTTTTTTGCTGATTGAGGGTCGTCCGTCGGGTCTCAATATGAAGCTGTGAACAGAGTTCCCTCTGACACCGGTTCACCCAAATTTCAGAGCGCAAAAGTCCTTCTAGGGTCCAAAAATACTAGTATCTCATCATGATCTTCAGATCTCCAAACCAATTGCAAGGTTCCTCGCTAATTTCACCATCATAGCGTCGTGTCGAAGCTTAAATCTCCCAGTTTAAAAAAGGGGAAGTTTAAACTCGCGAGACGAAAACATACGCTACAGTAAATGAGACCCTCCAACCATAATCCAACGTCAATATACCTCCTTCCCAGGTCGAAAATCAGCTCAAGATAGCGAAAAAATAAATAAGAGAAGCAACAAAAATGCGGAACAATGACAGATTCGTAACAAGCCATATGAGCACCACTAATAAAGACAATGACAAGGCCCAGCGCCGACCATCTAAGATTGACTGAACGTGAATAGAAATAAGGTCATTGTACAATAGAACCAAAAACACGAGTGCTTTAAAAGGGGAAAGAATAATAGCAAGGCGAAAGTTCGGGGAAACCCCAAATGAGAGAAATGCGCCAAATGCACGCCCTGGACGCCGAATGAAAAAGTCAAAATAATATAGAACGAAGGAAGGAAATAAAGGAAAAATAAATAAAGGGTATCTCTGGTTATTAGGAAATGCGCACAATAGACAAATTGTTTGGCGATTGAAGTCCTGCCAAAAGGGGTGGTTCAAGGTGCAAACTCAAGCATGCACAAGCAGTTGCGGCAGCAGTATCGAAGGCTGTTGGAACAAGATGCTCAAGAGCCGCTGGAGAGAGCGATTTCATGTTTAATAAATACTTCTTTGTTGTGACGGTGGCGGCGGAGGTGTTGCTGCTGGTGGTGAGTTTCCAGTCCAATCCATAGGGCATTCTTCAAGACAAGTCTGGTAAGGGGGAGTTTGCTGACACCAATCCACCTGCCCCATATCAACGCCTATTTTCGGCGGAGTTGCTGGCCTGCTTTCACCAGTGCATCCAACTCGTGCCTCAGGAAGGCTAACCGGAGGACCAGAAGCATTGTCACGCCAGGAGCTGCCTGGCTCTTCCTGAAGCCTCTCTTCCTGCATTGGTAGGTGCCCACTAAGGTATTGCCCACGAGAATAGGTTTCCTCCGTCACATCCAAGAGATTTATATCTGACGAATGAGATCGAGATCGAATCTTGCGCTCGCGGCGTGCCGACGAGGAGTAATGTTTACGAACGCGTGGAACCTTGAGAACACGACGTTCGGACAACATCGAGGGATCGTGACGAGTTCTGTGGATTCGATCGACCGCGGCTAGCAATTCGCTGTAGCTATTGTCATCCTGTGACTCTGCATCCAAATCGTCTGCTAGCACAACCTCCGGCATCGCCGGTGATTCTGTTGGAGGAAGGGTGTGGGGAACGATATCATCAAAAGTGGGAAGGGGGTATTGAGGCGGGTGTTGCAAGAAAAACGAATTCTCTGTTTCAGCAGGCTGGAGCGGTGAAGGACGAATCGATGATGTTGGCAAGTGAAAGTCGAGGGGCTCTAAAGGTAGATGTTGATGGCGATTCAAACGAGCATGCTGGTGGTTTCCCGTATCATCTGTGGGCGGAGCGAGAGCTCGTGGGTCAGAGTTAATCCTGGGGCTGAAGGACATGTTCCGTCAACACCGCGCGCCGGTGCGACGAAACAGAGAGTCCCAAGCTTAAGAAACTGGGTCTCCTGTGAAATGCCGTTGTCAGCATGTGGTGTGTTGCGAAGAGGTGAAATCGGTTCTCCCTGAGGATGGATGTGTGTTGATAGGAGAAGTCCGGGGGGGCGGAAGGAGGAGAAGTACGGGCAATGCTTGTACTTGTATTCTTGTTCCACAGGCTCGAATGGAGGTGGAATTGTGGCGTAAGTCCGGTCGAGCCACCATTACCCACGCACCATCCCCAATGATAGCCTGCGAGCAGTGCCCCTCGAGCCCCAGTACGACTTTCGCCTGTTCCCACGATAATGTTAAGCAATGCAGCGCGACGATGGTTCTCCCCACTCACCCATCAGTCTGGAAACGAGGCAGGGGCAATATTTGGTTGGCGGGTCGCGGGTCTCGGCAGGCAAGGCCGGGTCTGGGCCTGTCAGCCCTTGGTACCGGTTCCTACTCGACAGGAGGAAAAAAAAACCTTGGGGCCTTGCCCAAGACTCCTCTTGTCAACCGGCTCGTCTCGAATTCCTGAATACAGCCTATTATCGGTGGCCTGCCGTATCGCAGTACTTGTGCTCGGGTACGAGTAAGGAACCTTGTCGAGAAAAAAATGCACTTTTAGCCCTATTTGAATTATATTGAAGTTGTCGGGCTTCTTACCTTCCAATCCCATGGGATGCGTTTGACCCTGTTGTTTTGATGCCCGCAAAGAGTGCAGCACCCAGTATGCACCTAAGCCGGGCCCGCTTCCTGAAATGGATGAAAATCTTGGCCGTAATAGGCAGTTGCCAAGCCGAAACTGTATTACGAGTGACTTTGTATGAGAAAAATATTGGACGAGAAGAAAAACAGTCGGGCGCGCTCGCTGATCTCTTCACATGTGTCTGGCATAAAGTATCTGAAAGTGAGACAGGGTTTTTTCGTTGGTTGGGTGGGTAGTTGTGCAGCGGCAGCTATGCCCGTACCCTCGGATACCTATTGCCAGATACGCGCTTTTATCGCTGGCCATCGCTTATGGCCCATCTAACATAGAAAGTCACCCGGCCCAAGAAAGAAGAAAACAAGCTGAAGGACCGCCAAGAGCAGGAATGGGGGAGAATTGCAGCGCCCGAGCTTACCATTAAGTTACACCCGAGCACAAGCCCATATGCAGTAGAAACATCCCCCCTAAGAACCTTCGATCTAAGGCAAGAAAAATCTTCCGTCTCCCATGTCATTAATCCAAACCTACAATCTCACCATCTCCCAAAAGGTTAGGAAATATACCACCTTGAAAGTTACTAAGGCAAGTCTGCCCCTGGTACTCATCCCAGGGGGTAAACCCCAGATTGGAGAAAAGCGAAATACCTCTGGAATATCTCTGGAATATCCCTCTTTCCCTCTGCAAATGTCCCGGTACTTCTTGCCTGGGACGAGAAGATACAGTCACCAAAAGCCAAACCACGAATGTTCCCGGTCGAGCACATTGTCGCCGATCTTCCCAAAAACAACAAGCCATCCCCGTTGCAGAAGATATGCTATTGGACCCCTTTTGCTCCGCCATTCCTTTTGTGAAAAAACTCCCGTCGGGAGTGTGATTCCGAATGGCAAATTTCTGCTTGTAATACAACGATTGATTCGAGCCACCGGTACCGGTACTTGGTAGGTTCTGGCACGAAACAGCTGTAAGGAATGGCAGACCCCGCTCCCAGACACCCGCCAGTCCGCAGAGTGGCCTGACGTAAAGACCCCAAGACCCCGAACTCGGGCGTAAAACACCAATTCTTGTCATTTTTATCCCCAGACACCGGTACTTTACGAACCTCTTCCTACGGTACCATACACACTGCTCGACTCACCAAAAAAAAAAGAGACACCTGATCATCCGTCAATCCATTTGACATATCCCTCTCCCCATTCTGTCCTAACCCCTACTCCCGGCAAAAACGAGGCATCCCTAGCAAGTCTGGCTGAAAGTCTCAGACCAGCTACAACAGGAGCAAATAATTTCCAACTCCCTTGAGGCCCCCAGCTGGCCTACGGTTACGCTGCTCGATTTTATACCTTCCTCCAGAAAACCGTGCGCCGTCTAAATCATTTGATAGGGCCACCTCCCCATGCCCACAGTCCTGGGTCAGTCTTACTTTCCTCCTTGCTTTCTGAGAGCGGACTCACTCCACGTTGAAGGTACTGCAACCCCAGAAAGGCGGGCGGAGTGAAAGCAAAGCGGAAAGGAAATTTCGTAATGCATGCAAAATACCTGAGCGAGCAAAATCCAAAATCCGGCAAACCCCTACGGGGAAAAATTCCGACGCTCGAGGTCTTGAGAGGGGCCTAGCCACCGTAGTTGACGAGTGCCGTGTGATACTAAACGGGGTTGAAAAAAAAAATCAACAGTACTAGTATAGGCGGTCAAGGAACACGCGTCGTCCCACGCAACAGCTGACCAGAGTCTCCAAGAGTGTGAGTGCGCACCGGCATGCCCAAGCAGTTATTGTGCTCGAGTGCAGTATGCGTCAACCCCCCCTCCCTTCTACCTAGCTATCGGTGGTTCACCATACAGATATGTTTCACTTACCGTCAGCGTCACCAAATGTCACTCGCGCAATATTTCCAGGGGTTGAATAAGATCGCCTTGCCTGCTTGGCGCGGGCAAAACAGAATGGAGGTCTCACCATGGAATACGGTAGGCCCTTCCTTGCAGAGTTACTCCCCTCTATCTGTCTGCTGGGCTGTCTGAAACTATAAAATTCGTGAGTAGGCACGCTAATCCTGTTTTTGGGACATTCCAGTATCGTGATTCGTTGGAGGTTAGTTGATTGCTTAGATGCTGAGTCACTTGAACATTTGAAAGCCCATACTGTATTCATAACCTGAAATAGCCTGACTTGGTGTGCATCCATACTCCCGAATTTTACCACCTTTAGACAGCATAAGGACACCTTGAGCCATAGGCTAGCAATAATGGCACTTATCACGGTATCGTTCTGTTGCTCACTCGGTACTGCTAGTAATCGGGAAACATGAATCGACCCCAGAATTCATGGTATGATAGCGGACTTATAGGTTGAAATATTACCCTACCGTGTACCACTTCAAGCGCCACGGGATTTGCCTTTTTAGGAGACACAGCGCCGGCCTTATGAACGGAAATTTGCCTGTGGGAATATCCTAAGTGATCGTGGTACAGGAATTATGGTCTCATGGAGGACAGACAAAAATCAGCTAATCGTTTGTGCTTGGTAAAGCAGTGAAAGAGCTCCTATATAGATTGCCCTAATGGTATTATCGCTAATAGTAGAGACTCCGGGTAACCAACCAAGAATATTTGCATGTTCTGCGGATCCCGCTCGCTCACAGCCCGCTCCCCAGCCTCTCCGGGGGTTACGGAGAGTGAGCCCCAATATCGTTCCAGAAGTGGGGGATGCTGCGAGGTTCGGTATTTGTCGGGCGGGATTTCCCATTGTACACCAAATGAATTTGGGTCTAATGGGGAAAGATGGGCTTCGTACCGGCAAAATCAAAATTAGACGCAGAGTAGAGCTCAAGTGCCTGTGTTTTCTTACTGCTGTGGAGGGGAAGGTTTTTTTGGGGTTAAAGTAAACCGAAGAAAACCCTTGCTAGTGCTAATGAGGAAAAAACAGATATATCGTAGGGGAGAGCAGGGGGGGAGCAGCAGTCATGATCATTTTATCTAAAGTGCCTATCTATAATGAATCTAATTGCGGAGAAAGGAAAAAAGAGAGCGAGGAAAGTGCTGGAAGGAGAATCAAGTGTCGCAGGTTGAACTGCTCCTTAGAGGAGTAAATTCTAGTTTTTTAGAGATGATCGCCGTGCATTTGAAGAATCCTCGTTATCCCCCGACTTCCAACCACCTTCCCTCCCGGAGGGGCACCTCAGTTCTTGATATGTCCGCTTGCGCACCGGGGCCTTTGCAATCCGTAACGACCCGAGAATAGCTATTTTGCTTTCCTCCAAACTCTCGCTCTCAGCAGTTGCGGTCTCAGCGGAGCCGCTGCTAGTCTCTCCTTTTCGCTTCCGGGGCGTTCGGTGTTGAACTTGGCTCTTGGTCCGCATAAGCCGAAGGCTGCTTAAGAATCCTCTAACATCAATGCTCTCCGAATCGAAATCGTCTCCCGTCCCCGAACGACGAAAGTCAGAGAGCTGCAGCCCAAGCACCCGTCCATACTGAATCCGCTCTAACTCCGCTTGTAAGGCGATGTTGTTTTGGAATACGTTTTGCGCCCTCGGCGTGACTCTTTGAGGAGATAGAATCATTTAAGAATTTGCAGATCTCACGGCTCGGATCTGGATTTGGTGGTGGGCGCTGGTAAGTGCCTCGGCAAGTGTCGTGCACTCGGAGTTTGAAGGATTTTCAGAAAGGGGAGGTATTCCGGGGCACGTAAACCCCCGCTAAATAGTTGGTGCTGTAGGTTGCTGTAGATGAATGATTGGGGGAAAAACGACGGTTTGTCCTGGGTTTGGTTGTGGATGTTCGGTGCTTTGTGCTTGGTGCATGGGCCCAACCACCTGGCTGTGCGGGGAGGAGATGATTTAATAGTTATCTATAGCTGTCTGGTTTATGTGCGGTAGCCCGATTATCGCCCCCGCTGTTAGCTGCTCGTCCCAGGCAAGAATTATCCGGAAACAGGGATTGAAAATATATATGGTAAAACCCCTGCTATCGTCTGAGCGCCCATACAAACTCAAAACTCGTATTTTTCGAATACTTCTTCCTTGGGACGAGCACTATCAACCCACCAGTGATTCATCCCCCACTGTCGCCACCCGCCAACACCGAGAGCTCAAACGATGCGGTTTGAAACCAGATGTGACCCACATCTTCCGGGAATGAGATTTAGCCCGCGATATGGCATTTCTCCAGGTTCTACTTGTACTCCAGGTTTCAAGCGCTTCAATATACCGTAGTGTGCTGAGCCAGCACCCGCACATTAGGGAATTACAGTTCTGCCTAAGTTATATTCTACCCAGCCGGCTCCATACGAATAGCACTGGTATTCTGTTTCCAAACATTCAAGAACCGGATCACATCCCAACCATGACAGGTAGCACAACAGAGGGCTTACATTCTAGTGCAACCATTTGATGCAGACAAATCTACAGTTCCGCACTGGCATTTCTCAACCGCAGATTTACTTGTACACAACACCCTCGGAGCGTGATAATAAATTGTGCTGTGCCGTGCGACCAACAGATTGAACAGTAACACGAATTTATGGGGGCTTGTGGAGGTTCAAAGACCAATCTACAATACTCAAGGAGTGCACCCCTCTTTCTCCAAGCATAGGAATGCAACTGTGCGATTTTTAATGCAATCACCAGAGCCTCATCTACAACTGATACTAATAGCGCCTTACTCGTTCCAAAAGTGTCCAGAAATGCGGACTCTGCCAGTACGATGCCGATAGCTCAGGACTAGCTTAGATGGGGGGTCAGTTGACAAAAAGTGCCAAGCCAAATCTCCACATTCCCTGATATTATGATACCGGTACATTTAGGATAGGCAAGCGCTCTAAGAGCTCCTCTTCCAACAGCCTGGCGTTTTCCATGGCCAGAAACATACCGGTACTGGTATCCTGGTTGAGGTCCTGAGTGAAGGAAAAAGTCATTTGAAACCGTGACTGCGCGCCCGAAGGGGTTTGCCGTGATAACGCTCGTATGCAGTGTCCTAAAACAGGGGACGTAAACTTGTATGTGCGCTTAGATACGCACGGATCTACCACTGAATATTTCAAAGGATCCTAGTTTCCGGATAGTCGTCGCTTCTACTGTACGAATAAGAGCGCGCAATCTTCTTCCACCCCGCCGACGTCGCTGCACTGAGGGAGATCTCATCAGAGCGCGAATGCCCAGGCCCCTGGTCCTTGCCGAACCACATAGCTTCTCCAGGTCTGAAGGTTTGCCGTGTGGGTGCCGCACCATATTTAACCTGGTCAATCTGAATTCTCCGGCTGCAGAGCTACAAAATTCTCCATTCACTTTTTTCTTCTTTTCCTTTTTTCCTTTCCTTTTTCCTCCTCCATTTTAGAGGTCTGCGACTCCTGATTCATTGCTCGTTTTGGGGACGGGATGGAGGGAAAGTTCCGGGCTTGAAGGAATTTTGTGGAGTTCGTATCAGAACGGTGGTGCAGGAGACACAGAAGGGATCTCCATGAATACCAACATAGAAGGTGCAAAATATAGAGCCCTTGCCGTCGGTTAGAAAAGATCACTCCCAGATCTGTCTCCCGTCCGGAGTGTGACAACGACAAACCCTCGAACCACCACGGGTCTTCTATGGGGGGCTCTATGGTAATCATGAATTTTACTAGTACGACCAGATAGGATTCCGGGCTAAGGCAGCAGTTCGGATGCATGAGCGTGAAACCTTCAAAAGACGAGCTATCATTCTAGAAGATTGCTCCACGAGTCCACGTCTACTACCTATAATAGATGAGAGTTACTTGAGTACACAAATACGATCCCATCTCATTGTGCGAGAAACACGCCTCCAAAGGCAGGATCCCTATACAAGTAGAGTACTAGTACTCCCAACCAGGGTGAAAGGGAAAGTGAAAAGAATGCCACCCTGCATCCCGGCGATGCTTGACCGATTGATCATTCCTCGATGCAAGGCAAAGGCCTCAGACCCTCATAGTTGACTCCCTATTTACTAGTACAAATACTTTCCCCGGATCGCTGGCACCGGACTCCGGCACACAAAAATATCGAGACTCGAGGGTCCAAATCTACTAGTATCATGCATAGCCTCAAACTCCTTGGAATAATGACTAGAACGAAACTAACCTCTAGTTAATTAGCCCAGTTAAGTTACGGTGTTTAAGTTTCTCACGCTTTAGGTTGCTTATAGTTCCAAGCCACGCTTTCACTCTTCTGCACTTGTATTTTTCGGTATGAGTTATACAAGTAGCATGGTTATCCCGGGATACCCGTACCCGGATGCGTTCTTAGGGGAGGATGTCACTCTGCAGAGCAGGGAGGTTCAGTAAAAATAAACATACCAATTGGTCTTCTTTACACGGTAAACCCGGCCAACCGACTCTGAGCCAGAGCAGATAACTTACTGGTGCTATACCGGTATGTGAAGAGGATCTGAGGCCTCACACAATCTCTACTAGTAGTCTGTGTGCATACGGGGGATCACATGTATGAGTAGAAGGGCGTGAAAGCTGGGCACAGAATACTCGCGATGTCGAAGTGTTTTTAAAAAAGACTACTATTGCATACCACACAAATCCAAGTAAAAAAGCCAAGTTTTGGTGGTATGCAATAACAGTCTTTTTAAAAAACGCTTCGACATTGCGAGTACCGGCAGCCGATCATAGGTAGTCTATCTCCACTCAAGAGCCTTCCGTTCATTACCTTCGATTGCTTTCCTCCCCTGACTCTTCAACGCATCAAAGTCCAGTTCAGACTAAATACGACCCCCACCGCCACCCGCACATTAATCAGCCCGGCCCGTGTGACAACACTGGGATTCACCACTCACTCCACCATAAGACGCGTTCTAGAAAGTGGCCTCAAGATCTGACGATCCGGTGGAGGGGAAGAAAAGGAAGAAGAAAGGAAAATACTCACCACCGTCAGCTGGACCCACAAATATGCAAGATTTACCAGTCCATCGGGGACTGGGATACCCCAAGTAACCATCATCACACACACCGATTGATTTTCACAACGCGACTGGGACAGTCATTAGTGCATTCCTGCAAGGAATCGACTCTTCATCACTATTCTCCTAGACTGCACTATATCTGCATTCTCCAATTGAAAGTGTTAGGGAAATTCCCAGCGAGAGGGTATCGGCACGGAGTGCCCAGCCAGCAGCTTCTGGCTCTGCTGCATGTTTTATCACAGCACAACCCTCACCCCAGTACTATACAATGTCCTCGCAAGCACTGTGCTCAGCCCAGGGTACCCCCAGCATATTCCGGACTTTTTGTCTTCGTGAACGGGCACCATCTGCATTTGGCCGTCCGACAGTTCCTGTTGTACTGTAGCGCTACCCTGCCGCCATTTGCACTAGTACAGTAGACAGTGGGCTGGTCCCGAGGTGGATTAATTATTGCGCAGTATCACGGCATGCGATTCATCAGGGATCACTCGACCTTATATGCGGTAAGTATCCCACAAGAGAATCCCTACCCCCGGTACCCCGAAACAAACTCTCTTACTACACAGCACCGTAAAATCCCGCGGAATCCTGTAGTCTCCAGACCCAGAGACAAAGAAACTCCTGGGAAGGATTAGCGTGCTTTTTGATATAGTATGAGATTGGCCCTTAGGATCTATTAGGTCCTATTAATTGACATCCATGATTCTTGTAATTTGGCAGACCAAACCTATCTGAGGCAAACAGAGCAATAATTCGCTAGTAATCTGATAGTATGTTTCGCGAGTTTTTTTTACTGTGCTACTACTGCGGTGCTGGGGTCCGAATATAAGAATGGTTCTGCCGTCACCGTCCTTTCTCACATTAGCTCTTCCTGCGCTTGCAACCGTTTCTGGGAGTTTAGAAAGGGTGGCGGTTTTTGGCGGAGTCAGGTCTCGAAACTCTAGCGGCCAGAGCCTGTTGTGGTTGGTTGATGTGAGCGGGGACTCCTTTGGGGGCAGAAGTAGTGGACGGGGCGGCTCCTGCCGGCTGCCCGTTGTCCTGCAGACTGCGGGAGGGTAAAGGGCTTACTCGAGCCCTGTACGACAGGGGATCGTTGGAGCGTTCTCGAGATTCTCGAGAACACAGACCCATTTTTTGCTTAGTTATTGCTTAAACAGGCAAGCCGTTGGACCGTGCTGAACTCAAACATTTTCTTGAAACAACAGGAATGGATTCCGGGGAGGCTCTATTATTGAGAATACCGATAGTATTTGTAAGTTTCCTAAAGGGAGCCGAAAGCTCTCATAGCTTAATTTGGCAATGGTATTATCCGGGGGTAGTACTGAAAGTTTCGCTCCTGATAATCAGATGTGCTATGATTCTATGAATTATCGAGTTCAGTCCAAGCTAATTAAACAGACAATCCTGGAGGGAGGAGAGGGGTTGGAACCTTCTGTCCAGCGAGTCTCCCTCCCTAACACTGAGGAAATGAGTTATCCAATAACCGGTATTAGCTGGGGGTGTCATGTGGGCCGCCCCAAGGCACCTTTCGCGTTGAGTTCGATAGCGGTAGCGCACATTACACCATAAACTTCGAGTTCTACTTACGGTGTTCAAGACCTCTCAGGATTTCTGCACCTTTTGTGAATCGGCCGTCGAGTGAGTTCCTGTGACAGAATATTAAGCTTTCTCGGCTAGCAACCATTTTCCACAAGGGAAATGGATGCGTCAGCTGCCGTAGCGCCTTGCCGGTCAAGAAAAAATTAAGGGGTCCGAGAAACTACAATAAAATATCCTGCAAGTGCAAGAGAGAAGAAGGAAAAAAGAAATAAAAGAAGGCGCAAATGGCGTCTGAGCGTAGATTGGCTGGCCAGGTCGCTCCTCCAGCACCAACTATTCAGGTCCGGAAGTTGCACGCGATGTGGTTGTATTGTACTAGTATAGTGGCCGATATCCTGGGCTTCGGAGATATGCACGTATGATACACGACTCCAGTATTGTTAGTGATTTGCTACTCGTCCTCTGACCGACTGACTGGGCGTGATACCCGTATTGATTTCGTCTGCCCTTCTGTGATAGATAATCGGGGTTATCATCATAAACCTTGGCTTTATTTCTGCCTCTTGGCTCTGAAGATAGGTATCCCTTGGTTTGAAATAGTCGAATCCGCCCCCAGAAACGCTAAAGCTAGATTTGGCAGCAGTGAACTGAGCTTGGTCGGGGGATAGGGCTTTCAGTCTGCTCAGTGCTCAAATGGCTCAGCACTCTTGCCGGGCTTGAACATTCTCATCAAATCAAGTAGCTTATACTGTATCATCCCGGGACAGGCTTAGCGGGCCTAGCTACGGATTTAGCTGTTTCAGGGAGGCCAAGGGATAGCATTGTTGACACCGCTAGTTTACATTATGACATGCGGAACTCGGCTGCAGCAGGGAGAGCGGTCCATGGTTCGGTGTCTGCGGGCTGGCGTTCAAGGCATACACTCGGATATGGACGTAGGTGATCGGACAGACAGGGATAAAAAATCTATGTATCCCTATAGACTTTTGATCCCTGTCTGTCCGATCACCCACGTCCGTACCCGAGTACTGCATGCCTAAGATTTGTCCTGACTCCCCCTTCCCCGGTTTCAGGAACTTACGGCTCGTAACCAAACCATCGGTACTCGACAGACATGACGGAATTTACCACCCATCAATGCTCGGGCACCGATACAAGCTCAAAATGAGCTGGAAACTGGTGTTTCATGAGCTCTGCTCGAGTACTCGAGCAGATTGTCATGATGAATTAAGCGTTATTACCTGCTTGTGGCACAAGCATCAGTCTTGGCAGGTGTGGTCATCGGTAGTGGTTCAGTACTTTTACGACCAATCATTAATGGTATCTTCCCCCATAATTGTTTCGGAAGAGCAGTGATAAAAGTGGGGGATGAGGTGAAAGAGGTCTTGTGTCGGGGAAGTGGGTAGCCTTGTGGAGCCACTCGCCAAGAGAATCTATGGCCTCTCTCACCCTGGCGCAATAGATTAGAGGAATTCAGCCCCCGGGTTGCAGGTTTTTCGAAATTGTCAGATTTTTGGTGTGTGTAACGCCTCTTTTGCATGCAAGACTTGCAGATCCGCTCCAAACTTGACGTTCGAAAAATGCTCTTTCAACCCCTGGAGGTGGTTGTTTCTCGTTGCCCCATACTCGGGTATGGACGTAAATGAGGAGAACGACAGGTGTATTGAGTCCGGGCACTGATTTCCGTCAGAGGTAAAAACTCATTTGATTTAGTAGGAATGCTGTAATGCTAGAAAGGGTGAGAGGCTTGGATATCTTGAACCCCTGTCCTTCTCATAATTTTCCATACCCGAGTACCGTAAAAACTTTTACGATTCGCCATCTGAGGATTCCTGGAGACCGAGTCATTAGCCCAAGATAGGTTTAGTTTGGAAAGCTGAGAAGATCAAACGAGGCCAAAGCACTCAGGCTATACCATGTTAGGAAAGTACTAATCCATCTCAAGAAACTTTGTCTCTGAACCCCGAGATTTGCGACCTAACCGAGACTCTACCACCTTTTCCTGAGATGGCGAATCGTAAAAGTTTTTACGGTACCGTATCATACTCTTGAGGGGCTGTACTACTGCCGGACCGGGCCGTACCCTGTTACTGCGGTGGGGTTTACACATAATTGAACGAAGTTTGTGAGCACCACTATCGCATCTAGATCTGGACAAAAAAGCTCAATTTTGGAGGCACACTATGGCAGGCGTGTTCATAGACGTCGTTCAGTTATATTGTGATGATAGCCGATAAGTTACGCTTCTGGATCCAAGAACAGTACTCCCTGTGGTCGCACATTGGATGAGTTTATTGGTTTGGATCACATGGACATCGGAACTAAGTTGGCTGGAGTCGCTAGATACCTCGGGCCGGCCCGAACCTCCGATTATCTGAAAAGCAAGAGCCCAAGAAAAAAGAAAGAAAAAAAAGGAAATGAAGACGGAAAGAGACACCACTCCACTCAAGATATGTCTGACCCTCCGCGAACCAGTTCGGTCTCTCAAAAGCCTTTTCGCGGTTATGCCTATTATTCCCAAAGTTGGTGCTACACTTTTAGAGGGGCCGGACGGGAATGCCGCCACTAGCAATTATAATGTAATAATATAAGCAGGGCCTGCTATGGGGATGGTTTACTACGGTAGTAGAATACGGCAAACCAGTGAAACCACCCCTTGCTAGACCCTAGGCTTGAGCTACCGGTAGGGGGCTCCATCAAGTAGAATGGTTGAGTACCGGTATTGTATTATGACCCGTTCGTGGGGTTGCGCAGCTCTACCGCAATGCGTTTTCGGCCTGAGCTCGTACGATAGAGGGCCAGTACTCGAGCCCAGTGAGGGAAGTCTACTAGTATAGCTAGAGTATTTCTCTAGGAAAATATTGTCCGTCTTCAACCACCAAATGGTTTTCGACCTCGGGTCTAATGAGAATTATGGCTCTATTAGGCAGATGACCCACTACACACTAATACTACTATAGAGAGAAAAAAAAAATAGGAATATCTCAAATTTTTTGTGGGGATATTAGGGTCCAAAAGTAGGTCAAGGTTTTTGCGGGAACAGGGGAATTTCCAGGGTCGGTTAATTACCGGCAACTTCCTTAACAAGGGCTGTCGATTGATATTCGCCAAGACATTAACCTGTAAATGGCCAGGCTTAGCAAAACAGTCTTCTGTTAATAAACTGGAATGAATGTCCTCCTTGTTCCGGCTAGAGATATCCTTCACCATACTCGTGCACCGCGGGGCGGTGTGGGGGGGCGATGTTTGGGGGTCAGGCGATTGGCTGGTTCTGTGCTTCTTTCATCTCCGGCTCCGTAGCCCGTTTGTGTATCAAGCCTCCTACTCTCTTTCGGATGGTAACTTACTTGTTACCCTGCACTTCCATGTGCCAAGGCTGGCGTCGTATTATATGATATTGTTTATTGATTTATTGTTTTTGCTTTTGCATTATTATGTGCGGAAATCTCTAAAGGCTCCATGGACGGAAGCCAGATCGCAGGTTTCACAGGGAGGGAGGGAGCCCCTCCTAGTTCTAGTTATAGATTCTTGGGGGGGGCTCAGCTAGTACTGCATCATACTGTTTCTAGGGGATAATAAATTCTTGGAGAAGTCGGCATTTTGTCCACTGCCGTCGGGTGAGAGATTATAGAGCATTGCCTTGGGAGGTTCTTTCGTCGCTAGTATATGGCGCGTTAGAATGATGTAGGGTCAGAAAGTGGAAACATCTGATACAAGTTAAGTTAGTCACAAAGAGTTCAAAATAGGCCTCAGTTGCGAATTTGTGACGGATTACAAGAAAAAAACTCTTGTCTTGACGAACTTGTGCTGGGCGAATTTCGCAAGATAATGCGGCACTTTTTTCCGCCCTTTTCCGGTTGGTACTGCAGGAGAGGCAGCAAATTGTGTGGTTACTGCTCATGGCCTATCACTCGTGTGGCCGTGACTTGTGTTGGAACACATGCGAATGTGCGCGACGACATATCGTGTAGACGGTAGAGAGTCCACATCCCCTCACCGGCAGGATCACCGAGGGTCGTGGGCTCGGTGCACTCAGCACACGTAGTGCGCCCCTCCCCCGATATATAATTGCTATCAGATAGAAGCTGTCCTGGAGGCTGTATACTCGTGTTATAATAAGGAAAAAACAGAAAGACTTGTCATAATAAAGACCCAACATTACAACATATGGTAGCTAAGTAAGAGGGCGAAAAGTCCAACAACCTCCTTTGTGTAATATCGGGGCGTTGGGCGCACTCCGCCAAGTGATGTGTGAGAAACTCTTGTTCGAAGATTTACCCACCTGCCCGGTGCGATGTAGTGCAATGTGTAAGAGTGGGGGGTTGGTGCCTTAGGGGCTGGTGTTAGGATTTACGACTACATAGGACCGTGGACTTTGATGAAGGGGTGGCATATTGTGTTGGGTTGGGCTACCGGGTGAGCGTGCTGGGAGGGGCTGGGGGTAGAACATTTTCCTAGTTGCTGGTTGCTAAAAAACTACGTTTCGTGCGTCACCTGTTGCTGTCTATCCCCTGTGAGGTTCTTCACGTTTTTCCCGAAACCCTTGGTTTTATCTGGCTTTTCAGGAAAGAACTTGGCAGGAGGAAAGAATAAATAAGTAAGAATGCTTGGGGGTATTGAGTAGTCTTGTTGGATCTCGGTGCTTGATCAAGGCCTCCAATGTTGAGTGTTACCAAGGATACTGGTAGGTCTCTAGCGAATCATTCGAAGTGGAGTTATTTTTTTTTTTGGGGGGGGAGCTTTGTTTTAGGATTTACGTAGGTATGGTTGAGGAAAATAAATGAGGATATTTGTTAGACTTGTCTTTTTTGTATATATGCACACATATACGCATCTAAGGGCGCTACTTTGGATTCTACTAGTCTCGTGAATTTGAAGTGAGTAGGTCGCTGTACATATAGTTTGCTTTTTACCCGCAAGATCATTGATTTCTATAGCTCGCTCAGGAATTAACCGTACAATATTCATAACAGGGCGGAAGCCCTGAATCAAAGTCATCGTACTGGTGAGTCCCAAGAATTATATGAAGCCTAGGCCGACCGTGCTGGAGATGTAGTGCTGAGATAGCACTCATACCCATACGCCTTGCCACAAGGCATGGTCGGCGAGATATGGTTCCCTGAACTGGCATTATAGTATCAGGGGTATAAGCGTCATGAGAGTACAGGCTATGGAGTTGGGGGCGACGGGACTGGAGCCCAGTGAGGGGTTCAGGGCACTCACAGATATGAGTCCTTCCCATGTGACACCCCCGGATGGGCAGATATTACGAGATTGAGTGTTTGGAGGATTTCTTCAGTGAGAGTTTTGTGAAGATTTTGAATCTAAGGGGCTGGAATTTGTGTTCCGCACCCGCCGTCAGGATATCCCCTCGTGTCCCCTTGTCCGCCAGAATCGATCTTGTGCTGAGAAAGTAGGGCTGATGGCCGAGTAGATTCTGGAAGAGATTCAGATTGGGGGGTAGGGGGGGTTTCCCGAGAGATGGGCACAGCACTGTCAGGATCTATACCATAGAACCACTTGCTGGAGTGCATACCCTCTACCCTCGGGGATCCTTCGAAGGATAAATTCTTTTTGGGCTGATGGATTAAAAGCTCTTCTCTGAATAAGGTAACTTGGGGCGAGAGGGTGACATCCGTTGGGTAGCATTTGCAGTGCTTGGAGCTCGGTGATTTGGATATAGTTCCACTATTTGCATCTTCCGGTTTAGGCAAGGGGTTGCGAGTGACTATATATGAGGCTCGGGCCTAAATGAACATTCTGGCAATCGGGCAGGATACCGGGGCGTCGGGGGTTTAAGTATTATTTTGGCTGGGGAATAAGAGCGATTGAGTAGGATTGGTTGACTGGTTAGGGGGCTCCTCCGGCGTCTCCCTTGTGCAATCCATAGGGTAGGCCCTTGATGCTTTCCGTGTTTGCTCACCAATTGTCCGTAGAGTGTAGGAGACCAGCTTGCCGTGAATAGCTTTGATAATCGTGGCACGTTATCAGTTTTGCAAAAGCGCCCTCGGGGGGGGGGGGGGCGGAAATCCCTTTGCCCAGGTAGGCCAAGGTTTTGCTGACTATAACAAAGGTGGTGTTAGCCATGTGACATTGTCATGAGAAATCTCTTACACGAGCTGGTGAAGCAGAGTTGGAATTAGTTCGTGCAGCTCGCCTTCGGGCTTTCCGAGCATTGGTTTACTTGGGCTCGAGTTAAATTATACACCATAGAACCCTGTTTTTTGGTGCTTCGAAATCAAAGCCTAAGTCTAGACCAAGTAATATTCATCATACGTCACTCGACAGCAGGCCTGGCTCTGGGGGACGGGAGGCTCCGGCCCTGTTTTTTCCTTGCTGCCTGAATTGAAAAAAAAGAGGGCCCCGTCCCGCTGACTGGGCTAGAAGTACAATGGGGAAGGGCCGAGAAAAGGACCTCATCTTCGTACTGGATGTTAGGTGGTTTGTCTGGCTAAGAGTTAGCCACTGTTTCTCGGATGTGGCTTCCATGCTGCACACATTCTGCACACATTCTGCACACGTTGTTACGCATTAATGGAGGCGGGATTCTAGAATACGCATTTCTTTAGCAATTTAACAGCGGGATACTCGATATATAGTGTTGTAGTTCGGGGTCGGGTGCGTTGGCAGGTTGCGAAACGCCCGTCACGGGGGTTTGGAGCCAGAGTGAGAAGGGGGCCTTCTACGGCACAGTAACCTGTTGATGATACTGTTACAAGTGCCAGTGATAAAGCTTTCGTACGGCACAGGGTTTATTTTGCGGGTTAACCTCCGTCGGCTGTTTTTTTCTAGGCGATTAAGGAGGAGAAAGGAAAGAAAAAAAATATAAGCCAAGGCGCGCAAACTTAAAAAGGTTCATGCACAGTATGATAGTACCGGTAGTACCTGGCCCCGTGATAAGGCTGAGGGCTTGACAAAGTCAACGGTTTGAAAGCAAGCAGAGTCGGCTCTCTGCAGTCAGCCCCAAACCGGCAAGCGAGGGAAGCCACGCACCTACGGTCGGAGAGTGCATATGCAAATGGATTCTTCTATCAGAGCAGTGTCGGCGTGAAAGAAAGAGACTGGAGAAACATATAGCTGCTGTGGTGGACAGCGAAAGCTTCAATGCATGCACTGCGGGTGAAAAAAAAAAAACTGTGGCGCAGCTATGGCAGACCGGCTTCAGAAAAGTTCGCTGTGTTTCTTGGGTTTCCTATTGAGCCAAGTAATTGACTAAACTAGAATCAACCAACTAAATTAGTAGTGACCCGACTAGTTGCAACCGCTCCCTCTCTCTTTTTTTCTAAGAAAGCTTTTCTAATAAATTAAACTCAACTCTGGTGCAATATTAGCTGAGGTCGGTAGGGCATTGTCAAAACACCTCACTCGTGTGCTGGCTATCATACCTTGGAAGAGAAGACCCGCGAATTTTGCCCTGCGGTAGAGAGAGAGAGCCCTTTTGCGGGTGGAAAAAAGTTGTCGCTTCGGTAGGGGAAGAGAGCCCGGGCCTCAGCCTGTAGGGAACAGTTTCCTACCTTATATATATCCTCTCGACCTTTTGTTTCCTCAGATGCTTATATATATAATAAACATCCGTTACCTCTACCCTCCACTACTCCCCCTTAATACCATCTCATTCACTCACCTCCCGCTCCACCACCCCCCCTTTCATACCATATCACTCACTCACCTCCCGCTCCACACACCCCCACTCCCTTTCAAGCTATGCCCTCGATACACTATCTCAGCACTGGGCTCCAAAGGGCCCTTCGGGACGGAACGTCAGAAGAACTCTGCTTCGTCCTGGTGGTGGACGAGGATATGCGTATGACGATAACTACAAGGCCCTATAAACTATTGCCTATAACCGGAGGCTCTCAGATTCCTACCCGCAGTACCAGATTCCCGCCGAATGCAGATTTCGTGTCATCCCCGATGGGGGTGGCGATATTGGCAGGGGAATTGATATTGCAGGTTGGTTGGCGGTTCGTGGATTTAGGAGGGGAGGAGGAGAAAAAGGAGAGGGAGGAGAAAGAAGAGGAGGAATTGGCGATTCCGTGGCGATGTTTTGAGCGAGCTGGTAGTGATCAACCAGAAGTGGAACAGGTGGACAAGCAAGGAGGACGGGCATTCGATGACTACCCAGAAGAATATGTGGAGGAACGCCCCAGAGGGTAACCCACTCCCTCGCCCGCCTCAATTTCTTTTTTGTCTTGAACTTTTACTAACGGGCGCTCACAGTCCCCCACCATCACCTGCCATCACCATCACCACTACCCACCTGCCCACCCCTCCTCACCCTCGGTGGCTTAGCGGATCTTCACTCCCTCCTTCTGCGCCACGTTCGAGGCACGTTTCGAAGTTTTTCCCCCAGCCAGATATTCGCTCGCTCACCATTGCTGAGCGAAGAGTCCGAACTCGGCTTTCCGGGGCACCCCTAGAGGGGCAGACTGTCCGATTCCCCCCCGAGCGGATCGACACTGCTCTCGCCGAGAGGTTCGGGTGGGAGACTATGCCGGGCTCGCGCTTGTGAGGGGAGGGGAGTGGGAGGTTTTACGCAACTTGGGGCGGGCCTCACTCGGTGGCATCTCGAGATGTTTGGGAAAGAGGGACTACCGTACGAACGGACGGATCGGGGGACTTCCGAGGAAAAGGGAAAATGAATTACATTGGAAGTCTATGGGTTTTTTATTTTTTATTTTTTTCTTGATTTTCGTTTTTCCCTGTTCCCTCTTCCTTTTCATGTCAATTTCTTTTCGCCTGGCGCGGCCTTCGAATTTCTTTCTTTCTTTTTCTTTTCTAAGCTATAATAAAATTACTGGGATTATGTAGTGGTGAGCTTAATGGACTTTAGGAGAATAGAAAGGAATTATCACTAGCGAGTGAGGAGCTATGACAACCTCGTTAACTCGTCCACTGCTATTTTTATGACTAGTTGGCGGACAGGACTAGCTACTTGTGGGTAAAGCAACGCAGTCCCAAAGCGCGGTGCAATGGGGCGAGAGGCGAGGCTGGAATAAGGCTCAAACGTTGATGGGCATCGCGGTGCGGTCTCATTACATGGACTTTCCCTCTTCCCATTCGTAGAGCACTGGAGTGCAATAATAAACGTCATCCAAGGTGACCGATAGATCTCTAGCTGCAAGTATAATCCCTGTGAAAAAGAAAAAAAAACTAGGGTCCGTGCAAGTGGTCCCATCTTTTTGCTCTTCGCGAGGTGCAGTCCAACCTCGCTGTTCCGTACGAAATGCTGTAGATTCAGAAAGAGAAAAATTTTTTACAGCAAAACCTGACCTGTTGTCTCGGATCACTCGCTGTACCAGGCGGATTCATTGGACCTTTGTCGTCCAGAACGTGAGGTTCGACTGTGCCCTAACACAAGTAAAAGAAAGCAGTGGTGGAGGAAAGAAAAGGAAAGAAAGAACCCAAGAATAACAGTCTAGCGTAAAACCCTATAGGTATCTCCAACCAATTGCCACCTGCTTTGTTTTTGGCTTCTCACTTGACTAAGTTTGGGTTTCAGGAACGTCCGCCTCTGCGAGATCAATCCTTCCCCACCCTTCCACACCCGTGTCTCCGTCTTCCCATATTCTCCAATCGCCTTCCTTGCTCTCTGCTCCCCTGTCCTTGTCCCTACCCTTGTCATCCCTGTTGAGGTATAAGCCATGGACTAGCTCTTCCAAGTGTTCTGTCTTTGCAAGTCTATCGCTATACCCGGCCTCGCGAAGCCACTGAATCGTAGCGCGGACGTTTAAATCTAATATCCTTTGCGGATTCTCCGCATGGCGCACAACCACCGGGAAAAGTATCCCAAAGTCGCTCTGTGATAGGTGTGCGGATTTTCTGGCGTAGTAAAGGCGTGGTTCTCTATTTTTAGCCACGCGCTGTTCGTTCTCGTGCTGCCTTTCCGGAATGGGTGAAGGAGTGGCCGTTGGCGGTATAATTTGGCCGCCTTCGTCGGGGGTCGAAGAGGATTCAAGGGTCGGAGATCCCGGTGGTGAGAGGAGGTCCTTGTTAGGATGGAAGGGTTTTGATATCTGGTGAGTGGCGGTACCCCCTGTGTCTTCCTCGTCCCATTTTTCGAAGATCTCGTGGTGGGGTGTACCTCTCTTCTGGCCCGGGTCTTGGGAGAGGATGCGCTTCACACCACGGAGATTTTCTTTCCAGAGGAAGAATTGTTCAGACATTATTACTAGGACAAGGTTTGGCTTATTCGACATTTGTGGGAGAGGTTGTTTGAACAAGTGGCTTGTTCGCTTGCCTAGCAGTGGCAGACACCACAGATCCAAGAGGAGGAGAGGCGATGTAGCTGTTATTTGTTTACTAAGTGGCAGAGCATCGAGGGTATTTGGGGGAAGAGAGGCGTCTGGGGCGAAGAGAGGCTTTATTGACGGCTTTGTCGGAGGTGGGTAATAGATGCTTTTGAGAAACTGGATCATGGTCGCAGCACCGAAGGAGTGACCAGCCCAGATTAACTTTCCCGGGTCTTTAACATCTAACTTTCCTTTGAAAGTCGATAACAGATTTTCTGCCTCAAGACCCAATGTTCCTTCTTTGATTTCTCCTTCGTCGCTAGACATAACCGTGCCCTCAGGGACCGTTCCGGTGCTGATTTTAGAGAGTGCTGAATATATAAGGCTTAATTCCCACAAACGAATCTCAAGCTGCCTGTTTCTCCCATTCTCTGTTTCTTCAGAGACTTGATGGGGATAGGCGTTATAGTCTACTTGAACCCTGCCGTTTGTGTCCTTCACTGAAGCCTTCTCAGAGTTTTCGTTAATACCAGACCCCCCTGCTTCAGACTTCCCTCCAGAAGCGTGAGTGGCCTTCGTCGCCGGCACCATGACAAAGCTAACCGGCGCGCTGCCGTCACGGTGCTCGGGTGCAACTACGATCACTCCATAAGAGGCGATAGAGCCGCAAATATGCGAATAGGCCAGCCTCGTCCCACCAAGGCCATGCGAGAAAACCATAGTTGGGAATCTAAACTCCGGTAATTTTCCCCCTAGTAACGGTGCATTGGCTGCCGCTGGGAGCGAAATATAGTAGAGCGCTCGGGGGAGATATCTATTTTATGCTTGGTCTCGATTAGAATTATTCTGTGTTATTCCGGATCATCAGGGGAGAAGAGCTAACATACGAAACTACTTCCGCGAATCCAGAACTTACTCCCAGAAATCGTGCATAGCCGCTCAGGTACTCCCGCTGGTACGGTTCCGGAAGCCACCTGACGGGTTTCTTTGCCGTGTTACCAAGCCATCCCGTTCTCGTGGCCGAATCGGACTTTTCTGCTGGGTAGAAAACCCGAAACTGTACCGTTTCGACCTTAGTGTCCGGTGGCGGCGCCTTGGAGGCTGGCTCTAGTGACGATGCCGGAATCTCTAGCTCGAACGAGCCAACATCGTAAGGGCCAGGATAGGTTGGGAATTGGGGGATTATGTTCAAGCGTGATAGGAATGACATTCTCTGTTAGAAGGATCTGTAAAGCATGGACAAGATGATAGGGGCAGATGTTTGGCGCTTGGATGGTATGATACTTGTAAAGGGGGGGGACCTGACGGAACGGAATGACGTTGAATTTGGGCTTTGGAGCCAGGAACACCGAGGCTGGTAACCCAGCACGTGGTCACTCTTCTTAGACTGCAGATCCAGTATTTTTCGACTTTCGGTATTTTTGTGTCCAGAATAATATTCTAGTGTAACAATCCACATCTCTGACAAAATCTCTTGCGGCGGCGAGTGCACAAACCGTCGGTAAAGTCAACTATAGCGCGACACTAAATCCGTCTTTCCTCCGTCAAAATCAACTCTGGTGTCTCAGGTTTACTTGCGCTGGTTACTATATCCCGCCTTTACGTCTACACAAAACCCCACAAGTGATATCTTGTGTTTAGAAGGGCACCTTGGCACTGTAGGCCGGCCCATATTTTGCCGACCCTATGGTAGGTATCATGGCACGAGACACTGGGACTCGAAAAGGAGCTTTCAAAACTTCGAGGCGGAGACACCGTGGCCACGGCTGTGTATCACAGCAAGTTCTGAGTGATTGTTCAAGAGTACTTCACTTTTCCGGATAATGGAAGCATTCGGTGTTACATAATATAATGGTCGCTGACAGCTCTTAGGAAGGCTCCCCAAGGGGTTGGGTCCCTATCAACTCTGCTAGGAAAGTGAAAGTTTGGTAAAAGCACAGTTCTACGTAGCAGGAAAATTTTCCGCAGTCCCAAAGTAAACCCTCTTGATCGCATCATCGCTACACTGGGCCTTGGAAATGATATGCGGGCCTTCTGGCACCGGAAGGTTGTGCCTACTTGCATCTGCAAGTGCAGATACAAACTTGATGAAGTGCTTGCATTATTGCACTTGCTCCTGCCGTAGAATGTTCGGACGGAAGTCCTCATAGTCCTCATCATGAAAAGTCACCCATAGCTTGTCACCTGAAAATGTGGATATTTCGTCGGTGGAAGATTACTCGGTTAAAATGTATTGTGGTACAGTACATGCCAGGCAAACGAACCATATCCTATAGAAGTAACCCTTAAAGTCCAAATCTCTTTTTCCTCCTCTCTTCAACCCAGACAGCGCGTGCTTCGTTCTTCCAATCCTCCAACTTTGGTATTCCTTCCTCACCTTCAACCCAGACAAAGTAGTTGTCCAACATTCCATGCCAGACATCCTCGAGCCCCGTCTCAGGATTCATCGCGCTTCCAAAAGTGACGTGGTGGACCAATTGCTTCTGTTTCCCATATTCTACCCCGCCGTCCTTTCCAAAATACGCATCCAGCAGAAGAGGTAACCACTCCACTGTTTCCTCCCACATTTGGGTGAATGGTATTTTTTCACCAACCACGGAGCTAGTGTAATCCGGGGATGCTGGGTACCACTCTGGTCTCATCTCTTCGGTCCTAAATGAGGAGGAGGAGGTTAGAGTCAATCGATTGAGGTAAGAAAATGGGGGGGGGCAAGTACTCAGCAGGTTCTCCTTCCCATTTGGTTACTGTAAAGACGTGGATTTCTAAGACCGGTAGAGTTGCATCCGCGATTGCTTCCAAGAACAAAATTCCATGGTACGAAAGGTCTGTACCCTTGATGCAAGATTCTTCCTATTTATCATTCTTAGCTTTAGCTCACAAATGCGGGTAAGCCTAAGGTCTACAAACCTGTAGCTCACGAATGGCTCCCTCTAGAACGGTTTCACCCTCTTCCACTTTTCCACCGAAGCCATTGTCTATCATTGCTGTGAGCCACATACCCGATTTCTCCAATTTCACCCAAACAAGGAAGACGTGACTCACATTTCCCCATACCAAAACCCCTTTTCTTATAACCAAGGAGAATACGCTTGTTCTCGAGGTCCAAAGGCATTACGAGGGTATAGAGCTTCCTTTTGATAGGAGTGTAACCGGACATTGTAGTGACTCTTTTACCCAACGGCGTGAGTTCGAGTATGGTCGAGGGGATGGTTTGTTATGGTTTGAGCAGGGCGCGGTAGGGTCAAGACCACAACGGATCCGCTAATATCGGTGCGGAGCAAGGATTTCCCGTCACCTCCCGTTTCCTATAAGCCCTAACCTAGCCCTAATATATTCAATGGTCCCTAATCGTCCGGAGATATGGTGCCACCTCTTTCTCTAGGGAATATAGAGGACAAGCAATAGCCCACGGGCGAACCGCACAGCGTCCGAAGTGCCCCCCCGTTATAGCTAAGCTTCTATTTAAAAAGGCTATATAATATGGGAAGATCCTTCACAAAATGTGAACAGTAAGTAGATCTAAGAATCAAATAGCTTGAAGAGACCAAAGGTAGAGAGAAATAGTTGAGATATAGCTGTGCTGGTATGGAGCACTGGCAGCAGTATAGAAACCTTATTATAACAACGTTTTTACCAGGTGTTACGAACTAACTACCGTATCTACCCGCTTGATCCACTATCGGTGATCTCAGCAATCAGAGACACACCGAGAGAGAATAGTGCTTTCCGGACCCAGTATAGCTTGGGAGAGCTGAACTTGGTAGCTATCATTCCGGACCCCCGATACTGGATCTAGAAAGTAAATCTGGTAGGAGCACTAGATAGTAAGTACAAGTCAGGGATAAAGATTTCGTGCGGAACAGGGTTACCAGTATTGTATTCCTATCAACTATAGCTAATACTAAACCCGCGCCGAATCGGCATTGAGTTACGGGTTTATTTTGCGGGTTAACTAACCTAAATTAACTGTTCGGAAACTTTATCCCTAGTATTTGATTGGCTTATAAGCTACTATGCTAAGAGTGCTGTATATTTTATATTACCCTTATTCCTAGCCATTGTAGTTTGCTAGAAGCATAAATCATGAGGGAAGCTATCATACCTTGATCTACGCGGTGTTCTGCTGCTCTATTACGAGTATGAGTTGCAGATTGAAATTTCTCTGCAACCAATTGGTATCATACCTTCTTTATCCACGATAGCAGCTGGCCTTTGTACTTGCCTATCCGTGGAATAGTCTATCCATATAGGAACATCCCGAATGTTAAATAATAATGGGGATGAATGTTAATCCTGGTGATTAGTGGCAATGAGGTGTTTATCTGCTGGGATGACTCGAAAGTGCCTTAAGGGTTTAGGGTATGGGTACCTTTTTCTATGGAACCTGACAACTTATGCTGCCTCGCCTCATGCCAAGACTCCCCTAATATCTTGTCCAAAAGTTTCCAGGTGTCCTCATCAACCCCACGGTAGTTAATCTCTAAACGGATCTCGCATAGGTGGCATTTTCACCGCCTATGTAAACCACTCCTTACCAACTCTTAACTTCTGCTTGCCTCTTTATTCAGTCTTCCATTTTTCTTCTTCCAATATAACTGCTCTCGAGCTCCTCATCATCAGCGAAACAATACACAGCTATGGTTCTCCTCCGAGAGCTCTCGCTCGCAACGTTCCTTGCCCTAGCTGGCAGTGCGAATGCCTTTTATGGGAAATCTAGTGGGGTTATCACGCTTGATTCGAAAAATTTCGAGAAGGAGATTTTAAATACTGAGTATGCTTCTGTGCGTTGCCCGCTCTTGTTTTGGATACTATCGTTGTTGGGCTGTTGATGAGCTGGTGAGCTAATAATATCGGAGGTGACAGATTGTCGAGTAAAACCCCCGTCAGCCTAACCTGCTCATGGTTTCCCCTCTTTTTTGATGTATTCTGAAGATGCTGAACTAGAATTTTTCCATGAAAAAGATTCTTCGCGCCATGGTGTCAGCTACCCCTCTCCCTGGAGCTTTCTTACGTGGATTTGTGTTCTGACATTTTCCGCAGGCGGACACTGTCAGAACCTTAAACCGATATACGAGAAGGCCGCGCAATCCCTCAAGGGCCTCGCAAAGGTAGCTGCAATCGATTGCGATGAAGAAAATAACAAGAGACTTTGCGGAGAATACGGGATACAGGGGTTCCCCACATTGAAGGTCTTCAAGCCGGGAAAAAAGAAGGGGAAACCAATTATCGAGGGTGCGCAAGCAAAACAAGACCAATTGTGAAGGAAGGGGTCAACGACTTACGCTTAAAAGACTACCAGGGTGCCCGGAAAGCCGGTGCTATCGCCAGCCATGTCGCCGAGCTCGTTCCGAACCATGTCACCCGAGTCACGGACGCCAAATTTAACGACTTCCTCTCCGAGAATAACGAAACGGCGAAGGCGATCTTATTTACCAACAAAGGTGCTACTACGCCCCTCTGGAAAGCTTTGGCAATTGATTATCTTGGGATCATGGGCTTTGCTCAGATCCGCGATAAGGAGAAGCACGCAGTCGAGGCCTTTCGTATTACCAAATACCCCACAATCGTGCTCTTGCCAGGTGGAGATGCGGAAGGAATAGTTTATGAAGGCAGTGGATTCTCGAAGGATGCATTGCTAAAGTTTTTCCAGGCCACTGTGCCACTTACTGAGGAGACTTCCTCAACGGAGCCTAACAGAAAGGAGACCTCCGGCAGTGCCCAGGAGAGCAAGACCGCCACTGCTAAAGAAACTCCAACCCCGAAACGTAAGTGCCCTCCACACTCATTTCTTACAATAGTCTAACCCCTCTTCACAGCAAAACCAACAATCCCTACTCTCGAAGACCAAGACTCCCTCACCGCCGCTTGTCTCCAACCAAAGTCAAAGACCTGCATCCTGGCAATCATCCCCTCTTCAGCACCCGCCGACGTCCTCACAGAAGTCTATAGCAAACTCCTCTCCCGTAGCCCCGCCGGCGCTTTCAAAGTCTACATTCTCTCAGCTGAATCTGCCCATGCCCAGGGACTCGCGGAGAAGCTACTCATGATTGGCGACGGGACTAAGTTGGTTGCGTTGAACGCGCGCCGCGGATGGTTCAGAAGGTTCGGCGGTGATGTAGACAGCGAGGAGGACGTACTTGCTTGGCTGGACGCTACGAGGCTGGGCGATGGCACTAAGGAGAAGCTGCCTGCTGGATTTGTTTTTGAGGAAAAGGAGGAGGAGGAGGGACATAGCGAGTTGTAGTTATTCTCTTCCTTTTTTATTTTTTTCTGGCCACAACTTCTCAGAAGCTATATTTTGTTTTTTCTCTATTGAGGAAACAAAATACCAATAAATAAATAAATAACTATTTTTGTTTTTGTTTTATTGTTGGGATTAGTGTTTTGAGGTGCCATAATACTCCCGATAAAATAAGACTACAGGTCTTGTGTTTACCGGAAACCATCGATCCCGTTACAATCATATTTGTGCGCTATGGGACAAGCTCTGCACAGCACGGTATTACTCCCGTCGACTTATATCACCAGGCCGTAGCCTCCGCACTTTGAAAGGCAAACAGACGGACACCATTCTCATTCCATTGGAACAATACCTTTGCCAGTAGGATGGCCCAAGGTCCCTGTCGATTGGTACGATGAACGCCCTTTTATCGGCACTGTGGCTAATTCAAGTTCACGCCCAGGCGGCATCTACAGTATAATATCATAGATGGGCCATTATAGCCACTGGTACCAGTACAAGTGGGTGCAATGCATAATACCTTAACCCAAACACTGATGCCCCCAAAGGAATAATTCAACTAGATGACAAGAGTGACTGTATTGTGGAAAAAAAAAGAGATTCTACTACAGCACTATATACCTCTCTCTCACACACATACGCACATGATATCAGATCATCTTTTTTTTTAAAAAAAAACAACTAAAAAAGAATGAGAAACTCTACTAGTTCGGTCACTCACCCTCACTCTCTTCTTCCTTCGAGTGCCGGATGTCCTGACACCAGCTCCCGACGCCGAGTGCATAAAGTACATTGGCTTCCTCTCCCGTCCCAGCGTTCAAGAATCTCTGTAGGGCGTATCCGCTCTGCACTGTCCTCGCTCTGGGTTCGTGTTCTCCTGCCTCGGGGGGAAAGTATGGTCCATGCAGGAACTCTTCTATGGGGATGCTCTCGACACAGCGTTCGTCCAGCATGAGTACTACCAAGGGTTGTTCTTGGAGGAGGAGGTCTAGGTCATGAGAGCGTAGGAGGCTTTGGTGGAGGTCGTGGAGGTCGGCTCTGGCGGTTGGTGGCCGGGTTATCGTTTGTGAGGAAGTGGGGGAGATGGGGGTAGGGGGGCGGAGGAAGTAGCGGATTGTCTGATAGCTTGGGGGGCTCGGGTTCGTATTGGATGAGAGGTGTATGTGACTGAGGAGGTGTGCGGTGGTGATGGCTGCGGTGGTGGCTCCGGCAGCGGCGGCGGTCGGAGTGTGTCCTGGATCATAATAATTTGAAGTAGCGTTGGTGGTAATGGTGGGCTCAGGCAGTTCGCTTGCTCCGAGGACGCAGCTCTCGAGAAGGGTGCTTTCTGAGCGTGAGTATGAGTGGGATGTCATGGTGCTAGAGGAAACGGGGGATTCAATGAAGTGGGACATTTTGAACAGTGGTTGTGTTATCTTGATTTAAACTTCGAAGGATGGGAGATAGGATGAATGATGAAGGAGAGAGAAGGGGGGGAGGAAAGAGAGAGAGAGAGCAGGTCTGGGTAGAGAGCCAAAGTATGAGTCTTATAGTAGTGTTTTCTAACCTTCCCTCCAGAATATCATGGAGATATCACCACGACTTAGGTGTCGGTCCTCCGGAGTCTACCAATACTCTGCAACGGCTGAAACACGGGCTGGGTGGCCGCATGTTTTTTTTTTGTTGATAGGCTGACATCCCGCTAGCACTATGTGCCCTGACTGTGAGACGGACTGCAAGGTGTTGGGTTGAGCGGTGGTGGCTAGCATGGTGGTGGATGTCAACTGCCAGTAGTCCGTGGAAGTAGGTTGTTTCCTTCTCGATCCACCGATTGGCCAGCCCACACCATGTAGAGTGCCCAGGGAGCACAACAACCAGGGCCACGGTTCAGTAGTAAGGCACAGGAGGGGGCTGATCAGAAGGCAGGCCGGGTTCGCACCGTTCTGCCTACGGCGGCCTAGAATATTTCGGGCGTACAAGTATATTAGTTCGAGCTAAAGTGGTGGTATATCCCTAGCAGAGGATTGACTTGGGATAGCCCGTAATTGAAGATCTCAGGAGATCATATCGCTCCGCATTTAGTGGATCCCATTCTAGGAGGTGGGCGGCCTGCTCGAGCGTTGGAGGAGAGTCAGTAGCCGAGTGCTAGCGATAAGTATAAGGTTACTCGAAGGACGACTCCCTCACCGCGGACCCAGTCCCCCAGACCCTGATCCCCGCCTCTCTCGCTCAGCAGGACTCCAGGGGCTACGCTCTTACCACAATATTATTCTGGGGCAGTCTGCACCCCTCGAGTCGCTGTTGGTATTCTAACCAATTGAAGCTACTTTTGATATCTCCTGAGTACGGGTGGAGAGGGGATATGTAAAGAAAAGCAAATTGTGCAATTCCTTCTCCGCCCCCCCCGCAATTAGGATTCGAGACATCTGTGCTTATGGATAAGAATGGAAGTATGAGACATCCGACTATCCCGTGAAAAGCCAACAACGTGGATTTGGCCTCCGGATTGACTGTCTTAGACACACCCTAATCCGCGCATATCCGATACTCGACGATTGCATCTTTGAATCGAGTACAGTAGAGTAGGGTACCCGCTTCATTAAATCATGGACCCCCCTCCCCCACAACACCCCATCCTAGCTAACATCTATCTTATCTTCAGTTTTCTCTCTCTAAGGAGCTTGGCCTAAAAACCTTCTGGAAATGTCTTCGACTAGAGCACCCTCTGGCTATGCGGGGGAATTATCATATGATGGTAGTGCTTGTATCTGGCGTAAAGTATCTAAAAATGAGACGGCGTTTTCCCTAGCTAGGTAGTTGTAAAACAATAACCGTACTTTTAGATACTTATTGCTAGAGACAAGTACAGTACTTGCTATGCACCGTACAGATAGTGCTTTGGTGGCGCCCTCAGCTATATACCGGCTTCCAACTGCTTGCAGAGAAAGGGTTCTCCCCCCTCCTGGGGCTGCTCCTTTGGCATGTTTTCATACTGCATGATATCTCGTATTGAATATCGGTAGTAATTGCGCCAACGGAAGATACCGTTCTGGACTAGGTAGCAGCGATAAAGGAGGACAAAATATAATAGCCCGAACGGGCAAGTCAAGGGGCCAGCTGCCGCACCCCTTCCCGGAGATAATCTAGATCTGTCCCGGCTGAAAAGGAGTCCGGAGACAAGCAGCAGGCAAGAAGTGCCTGGGCACAGGGATTAAATAAATGTAGTCGAGTACTGGTACGGCCCGTGATCTATTCCTATCTGAGCGCCCATTCTAAATCCGCTGTAGTCCGGTGCCAGGATGCTTCTCACCTATCTCGACGTTCCTCCCTGGTGTCTAACTTCATTTAGTTAGAGTTGGTCTGTTGGACGTTGGTGTGACTATGTTGGGATACCACGTTACCGTATGGTATCATACCCGTACCGTAGCTCCCTTCCCTGCGGGTCCCAAACCTTGGGTATCCTGTAGCAATGATGAGCGACTACGAATTTCACCAGAACCGTGGGTTGGGGTATCATTTACGGGTACGGTACAGGGGTACAAGGGCGCCGGGGGCAAGGTAGCATGTCTGCTAGAGCATGCAGGTAATAACAAACCCCTCGTATGATACCGCAAAAACTGGTGAGAACCGGCTAGCCGCTAGTACATTAAGTAGATTGACCGTAGTAAGAATGAAATAAGGTTAAGCTAGTACGTTCAAATAAGATTTTTACCATAGTCTTGTCTTGAAATCGTAATAAGACGACATAGGCTAACTCTTTGTAGCTAGTACTAATCCTTTCAGGGCTCTTAATTTGACGCAATCGTTAGTTTCACCCTAGCCGCTTCTTAATTCAACGTACTAGCTTAACCTTATTTCATTCTTGCTACGGTCAATCTAATATGGCCGGTTCACCAGTTTTTGCGGGTACCCCGAGTTCTGCTGTCTATGGAAGGACTATTCTTCCTCTTGAGAAGAAAAGTCATTCCACATTAAGACACATGGTCCACATCCAAGTTTATAGCTCACTCGGAGCAATAGGGTTTTCCCTTTTTTTTCTTTATTTACCAAACTTCTATCTGGTATTGTACCACCGGTATTGGGCCTGGAAAACTTTCGGTGGCGCTGAGTCCTTCAGAGAGAAACCTTCAGGTACATCAGTCCATACAGAACACCTGAGTTTTAACACCGTGAAGGCGCTTTGCATTGTCGGTCAACTTCCTGAGGAAAGTTATGGCGCTGGACCACCCCAGCTTAACGAGAAGAAAGAGGGGAAAAAGAAAAACATCGTTCCTTCTGCCCAAGCCGCTGGTGGCACTCTTTTTTTGGTTTTCCCTGGGAAAGCTATCATGCGCCTCTCCAAGGGGTTAGGACCCACTATTCTCAAGCGGGTTGACGCTTGATGTTCACCGACCGGCTTTTAAGCGATGATGCAGCTCCCATAATACTGTGGAGGAACTACTTTACAGCGCAGTCCTTTGGTTGAATTATGAGGGGAGAGATCTATACTACCGGTACCAGTGTTAGATCAACTTCTAATAGTAGAGGGTTTTACCCAGGAAAGATTCCGCTCACTTGAGAATTCTGTCAGGACCCTCCCCTCCGGGCCTTAAGTTAGCCAAGAAAATGCATCTTCACTTGCAAGTGGGAAATATTGTAGAGTACGGCTGCACCAGCGGGAATTATCATGCACGCACACATATGTACTCGAGTATGTGCGATGGTGCAGTACCGAGTACACTCGAACCCCCCCTACTTGAACTAAACTTGAACAGGAAGCTTTCCTGTGTTAAAATGTTTCAAGTGAAGAGATCGGCAGACGATTTCCTCATTGAAAATTAACCAATCAGCATTCGCCGGAGTGGGGGGTGCTGTCCTAGTGGCTCAGGTTTCGTCTTATCTTGTATCCTTGGCTGAAAAGCTAGTTACGGTATTGTTTGAAAGGTAAGTAAGACACCATTGGCAGGGTCCACTCCTTAGGAGATCGTTAACCTGGCTCCCCCATGCGAGAGAAGCTACCGTATCGTACCATTTTGCCGCGATAAATCTCTTGATTGACGGAGATATTTTCCACAGAGCTGCCGGTAGCGTGGCCTCCACCAGCAATAAGCCCGGGGATTCCACAATTGCAGGTGTGGCGCTGTTGGGACCTTATTAGGCAACTCTCGAATAATAAATTTGTAGACTATAATAATACTTCCTATTATTCCTTGAGCGCCGCTGTCTCAGACATTGATGGGGCCACGCGCCCCCCTCTTATTAACTCAAACAGTGTCACCTCTCCTCGATCCCGGCACAATAGTTGCGGATCCCCCAAGCGCGGAACTTCAGCCACACGCCCATGCGTCGGTGCCCGGGGGTCGCCTCACTTCGGGCCCAACATAGGTCCCCGAGATCTATTCTCACCGAACTACAGGAGCTCCGAGCTCCAACTCAAAAGGCGGGCTATGCAATTTTCTGTCGAAACCCCTAACGTGCTATCGGTATGCTGATGATCACCGCTCCTTTTGGCTTGTCGACCATGCACGAACTCTTGAGTAACTGATATTAGCAGTCATCGTACGACACCTTAAATTAGGCTCGGCGAGGTGGTTATGTTTGTAGTGGCGCCTTGATACAGATGGCTCATGCGAAGGGCCTCCACTAGCAGTTATACTTTTAAGCGCCGGGGTGGAGGTCATTTCTCTACCGTACTAGCCCGAGAACATAAAAACATCTCATCAAAGCAACTTGCTCGCCCAGTTTCTTCAATAGTATTCCCAAGAGCGAAGCCTGGGGGGCAACCGCAGCCTTCGTTCTCGCCTTGTTGCTTTCCTCCAAAGTCACATCTTGTCACTCGTGGGCCAATTATAACCCCCCTGCCTATAGCAACACTTGCTGACAATCGGTTCAGGATTTATAGTAGATACTTGTCCCCTAAGCAGCCGAGTTAGGCCTTATTTCCTGTGTTTAGAGGATTGGGCCGGAAGATCCGGCTGTTTGGTCGCGTGGGTTCGCCCGATCTCGCTGCTCACTGGTATCCAGGCCAACCCGGGTTCTTTCGTGTGTCGTAGGCGGCACTGCTTCGTATTGCATAGATGGAATGATGATGACTTAGAAGGAACGTAAGGCAGTTCCGGTGGGAATTTCACACATTTCGTTGGAAAAGGGTAGGATCGGCTGACTATTAGCATTGACCCCGATTCTTGCGGTATGGTTTGAATCCTTAATCGATAAGGTGCGCATCGGCTAGATATCTATCATAATGATATTATGATATTATAATATGATACTTTGTATATTATGTACCCCCGATTTTCTTGTCGGCTTACCGCTTACCTATGAGGTATGTGGTTAGGCGGTGTTGTTGCCCATACCTTATGCTTTTCGGTAGAGGGTAGGGGTGTCGTTTCTTTCACGCCCTGTGCCATTCGGCATAGGGTGTTTCGCTTTGATTTGTTCATTCACGGTGGTCTCGCTCGCACTGCTGCGCCCTTTATTTATTCCCTCATCTCTTCCGAATGTCTAATCCGCAGCCTGATAGCAGAGCACTTTCTCTGTATTGGGGTAGCGATCGCCGAACTGAGCGCTAGGTGCAAATTAGTTGTTTGGCTGATGAAGCTGTGTACCGTACTGTGTGTTGGCGCATTGGGCACAGAAATCTGCATAGGAATGCGAAACAGAAACCTGGATTTTCTGGGCTAGCGCCTTCCAATTCTGAAAATCTTACTCACCAGCAAAGAGCGCTGTAGATTATGTTCTGGTTAGCGGATACGACTTCTATCATCTAGGATTGCGATTACACAAACATTTGTATTTATGTGATTTTGACAAGCTGAAGCATGAAACCCGTAAATGCCGTGCATCCGGTCAGCGCTGCATGGCAGCTTTTAGCTATAGCTCTTACGGTACCAGCATAAAATTTTTATGCGTGAATAAAAGCTATAAAGTTAGTACCCAACCCAAAAGGAACAATTCATCAGCAGAACAGTGCATCCCCCCTTTCCCCTGCATTAGGCCAATTAGCCTGGCGAATTTTGATTCATCTACCGGTGTGCGATCCTTTGATTCAGAGTGTGGTTTTGGAAATTTTAGTTCAATTTGCCCTGAAACCTTGGACTAGGGTAGATTTGTGTTGGGCACAGAATCACCATTTCTGTTGTGAGGTATCGGGAGTGTATGAGTGGAAGCGAGCGGTATTACGAGTTCAAAAGGAGAGCGGTCTCCAGAGTAAGCAAACAACTTGTATTACTAGTTGAACAAGGGGAAGGGGATTAAGAGAGAAAAGAAAGAAGAGAAGAGAGGGGGAAAAAGAAGAGGGACGGGGATATTGAGAGGGGACAGGGGGTGACGCATGCAGTCACAAGGTGTCACTCGTGACCACAGCAATAGAGAAGATGAGAGCACAGTTTCCAACAATTTCCAACTTCTGAGACGTGATCCTTCACAGCTCATCACTTGTTATGTAGTCTTACTTCGAAGTCAATGGACTTATACCCCCCCTCGCGAAATCACCGAAAGAGTAAAAAGCACTAGCGCTCGTGACTGATGCTATGGCTATTATTCCCCTACTAGCTTTAAGAGCGAGAAACCATGCGCCAGAAGCCAGGCGCGGCACGTTTGGGTGGAGCAAACAACACTACAAACCGACCCCCCCTAATCCCGTTAAGATTAAAGCACCGTGTTCGCCGGCCTAGCAAGTCGTTATAACAAACGAATTCTCCGTGAGATCTTCCGGCACTGCATCGTTTACCAAAACCACCTGTGTGAGGTTAATCCTAGTCCTGTAGCCGATTCCCTCCCGTTCGGCCTAGGACAACATATCCATACACCCTAGTTACAGTTGTCGACGCCGAGAGGGCGAAGTCTTGTTACCAGGGGTAGTGCACACCAAGCACGGAATTAGGTTTCAGAAGGTTTAACACGATTAATTATCCGGCGTAGGCCAGATGCAACATTTGCATGCTACTCGACTATGGGTGTTCGGAGTCACGCGCGATCGGAAAACGTGCAATATAGGGCCCTTTAGCTGACTTCTATGCTATTGTGGACGGATTTCAACGGTTGGTCTTATTGACGGACTCTCGGGCCGCTCCAAAATATAAGTGGATTACCGGTGGGTAGTGACTAACAAATTGAATTACAGAGTCTCGGATTATAATAGCGCTATCTGCTCGGTGGGTCCATTACTCTTGCACTCGGCCGCAGCATGACAGGTCAAAATGATGACCTCCCGGGCAGAGAGTGCGAAGTCTGCCACCACCACCCCTTATTTGGGTTCCATACCCTCTTCAACAAAAGAGGAGCTAGCGAGGATACAGGAGAGTATTATTAGGACCCTACGGTTATCTTTAAACAAAGCCCCCTTCCCTCACAAGTTCACTAGCTTTGGTTCTTTCCCCGATTTACCTAAGAAAAATTAAATCAATTGTGCAAGCACTATTACCTGCTAGTCCCTCCACGGCATTTTGTGTTGATTAGAGGGCCCTTTTCTTACCTGTGATGTCATAGACATGACATTCTACTTCTCATATCATCACTAGGACATAGTTAACTTACTAAGGCTGAAGCCACGATACAGACCCTCTATCCAAAGATACCCGCTGCCATAGGTGGTGCCGCCTCGCACTAGGTGCCTAAGTGCCCGGATCGATGGGAATAGGCTCGAAATCTAGCAGATGCAGGCTTTTTATTTTATTTTATTTTTTTAGTTTATCCGCTTAATTAACCTGCCAGGGGGGTGCAACTCGGAATATTGGCCCTTTAGAATCCTGCTATGAGAGTATCATGATGTAGATACGTGCTGTCTTTTGCCAGGCACATCAGTCTTATGCGGGATGGGCTGTGACTGCTGTGATCTTGCTCTATTCCTCAACGAAACAAAGAGGGGGGCAGTGCAGCGCTCTAACCTCGCTCCTGATAGATTGACAATTATCCTTTGAAGGGGTTGGCCCATGGCACTATGGGATCTTTTTAGGGGAATATACTATCACCTCTGTCTTCATCAAGCGGCAACTCTCAATTAAAGGTTCCCAATAGTCCAGGGTTTTGGCACATACACATAAGCCTATGGTAAGATTGTAGTGTTAATAGCTCTCAAGAAAAGCACACAGCCCTGCTTCATGCCTTATATAAAAATCGGTAGGTTTAGAAACCGGATTGTGAATACGTGGTGTCAAGGCGTTTCCAGAGACGGTCATATCAAGGAGAAAGGACCCTCGACTTTGTGCCTCGATCTAAGGGGTAGACAGACGGCCACGTACTGTTTTGAGATTGTTTCGTGCTAGCCATGATAGATGTCTGGGGATGCTTCACAGGCAAGTAAAGAAGCATGTCGTCAAGAAAAACTTCGATGAAAACACTGTTTTTTTATCTGTCAGCCGGCGAGAGGGGTAGAAGGATATTGCCTGGCCAGACGTAGACACACCATTGGACCTGAACATATCTGAGGCACCACAATATCACCCAGAAAGTGAGACGCCTCCCCGAAGGAAGCCTGTTCAATCTCCATTCCTAGAGCGGGGCTGGTTAGCCTTACAGCCTCGTCTGCTTAAAGCCTAGCCCCGGAGACGCTCACATTAGTTCGCAAGGGCAAGTTGTGGTCAGACGTGTTGAGAGTTCCATAGGTCCCTCGACACGGCATCCAACAGCTGCATCATTGCCCCCCATATAGGTTCCCGTGAGCAGAAATGTGGCAGAGAGTGATGATCTCGAACTGCTGGCAACTATTAGAATTCAAACAACTACCTTAACTCAGGGGCGGGCGTCTGGACACTGACCGAGCCGGGACTGTCAGCCACGGCAGAAACTCTTAGGCTTTGTTTGTCCATCCTCATTTCGAGCCCTGCATGTGCGGCAGTTGGGTATCCATGGGCTCGAATCCGCTACAACAGAGGGAAGCTGTAATCCGAGAGAGATCTTGACACTTCCCCGTGCTTGTTACTCCGCATGGCGTGATGATCTCATTTCCAGAGCTCCCTTTTCAGGTGGGTAGTGTGAGTGAAGCGCAACACCAGCGATGCTCGGTGGTGTTGTGTTGTAACTCCATGGAAAGGAAAGGGTTATGGTGGGGAGCAAGAGTTCCTGGCCGTCGCAGGAGTGATACTAGTAAAAAACGCCTGACTAATGGGCCCTGAAAGACCGGCCAGGGCCCCGACGCCTGCCGAATTTTACTGTGCTTCAGCTTATCCCCCACACACTTGCGGAGCCATACAAAGACAATGGTATTGTCATTCAACAATGCCGCCCGGGATCGGCACTACAAGGCTCCAATCGCCAGATCATCACTATCAAGGATGTACCGGTGTGCTTGTATCGTTGTGTACCATGGGTTAGAGGATTAGACATCCAAAGGGGCATCAGTAAAGCGTGAGAATTTCCTCCGAGACAACTACTACCAAATATGATACATCCCCACCCGCTGCGTTCAGAATCGGAGCCAAATGTGCCACTACTACTGGTAATCGAAAGACGCCTATGCTGTTGCATACCGCCAAAATTCGGCTTCTTTTGTTCAGATCTCGGTGTTACCACAAGCGTCGTTCAAGTAGGAGTAGAGTGATTATGGTGCAGCATCCCGAGGGCAAGAAGTTACCCCAGCAAGGTGCCTAGAAAAAACGAGGTTAATCCTGCATAGGAGAAACACGCGCAGCGCTTTGGCCCCCTCAGGCCCGAATTTTGATCCAAGTGCAACTGATGCGGAAATAATACATATAGAAAACCTAATACTATCGGGTCACTGTTACAATACTGTAAAAACTAGAATTCTCAATAGCACACGATACATGCAAAAAGGCAGCTAGGCAGGCACGAACACCGTACTCGCAATGTCGGGGCGTTTTCAAAGAAGACTGCTATTGCATACCACCAAAAATTTGTCCTTTTTTCTTCGATTTGGGCGGTATGCAATATCAGTCTTTTTTAAAAACGCTTCGACATTGCGAGTACTCGAATAGATAGCTCAATTTTCGATGAGTATCTACTCCTCCCCATACTCGAGTGGAAGTGGGAGTACGATGTCCCAATTTCTCAGAATATTATTTTTAGCCTGCATACCATACTCATGGCAGAAATCGAGGAAATGGCTCCATCGCCCCGCTAGAAGGAAAAAAGAAAGAAAAAAAAGGAAAACAATTGCCGACATATTGGACAGATTTTAAAGCTAATCCACCCAGTGACGTAGAATACTCGAGCACTACTCGAGTAGAGGTGACAGTCAGGTTGAAAACCGGTGGTTGGGTGTAGCAGTGGACCACCCACAGACGATTGGCAATCCCCACCCACCTAATCCCTGTGCCTGAACTCCAATCTGCAAGATTCTATTTTTCCGGTTATCATGTGGCACAAAACACCCAAGCGGATATCTGATGGAATAGATTCAACCAAAGGAAGCAACCGACAGGCGTGAAACTGAGCCAATACTTACGCAAGTGCGAAGTGCTCGCGTACTAGAGTATTGCACGATCGTGCCTTGGAGCTCTTGCCCACTGTGCTTGAGCAGTCCATCACGGCACTCCGCTTCCCGAAAGCCACCAAGTGAGCAGATACGGAATTGACTGGCCTCAATTATCTGACTATCGACACCCATTGCGTCAGGCACCAAGAATGCAGGCTTCGCCCGTTTTCCCAAAAGCTTTGCTCCCCCGGATCGCTGCACTCTCTCGATTGTCTCACCAGTATTCGGGAATTGAGGGTTTGCATGGGGTCCCAGTTTGAACGGCAGCTGTCAGGCAACCAGGTGCGAGTCTGGAAGCGCGCGGACAACGTCATTGTATTACCTCTCACACAAAGGAATTATTCTCTTGCCCCACTTAGAATAGCATTGTTGAAATTAGCACCAGCCCAACAAAGGAGTGCATACGAGTGACAATTAGGAACAATAAATGTGTATAGTATACCTATTACGAACTCGTAAATGGGGGTGTGAAACACGCTGCTGTCTACGCCGTGCCGCATAAACTGCTGCGGAGTCCATAGAAAAACTTGCTAAAGGGGGGGAAATGTGTCTCTGACATTGGGGGCTGACTGGCAGGAGAGTCTTCCAGACCCCAGCACCGAGCGAAGAGTGACTTTGTTGGCACTCCCGAGAAGCGGTAAGTTCAATTGACATAGCGTCACCCCGCACAGCAGTTCAGTGCTAGAGGGGGGTTTCGAATTTCAAATTTTGACCCGCGAAATGATCACGCCCGCGGAACCCTGGAATGGAATACCGTAGGCAACTACTCTCAGTTATCGCACAGCCCCTCTCAACAATCCAATCGTCTATTCAATCCAATCGCCTATTTGCAAAAAGGGGTTTCTCCTTGAAATACTAGGGCAACATACTAAAGATTGTTCGTCATTAAGTCTCACCAATTCACTACTGACCTGTGTCGTTGCGCGAAGCGGTATTGATGTGGGTCTCTAAGGCAATGACATAAGCAACAACCGGGTCCTATGAAGGCACTACAATATTAGGTCAAAAAAGTAACGTGCCTCACAAAGGCTCTGGACTCATCAACAAGGCCGGGTCCCTATTCTGGAAACCCCAAAAAACCTCATTGACCTTGGGCAAAGGGGACCTGGCCCAAATACGTGAAGCCTGTCCCGCTCATTTATGGTGTTTCATGAGCAGATACCACCCATTGTTTTGTAGCAAACCGGTACGGACATCCAGTTGATGCTGCCACCAGTTCCTGCAGAAAAGGCCCCTAGGTTCATTGAAGTATAATAGAAGGCACAAAATACACTTTTTCGCTATATAGGATGGCCTCGCCTAGAACTAATTTCTCTAAAGAAGCGTGCACAAAATATTATGCCTCCGATGTTACTGCCAACTCGATCATTGGCAAACCAAAAGTATACTTGGATAATTTCAACCTCTTCACTTGCACTCTCGACGCCATAGTTTGCCTTCCACCGCCGTCTAGAAGAACTATGACGAAAGGTGAAAAAAAAAACCTCGTTAAACCACCAACGGTGTGCGTTACATGCAAAACAAGAGGTGAAATGTTCACCTGAGGCCTTGTTAGATAGTGTACAAGTAACGGCGAGAGGTACATCGACCACAAACTAGATCTCTGTGCCGGTATCAGTATACCACCGCCCCTTATTGAGGCTGAAGCAACCGCACTTGCACTAGCATCCCCGGTGTAGAAGACAAAATTCCCCCTACAAGGTGCTTACAGAAGTGAAGTGGGACCCTTTTGCTGCACCAAGACCCACGACCCCGGTTCAGCTCTGAGGCCAAAGCAGAGAGTGATGGTGTAGATGCAGGAACCGGAGCAAATAAGTTTGTGGCATTGAGCAACCGGCCAACCAAGGCCCCGGGCCCCAAACTCTAGACACGTAGGTGAGCCTCCAGTTCTGCACGATGCGTTGGAGAGATAGAAGGGGTGGGTGTATGGTATTGCGACTAGGAGACACACGTTAAAGTCCCATCTCTACTGGCTCTATTTAAAACAATATTATTGACAATGATCATATATCTATCTCATCTGCCCTCCACATAAATCATCTACTATCGGAGAAACCCCGGACATCGAAATCGAGAGCTCAAGAGACCAAAACAGAAGCATTGCCACCACAACTCCTGGTCCATTCCAATCCCAATCCCAATCCCAATTCCAATTCTCTCAAATCCAGCTTACCCCACACACGCCACACTTCTCGTTTTCAAATCACTTTCTTATCTTATTACAATATATCTACAGTCATTATGGGTACAAATAGCCCCACCTCGGCCAATTCTGCCGCTGGCAACGAGAATATAGTGGACTTCACTACGTTCAAGCAGGGGATAGAGAGAGCAACCGGAGGACAACATGCCCCCACGCCAACGAGTTCTAATCCTATACTCATCCAACAAGGGAAAAAAAGATCTCTATTGGAATCCGATGATGTGGGTTACGAACCAGATAGCGAGTCAGAAGTGCGAGCAAGGAAAACAGATTCCCGAAGTATTTCGTACCAGCTCAAAAGACATTTATCCGAAGAATCCTTGTTCGAAGAACGCCCCGCGAAGAGAATGCGAAGGATTGTGAATGTGATAAGTGTTTTTGATAGACGATTCGCGGGTTGCCCACATTCGGGTACCACGAGCATTAGTGTCGGTAACGGTAGTGGTCCCTGTGAGAGTAAGAGCAGAAATACCAGCACGAGCACACCTTCCAGAAGGATGAGCAAAAGCAGACGCAGACGCAGAAGCAGAAGCAGAATCATGAGCAGATACATAAACAGAAGCATGAGTGGAAGCACAGGGACAGCAGGGACAGGCACCCTCTCCAACGAGTCTCCCATCTGTGGTTACCCCCTGGGCCGGTACCTGAGCGAATCGCCTAAGGATGGCGGCCCAATCCTCCCTAGAATGAACGACAAGGAAGGGCAAGCGCTCCAGCAGGTCAGGAAAAACGGTCCACCAGGTATGCTTTTTTTGTCTTTTTTTTTTGTCCTTTTTTTCACTCTTACCCAAGCTGTGGGCCTATGGGATTACTATCCTCTTCTCATTCGACCATCCTAGCGGTATTGTGCATCCTACATTTTGCAGACCCTAATGCGACAGTGTCTTAGTTTCACCGGATGAAGCCGGTACCGGTATTGCGTCTGAGGGGAAGGAAGAGAGAAGGGTCTGACGCTCTCCCCCGAGGGCGTTCAATGAGGTTGCGAACCTGTTGATTTGCCAGATGTGAGACCTCCGTAAGTGCAACCACCCTTGATCTCCTGTTTGCCTGCCTGCCTTCATAGGCAACGCATTCTAGAGTCCTCTCCTCAAGCACGGCCCTGCTCTGTACTGACGGAAGTCGATACGATAGGTCCTTTTACAACAGGGTTGGAATGGTTGCTAGGGAAGGTATTTGCCCATGCTCCATGAATCGGCTCAATCAGGTACGTTTCCACCATCGCGGTCGCCTTTATCCCTGCGTTTCCATCCGACTGACTCTGAAGCTCGAATAGCCCGTACCCGAAGGAATGACAACATCAGGCTCGGGTCAGGTCGATGCAGAATGATGAGTACACGAAAAAGAAAAAAAAGGGGGGGGGATATTCCACCTCCCCCCATCTCGTACCGGTAGCGTACTCGAGTATCATTACAGGCAGATCAGGTGGCCTTGGAATCATCCGATGGCCGGATGGGGGGGTTAGGGAAAATCTTATTCGATAGAGAGGCCTTCTCTGCAGGTCGATTACCGTCCTCGTAGATAACGACAAAAGGTTTCCTCTGCTCTCACTTCTTATTTTCTTTTGTCTTCGGTCAGTCAGTCAGCCCAAACTCGGGATTTCATTGGATTGTGTTCAATAAAGTTAGATGAATAAGAAATGCACGGTGCAGCCACTTTTCCGGTTTTGAGCTCGGCTTTCGTTTTGTCCCTTCAAAATATGAAAAGAGATGTGAGGGCATGCCACCCATTGACGGAACATGCATGCATCCGGTAATGATATCTTGCCGCTGTGCTACGAGTAGAAGTGTACGGTACTATGAGCGCTCGAGTATTCGCACGCCAAAGAACCGATGCAAGTCGTGCTATGCATCATGCACCATGCACCATTGACAGCGTTCCTGAGGGAAGCCACCCTGCTATGGTATGGTACTCGAGAAGAGAAAATGGCAGTGGAAGGGGTTTGATGGTTGGATTATCGTGTACCGGCAATAGTGCTAGAAAGATGCTGACGCACCTGTGACACTTGGGTAAAATGACCTTGCTGGTATTCCTCCCAAGGGATTTTCGTAAAGAGAACCTAAACCTTTGACGTACATTCTTTTCCTCTGCCGTGCATGCATCATTACAGCACCCAAAAGCCTCCATCACTGCCATTTCCATCTCCACCACCATCACGATTATCGTGCCCACCCACCCTTCATCTCCACACTCCATCACTCCACACCCCCGTTATTGTCTACCTTAATCTTTCCCCTGAAGGGTTTCACACACGTGGCAGGTTTTTTTCCTGTCCCCATGACATGATTTTCGAGGTCACCTGAGTGAGGCTGGTCCTCTTGATGGGTATAATTAACACCGTCAGCCTCCTACCACACATCGAAATGGAATCTTTTACGACCCTTTCGAGTCTCACAGTAATCAAACTCAAGGTTTTTATTTTGCTTTCGTTATCCTACCCACACAAACAAAATGATGGGGAACATGACGGGAGAACGAATACTAATTAAAAACTTTGGAATTAAATAGGAAAAGTGTCGAGAGCTCGGCCTTGGGGTTGGCGGCCGCAAAAGGGATTTAATATCGGTTCGACAGTCCCTTCTCTTTTTCTTTTTCTTCTCTCTATCTGCCTTCCCCCCCTTTTCTTTCCCTTTTATCTTAGAGAACTTGGTTCGCAGAGACTATCAACCCGATTGGCGCCAACAGCCCAGCGCAATGATATATCTGGTGGACCCCCACCCCAGCTCGAGCTGTCTCCTGTTACACTCCGTAAGAGGAAACCGGCAGAAGAAAACACCATCACCACCAACTCTTCGCTCTCCTCCTCTGATATCATCAAGACTGAAAAAACTAAGGTCATCGTTCACAATCAAAGCGACAGAACAGTACTTCAAACCCGCCCCCTAATAGCTTTTCTTTTTCCTTATTTCTAGCACGGGTTAGTTCGGAAAGGGCTAACCCATAATGTGAAGGTCGCGTTGGATGCTTCGCTGAGCTGTTCGCCTACTTCATTAACCCTGGAGGCACACCAGTCTGGCCACAACACACCCGCAGGCAATGTAGGTCACCAGACAACAATACAAGTACCGGTACCGTTTAGTAGGGCGGCATCAGCAACACCACCACAACCGCAAGAATTGTCAATACTACCGTTCTTGCCCCCTGGAAACAGGGGCGAGATTCCTACACTTGATCCAGAGATTATCGTTAGACTCGCCTGTGATCTGGGCAGGGGTGTAGTACAGGCGCAACAGACGGACACTGCCCCTCTTCGCTCCTCCGCGGGCAGTATCAAGCAAGGTTTATTGCTAGGTGCAAATCAAGGGTGAGGTATAAACCTATAGCATTTGCTGTGAAGCGGCCCAAGATCATCGCCAATTTATCGGGGGCACCAGAATTTCACCTGGCAACCCCGCCCCGCCCCAGCTTCAACCACAGGTGGGTCCGGTTGTGACAATGTGGTTATCGATACCAGAATCGATAGCGACACGCGAACTTTCCCAGGGCTGTCCACAAGGTTGACTGGGGCTGAAGAGCGAGTGCAACGCACGTTGTCCTGCACAATTAGGGAGGTTTTGCTACGACGATCGCAGATTGAACTGTTCTTATTTTGTGGCGGATTACGTATGTTGCAACAATATCAGAAAACCGACATTTTGCTAAGAACAGCACCAAACTTGGTATGGGTTGAAAAATTTTCCCCCAGCGTTGGTGCAAACCGCAGTAAACAAAAGGGTAAACACAACCCTCCCTATTCGACGGTTCAAACCGCTCAAAGTGCATCAAAATTCTGAGAACAAGAGCACGGGAGCGAGCGAAAGCTCCGAGGGAAAGCAATTTGAGAGCTCTCTAGGCAGGGCAAAGGTGGCTAGACCCATATCCTCCTTAGGGATATTGTTTTTTACTTTTTCCTACCTCTTTTTTTCGTCTCTGCTCTACTTTCCTCTTTCACTCCTCCACGTTTCCATGAAAGCTCATGAGTTCCGTAGGACATACAGACACCCCACTATCCAACAATGGATGACGATGTCACACCTTTAATCATTGAGAATCCACCACGTATCTCGCTTCGTCGAAAGGTTGAAAAGTTGGCGGAAACTCTGACCTTGGTTGCCTTCAATGCGTTTGGTGATAGCCCGGGGAAATTCTTGATGGCATTCTCTGTGTTGTCCCAGACATGTCGTTATGCATCGACACTTGCAACTTGCATTTACTCACTTGGTACTACTCGAATTCGCCGGCGCCCGGACTACGCTGTGGCTAAAGGTGAAGGGCGTAGACATTGAAGTGGTAGACTTGAGGGCCTGGTACTGGCATATAGCCTCCGAGAGAGAACACAACATTTGCAGGCTTAGAAGATCGTGGATGGACCGAGTTTCTTGCGCGGAAGGATGGTTGCCTTGCGAACGATGATTTATTGTTCTTCGAAGGCATCAACAGCCACCTTCTCGCTGACCCAGATATCACGTACTCCACGGCGAGTCGAAACACACGGTGACACAAAACAACCGGTTACCGATACACTAGTAGAGAGCATAAACCGGTTTTCCGAATACCACTCTAGTCTATAACTTATGTTTGTCTCGTGTCACCGTGTGTTTCGACTCGCCGTAGGATACGTTCCAGGGTTAATTGGATGTAGCCATAAGACTTTGGATCCATAGATTTTACGGGCTGATAAGCTTCCATAATAGGGGTGGGTATCCTCGGCTCTTGGCGGACTTAAAAGTGGGAAAAGTGCATCAGGTGGGTTTCTCAGGTCACGGGCCATCTGGAAAGTGAAAATTGAGAAAGGCAAGTCTCTTTTTGTGGCCGGTGCAACCGGCGAGGCTGCCGAGCCCCAACCAGTGGCTATAGCCGACGCGGGGATCCAAAGTGCTGTGGTTGGTGCCGCCAAGCCAGCCCTCGGATGTAAGGAAGAGGCAAACGCACCCGTGCATGGCGGCAGTGTGGTTGACGATTTGGGCTTGCTGCTGCTCCTCCCCAACCTTTGCCTACCAGCACTTTGCGCGAAAATTCTCTTCATCATCCTCTCCCCTAGTTTGCTGTCCCGGAAGGCAGCATTCACAGGTCGATCACATTTCACCACCACCACCGGGCGCTAGCCGAAAGGTGGGTACGAGTACTATCAGATATGGACGCCGATGAAATCGCGCGTGGTTTTTCATTGGATTTGCACCCAGGCGTTCTTGTCGAAAGTGTCAGGTGTTCTGGAGAAAAGTGGAATTCCAGCATGAAGGGTGTCCTAGCCTCCGGCGTTGGTTTCGCGCAAAGCTCCGAGACTGGGTAGTTCGTCTTGGAAGAAACTGGCCAGGTATGTATTCTGGGTGAGAGAAATAGCTGCCACCGTGCCACACCAAGCAAGATAGAGAGAAGACTTATTGTGCGCAGAATATTGCACAGGAAGACTATGGCATTCAAGGTCTTTGGGCTACAATCCTGGGTGTGCGCGGAGATGGAACTGTGCTATGTGATGCTGAGCTCGGTGGATTGGAACCCATGTTTTCGGTAGGTTCCGTACACTAGCAGACATTCAATATAATTTATGGAGCTCAGGAACGAGCGGGGGCTCAGCGCGACTCTTCAAGGGCTGTAGCAAACTTGAATTTATATTTATGATACCCATCAACCATTCCCACCCTAATAGCTCATGCTAGTATATTTCCACTAGACTCACCGCACACCGATCCCCATGTTTTAGAGCATGAGAGATGTGATGACCACAGGATGGTCCGCGAATGCGCAGGATCGGTGCGCGCCCGAGGGGTCCATCGTCAGAAAAACCAGATGCTCCACGGAATATAAGTATCGAGCGAGGCCTAATGATGACAGCTCTGGAAACAAAAGAACTCCCGGTAAAGTTTGTGCCACGATAGATGATAGTGGCCCCTTCCACCATGTGTCTACCAAGCAACTTATCTGAGGGCATGCAGTACCGAAAAACAGACTATGGTATCATACAGTGGAAAATTGAAAGCTCAGCGGGGACCAGCGAAAGACAATAGGCAGCGCCCGAAATTTCCCCTGCAATTTATTTCTTCACTATTATGCCTTCCTCGAGCACGAGGCGGCGATTTCTGGGACAGATAGCTCTCATCCATTGCCTTGATGGCAGGGTGGCGTGCAGTATCCGCTAAGTCTGTAGCATTAAGTTTATGTTCTTATTACATTATTCCCATCTCCCTTTTCTGACAGACGGGCGCTCGGAAGGAAGTTATCTACGGATTCAGTCGCTCGATCCATATCTCTGTTGAACCGAATAGCAGTACCGTAAAACCTCGAAACCCACTATCCCCATCAGCCCTATAATCACCGGATCCTTCCAAAGACAAGAACTCCTGCTAGGGATTGGCGCTCCCCTGGCACAGTATAAGTTCAGCCCTCAGGGCATGCTAGATCTCATCAACCGGTATTCGCAATTAGACAGTGTTAACTTGTCAAATCAAACCCATCTTACGATCTGATAGTGGATTTCAAGAGATTTTGCGGTATTATAGCTCAACCTCCAACTGTAGTACTTGTCTTGACCCTATTCATAGTAACTGGATGACCGCAACCTCACGGCACAGCTTTACTGTTGCAAGGGACCCGATCCGTGCTGCAGTAACAACACTAGATGCATCTCTCTCCGGACCGCTGACAACGCACCAGTGCCGGTACGAATGCCGTGAGAACTCGAATAACCTTCATGTGCTAGAATTGAGTGTTGGAGTTACCTGGGTGTGTTTTTTCCCCTTTCTTTTATCTGTCTCGGACAACGAGAGTAGGTTTTTAGTGTTTTTCGTCCCTTATTCAGGAGAAAATTTCGCCCGGCAGCAAAAACTGCACCCTTTGCACTTTTTGCTTCTTTTTTTGCGCTTAGTAATACAATGCACTTTTGTGTGAATTTGTCTGTGTGTTACGTTCACTTTTTTTTTCCAAAATATCCCCCCCCTTTACGGGATCTCGGCCAATATCGGCTTTATCGAAAGGCAGGGTCCATAGGATTGGGGGGGCGATTTCGGGCCGCTCCACACAGAGCTTTTTCTCTAAAATCCCTGTGGTTGCTGCTGTTCATTGTTGGATCCCACCGTGGTGATGGTAGTAGGCAGGAAGCACGAGTACTGCGCACGAACATGGGGATTAAAAATTTGTGTGGCACCATAGATCATCTGTGCTCATCTGAGTGCCCGTAGCATAACTGAATTCAGACTCGGAATCATGACTTATTTTCCGCCTGCGGTTTTAGTCGTATTCATAATTTTCTGACGTTCGTGAGAACCAGCCGACACTTTTACGTTGAAATAAGAAGCGATTGCGTCAAAATTAGAGTTCCGAAAGCCTTATAGTCTTGGCCAAAGAGAACCAGCCTATGGCGTCGACCGCGACTTCGAGACAAAACTAGGGTAAAAATCTTATTTGAACGTGCTAGCGCTAAACGGTTTCTTACCAATTTACAGCGTGGGTAAGGTCTGGGCGACGAAACCGGGCGAGTGACAAGCAGGGATTGATAAACGAGTAATTTTTTATAATTACCCTACCGGGGACTTTAACTATTAGTCTATTACTCCTCCCCCCTGTCGATCTGGTGCGGCATCGGTACCCTGAAGACATTGTGGGGAGCTCAAAGTATTCTAGTGCTTCATGCTGGATACTCGAGATACTTGTCAAAGAGCACCCGCAGAATGTTGTGCTAGCAGTGCAGGGCGGAAATTCCGTGCGTATTTGAGCGCGCCATACAAATCGGTGATCCCTGTTTTTGGATACTTCTTGCCTGCTACCGGTAAGATACTCTCCATTGTAATCTAAAGTGTACCGTACTAGTGTAGGTTTCTAGTGATGCCTATTATATTTGCTGCCCTTTCTCTCTCACCGAAATTTTGGCTTGGCGGGAACCATTCTCGCTCAGGCAGTGCAGGGTCTCGACCCCGGGGAGAGACCGCGGTCGATGACAAAGTAGGATTTTATGCACTAAGCTATGTATCGCATTCCTATAGACTCGCAAATGATTCTGCTAGGCCTCCTCCCACTCCCCTTCCTCTCTATTCGTCCTCTGGTTTTCACCCTTCTTTTTTTTTCTTTTTTCCCTTCGGTGATTCCTTGCCTCACTTTCGTTGGGTAATCTAGAGGTTTATCACTTTTCATTTCTCATTTTTTTCCCCCTCGATCCCAATATTATGGCGATAGAAGATTTTTGAAACACGGGTATCAGGGTTGATAGCATTGAGAGGGTTGTTGAGTGGGACGTTTGGAGAAGCCTGGGAATATCGAATATCCGACTAGGGGGCTTTGTCGGCAGCCGTATCACCAGAGTGAGTTTTCGTGAACTTTGCTTTTGTCAAGGTGGAGGGCCAAACAACCATGAATACCCCAGAAGCCAGTGAAATACGGGGTCGACACGGAACGCGGCTGTAACGACCTAGCATTATCCCGGGGCGGGTTCTAGTCTAATACCAAACATCCTAAAACAAACTCCACCTCCACGATGGCCTTCCTACAAAAAAGCGAGCCTGGACCTCTTATCATGCGGCATCCGCCGCAAGCATCGATCCACACAACGCGTCTACCGGCGAACTGGCAGCGAGAGACCCTGCGATCCTCTCTCGTGGCATGAGCGTGGGGGTATTAGATACTACCCGTAGTGATAAAGACTTTTACATCGGCGATGCAAGGATGTTCTAGATTGTTTTTATTAAGATCGGGAGTGCTCGGTATTGTCCGTCCAAGCAGCGTGCTGTTGGCGTGGGAGTGAGGGATGACGAGTTTGATGAAACCTTTGAGGGAATGACAAGGGGAAGGAAGACTGCCGGTATTGGAACTGTAGTCGCTTGGACTCCTGATCTGATGGTTAAGATGGGAGCCCGGCCATGATTGGCTGAACAGATGAGGAAGGTGATAGGACTTGTCTTGAAGACTTCCTTTTTTTTTTTTGCCTACTCCCCCCCCCCCTCTTCTTTTCTTCTTTTCTTTTCAGTTTTATCAAGTTACTACAGGGTGGGGCTAGTCTGAATTAATTTTTTAGAAGGGCCCAGATGCTGATGAGGAAATGCTGGTTGACTGGGTGGCAAATTCTTCAGCAATGGTTTGACTCAGAACACCGGCCCGGAGATTTATGTCAGATGTTGATAGGTTGTAATGAATGAATAGGTGCGTAAAGAGGAAGCCTGGATCTCTGATATAGGGATTAAGAAATAGCAAAGTCAGAAGACAGCTGGCAACGAACCCCCCCCCGAGAGCGTATGGGAGCTTGTGCCACAACAATGACATGGGCACAGCACAAGCTTTCTGTATGGTAATAGGTTGGGATCTCGTCCGTTTGGCACGGCCAAAGAAATTCTTCATGGGAGACCTCTTCGCCCTGCTTCAGCTGCTGCCCCGGTGGTTTGTCTACAATGACAGCGAATGTTCCCGCCCTGGAACAGGGCATACTTGCATACTGTGGACAACAGACAGATGCTCATCCTCAGTGGAGGTAGAGGCCTACCACAGCACTGTATGCGACCCTATAGATGTCAAGAAGAACAGCGTGTTCCAGGGGAAAATCGTACGGGAATCTGCCATCGGGCGATCAACTCCGGACCTGCAAGCGCCTTCAAAGTCGATTAAAATAGACGTGTAGGAGTAGTAGAAGATAGAATTGCTGGGTCGGAGAAACCAGTACTAATGAGTATTGTTTCCGGGGATGATTCCCTTATGTTGTGTGCGGCATTCGGGACCCCCCCGCACAAGAGGAGAAAGAGAACCAGAGGGGGGTATGGGTGCTGATTATGCGGTATAGCAGCTTCCTTCGCAGGGCATGACTCCAGCACCGCCATGCATAACTCTAGTGCCAGCCGTCCGACCAGAAGCTTTCTCTGGCACAACCGCACGACAAAAAGCTATACCCTTCACCACCATCAACTAGGCTCGCCTCAAGCCTGGCCCTGCCAGCAGAAATGTCCAACGAAGGGGTACTTGAGAGTGTGGAGATGGCGGGCACATCAATCAGGTATGAGCTCCTGGTCACCGTAGTCGTTTCTCCTAGATGTGATCATCCCCCCCTTCTCACGTTTCAACACACGTTTATCTTTTTATTATTAACAATGACCCCACGAGTAGAATATGGCTACTTCGCTACAAGACCATACTCTGGACTACCAAGCCTCACCTCGTAGGGCGTTAGGACGCTAGTGGCGTGGTCGAACGCCTCAGTCTCGACTCGACGCTAACGCAGATCTAATCGTGGGCCCCGCAAGCTTGAACTATAAAAAGACTTCTACTAGGTCTATGTTTGCGAAAGGGAATTCTGGTGGGATGTCTGCGCCCGGGGAAGTACGTACGAGTGGGGGGTGGAAGTACTCTTGCTCTTGCCAGCCCGGCAAAGTAGATACTCTGTGTATGCTTTGAGTTTGGGCATATGTTTCATTTCCTAGCGTTTGTTTACTATTCCCTGTCCCTTTTCCCTTTTTAGTAATTCCGATGTTGGGTTTGTGTTATCTCTCTTTTGTGAATACTATCGTGGTAGGTTTCCTGAGTTAAGGATGCTCGAGATACATGTTTTGCAGGAGGAGATAGGAAATGAACACCCATCAACCCTGAAGGGGCTGGGGAGAGAAGACTGCCAGTAGAATAGAGGTGCCATAGCTTAGACATCACACTACCATTGAAACAAGCACCCACCGGAGATGAAATGGTTATACAGCACGGCAGAGTAACCCCCCTCACCACCTCCACCGCACGAACTAAGAGAAGAGAAAGGGGCAAAAAAAAAGAGAAAGGACAGCGAAAAGGGCACCTCTACCTAAATCACTCACTCCAACCTTGCCTACCCTGCACAGATGGTGAGCACAAACTATTCAGCGCCATACCCACCGGAATCTCGCACGGCTCCACAGGATCCAACAAAACCCAGGGTCAATGATTCCCCTATCCCATCTTATCGGAGCTCGGATTTGGAATGATAAATCACGTGACACCAGGTCGGCTCGTTTACTAGTAGTCTGCCGGTAAATTTGCCAAAAAATAAGCGTGACCTGAAGCCACTACTAGTAAACCTTTAGACTAGCGCATGCCAACGCCCACAGCACAGCTAGAAACTCGATACCACGCGATACTCGCGCGCCTTTGCCAAGAAAGCTTTCGTGAGCCGAACATTTGGTGGGGACTCAAGAAAATCATGGCTTTCTTGAGCGGGCAATTCATGTCGCCGGATTGAAATTGTGTCTTCTCTGGGGCGTCACCACAAAAATGGGAGCGGCTTCAATTTGGCGACCTGAGTATGATACGGTGATTGCTACCCCAAGTGCGTTTCTTAGGTTTTAGGGACAATCCAAACATTCAGTATTTAATATTATGGTCTCTTTTAAACGTTGTGATTGTTAATTGTGCAATAAGCGAGATCACGTGACCAGAGATTGTTTATTCAGGAAGCATGAGGCTTGGCTACAGTGGCTCTTCTGTTTGTCTATAAGTACAGTAGGGGGGTATCCCCTCTTCTTTTTACGTGCCTTACTATCCGAGAAGCAGCAACAACACCGAGGCGAGAGCAGGACAAATATTGCACGACAAGGTGAGTCTATTTAATATCACATTATCTCTCTCACTGGCTAGAGCATTGAAAATTGACTTTTGCCAAATTCACAGATAAAAGTAGCCAAGCATCATGTTCAGGCTGATCAACAAGCAAGCGTTCAAGCTCAAGCCTATGAACGTTCACCACTACCACCCATGCAGGCCGATCAGTGCTTTTCCTGTGAGCTCGAAGTTTCAATAGCATACGGACTGCACGCCGACTGGATGGCTCAGGGACGCAACACCGAAAGTGAAGGCCATCACGACGGCGGTCACCACGATGATGGTCATTGCCACAATAGCCACAGTGGGATGCAGACCCGAAGTCTACTTTGTTCGTCACCTGGAAAGAGTTTTCTCAGGGCCCGCTCGGGAGCTACCATTTGGATGCAGGATAATCGTGCTAATATTTTTTAGGACATTTCAAATGTGAAACTAAAGCTTGACCACCTTGCGTCAGGACAGGAAGAGTTTAGCAATACCGTAAGAGCTCGAATGATTGGACTCGAGGCTAAGACGTCCGAAATTCCCTCTCTTGGATAGCGGGGCGACCGCACAGTGAAAACTGACCCCCTCGGACTGAGCTTAAGACAAAACAAAAAGAAGAAAAGGCCAGACCTTACCAGCAAAGGCAACTCCAACGCCCTAGCCTCGGGTCCAATTATTCGAGTTCTTACGGTAGGATGGAGAAGAGATTCGACCGTATCGATAACAAATTCGAGAGCACCGATGCCAAGATTGACCGTGTGCTCTACGGTATTATCACTAGTCTTGTCGGATTCATCCTAAAGGGTGGGTTCGACTATTATTACCCACCGGCCCCAACGAAGTAGGCTCATGGTGTGGGTAAGCCAGTGGATACCCTTCGTTTGAAAAGACTCACGACTAATTGATATGATGGATTGATACATAGGATACGGTGTTTTAGAGGATTCTTGCCCAACTTGATTAATTTATCTTCTGTCTTTCTCTTTTCAATTCGTGTGACCGCTCAATCTCTTTTGAGATGACCTGGGAGCCTTGATACATCCCAACTATTTCTAAAACCACATGATCTCTCCAAACCACGGTTCTCACCCTCAAACCCTAGGTTTTCCCGCTCCCGAACAGGCCCTTAGCCTACTCGAAGGCCCCTCATTTCCCTCTAGTGCTCACGCAGGTCCCCAAAACGCATAGGTATTTGGCAACACACCAAACCATTGGTATTTAGAAGCTCGAAACTTGTGAAAATTGTCCCAAAACCGAGGCTTGAAACTTTACCTCCGGTGAAATTTGAGCAAACCATTCATTCATTCCTTCAGAGTCACAAGTAGTGGTGTCTGCACCACCAACCAGCCAAGCAAAAACAATTAATTTAGGTAACGGCAATGCCAACTATTTGAAGGATCTTCACTCAGACTCCTCTCTCCCCAACAATGATCCACTCAAACCATAACTCGTTTCCCTACTCATCATGGGTGCTAGTGAACCTAGGTTTTGAAAACCTTTACTTGATCTTCTGATTACAGCCGAACAAGCCTTTAGTTAAGCTTTAGAGAGCAGGGAGTGATTAATCACGGGCCCCACTTTCTATCAGTACTATGGATTGGTTGCACTATACCGGTTTTTGACTGTTGGATAAGGCGAGGCTAGGGAGTGGTTCTATCTATCTTCAGGCAAAAGTCGGGAGTCTCCTTACCGCCCGTTGGCTCGGCTGCCCTTAGCCCTATCCGACTTTTTATGCTGTTTGGGGGCACGAATGGGGCGATCAGCCGTGTGGCCGCGGTGGCTGGATTACCCGTAGCCAGTAGGTGGGGGTGATGATTCCCGGGTTGTTATGGCTGGTGGAGGGGGGGGAAGTTGGGATGTGTTTGGGTCGCGGGGTTTATTCAGGAGCATGAATGACGGGTTGTATTATATCGTATCGGAGTGGTCGTAATAGCAAAGGAAGCCCCATAGCCACCCCCCGAATCCTTTCCTCAGATTCTCTCCTTATCACCATCATCTTCAGCAGCCAATATCTGTGCCTGCATCTTCAAGCAACAGCGACGGCAACAATTCTCAAACTCCTGACAAGCTCGCAACCCCTCCGCCTGAAATGTCTACACTCCTAACAACCACAACCGAAAGCTAAGGGGCTGTGCCAACTCTGCCCTTGAGCAGCCACAGCTCTTGCAGGAATTTACTCTCTTGGGCGTCATCTGAGACTCTGGGAGGCCCGAGCTGGGGAATTAAAGGGGAACACAGAGTGGAGATGGTCCAAGACAAAGAACCTTCAACCCTAGCCGAAGGGGTCTTATTCGGTGTTTTTGATCCCAAGTTCTCCATTGCTCCCATTGCTTGCACCTTCGGGGCGAAAAGTGGATGGTGGTGATGTAGCTAATGGAGTGTGGATTACGGGACCCTCTCCGCGGGGGGGGATCCAGCAGTGTAAGAATACCGCTGACGTTGTGGGTGAAGTCGGTGTTGAGCATTTTATGTTCTCGTCTTTTCCGGATGGTACGAAACTTACATTCCCCCACTCTTCCACTTTTCCAATAAATAAATATAAAAAACGTCTACTAATAGATAGCACGCAGCCTCGGATGGGAGGCACCCCAACCTCCCACACTTCACTTCAAAACCCACTACCTAACCCCACACTTAGACCATGCGCCCAATCCTAGCATCTGCATCCTTCGTGGTGCTTCATGGTGGATCCATCATGTCTGCCCTTTCCTCCAATGCCCAATATCCCCCTCTTCGACACGGGCGCCTTTGTCGCTAGCATCCAGCCAAGCCACGCCGCCTTGCAAATCATTCAAGCATTTTCTCCGCATAGTGAGTACGCATATGCTGGGGGTGGGGTTTTTCATGACCCTTTTTCCAACGCAGATCGCGCGGGAAGTGCTTGAGGCTTCCAAGCTCATGGTAGAGTTTGGATCCTTTGAAGGGGGGGTGAAGGACGCGGGGGTAGGTTGGTCGGTTGGCGAAGACGTGATTTGGTGGATTCGGATTGGTTAGATGCCATAGAAACCCGAATAATTGGACCGTGTGCAATGTGCTCGAAAATTCCCTACTCTGGAAGGAGGGCAAAAAACAGCGAAAGGTGAACCGCTCAGCCTTCCGAGAGGCAGAGAGAAGCAAGGAATCACCGGGCCCTGCCAGATGAGGCAATTCCAACGACATAGTACTTGATCCAATCATCCGAGCTTCCACGGCAGACAGTTAGCCCGCAGCGCAAATAAACACATACATAACCCAACCCCAGACTCCGACCCCCCTACTATCTTATCCGACCCGAATCCGCACCAGCACTATACACACTGATCCTACCATACACAGTTTGCCATATTGTGCATACCAATTCATCCTATCACATCCTCCGCCTTGTTTGCCCCCCCGCCCTACTCTTGTAGGACCCCAATTAGGTCAATCTAACCCACAAAATTACCCTCGATAACATGCAAAATTATAGGCTAGTCTAGAAACTCACCGAGAAGAGCCCGTCCCCGCATTCTGTGGTACGACACCCGACTCATCGTCCTCGGGTATCGTGGTCAAGTAGTTTTCACAAAATATCACTCGTGCAGCGGAATTTTCCGCTTATTGCAGAGCCTCAAGAACTTTCTTCTTTTTTTTTTCTTTCTTTCGCCGAACATGGGCAAAGCTCGCGTATGGTTCCTGGCACCGGAAGTCAACGACACATCGAGAATATCACCACTTCAAACCCATGTAGTCCGACAGCCATATGTTCAATCCATCACTCCACATGTTTGTAGAAAAATATCAACTTGGGCAGCAGCTGGGAGCAGGTTCCGAGAGTGCACTGGAGGTGGGGCTAACTGTAACAAGCAATATCTTGGCATTTTTCCCAATTTGAAAGTCACGACGCATACTACTGCTAAATTGGGGAATAATCGTCTGCTTAGTAAGTGACTCGAATGAACCCAGGTGTTGAATCACGGTTGATTTCTTCGACTCAGAGAAAATGCTCGGAAAAATTCTAGTACTAGAGTGGACTAGCGTTCCTTTGCGCACGGACTATCGGAATAAATATATTCCGTCGGCTGCCCCGTGATGACTTCTTTTTATATCGTACTCTAGGGTACGGTACGAGTACTGGTGCTTGCATCAGCAGACTTCTCATACCATTGAGTTTTCGTATATTTTGCTATCTGGCAGACCAAACTTGATAGCAAATGGAATAGCAAAGTAAAGGGCTACTTTAGATTGGCTTCTCTTTGATTCTACGACCCTATCATTTGATAGGGTGAGTATTGGCTGGAGTGGCATTTTGAAAAAAGTAAACACATGTGCGGATATATGCGGATACATGCCAAGGCGCTAATTTGTATTACTAAGCATAAAAAAAGTGAACGAACGAGTCCTGCTTTGGCATCAGGAGTTATGAATGCTACGGTGTTCAATACAGCAGTTTGATTGCTTCCTCCTTGTTTACTTGACGTCTATATTGGGGTAGCTACGGTATAAGCTTTGCCTTGCGATGGCCCCTGCGCTTATCCTTCCGACGCCTCCTCCGGAGCTGGAGGAGGCTCCTTTTCAAAGTTTAGACGGTGAGTTGGGTACAATTGTTGATGGTTTATAGCGCCTTTTCGTGATTATGGTGACGATGTGACAGGGGCTGATGTGTGGGTGGTGGTTAGTTTTTGATCTTCCGGCATTGAGTACTAGGCCTCCGGTTGATAGTTTGCTTTCTATACTGAATAGATTGGCCATCGCGCCGACTTCGTGGGAGAAAGGTACGGAAGGGGTTGTTGATCCTCCAGGGTTGAGCAAGTGGTTGGTTGCCATAATTGCTAGTCCGTTGGAGTGGATCGGGAACGATGAGGTCAAGGAGGTAGTTTGGGAAGCTGCGAGCACGCGGTTGGCGGAGAGGTGTGGACGAACAGGTATTTATCGTTCTCTCTCCCTATTATAATAATAATAATAATAGTTAACCGAGTGTTATAGCCATGCCTTCACAAACAAGAACTTTCCGAATCCCCCTCCCCTTTTCTCAAAAATCCGTCAACCTATCCCTCCGCGAACCAACCCTTACAGCAGACAACCTTGGATTAAAGACCTGGGCCTCTTCGTACCTCCTATCAAAACGCCTTCCGTTACTAGGCCTCCCGACCTTCCCGCCCACCGCGAAAGCCCTGGAACTCGGTGCTGGCACAGGTTTGGTTGGGTTAGCCGCATCCGCAATCTTCAAAATTCCGATTCTCCTCACCGATTTGCCAGATATAGTACCTAATCTACAGTACAACGCAAATACAAATTCTGCGCCTGGAGCTACGGTTTCGGTTTCGGTAATGGATTGGAGGGACGGAGTAGATGAGATTGTGCCCGAGGGTGAAAAGTATGACCTGGTTCTTGCGGCGGATCCCCTTTACTCGCCAGAGCATCCGGGACTGCTTGTTGGGATGGTTGGCAAGTGGTTGAAGAAGGGAACACATGGCAGGGCTGTGGTCGAGATGCCGCTAAGGGATGGGTACAGTTCCGAGAGGAGCGATTTTAGGGGTAGGATGGAAAGAGTTGGGTTGGAAATCAAAAGTGAAGGAGTTGAGACTGGGGTCGATGATTGGGGAGCTGGGGGCGAGGTTAAGTGTTGGTGGAGTGTTTGGGGGTGGAATGGGGACTGTGGAGTTGGTCCTGCTAAGGCGTTGAGTGATGACGTTGGTTTGGATTGATGGGATTCTGGGGCTCCGGGTGCATCTGGAGTCGATGCGGGTAATTGTCAAGGCAAGCGTTTTTCATTGCCAGACGGGTTAGACATCATTAGAGTTATTAGAATAAAAGCCATGATAGATGAGATGAGATGAGATGAGACGAATGAACGTAATTCCTCCGTGATTGATTGGCTCTGCAGCGTTTGATGGACCGTGATGTCACCATCGACAAGAATCCCGCGCGTAGCTTTTTTGCAATCGCCATTGACATTGCCGTTGTATGGGGTTCTCTTCATGCTTTACCGTAACCCATGGTGCTGTACAATGCTTCCCTACGGTGCGAGCACCCGGCGTAGCGGGCATTCACCATTTATTGGCTTGTGTAGCTTTGGACGGTAGTTCAAAGTGTTTTGCAGGCCAGTGCTGGTTGTGCCAGATGCTTGCTATGTAGGGAAACATTGTACTCGAGTGGTCATAACGAGCAACAGAGCAACAGCCGCGGCCCTTATTGAGCTTTAATTTGATGTTGAATTTACAATGCCATTGAGTCCTCAAACGTGAGCCACACTTGGCGAGGCATGCTGGAAGCCTTCCAGCTACCAATAAGTTACTTGCTTCCCACGTGAAAGCATGACCTGATAAAGTTTTGGGGCTTGGGACAGTTTCCAGTTCTGCATGATCCCGAAGGGACGTCCATCCTTTGAAGTGAGGGCAACGGCCAGCATACAGTAGTACCGTAAAATCTCGTACATAACGAACACGACCAGGCTTAGTCATGGCCAAATCTGCTGCTGTGAGTGGTCGGCTTCAGATTGGCGCAGCGACTGTGGCGTGAGATGGTCTCAAGAGCACTTGCAAGCCAATATAAGAGGCCATGTTACTCAGACTGGCCGTGTTCGTTATGTACACTCGCATCCGCAAAGTTCTGGCCGGTACTCCCATCAACACGGATCCAGATAACAAGAAAGGGACAACTCTTTTTCGAGAGACCCTTTTTAATCCAGTAATGTCAAATCCCATAGAGCATATTCAGATTTTTTTCCCCTTAAATAGCTTCTGCAATCCCCCTGTTTAAGGCTGTCAAGACTTCGGGATACATCAGACGTTACTAGAACTTTGCGGACACGAGTGTACGGGATTTTACGGTACTGGTTAGTGGAATCCGACTGAGCTGTATAGGGATCCCACAGGCCAACTCCATCAAAGTACCTACGGTATACCAACTCCCGACTCATACTGGTACCGATAGACAGGCACTCTCACATACGATAGATCACCATCCCTCATATCATTCAGTATCAGTCGGAAAATTGGGGGAAATGTGGTGGTACGTTGCACCCATTCATGACGTCTCATTGCATTTCAAAAAGGAATATGGGATGCCAACGAGGACCCCCCCAATCTGCATGGAAACCATTCCCTTGGACACTTTCTCGGTGGATCAATTGTTGATGGGTGCGGGGAACCCCTGTGAAAATCTGTTTCGCCTCACCTTCTAAAATTGTTCTCAGTCCTGAGTTGATGCGGGAGAAAGTCACGTGATTGGATATCTAGGACTGGCATTTTTTTTACCAATGATCTCCGAAAGTGGCGTCTAGAATGCCTCTTTGGAGCATTTTTGGTCTCCTACGGTATTGAGCAAGATGGCGGCTTCCCCCAGAGATATGCACAAGCGCGCACCAGAACCTGACGGCTGGCTGCCGCACACGGTCTGGCGAATGCCTACCCAATTATCTACCATTCAGTGCTGGGGGCATTTTACATACTTGTGCAGCATGTGTGAACAAGATTATCTACGCAATTCTTGTGAATCTCGCGGGTTAATTGTCTTGATGAGAGGGACGCCTTATGCTGGCTTCATAGGGCCGTCATACACAACTTCCGCTGGAGTTGGAAGGACATACGGAACGTCCGCGGTCTTCGGGGGCAAAAGCTCACACCGGGATCTCTTTACGGTCTCAAGCTACCGCTTTGAGACACTTTGGGGCATTATTCACAGATAAGTGACAGACGCGACGCGACGCGCAATACGGTAGTATTTACATAAATCTTCGTTGCAAAGAGCGGGGTTAGAATAACAACGCACAGTGACGATTGCACTGCTTCCTCCTTTTCTTTTTTTTCTTTAATCCTTCTCCTTTTCTCCATCAACCATATGGTTTTCAAGGCGGGCGGGCAAGCAAGCGTGATTTCTCTTTCCCCCTTCTCTATCAGCCATATCATTTTCAAGGCGGACAGGCAAGCAAAGCATCATTTCTCTTTTCCCCCTTCCTTACAACTCCAAATTTGCCCCATACCAGCCGTGCTGCTCGGGAAAGAAAAAGACATTTAAAAAGGTATCAACATGTATTTCTTTGGTGCGGGGTACAAGCCCATGCCACTTCATCAACACCAACCCATATAACTGAACATCCAACCCCTCTCTTCAAGAGGCTACGTTCTGAGAGCTCCTCGATCACACGCACACATCACCTCTAGACAAATCAAATTAACTTGTTTGCGGACCACGTTTACCTCGGCTCTCTACCGACGAATGGGCACCCTCCGAAAATTACTCGAGAAACACGGCAAGAGGAAAGCCATTGTTGGTTTGACGGCATGGGATTACCCGAGCGGCCTTTTGGCTCAACGTGCAGGTGGGATTGATATGGTCCTCGTGAGTGACTCTCTGGGGAAGATTGTATTAGGACTTCCCGGGTCAATTGGGTTGAGTTTGGACGTGAGTGCACACATTCAGAGGCCTCTTCGTAATTATCATCGTTAGGCTCTTCCCGTTACGCCCCGTCACTTGATTTTACCCCTTTTCCCCGTCTTGGTCACGGCAAAATATTTGTATCATCATCGCTACTATCATGCTTCATCATCCCCATCATGTCTCCGGGGTCTAATTATTAGGGCACGGGCGCAGGATATGATTCATCATGCTAAAGCGGTGGCCCGCGCTGTCAAAACCCCATTCTTACTGGCTGATTTACCAATGGGGAGCTATGAGATATCACCGGAACAAGGTCCTTACTTTCTCACTCACTCATTCCTCTCTACTCGTGTCGGGGAGAAGCATAAACTGGAGCTGGTACTGACCGTGTTGCCGAAACTACAGCTCTGACGTCCGCCATTCGCATGATTAAGGAAGCGCCTGGGGTATCGGGAGTAAAGCTCGAGGGCGGTAAAGAAATCATTCCACAGGTTTCCAAGATCACCTCTGCGGGTATCCCGGTATTCTGTCAGGTGGGCATAACACCACAGCGAACGATTCAGACGGCGAACGATGAGGAGGGCACGGGGAGGAGTGAAGTGAGCGTTAGTACCCCCAGTGTTCACCTGGTGTCGACGGGGAAGGGGTGCTTGTGAATGGAGCTCGGATGAGCTTTGGTTGGGTTTGGTTCATTTTTTCTGAGGAAATTTACCAGGCTAGTGAGATGTTCGACGATGCGATATGCCTTCAGAATGCTGGCGCTGTGGGCATCATGTTGACTGCTGTATCGCAAGAGGCAGCGAAGCTGATGAGGGATCACCTGACGGTTCCGACTATTGGTATAGGGTATGACCTCACTTTTAAGGCCCTTTGCAAGGTTGAATAGGGCTCGTTTGACGATTGAATGGTCCAGTTCTGGGAAACTCTGCGATGGGCAGATGGTCTTCCAATCCGAGATTTTGGGTTACCAGGATCCCTGTGTTCCTCAGTGCGTTGTGCCCCTCCCTCGGTCATCTGAACTTTTGAGCCCCTCTGACGTCCAAACAGATGGCACAGTCAGTTCGAGTCAATTGGAGCAAAGTCACTCACCGCGATCCGTAACTACGTGAAGGAGGTTGGAGAGGGGGAATTCCCGGGCGATGAATTGGTACATCTCCTACACCTACCTCCATCCTGAAAATTGCATCGTACCGCAAGCCTTCCCTCTTCTATCCTCCCCGCCCCACCGTTACGTTTTGTGGGAGGGAAAGAAAGGTTGGCTAATTGGGATTGGCCGGGTCGGGATCGTGGCTGGGCTTTGTTGCTTGCGCGCCGAATTAGACTCATCATTTGTTCACTGGGCAAGATCTGGACAATTTGGGGTTGGACAACTTAGTTGTGGATTGAAGTGGTTCCATATCTTGAGTTCCACTTGGTTTGCTTGTTTTAGAGTTTTCTTTTTTACCTCTCTCCGGCTAGGGTGAATGCGAGGAATCAGCAGATGGAAATAAACGTATTGACGAAGCCATGATGAGTCGAGGGGTAGGGGTGATGGGGGGCATATGCGAGGGGTCCAGAATTTTTTTCCTAATTTTTTCTTCTTCCTAGGATAAGGCGTTTACCCCCTTTTTTCATTTTTTAACATTCCTTCCTTCTTGCTTCCCTCTCTCCTGATGGTTTCATGAAACAATCCAAGCGATGCTAGATCACTCACTCATGATATCATACCGCACCATGGGTTCGTGCGTGCGTGTACTGAGACCCGCTCAAAGGCGAGCTGGGGACACCGTATGGTATCGATAAAAGTGCCACCAAACGTCAAAAGTGCAACGGCTCGTCATGGCTGAGACCCTCGCATAGTGGCACTATGATTACCTGCAGGAATGGCATTTAAAAATGAAACCACCAAAAACGAAAGAGAGTTGCCCTAAGGTTTATCAACAGTAGTCCGATATATTGCATTTTGTACTGCACACGTTGCTCCCTCGCTGTGCCGCCTGCTATGTGATGCCATATGATAGCAAATAATGTCCTAACCAGATGCCCACCCTTTGTAAAGCAAAGTTGTGATGTCACCCTGGCGAACGAACGTACGACGGTTAGTATTAAGGGTTAGGGTTTGGTATTGGGCCGGCACTTTAGCCTTGTGCCCTGTCCTGGTGGCCCCGGCAAACATGGATCGTGTATATGTACTTGAGTATGTGTGCGCCGGGTAGAAATCGATCCACAATGGATCGATCGCCACGAAGTTGTATCGCAGGCATCCTATGAGGCATGGTAGGCGCAAAGGAGCAAGTGAGCCGGGAGCGACCGACTGGCTGGTTGTTGACAAGTATTGGCTCATGAGAGTGCTGTTTAAGCCTCCCTTGCCTATACTTGTACACTCGTGCTTACAGTGCAAATGTTCGTGACCGCTTGAATCGTATGTTAACGGTGCGTCTTGGGTCACAGGCCATCATATTGTAGCCTGTGATGTAATGTTTTTTTTTTCTTTTCCCTTTCTTTCTTTCTTTCTTTCTTTCTTTCCCTTTTTCTTCCCCTCCTTCGCCGGCCGCCGAGGCTGAGAGTTCACTTCCCCCCCCCCCCCTTTCCTCTTTTTTTCCCCTATCGATGTGACGATGTATGTATGCACGCAGGCTTGTATTCTAGTGGGTTCGTATGTTGGGTGCCTTTTTCTCTCTCTCTCTTTTCTTTCTTTTTCTGCTTTTTCTTCTTTCCCTTTTTCCCGCTTTTCGTGGCAAGTGTTGGCTGTCCGGTGTGCGCAGTTGCAGGTCGTGCATAAGTTAGCTTGTGTATGATAAAGTTTTTTTTAAAGTTTTTATTTTTATTTTTATTTTTAGAGGGGTGCATTGGCGATCACTCGTTGGTTGCTGTGAGTTCTTTTGGTTGGTGTCGGTTGGGTATGTACAGATCTGGTATGGTAGGAACTTGTGTGGGTTGGGTAAGGGGTTTTTTTGGGCGAGTGTGCACAGGGTTGGGGTTCTGCTGTTTTTGTTTTTTGTTTTTTTCGGGAAGGGGTTTGGGGAGTTGGGTGGGTATTTTTTAATTTTTTATTTTATTATTGTTTTTCGGGGGGGGGGGGGGGGTTCTC
>Ga0307509_10000298_pt1 | contig 82213 bp, 68 predicted proteins | sample 10_EM_MG_FD_202245 | JGI IMG/M metagenome (GOLD analysis project Ga0307509, IMG submission 202245) | Populus trichocarpa ectomycorrhiza microbial communities from riparian zone in the Pacific Northwest, United States - 10_EM | ecosystem: Host-associated > Plants > Roots > Unclassified | place...
GTTTAAAGGTGGGTCAAAATTTGTCTGGAGCAAGGGCAATGTCCGTGGTAGGTTAATTACTGTTAATTTCATTAATGATGACTATTAATCGATATTTGCCAAGATATTAACCTTGAAAAGAGCCAGTAGAAAAAAATGTCCGCCTGTTCCGGCTACAGATGTCCCCCACCATACAACCAAGGTTTCTGATGCCGGGTAACCATGCATGATCTCTGGGATCCGAGCCCGAGCTCGCGACTATGTTACCGGTATTATTCCCTTGAGTATCCCGCTATCCCGGACGGCCAAAATCCGAAGAATCTGTCCGGTGCGGCGGGCGATCCGAGATAAGAGGCCGGGCTGTGGTGAAGGAGGAAATTTTGAGCTCTCGGAGGTTCATACGAGACAGCGAGGTCTCCAAACCATTGAGGTCCAGGATAGCGGAGTGTACGAATAACTGTGCCCGAGTACGGCACTTTTGCTGACCTCGACGCCACTCCTAACCTCCCCTTTCTCTGTCCCACAGTCCCCTTGTCCCCCTGGATCTTTTGTTTTACTCCTCCCAAGTCTTCTTATATTTTTGGCAGCTATTGCTGGCCCGTTTAACAGCATCTAGTAAGTTCACGGTTAGCTCCCGTACGGTATCCTATTATTATATCCTACGATATGCAAACATACCGTTCGAACCCTCCTCTATATCGAATCACAGTTGCCCGAGGACGAAGACAGGAGTGTCGAGCTGTGTGGCTCAATGATATCGCGATGCGCACTCTCAATCACGTCCGGGGCCAATACCTCGGAGCTTTCCGCAGCCGCAATAGTTTACTATGCGGTACGGTATTGTTGTATCCCTTGACCCGTGTCTCTTTAAAGTAAGCGCTCACCACTCGCGCCGTGTGAGGGTTTGACCCTCAGGATAATGTCTGTGGTTTTGGAAGGAAAAAAAAGGAGGGAGAAAACGCTGCCCACCGGAGTGGGCCTACGGTACAGTCGCAAATTGCTCTCGTATTTTATCACATTCTTTAATACCAAAGTACTGACGAGTTTGAGCATGGTATCTAGTGTTTTGTATATTTCCACACCGGATTCGGCGGGGACAACATGTGGAAGTTCATCAGGTGGTAGGGCAAGTGCCCACAGAGAACAAATACTACCGTACGATAAGTGTTTCCGGGATTGCAAAAATGCTAACTCGACCATCAGATGGTCAACCCGATAGCGTTCGCCAGAGGATTTGTGCTCGTACCGTACTGCACTCAAGAGCAACACAGATATCTCGCCATTTTTCCCAGCCTGCCGAGATTGGCATTTGAGACATTCTCTCACATACCCATGGGTGGAATCTCAGGCTTGCTGATTGGTCGAGTGAGGTGCTTGACAGGCACAATCGCGTCGGTGCCTGGTTCCCCCTGCAGATGACCATTGTCATGTCGCACAAGTTAATACTCATTCAGCCTTTGAGAATAAGGTTGTTAGTTCATGGTACTCCCAAACCAATTCGGGGTCTCCGCCTTGTGACCCCTAGGTTCCAGCCATAGTATCACCCACCGGCCGCATTTGGACGAACTCACACAGCATATTGCCAGTCCTTCCCCCCCCCCCGACGATGAGGTTAATTGAACACAACACCCTGGGGCTGAGAATTGCAGGATTAAAGAGACCAGGGCAGCAACAATGGAATAAAATCACACGGCTCCCCCGACCCCTTTTCGTTTCCTTTCATCTTTCCTTTTGTCCCCGACTGGATCGTCACTCCCTCGAATCGCCGGCTATTCCTTTTCTTTCTTTCTTTTTCTTCTCTTCGGTATCATTTTCTTCGCTTTAAGCGTCCATTCCTTTAAAAGCAAAATTCAAGATGCGTTATCTATTTTTCCTTCCAGCAGTACTATCTGCCTTGACAGGTGCGATCGGGGCATTCGCACAGGGGACTAGCGGGCAGAATGCAATCACATATCCACTTGGCGGTTCTTTGGACGGCAACGTGCCCCTCACTATCACTTGGACCGTATGTTTAGCTGTTATTGTTTCCTTCGCTGTGGCCGGAGGACTCTTCAACTAATCTTCCAAACCGGAATATATAGCCTAGCACTCAAGGAACAATCACCATAAACCTCCTCAAGGGACCTCCCAGTAACCTCGTCGACCTTGGACCGATCGCGGGTGAGTGTCCGAATCAAATTTTATATTAAAACCTCGGCGACTAATTTGGCGCTTAGCATCCATCAACAACGATGGGACATTCACATGGACCATCCCAAGTTCGCTGCAGGACAGCGGAGCAATGCCAAAGGGAGATAGGTACGGCTTCAAGATCGTCGACGACGCTACCAAAACCTTCGAGTACAGTCCCCCATTCGACCTCTCAATCCCGGGCTCTACCTTCAACAGTGCCAGCGCGAGTGGGACCCTCAGCGCAACAGCGTCACCAAGCGCCTCTGTCACATCGGTCTCATCCGCACCTTCTTCCTCCATCTCTGCCACCCCTACCCCTACCCCCACCCCCACAAGCACAGCAACCCAAGGATCCACTACCTCAGACTCTTTGGCCTCAACAACAACCGAACCCCCTGTGCCCACGAGTACAGACCTACCAAGCGACATCCTCCCTAACTCGGTCGATACCTCCCCACAATCAACCCTGGCCACCATGACTAGCGCCATGCCAACCCCCTCGCAATCGAAATCGGCGGACACCCTCTCTCCAAACCCGGGTCCGAACGTTACAATGATTATCGGTGCATCGGCTGGTGCCTTTGGCGGTCTTGCGCTTCTAATCGTTGCTATTGTCGTGTTTGTCAAGTGCCGGAAGAGGCGGTCGAGGGCTAGGGCTAGAGCACCGTTGGCCACAGTGCAACCGCCGGTGCAGAGCATGAGAGGATATGATATGTATAATCGAGTTTAACCTACTAACCAACCCAGTCCATTGAATGGAGGGGGGAGAAGCGGAGGGAGATAATGACTTTTTATGTTACAGTAGCAATGGATTAGTTATTTGCAGAATATTTCGGTGAACCGCTTTGAACAGAATTGGCTTGAGCGGGGGGAAATGACTGCATACTTGACTTTTTTCTACAACCCCCCCCCCCGTTACAATGTTTCACTACATAGCGAGCACCCGGTTGAGCTGGCGTACCTCAGGATTGTACCGCCGTGGGTGTCGAAGCCTGGATTGGCATGGCTCTCTTCATGTTTATAGTAATAAAAGGTATCATACCGGTATTGAACACCCGGCACAAGGAGCGCGCGCTGGCTTACAAAACTCTTTAATCTATGGCCTAAAGCCACGCAACCCGATCAAGGCCAGCCAATAAATGGTCAGCGCTCGCTATGCCGGGGGCTGGCTATGTACCGGTTGGGAAACATTGTACCATGCCAGTACAATCGCAATCCCACACCACCACGCACAACCACCCGAGGAACGAGAATAACCAAGAAACGTCAAATGCCTCACTCGACAAAGTTTTTTTACCATTTCCTCACCATTTATCCCGTGGCCAAATTAGACCTTAAAGAAGAATAAATCAACCACTCAACAATTATCACATTAATGGATCCCCACCCACCACCCCCCCACCTAAACTAGAAAACGAAATACATGACCAATGCGCCACCACATTCATGACAGAGAACCGAGTAGAGTAGAGTTTTTGTTTCCCCTTCTCTTTTCCAAGTGAGATCAAATGAGTCAGGTCAAAATATTCACACACAACACGTCATCCGTGAATTGAGCACGCATTTCATTAAGTGGAAAAGGAGGAAGGAGAAGAAAGAAAACCTTCATGATGAGAGCAGAAGAGGAGAAAAAAAGAGTTTGAAAGAAGACAGGATATCATAAGTCTTCAAGAGGAAGAAAAAACAAAACATTCCTTACACGCCTGCGAATATATAATAAAATGAAGATGAAGGGAGGAAGCTAAGGAAGAATGGTGCGGAAAACAGAATGTGAACGCCATGTATGGAAACCCCCCGGAGCAGACAAGCAAGGATGATAAATGAGCTAGAACAAAAACAAGCGGAGGAAAGGACAATATGAGATGAACGGAAAACGAAAAAGGAAGAAGTTTGGATTGAGATGGGTATGATGGATGATCTCTTGGGGGGGTAGCGACGAGGCCAGCATGAGTGGAGTAAGAAGTCGAGATAAAGAGAAAAGGTAAGAAAAGTGATACAAGGAGAAATAAAACAAGTTAAAAGTAGAATAACAAGGGCATCCTCCCCATCCCCCCGTCGTCACAGAGCAGGCGCATACCAATACCAACAGCGAAAAAGAACGACATAAGAGGATCGCAACAAAACTGTCCCTGTCGAATGGGGAAGAAAAAACTAAACTACTTTAACCTCCACCTAGGCCTACCATCCGCCTTCGCCGCTGCCTGCTGCTGCTGCGCGAGCGTTGTCCCGGGTGGCATACTATTCCTCTTTGGCGCCGCCGACACTGACCCCGACCCCGACCCCGGCGTGGTCGGTCTCGGCAGCATACTCATACGATTGCTCCTCGCGCTGGCCATAGCACTCGCAGGCCTAGTGTTCGTACTACGCTTTGCATTCTCCTTCTCACGCAAGTCCTGCCGCTCCTCTCTCTCTCGACCCTTCTCTTCAACGTAGGTAGTATGCGAGATTGTGCTCAAAGTTATAGACTCTTGAGAAGAGTGGCGGGTCTGGTCACGGGATTGGTGGCGGAGTTGGCTCATGCTTGCTTGGCGGCGAAGTTCCGGGTGTTGGCGGCCACCGGCAGCAGGGGCTAGTCTTGGTGCTGGGCTAGGGGACTTGAGAAAGACACTACCGCTGGATCTCCGGGTCCCTGGGAGGAGGGGGGAGCCCGGGAGGGAGGCGGAAGTTAGCGGGGTTGGGCCGGGGATTCTGCTGGCTCCGGGAGAGGCGGGAAGCGAGAGGGTGGGACTGGTAATTCGGTTGGGATTTGGAGGGTGCTTGCGGTATGGGCTCGGGGTGGTGAGGTTTAGGGGCTTAAAATTGTGCCCGAATGGGCTGTCGCTGGTGTTTGTTGAGGAGTTCCACCTTGGCCGGTTGTCTGCCGGCTTGCCGCTAGAGCTGGATGACGAGGAAGACCTACGAGCCGTGGGTGGAGTCTGAGAGGCGCCCGGGGTAGATGAGACCCTAACCATCCCAGTTGTGATAGGTGAATGTGAGTTACGTACCGATGCACCAACGACTGACCCTGTGGAGGAAAGCCTAGCATATTGGCTCTTCTTCGGAATCGAGCTAGCTCTGGGTTGGCTAGGACGGGTATTCATAGCCCCGCTTGGTGACTTGATAGCAGAAGGAGGTGATCGCTTTCTCTCAATCCCCCCGGGAGAGGTAGCCATGACAACTGAGCTAGCCGGAGAGCTGCCAGGAGTAATTATTCCCGAGCCTCCGTAAGAGCGTACCTCAAGTGAAGTCACCGAGGAGAAAGAATCCCGAAGCATCTGCACGTTCAAGCCAAGGTCATTCATATCCTGTTCCATGTCGGCCATTCCATCTCCAAGGGTCTTCCAACGCGTCCGCATAGCCGCGTCGAGGCGAATGATTTCCCCGTTAACGGTTATCCTATCACGAACCCCCTTGGTAATAAGTCCCAATGCTCGTTCGATTGCAGATCCTATACGGTATTCTCGTGAGTTCATTGGCGCGAAAACCAACAGGTTAGCAGAGACAACATACCGTAGTGCACCTTCTTCGCCTCATAATTCTGAATCTTCAATGCCAAATCACTGTCAATTCTCCCCTCACTTTCTTCCCATATCGTAACTGCGTCTCTCAATTTCTTAAGACTCCTCTCCACACTGGACATCATATTAGCCGTCTGCACGCCAGCGTTCCTAAATAGGGCAACCCATTTATCTTCGCCCAACTCTTTCTTCAGTCCCTCCACGTCGCCGTCTAATTTCTTCCATTTCTTTTCCAAAGTATTTCGTCGGCTTGCCAAATCTTCGCAGGCGCTAGGAAAGATTCCCTCAGCTCTGGCTTGGAAGCTCTGCAGCCTCATTGGGAGAAAGTCCAAGCTAACTCTCAAGGGTTGCATCCTTGCCATCAGTCCGAGTAACGAGCTCTCCTCCTCTGCTGTGGTCTTGGCGACCTTGGGTAGGGCCGATATAGGTGTTTCCTCAATTATGGTCTCCAGAGCATCCAGATCCACTACGCTAGTGTCTTCCATCATGCTCCGATGTCGCTTTTCCTCCTCCTCAAAGACAATTGTTTGGCACGCGTCCAATTCCGCCTGGATATCTTGTAAAATCATAGTCCATAGCTCCGTCCATTCCATCGCAGTCTCGACCTGATCTTTCACGCCCTTCAGGATAATCTTGACCTCATTCCACCCATCCATAACCTCCTCCATACTTTTAAGAATTTCGACCAATACTTTTTCCACTTCATCGGAATCCTCCCTGTTTTGTAGTTCGTCAATGAGCTCAACATAAACATTGACCAAGCCAGAGAATTTCCCAATTGCAGCATCAACCTCGTTAAGGGACTCGCGCCCTTGAGCTGCCCATTCAACATCATCCTCGGCATCTAGACCACGTAAGACTTTCTTGGCAGTATCGATCCAGCGACTAATCTGGTCCCCGGCCGAGATGAGTGCATTGCAGGCTTCCCTCGCAGTCGGTAATTGCCGTATCCTAGACGAAATATCTTCCGACAAGGGGAGCGATAGCGATGTCAGTCGCGAGAGCTGTGCCGAGAAAGAAACGCGGGACAAGGAAAACACGGAAGCGCGTCTCTGCAGACTTGTAGATGAAGCGATGTAGGGGCTATTGTTGTGCCTCGTTTCCGTTTCCGTTTCCGGCTGTGTCTCGGAGGTGGTGTCGTTTGAGAAGCGGGCAGCGTTACGGGAATCTTCGGTCCAAGTGGAGTATGAGGTATCCGGTCTCGCAGGGCCCGGTGGTGAAGAGGTCATCATAATGGAAGCGTGGTTGAAAGTGCCATCATGATTGTTTGGTGACTGAAGGGCAGAAGAGAAGTGATGGGCTCCTTCTCCGTCGCTAGAGGAACTGTCATCGTTGTCTCCGATTCTGCTTGCCCCATCACCCTTGACAGTGTGGAATTCTTCGTCATCTTCATCGTCCTCGACAGGCGTGGGCGGCAACTCTTTTGATAGTTTCAGGGTGACCGTGCCGTTTGTGATGGCGACGGGGGCGGCCGAGACACTTCCGTTGGAGGAAGCATTCGAAAATTTACGATGAGGGGACGGGGAAGGCGATAGTCTGTCCTTACTCATCACGTTGTTATTGTTGTTGTTGTTGTTGTTGGCGATGGAAGAGCAGTTGCGTTTCTCCGCGTCGGCTTCGAGCATTTTAATCCTTGCGGCTAAACCGGGGGAAGGTTTCCTTGCGGAGCGAGTAACTATTCGAGGGTCTTGGATGCGACCGCGGGAGTCCTCTGACATTGCACTGCTTATGATTTAGTGGGGGAAGGAGCAATGCCGGAAACTGCAGATTGGGTATAGAATGAGATAAGGTGTGTGTGTGTGTGTAAGGTATGTGTGTGTATGCAAAGGAATTTGTTGATGATGGAGAGAGGTGGGGGTTGTTGTTGATAGCGTGTGTGGTGCTATGCAGGAGGATGTGTTGTTGTGATCGTTCCCTGCGACGACGGAGCAATGTCAGTGCCGGGACAGCAGATTCTGGATGAAGGTGATTGTTAAGGTTAAACTGCCAATCGGCGGGTAAGGGGAGGAAGGAGGGAATGTATACCGGCAGTGGTGAATATGTGTAGCAAGAGCGGCCAGGTCTTACCAGTCAGTCAGTCAGTATAGAGAAGCCCTTTGAAGCCAGGAAAAGGAGGCAAAGGCAATAGAGAGGCGATGCAGGGAGAGACAAGATGAATGGGAGAGGAAAAATGGAAAAATGTTTTCGCATGGTATGGTCCCCGTGGAAGGGGAAAGGGAAAGGAGCAGCGTAAAACGGTGAGGCGCAGATGAGGGAACGGCCACGCGTGTGTGTGTGTAGTCTATACAATCTTTTTTCTTTTTTCCCTTGAATCTCTCCTGGCAACGAAGATGTTTGAACGCAAACCGGCCTTCACTCTTCCTGGTTTGTTTATTTATTGTTGTCAATATTATCGGTATTTTCTGATACCCTACAGTATATGCCTGCCGCATTTTTCCTCTTCTCCAGTTTTTTCTTCTTCTTTTCCTGCTCTGTTTCTAAGCCCGACCAGGGGCAGGGCCTGGGGTTGGCTCACTTTTTTCTTCAGGAGTGAAAAAAAAAAAAAAACCCCTCAAAAAGAAAGTTCGGTGATCGGGAACTCTGGGTGGTTGGATCTCATGCGCAAACTCGGCCACGTATGCAGCAACTGAATCCCGATTTCTTTCATCCATCTCAGGGAAAAATACAGAATTTACCTGAAGGTAACTGTACTAGTACTGTACCGTGCTCTACAACTTGGTATCCATAGCCTACCTCACGAGCTGAATACATTAGGTCCTTCAGTCCTATCATTCTTAAAAAAAGCTTTAAGGGACCAACTCCAAACACCCTCCTGGTCCCCCTACTGTACACCCAGGATATGCACTGCACACTGCACGGCCCGCAGAGGTCACCCATTCCAGGCCAAATAACGGGGTTCGGTAACGCTGTATGGACCAGGATCAGACAATCCATCTCATGTTCGTTGGTCCAAACCAAGTCACTCCACAGATAGGGAGGTTTGTCTGAACAAAGATCAGCTTGACAAAAGTCACTCGAGTACTGGTACACCACCGTATAGATTTATACCGAATGAGCCCTCTCTTTTGTATGAATTTCTTTTTTCACCTCTTCCTTCATAGGTGAACTGCATCCCATCAAAATGGGGTTTGTGATGAATAGCGGAGAAAGGATGCCTCGCTCACATCTGAAATGAGGCAAGAGGGATGAGCAGAAAAAGAAACCGCGAACTCAACGGCAGACTCAATCCCGCAACTTTAATTGGATCCCAACACCACGGCATGATATGGGCCGGCAGCTGGGGGGTTCCTTGTGTTCTTGGCTAGGAAGTTCGGAAGATTGAAAAGCTAAAACACCGACTGTCTCCGCCGCTGACGCAATGTTAGGAATTTGCCCCTGAGAGTCCATCATTGTTTCTCACTCGTATTATGCAAATGTTTTTGTTGCAGGCGTGCCCCCCACTCTTGCTCCACCTATGGTCCAGGATTTTCTTGTGGGGCACTTTTTTGCAGACTATATCTCCTGTACGTCCAGCTAGCTTTCCGCTGTTATACCCGTATTATACATTTCTGCAGGCATGGTGGTACAATAGGGCAGGCGGGCAGGCGAGCAGGCTCATACTCGAGTACATACGATACCCCACCTATGCTCAAGTAACGAGCATCGACAAACACAACAGTCGGAAAGGAGGCGGGGTTATAACGATGGCTCCATTCCGCTTGATGGCTGGATTGCGAGTGGCTTAGTGCACTGCCCACGAGTTTAGAGCTACTTTTTAATTTATTTGATCAAACCTTAGCTTAGTTACCGGTACTAGCTTTGCTAACCATGGATGTCGCTCCACTCGGCCCCTCCCGCGATCTTCTAGCCTTCGAAATCGGAGACACTCGATATAGGTATTGCTGTAACGGAACATCGATAGGATGCTAGGATTTGTTGGTCGTGACCTATTGAATCTGGAAGTTCCGGCTGAGCTATGCTTGGTAACCGATAGCAATTCAGTGGTCGCTTGTACTAGTACTACGAGCACCTTGCTTTGCTGGAGATTGACCGTCTGCAAGAGGAGATCTCGGTGTTACCATCGAACCAGACTTTTCATCGCCCACGTGACCGAGGCACCGATGCTTGATCGGACCTACAGTACTAGTAGTCTATGAACATCAAAGGCCACCCATTGATCAAGCCAACACTAATCCAGGCAGGGAAAGCCTAACACGGGGGAATCGATCCGTTCGGTGATGGTTTACCCTAGTGGCTGGATGACATCTCGCCAAACCTTTTAGCCGATTTCGTCTCCAAGGTCGGTACGGTACTCGTACAGTACCTCATGCTTAGCACCCACGGACATCATTGAGAAGTCAATACAGCTGGCTAGGCTAGCAATATTTTCTGGTAAACTGCTTATAGTGATCTAGTGATACACCTGCTTCGTATTCGGGCGGTTGGGGGTAGGCTGGTCAGCAAGCCGATACTGTTGTGCACCGCGGGCGATTCATTTATTACGGGGAGGCATTGATAAGGCTCCTTTAGGAGGCCCGTGGATGCAGATAACCGAAGCTCTCTGTGTTCGGCTTCTCTGAAAAGAAAAGGGGGGGGGGGGGATGCGGGGATATAGAAACAAGGTGGGGGGTTGATTCATAAGGTTCTCTCTCCCCCGAGAATTTCAGAAGCATACGGCATCATATTCCTATAACAAACCTTTCGTCATCGAGGGGCGCCGAGGGAACCTCCCCTTTGTCGCGCTGGATTACCGAATGCACTGCTCGATAATCGTTACGATTCACAAGAGACATAGTCGCCTTTTTATTCGGGGGAAGCATACTTGCACTTGGAACGCAAAAAGAAGAAAAGAAGAAGGAAAAGCCCTGTGTGGTACCGGTGCTGACCCTCTCCTATTACAAAAAAGGGATTCTCCAGATCCTGCAGTGCTGCAACCTACCATTCCAGAGCCAAACTCCCTCTCGATCATTAACCGGGGAATGGCCTTCCTGTTTTAGACATGTTATGAAAAGAGCCCTTTTCTGGAATCTGTCTGCATACTACTATACGGAGAAAATCTGCCAAGTAGCCGAGCGGGTTTACAAACCTTCCATGGAAGGGTTGCTGAGGCTGGGTATTGGGGAGTATGGTTCTGGGGGGGACTACGCTTAAATTCCTCACAACTTGATAACTCAGAGCCTGAGGTTCTCACGAATGCTCCTAGAATACGGTGTGCAACAGGGAACTAAGGAGCCGGGAGCGCATACCGCACTCTATTGGACAGCTGCAGGGGGCTGTTATAAAGGTACTCTCTGAGCGAGAGGGGCCTTGACATGAACACTTAGGAGGCTCGAGACTAGACTCTGTTACCCACCTGGGAGGAGGTCTGTCTGGAGGTTGCACAGATACTTTAAAAGGTCGGCATTAATCTTAGTAACATGCAAATGATATCCGACTGGACACGACTACCTCGCCGTTTCGGTTGACTTGGAGATTATAGCACGCGGAACACTACCGGACCTAAGACAAGATGTGGGCCTGCGATATTGGGAAGGTACATAGGTGACGGCTGGGCACCTATGTCGGGAACCCTAATGGTTTGAAGGTTAAGGTGGGAAATGGGAATGTGAACGGGAGCTTGGGGGGTATGAAGTGTGGAAGATGCTGAGAAGGGTGTGGAGACGTATGATATAAATACCGGGGTTGGCAAGGGTGGTTTTTTTTTTTGCATACAGCATGATACATACATATCAGATTATTTCCAATGATGAACCCACCACTCACACACAACCAAGCGTATATAAAAAAACGAGCAGGCTTGGCACCGCTCGAGCTGAGTACCGGTATCCAGAAGTACCATTCTCAAGGGAACTCCATCAGCAAACTAGAGTTCAGAGTCTTGCTGTATATTTTGGATGGGGAAGACGCCAGGGATGCCGTCGATCCATACTGCAACTGAAGAAATAGTTCCACCCCCTCCTCCCTAGCATTCGAATAATACGTCGCACGGGAGCTACTGGACCTTTCGACCTCGATACCATACGGTAAATTGCCGAGTTGAATTACACTTGGGAGGTAAATCACCGGAAAACGGGATAAACTCTGATGTTGGGTAATCCTGTCTCCCATCCAATGCGTCTATGTCAAGTGAAGTAGTCTAACCTCTCGCGTTCCGGGTATGCCCCAGAAATATATACCGCATCATATCACTGGGGTTATTTGCCTGCGGCTGTAGGTTGAAACAAAGTATTATAGGAGCTGAACCAAAAAATCCAACAGTCAGAAAGACTTCAAAGGAGCTCTGGTTTTGGTCACTAGGGGGGGGGGGGTTCATGTTGTGATTTATTGCGAACTTGGGATGGATTACGGAGAAAGGCTCCTTATTTCAACATATTAATACTATACCAGCTGCAGGCGAATAATCCCAAATAATGCAGTATTTAGCATGCTTTTCATACAAAGTTTGAGCACACTATATATAAACTCCCTTTTTCTCCTCTTGTTTTGTTCACTGTTAGAGGCCCCTCGGTGCTGAAATTTCTCCATGTCTCCTTCTGGGTGAACACTGCTGGGGATCTAACCTCCGGAAAAGGCAAGGCCGAGAACAAGTGAAGATCAGGTGAAGGGGTGGCGACTTCTGGGAACATCCGCTAGGATATTCATTCTTGGCAATGGTGTGAGTAAGGTTGTCGTGCTGAGATCTGGGATTAGACTATGTTCTGAAGCTTCGTGACTGTGGGCGAACGGCCTCCTGGTAAGTTTACCGTCCTTGCCGTATTGTATACTGTATCGTATCGTGTGGTAACTTGCTGTACCTCATCGTCCGATCCCTACCTGTTGAGAATACCAGTATTACTGAGTACTCCAACGGGACGGGACTCATCTCGCACACTTTATCTTAGGCACTAAGTTACCAGCCTGTTGAAAATAGGCTTTCGGATATGCGCTTTCTACGTACTTGTGTACGACATAGCCGGTCATTCTTACTCAGTAGTCTCTGAGTTACTTACCCGATTCAACCTTTCCCTTATGTCACCACTCAATCAATCAACCAGATACGCACTTCAAATCTCATTCGTTTGCTCTTGTCTTCCCTACTGTTTCCTTTTACTTCTTCTCCGCTACCTATACATGTTGCTATTTCACTGTATAAATAGTAGGCCTTCGGGCCCTCTTAGATTAAATGAAGAATCTCTCGTGCATTCTCTTTTCCGGTATATAGGTTGATCTTTGGCCCGTTTTTCGACACAGCCAACCCCCCCCCCCGAGTGATATCCGATGACACATCGAGGGCTCGGCAAGCAACCACCAATCGGGAATGCAGCGTACATGCTAACACTCCCTCCCTCCCTCAAACAGTCAACTTCTCTTCCGCCGTCGCTACGGTTTTAATCACGACGTTTTTTATTTTTCAGAGACTGTCACATAGACTACCCCTGTCCTCTCTTTATTTTAACATTGAATACCGCCGCAGTGCACTTCCCTCAACAGCATATGAGAGCCCCTACCCCATGCGTTAGGAGGGGAAATTTACATACTGCAGTGGCTATCATAGGAAAAAAAGGAAAGCTCGTTAAGGGAGGCAAGGAAGTTCTTATTTTTCCTTGGGTGCTGCGATTACGGGATAAATGAGTATGGGCCCGACTTGCTGAGCTCTGCGCAGGTTGGAAGACGTGGGGTGTTTTGCTTCCGGGCGCCAGGGGGTGGGGGCTTTGTGGCCTGTGGGTTGATGTTTCTGCGCTTGGGTTTGTATTACTATGGTTCGGGTGTGGAAGATATCTGAGTTAGGTGATATGTTAGGCTTGGGTTGGGAAGGCCAGGGGTTTCACTTGGAGTTGCAAAACTGGTACCGGTACTTGCGCTTGTGGAGGCGCTGGTGTCCAGTCTTGGCTGTCCATTATATGACTCAAGTTCAGTTCAACAACACTTCAGCTACCGTAATACCGGTACCCCTCAAAAACCCCCATCCATCACTCACGGAAAATAACGAAGGGCCCCTCATGCCATTTCTTGATCTGCCAAACGAGATTATCCTCCATATTTCTGAGGAGCCTAGCCTTGGTCTTTCTGACCTAAACTCCCTAGTGAGGACAAGCAGCAGGCTTGCAGCTCTTTTGCAGAATGCTCCTACCGAGGCCCTGTTCCGCGCTCAATCCTGGGAGCCCGGCAAGCGATTGCTATGTCACACCGCTGATCACGGGGACCATTTCGCGGTCAAAAAGCTCCTTGATAGAGGCATCCTGGACTTTTCACCATCATCTACACCAACCAATACTCCACGACGCGGTTATAACCCAGAGTGTAAGGGCAGTTCGTACACTCCTAGAGTGCGGCATCAATGCGGATTCGGAGAAACTTCACCAACAGACGCCGTTGCTACTGGCGGTCATGTATGGGCGTGTGGAGGTGGTAGAGCTACTACTAGCTCGGCCCGAAGTTAACGTCAATGCATGCGATGCCCTGGAAGGACCACCACTGTTTGCGGCGGCTGCGCTTGGGGATGAAAAGATTGCCCGCCTTCTCTTGGAAAATCCTGCGACTGACTTCTCGATTCGTAACTCTTCGGGAGTTACACCATTGGCTATGGCAGCCCATATGGGCCACGAGGGGATGGTGAAAATCCTGCTCGACAAGACCCCGGAAGTCAACCTCTGCCCCGACGGCTCCACTACTCCATTGATCGCAGTGGTCCAGAGCGGGCACGTAAATATAGTCAAGCTCCTGCTACAAGATATCAGAGTTGATCCCAACGCAAGAGACATTTCATCCAGTACACCAATGGAGCACACATGGTCGATGCACTCCGAAATGGGGAGACGCCCCAAGGGCAGAACCCACATGCGGGTCCTAAGCCTCGACATGTACGGTCCGTTGGGCAAAAAGAAGTCGAAGACTATCGTCACCCTCGAGGAGCTGAAAGATATAGGGGGGGTCCTATTAAAAGCCATCTACGCGAACTGCGGACCAAACGGTCTTGCTGAGTCTCTGGATCCTGTTAGAGCAGAGCGATATAGACCTCAGCGCGGTGACGCCTAGAAACCTAGCAGCCTAGGATCGTGGGGCCCGGCTCAAGCACCCCGAGGCTGTTCAGTTATTGTTGAGTGATAGGAGAGTTGATCCCGCGGTGTGAGGTGGGTTTGGCTTCGTGTAGCCGAGTGCGCTGGTTAATCCCGTGGATCACGAGCTTATTGAATCCTTTTATGATGGTGGATTTGACATTTTTGACTGGGGATTTGATCGCGGTTGGGACGCCGCCGGTGCTTCGCATTGATATCTGTGGCTATGGAAGCTTGCTCATCTCACATGTTCCTGGGTACGGATATGCTTATAATCTACTGGTACTGCTTCGGCGAACGGGTTTCCGGAAGAGCTATTTGGAAATATGAACACGGCCTATAAGGGAGAACCGTTCCAGATATGACACTTCTACTACGGTACTGTTACAAGCTGTTTTTATAGCCCTCTGGTCCGGGGGTGGGGTGACTGTCGACTAGAAACTTACCCATTGACTATCTCGACAATATCGGGCTTTCCCATGTGTTTATCATCCAAAAAGCTCGTCCAAGTTACTGCAATAACACCTACCCACCCCATTGAGTAAATAATGTTATTCGATGATTATTGCCGCTCGAAACCGACCATAGACTGTTTTATTCGAGTATGGTAGGCAAGAACTAGAATTGGCGCCTTCAACCCGGAGGAAAATTAATTGACTATCTGTATGAAGGCCACTTGCATAGTGCATGTACCCGAGTACCGGTACTCGTACACTACTGTTTTACCTAATTCTCATGCCTCGATGTGTACTCGTACTGTACCTGTGGCAGTGCAATGGCTGGTCAAAATGTACCACCCCTAGCGATCTTCGGTTGCATGGTACATTTTCACCAGCAACAGCACTGCCACAGATACATGTTGGGGATGAAGATTGCGGTAAGTGAACAGTAGTGTACGGTGAGCACTGCCCCTCCCCCGATCCTGTCACTCTACTCGAGTAGAGTACCTATGCGGGATGTAGAATATTAGGCAACAAAGAAGACATCAATTTTGACAATTGGTAGTCACACTGCCTCACCCCGGGCTCAGCGAAAGCTGAAAATCACGTGATGCACCACTTCCAGTCACTGCCTAAGTCTTGGCCCCTACCAGCACCCAGTCCCACCATCACCTACTCACAACCTCAACCCCACAAAAGTGGCACCACCCCACGATTCTCATCGCAAACACTCTCCTCCATCTCTAACGCTTGAAGAATCGAACAATAATAATAATAATGTCCTTCCTCGATCTCCCGAACGAGATAATCCTTCAAATTTGCCAGCATGATCTTGAGTTCCCAGACTTAAACGCCCTCCTCCGAACAAACCGCCGACTAGCAATTCTCCTAAACCATGTCCTCATCGATACCCTTTTCCGCACTCGCCATCATAAACATGCCGTTCGGGCACTATATTGCGTTGCCGACCTCGAAGATAAAGTCAAAGTGAAAAGGCTATTAGATAGGGGTATTCTCAATGCCGTAGAGAATCAAGTGTTGATTAGTCATGCGACGGTAACGGAGAGCGGGAGAGTGGTGCGTACACTCCTGGAGTGTGGGGTCACCCCAGTTCGTGAGGAGCGACGAGGCAGGACGCCGCTGTCACTGGCGGCCGAGTACGGGCGTGTTGAGGCGGTGAAACTGCTTGTGGGACGAGACGATGTGGACGTCAATGCCCATGATTATTATAACAAGACGCCATTGCATCTGGCGGTTTACGGGCAGCACGAGGAGGTTATTCGGACGTTGCTGAGCGACTCGAAGGTGGAGGTTAATGCTAAGGGGCACGATGATCAAACGCCATTGCACGTCGCGGCGATCGAAGGACATCTCGGGTGCGTAAAGGCGCTATTGGAGGATACAAGGGTGGAGGTTAACGCCGGCGATGGGAAGGGAATAACTCCCTTGTCCCATGCTGCTAAGGTTGGTCATAAAGAAATCGTCCAACTCTTTTTAGACGATAGCCGAGTCGACGTGGGCAAGGTCGATGAGGACGGAAACACACCATTGCACATGGCTGCACACTCCGGCAACACAGACCTCTTACAGCTCCTCATATCAAGCGGCCGCTTCGACATAAAAGCGCTTGACAATAATGGGTCCACAGCTCTCCACTACGCCAGCCACGGGGGCCACGAGGCCGCCCTCCGCCTTCTCCTCATGGATGGTAGAATAGACATCAACTGCCCAGACAAATCCCTGGCAACACCACTACACAAAGCCAGCCGCGCACCAAACCCATCGACCGTCCTCGCCCTCCTGGAGCAACCCACGATTGACGTCAACCCGAAGGATAATGGCGGGTACACCCCGCTCCACAGAGCAACCTGGGAAAACCATTCAGCGATAAAGCCACTCCTCGAGCACCCAAACATAAACCCCAACATTGCCGACAAGCGTGGTCTAACCCCAATCGGCCGCGCCGCGAGGCGCGGTAAAGACGAAGCCGTGAAAATATTACTTGCCGATCCCCGCGTTGATATGAAGTGCCTCTCTGGCTCTGACTCCACCTTGTTACATATTGCGGCAAGAGACGGGTATGAGAGTATTGTGAAAATCCTTCTGGAAGATCCAAGAGTCGACGTTAACGCTGCGAACCCCGGCGGCGATGAATGCACACCGCTGCATCTTGCGGTTTCTTATGCTCAGGATGGAGTTTTAAAGCAGTTGCTCGCGGATGAGAGGGTTGAGGCTGAGAGTAAAGATAAGGCGGGTAAGACCCCGCTGGATTTGGCGCTTGAGAGAGGGCATGAGGTGTGTGTTAAGTTGCTGAGGGAGAAGACGGGGAAGTTGGAGGAAAAGGTGGAAGACAAGACTGAAGGTGGAGAGGCAGGGGGTGGTGGTGCTGTGGCCGGGGATGGGGAGGAGGCCAGGAATGGGGAGGGAGGTACAAGCGGAGAGGGTGTTACCAATGGGGAGGTGACTACAGGCGAGGAGACTGTCACAGCTACAGATGGAGCTGCCGCCGGAGAGGGGGCCGTGATTGCCGAGGGAACCGCCCCCGGCGAGCCCGTCGCAGCCGCTGAGTCACCCGGAGAAACAACGACCACTCAGGAACCAACAGCCGCTGCGGAGGCAGTTGCAGCCGTAGTAGCAATTGCGGAGGGCAGTGTCTCCCCCCTAGGAGAGGTAGCTCCAAGTACAGCTGAAGCCCCAGCTGCCCCCCAAGATATCCCAGCGAATGCAGAGACGCCCACGCAAGCGTCATCATAGATTTATGCACGGACCACAGCAGGGCAATTCAAGTTCCTTCGACGGACACATTCTTATCATTCCCTGCCTTTCCCCTTTTCCTTATTTCTTTCTTTCTTTCAGCCACACAATATCCTGTTACTTTCTGTTCATAGCATAGGCAAACGCAATCCACTCATGCATAGTATAAACGCCGGCGGCTTTGTCAGGCGAATGGTTGAATGGTTTAGAAGTTAGATTAAACCCTTTTTTTCCTTCCCTTAGAATAAATGAAATACCGGATACAGTATGTGTTATAGTTTTGCTACTTTTTATGCCGAATAATGAAGCTTTGTTGGACGGGGCTAATAGTGATGTTGATGGCGATGATAGAGAGAGCTAGTGCACGGGACGTCATGTGGGGTAGGATAAGTAAAAAAACTACATGAATATGAAAAACTAAGTTACTTCCTATGCTAGGAAGTGCAAGACCGAGAAGACTCTATCCTCCTATTCACTAAAAATAAAAAAATAAAAACGGGTGAAGGAATACGTGAGATGTACAGTACTGTACGATACGATATAAGTTAAGGCATAAGATGGATAGCGACTTGTCCAACAACCCCTCCCCCCCTTTCCATCCGGCAGCTATAGCACAAACCCGCACAACCCCCCGCCATTTCTAAAAGAGGACGAAGAAAGAAAGAAGGAAAGAAGGAAAGACAAAAACGCCGTCTAGGGGGGATGAGTTAGTTATAATCCCATCCCATCCATGGGTAAATTTCGCCCCTTATTGAAAAATGACATTCCGAAGAAATCCTTTCGAGTGATAATTTGTGACTAGACTCAATACGGTAACCTTTGCCCTACCTGGAGTGAGTGAGAGCGGTGGCGTATGTTATTCGCAGACTTGGGAAGTGGTTAGTAGTTTCCCACCACCCCACAGGGAGAAGAAGAATAAGAAGAATAAGAAGGTATTATAATATAATTAGGCGAAAAGAAGGGCTTCCCCCCCGTCGAGAGGGGTTTGAGATAAAGAGAGGGCGGGGGGGGGGGGGATGTTCATTGTATATATAGTACTCCGGTTCGTGATAGATAAATAGATAAATAAATAATACAGTAGGGGAGTAGCGGTGAATATTTAGATCTTCCATTTTCTCAAATTGGGGGTGGAAGGTGGAAGGGAGGGGGAAATGATAATATTCCCCCCACCAGGGAGCACAACCACCGAAAGACCATATCATCCATCACCATAGCACACCGCACTCTATAAGAAACAGAACAATAATAATAACAACCAGTAGTGTGGCGGTGGGAACTGGAAGTTGAAGTTTTATTTATTTATTTATTTGTTCATTAATTGATATAAACTCCCTCCGTTACTTCTCCGTTTTCTTCTTCTTGATAGGATAAGATGGGATAGGATAGTCGCTTCGGGCTGCGCATTCAAGAGGGAGAGGGGGAAGGAGTTTCGGAGGTTTAGGGGTTGTATCGTGTCAAGTAGTTGAATGTCCTTCTTTGGCGGAGGTATTAGCATAAGAGCGAAGCATCCCGTGGGGTGTGGGCCGAGTGGTCGGGGGAAACGCGGGTGAGAGGGGGGTTATTGTATACTTAGAATATCATAGCTCGATTCGGCCCGTCGGTTCGTCCGATAACTGGTTAGTAGTGTTTTATGGCAATGCCTTAGGAGGTATGGATGGAATAATCAGTCCGAGTTCGGTCGAGGGGGTTGGTTTTCCCCCTCATTCTGGCGAGATTGATGGACGAGAGGGTACAGTAACCATACACAAAAGAAAAAGAGACTTCCGTTTAATCCCAGAAGTGTCCGTATGATAAATCTACAGTACGGTACAAATGGAGCCCACCCGGTTAGTAACCTTCCAACCAATCATAGCTAATCCCCCCCCCATACCGTGCAGTTATATTCCACTCAGGTACTGTACTTACCCTCAACTATCCCCATATCGATACCTGCGCGGGAAGAATCATTGGTCGAGTCCGCCAGTAACTTATGCGGGTTGATCAGAAGAAGCTCCTGGAGGTTAATGTGATGCCACGAAGACAAAACCCCCACCACAATCACACCACCACCACCGCCGCCGCCGCCGGCACTCCCAAGGCAGCCCCGGGAGTTGTACGGAGAAGGAGAAGGAAATGCCGTATCATAACCTGTGCTATATAGAACCTAAAGCTGATTCAGTACTACTACAAGTTTCAAACTCCAGAGCAGCGGCAGTAAACTAAATCCTTCAACGCTGGGAGATGGTTCCTGTATTTATTTATAGATCTATGAGATTTCTCACAGCGAGCCTAGATTTAGGAAGTTAGAAGGTACATACGGCGGTCCACAGAAATAGCGCTTTGAGCAAAGTTTTTTTATCATACCGAAAAGGTGCTTTGAGTCACGATCACTCTTCCTGCCCAGTCCCGAGTTGGCCGGTTAGCCAGAATGCAAGGGTATCAGGCGAGTCGAAGCTAAAGCCAAGTTAGAGTTAAAGTTCAGAGGTTGCTAATCTAGAGGGTTACCGGCCGATTTCTTGCATTCATGACAGGTGCAGAGGCTATCTCTTAGAGTTAGAATTTTCCTATATCAATTTAAGTGAGTCCAGTTTGAAGGTCGAAGTTGGAACTGGGTACGGCGCCAGCTGGTATTTGATAGTGTTTCTGTCATAGTATTATTTCACCTCCCCCCTCCCCCCTTCAAGCATAGCAGGGCATACTCGAGGATCACCAACCCGGCCACGGATCTCTTCTTAGCAAAAGTCATCGCAACTCTCAAACGGGCACGTGTCTATCACACTCCAGGAGCGCACCACCGGCCCAATGGATCGGCAAAATTGCCCACATGTGCTGTACAGCATCATGCGTGCAGTACAGTGCCGTACCCATACACCAATTCTCAACCAACACCCAAGCAACTTAAGACCCTGGCGACACGCACGCCAGAGAAACGGCATTTTTCTCACATTTACGGCACTTGTCACAAACGGAATACTTTATCACCGCATCTTTTCTCTCCCGGTTATAACCCAACCCGCAGGCCTTCAAACCGACTTTGTTTCCACCGGGACGGCCAATAAGGTAATTGCTATCTTAGTATAGCATATTCTTTTGTTCCTTGACCGAAACCCTTCGAATGCCAGGAGAAATACGATTCTCGAAGAAGAAAACCCTCAAATCCTGCAGTGCATTCCAGACTTGACCATCATCCGGTCCACTGATCGCTTCCAACTGTCAATTACAAAGCTGGTAATTCCCCACATTCACCCGCCGGTACCGTAGGATAGCCGCCGGTACCGTAGGATAGCCGCCGGTACCGTAGGATAGCCGCCGTGCCAGTCCACCGCTACCGGTATCGTACGGGTGGATAATGAATAAATGTCACCCCATCCAGGCTCCCCTCCCCCCCTCAGCACAAGTAAATCAGATTGAACCCACCATCTCGATGCCATACCCATGATCAAGTTTATCTTCCGACTAATACCGTCGACAGCCAATCCAAAACCCTGTCTGACAATGAAACCGCCTTATCCGGTTAGACTGGGAATAGAGCCACAGGGGTCAGGAATAAAAGTGGTACAGAGCAGGTTAATCTCATATATATTTCACAAACCACGGGAGCAGCACCCATCCGGCATCCGCACCCAAGGCATTGCGTTTCCTGAAGCAAACCGGCACAATATTTCAGGGGCGGATGTTGATTTCGGTCAAAATTGGCGGCATATCGCAAGCAGCCCAGCTGGAAACGCAAACCTTCCATTGCCTAAAAAGAGTCTGGAGAGAATTTTTTATATTTTTTATTGGTGGACTGAACCAGAGGCCAGGTACCCCATCCATCGATTATATCTCTTTAAAATTGGCCAGGGTAAGAGAGAATAGAGCTCCCATGAGGGCATGCCCCTCAGGTGTACAGTACCGTTGCTACTGACATTTCAGTCATGCATCGTGCCATCATTTCATCCCTGAACCTCGCAAAACGGTTAAATAAAGTGTGGCTCCATAGGCGAGCGGGATTCGCAGAAAATCGACACGGGTGTCAGATTTTGACGATAAGAAAGAGTTTGCTTGAAGAGGATTACCGGTACTGGTGTCTCACCAGCCCGTCGAGCCACACTCTATTTGACAACCAGGAACCGTAATGAGCAGCTTCAATTGCTCCCTCACCCCTACTTCGCAGTGCATCTGAAATCAACCCTCACCCTGACCAAATCTAACAATAAGTTAACAAAGTTTTCCTAAAAAAAAAACTCTATATGGAGCTGCTTAAAATCAACTCTTAATTCTGCGAACTCCATAATTATTTTTGTAAAGAGATGTATTAGTTAAGAAAAGTAATCGGGGCATTTTGAAGAGTGAGTGCATACAAACCTACACGAGGGCATTGCTTTTTTGCGATATCATCCAAGTAAAAAAAAAAAAGTAAATCGAGCCAGTTGGCACTTGTTTTTTCAAAAAATCACAAATTTCGACACAGAATTTGGATCCCTCGGGCAAAGAAAGATATCCGGAGGATCTAAATAACCAACTTGAGGACCGGTTCCCGGTGTCCGGCACTACCGTGCAAGTATCCGGTATGAAGTACTCAAACATTTGAGACCAAATTCAGTGTGTGCGCCCGGATACGCTGGACACCGTAATTTGCCACGAGTGTGCGAATCCCTGATTCCCGTGTTCGGGTACCTGTGAGGTGTGCCAGCACTGCACGGTATATACCGGTATGTCCACGTACCGGACTACAACGCCGAGAAATCTGCCGACCTTCATGACATTAACGGTTCCTACCCGGGGTAAACACCGAATCCGAGTCGAGTGATCGCTGTAAATCCCGAGCCTGACCTTCCGTCTCTTGTAATAACTTAATCACTGAACGGCCTGGAATGCTCGTATCGTACTGAGAGCAGAAATAGGAGTAGAGGCAAGATGTCACATATTTGGCACTATTTTGAACCTTGAAAGGCTAGGCTGACTGGAGTGAAGTTGGGCGGGGGGGGTCGGGACGGTGAAGCGGATACGATGCGGCACGGTACTTGGCGGGGGCGGGAGAGCGCTTCATTGCGGGTCCTACCACAGGGAGGAGCTGATAGAAACCATGAACATTGATTAAGTTTCGGCAAAAGTATGGGGGGAAACAAACAACCGTTAAATATTTTCCAGTGCTTGTACCGTTGTACCCGATAATATCTCGACGTTGCACAATGGTCAGTTCATACCGGTATTCATAGAATCTTGCAGTCCATCGCGCGAATGTTTGCAATCCTCAGGAATAAGATTCTCCCCCGCGAACCAGCACTCACTACGTCATGGATGGTGTGAAAACATTCACTAATCCTCACTCGATTTCCGTCCGCCGGATCCCACGCTTCCCCGTCGACACAGCTCTTGTTACGAATTGTGCTTCGTAAACAAGCGAGAGAAGAGTTTTATCCAGTGTTCCCAGACGAACAAGAGGGAAAGGGCAAAAGGTGGCAAGAAGGTGAGAAAGAAGAGGAAGCGAGGCGTACTTAAGGAAGCAAAGATGAGGAAATCATTGGGGTATGGGAACGCATACATAGGCCGCAGCGTATGCATTCCTACACCAAGATTACGCAACACAGCGCAGTAGGATTATTATACCACGCGGTGGGGGGAAGAAACAGTAAATCAGAGCAACATCAGATCCACATTCTAAGAGCCCCAATACTCCCGAGAAAAAGGAAGTTAGGTATGAACAAGATGGAGCTAATTTTGCCCGCAGTCGTCGAATTGAGCGCCAGCGCGGCGTTGCGGCAAAGAGCCCGTCCGCTCGAACCGAGACCGCCCCACTGGGGAAATTGGACCTGATGTGAAACCTTGCCGAGACATCACAGATCCTTTCACAACCACTCACTCGAAGGGGGACAACCGCTCGATGCTGTAATTGCTTTTGTTCCCCCAATCGCAGGCGCGGGAGGAAGAAAGCTGAGAGGCAGCCCATTTCATGCAAGATGTCATACCGGTCCCCCACTTTCCGTGCTTTACAGTACTCGAGTACTCTCATTTGTTCGCCACTCTCGCAGTGAATCCGGAATATCTCAGGGCCGATGCAAGTGCAAGGGGGGGATGTTTTCGCAAAGGACAGGGATTATTTCGAGGGTTAACCTAGATTAACTGTTCACTCAATCTCCTAGCGGGTATTTGCACTGTGGTCAAATTATCTAGATGATGTTGCCGGGAAGAGGAATTCAGGAAGAGCGAACCTCTCTGCCCCTAGGCCCTATTTAGCATAACCCCAATTTCTGGGCTCAATTCGAGCATCCCTAACCGACCAGGTTAGGGTTGCGGGGCAGACCCAGCACAGATCTCGCGTCTTAGTTAGAACCTTAATGTTGGGCCGCCGTCTTAGTGCATTCCTGCTTGATTGTGTTGAGCTCCACCGTTGTTGGTGGATCAGGGGCACTTGAATCTGGTATGGTGCGAGGGATGAGAAGGTGAATTCACCCTTGTTCACGCAATGAGCACCAATCATAGCCAAACCCTCAATTCATTTGTCTTGGAAGCCACAGAATGTGTAAAAATTGTGCATTCGAGTTGTGGCTTCAATGATGGGGGCGAACAGGGGTGGCAAACTTTTCACCTCCTCGCCCCATAGGTTTGCGAAGCGAGTAGACAAGATATAGCCTTCACCAGCGGACAACGAAAACCCGCAGGTGACAAATAGGGGCATTTTGGCGTGGGGAATGGTGAATTTGCCAAAGCAAGCAACAAGAAAACAAAATGCTATGAAAGCTCTTTGGCGTTCACGATTGCGGTCAGGCCCCCTAACCTTGGCAATAGGAGACAAAAACATGCAGAAGGGAAGAGTGTTTACTCGTACAGTACCCGACACGGTATGGCTCTCGAAGGGAACTGGCTTGCTGGATCTTATTACGGTAACCGATGTGCGTAATTTCCCCAACTTGCTCAGCTAAGCCAATTGCGATCTAGCCCAGCCACTGATCCGAGAGTGGATTGACTGCAGCGAGAAAATACCGTCCGATACGGGTACAAGTACCTGCCACTGATGCCTGCTTGTCACCCACCAGTTGTCGTGGTGGCCCCTTGAAGCACCCGCGGCGGCAATCGTCTGGATCATGAATGCCGCCGCGCAGGGTGCAGTTGTCATCACCGCCAGTCGGCACAAGTTCTCGGGTGCCACACCGTGCGGTGGGGCACGCGATTCACATGGAGGAGCGACGCGGATTGAGGAATGGGGCAGCATGATTGTCAGAATACCAGTGCCGGCATTGGTTTCCTGGACATTTTTCGTCAACAATGAAATCTCGACCCAAAGGGGTATCTATATTTACCGCTACGCTACTGGCTCGGTAAGTGCCCATGTGGGCTGCAGAAGAGGGATCATGGGTTGACCACTAGCCTAATCCGGAGGCGGTTGTTGACCATAACAAGACCAATTCCTGGATTGGGAAGGGGAAAAGGAATCCTTGTGCGATGCGAGTGGCGGCCTCTTTTCGGGAAGGAACGCACGGCGCTTGGTCTGCTCCAGTACAATACGAGTAGATGGCTGCCTCGCGGAATGGGGGAAAATGTTGATGAATAGATTAGGTACTGTTTAGAGGTAATTCAGCGTGTGATTACTGTGGCAGTATTAGGAAGTTAATCTTTGTGTATTGTATCATCCGGATTGGTGAGGTGGGTCCGAATATGCAATCATATTCTAGCTGGGATGGCCAATTTCCCGTGAGAAGAAAGGAAGGGGAAAAGTGGAAATTTAAAGCCAGGCCCAGTCCCTTTCTGGAAGAAGGGAAGGGAAGGGAAGGGGTGAGGGGGGATACATAGGGGACCTGTTTTTTTTCTTGTGAGAAGATTCAATAAAAGCGATCCAGGGTTGCACCAGAGTGGTACTAGTAATAGCCTACCAATAGGTTATGGATGGCATCTTGATTTCTTGGTTCGAATGTTGGAGGTGGGGGGAACCAATGATGTTAAAGTATCCGGGATGATCAACAAACCCATATATTCCAATCAGGGGTGCTGATGTGTGGGGAGCAGACTGCAGGAAGGAATGGTCGAGCACTGGTAGGCGGACGAGTAGGGATAAGCGCCAATTTATGGGAACCAGAGCTGCTTCCATCACTGGCTACAAGCTGATGAGGGCCGTTGAATCCATGGACGAGGAAGACGCGGGCGGAGAGACACACAATCTCAGATCTCATTTCGTTTTGTATGTTGCCGACTCGAAGCATACCAATGAGTCCCAAATGCGGTCCAGTACGCGCAGAATTCTCGAGCACGAGAATACCGTACTTGACAGTGCAATAGACTCGAGTGCTCATGCTGGCAGTTGAGTACAGTAGCCCGAGGAAAGAGGGAATAAAAAATAAAAGCAAAAATTAAAAGTGGTCTCCGCCCCTTCTTCCTGATTGGGCGGATTCCGTTCACAAAGTTAATTCTTGGCCGGATATCGGTGCTTGCAGCTAGTACCTTATGCCCTGTCCCAAGGGCCCGGCTTGGCTCTTTTATGGGTGTTTACCATAAGTGTTTGTGTGGGTGCGCCGCTTATGGTGTGTCCCCTTTCTTGTCAGTATTTCAGTAGGCACCTCTTTCCCTTTTCCTCTCCCACCCACCACCATCTCCACACTTTTCCTTCTCTCACTCATCTCTCAAGGCGCCTTCGTCGTGTGGCTCAGAAAGTGTTCCGACTGTCTCTCTTTCACTCCTCCGTCAACACTCTCTCAGCCCTTCCATTCCTTCTTAAAGGTCAAATCCCCCGTCCTCCCACGGCATCTTTTTCTGTTCAACCATCCACCGCTCTCACACTCTTTTGATATCCCCCCCTCAGCTTCGGTGCTTGTTCAGTTTCTCCTAAGAAATTCTAACCATCACGCCCCTCTCTCGTTAATACTTTTAATAACAACATTCCACGACAATGCGTTTCTTCACAAGCTCCCTTTTGGCCATTGCCGCTCTTGCTAGCGCTGTTTTCGCCGCAGAGAATCCAATCAGTAAACCTGATGGATCCTCTCCTATGGCTGCGGGCGACTCGGTCACTATTACCTGGACTCCCACTACTCCTGGGCCAATCACCCTGAAGCTCCGCCAGGGACCTTCCGGCGACCTTAAGGACGTGTTGACTGTCGTTGGTGAGTAACGAGCGCTGCAAATATGTAAATTGAGATGTGCATATAAATCTAACTAAAAACAGGTGGCGCTTCCAACAGTGGTTCTTTCACCTGGAGTGTCCCCGGGGACCTGGCGAGTGGAGACAACTATGCTTTTCAGATCAGCGATGACAAGACCAACGATGTCAACTACACTCCTCTCTTGTCCATCAAGTCCGATGTCGGACCCAAGTCCAGCGACGCCAGCTCCACTTCGAGCTCTTCCCCTTCTAGCTCCAGCTCTTCCGCCGCTCCCACCTCCAAGCCCGAGACCACAAGCAAGCATAGTGGTCACAACAACAGCACTATGGTCACCTCTAGCACTGCTCCTTCAAATGGAACTACCACTAGCACTGGCGGATACCCCAGTGGCACTACCACCCGTGGTGGAAGCAATAGCACTATGACCAAGCCCACTTCATCTGGCCCTCCATCTAGCCCCTCGTCCACTGGGTCTTCACCACCTGCAAGCACCGCTCCCAGCAGTGGAGCTGTCGCATTGGTGATGAACAGCCCATTGGCTCTTGTTGTCTGCGTTCTCGGCGCCGTCATGTACTTGAACTAAGTACTCGACCAACCAAACCAATTCGTTATTTACCTCACGTTTTTCGTTCATCTAATATATATAATCGGAGCGGTAAAATGCTTATTTTCTGTGAGCATGTTTATTCTGTCTGAAACGATACATCGACTCGGCATTCGAAAAGTGAGGGTTGTTTGGAGAAAAACGGAGTTACGGGATTCGAAATGGAAGGGAAAATATCATCTTGCTGGATTTTTACCTTTTTGTAAAACATTTTCTTTTTACTTTACAGAGAGACTAAGGCGAATATCAATACAAGTTGATTTTTTTTCCTCTCATTCGCTGTTTTTCTCAATTCGATCGTATCATAATTTTTTTTTCTAGTCTTTTTTCATTTCATGATGAGGTTTGGGTTGGCGTTTGCTTTTTCTCTTGTATCTATTCTGTAATGGATGGTTTGGTGATGTAATTTATTTTCCTTCTTTTGAAAGAAAGTATACAGTGCCGCTCGAGTACGATGAGGTTGGAACGCGCTTTGAGGGAGGGTATACTGAGTGAGACCAACTCGAATTCTACTAAGTTAGCCAAAATTGCAAGCCGTGTAACCCCCACAAGGGACCAATCATAACTAATCATAATTACCATCTCTCAAGATGAAAAAGAAAGAAAAAAAGGTTCGAGCAAACTCCATTCGCCAATCCATAAAGTATCCGAAAAACAAGGGTGCTAAAAAAAAGGAAAAAAAAGGAAAAAAAAAAGAAACCTCAGACCTGAGCGTAAAGCATCATTTCCCATTTGCAGCAAGCACCCCTAGTCCGTCTCCTCTGGATAATATGATAACTTTTCCCCAAACCCTCCCGAATAAACCATAATAACGACTTTGAGCGCGCGACCGTTTGATGAGCTCCATATACGGTAATTAACTAGAACCCCCTCCCCGGGAAAGCCAATTAGATTTAGATTGGAGAGCCAGGTACGAGTACGTAGACTACCTTCCTTCCAAAACGCTTTCCCCGACAAACAACTATCTAGTTTACCCCCGGCCACGGCGACTTGCCGATTCCGGAAACCTACCTATCATACCTACCTACCTACCTTACCTGGGGGCCTGGCGATCGCAATTATTGTTCTGTTGAAATTGGGGGGGGGGGTGTGAGCACGTGCGTGATTTGGTCAATTTTAAATTAGGTTTTAATAGTTGACGGCGATTGGAGCCGGAACCGTTGGCGATTAGAGTTTTGTGCGGTGGGTGGGGTGGTTGGTTGCCCTGTAACTTATGATACTTGTATTGTCATTGACGAGGGTTGCGGTACGAGGTACTTGTAATCCCGGGCCAGCCAAGTTTCTCAAACAATAAAGCCACCGGAACTAAACCACTTTTGACAGGACATTGCAACGGCTATCTTCACTGCGCAAATTGGGGGAGGGGAAGGGATCTCTTCTTGCGGAGGGGCGATTGGCTGGGGATTGTATCATATCACGGAAGGTGACAGGACGCACGGAACTGTTACTGTACCGTTGCTTGTACGAGTATCATACTTGTATCATACCGAGGGAACAGTTATCAACGTTGAACTGTAACTGACAGGAATGCGCTGAAGTGCATGCCCAGTACGGACGGTATGATACAATAACCGTTATTGTAGGTATCATAATTCCAACGCGCATCTTGGAAAAAAGAAAAAGTGGCGCAAAAAAGGAACCATCACAACACACACGCCGAGGGATCCGACCTCGGCGATATAAAAGCAACTTTTGGGTAAACGTTTCCTCGTCCAGTCCAGTCCAGTTTCCACTCCAGTTCCTCCAGCACCACTGTGTACTGTAACCAAGAAACATTCAAACAAACAAATAGTTCTACCATACCTACAGTACCTAAGCTAAAACTAAGAAACTAATATTCACAAACCAATTTTTATTTTTATTTTTGCTAAATCCGTCCACAGCCACAGCTGAATGGTTGCGGTAAAGAAGAACATTTTGCGTGCGTGCGTGCGTGGAGGATAGAAACTAACTCTGTTTCTTTTCTTTTCTCGTAAAGTGATTGATCTGGGTTATTTTTGGGTTTTTGCCGGGGGATTCTTTGTTCTTTTTGTTGCACTTTTTTCTTGCACTTTCGTGGTGAGGGTGAGGGTTTGATTACGTAGGTTGGGTCCGGTAGTATCGGTTGTGGTCTTCACGATGGTGGGGGCTTGGGGGCTGGAGGAGGGGGAGAAGTGTTCAGAGGTGGGTTTAGCTTTTTTGCACTTTTTGGCTGGTGTGTGTGGTGCTTGGGGTGTGGTATTTTCGTAGGCACTGGGATGGAATGGTTAATTCTGTTTTCTGCATTTTTTTTTTTTTTTTGGAGGAATCATAACGTGATGATCTACTGTGCGCATATCTCTCTGGCTTGCCTGACCCATGGTAATGATTCCCCGATTGCTTTTCCTGAATTAGGAAGCTTTTGTTTCTTACTTTAGTGGTGACTGCTCTACTGTACTCGAGTAAGCGCGGCGTCGCACAATACCAGTCCCTATGGAGAGTTCGGATTTTTAACAGTCCCCCCCCCAGCGCGGTACAGGTCTTCTCTTTCATCCAGAGTGAAGTGTGGGGTGCTGGTGACATATCATAACTGGCTGGGAGGTTGGAGGAAGGAGGGGAGGTTTAGTTATGGTTCTGTTGACGGACGCGTGGACGGTTATTGAGTCATTAGGCTGTTGTGTGTAACACTGGTATATCGTGAATGGATGGATGGAGGAAGGTGTCCTGTGCGGTACTTGTGGGTTGACTGTGTTTGCATTGGTAGAACTGTGGGGATGGGCGTGGGTATTTTTCTCCCGACAGGGTGAGTTGTTGCCTGCGCTGCTACTGTCACGATAGGTGTGGTGCAGGAGTGAGGCTGTGGTTGAGTTGGGTGGGGTTGGATGGTACGTACTGTATGAGACATGGTAGGTGGAGGAGGGGTCTTGGTAGAGTACGTGCTGCTTCGTGGGTACTGTCCTGACATATGAGGATGTTGCTAGATTGCAGCGCTTGTAGAGACTCTTACGAGAGAACATTGAGCTACTCTTGAGACGGATAAAGGTAGAATTGTGGAGGTGAGTCGGGTTCGTTTAGGTTTGGCTTGATGTAATTGGGTAGGATTGAATTAGAACACTCGACTAGTCCCTCTCTGATGGATGACAAGGCCAAGCTTGTCACCTGGTCCGTGCACAGTTTCCTTTTTCCCAGAAATTCAACTGCGGGGAGAACAGGATAACGGGCAAGACGGTACTTGTATCTTTCTGGTAAGAACTCCTGGGGGGTGATTTCTCATTGCGCACGGGCCAGGCGACACGTTTGACTTTGTCGTCGTCCATCCGGAGGAGAGCATTGATTGGTCGGGCTGGTTGATATTAATAAATATGATGGTAGCAACCTATTTGATATTCGACATCAACAAAGAGACTAACTTAGCAGCTAACGGTCGCTCATATCAGAAATGCATAAAGCTACTCGAGTAGGTGAGGGGTTCCCTCCCTCCCCTGTAAATCGAGAAGTCGTGCAGTACCCCACATCAGCCCTGGTACTAGTACAGACAGACTGCACAGCCTCAACGCAGAATTGTCACTCGTTGTACAGAACTCTGCACAACCTCAGGCAAGACAACGGTGTGACATGGGTGCCAGGTGATTATGAAGGTAGGCTAGGAGTTGGCTCGGATTGGGTCGCTTAAGCAGGCCTTGCTCACTGTGCAGGCCAATTTGTCTTGCTCTTTAGCTACGGAAACTTTTCCGCTTTTCTCCATGACTTGTTCTCAGTATCATAGTGCGGCTGGCACTGCGGGGGAAAAATTAGGTAAAGAGGTTTTGTGGTTGGTGAGTACCGGTATGATATATGCTATTATTACAGCTTTCAAGACTGACTACTTTTCTAAGACAACCGGAGCAAAAGAAAGCTTTTCATTCTTTTCTGCCATGACACCCCGCCGCCGATCGCCACCTTAAGGTCTACAGTCGGATTCTCCCGCCTTGTATGGTAATATATCGTAGGATTGACAAGGCCCATAGCCCTATTGACGAGGGCTAGGTTCTCTAATCTCCTAGTTCCCATAGGGTGGGATTTTTTTATAATTATCCTGCCCTACATGACTGATCGTTCGATAATGACTCTTTGTATGATAAGTGAGAATTGAACACCTATGCTCCCGCTAATGGCGATGTGTTAATTGGTTCTTGGCGTGTTAACCACTGCGCTAGCCAGGCATTTCATGGGGTACGGACTCAGGGACTAATACCTATCCCGCTGGAAGCTGGATTTCACGCTCTTGATGACAAGAGTGGGGTATGTCTCCCTATTATGTTGGTAGATTTTAATGGGCGTCTTTGCTCCCTGGATATCTTTAGTGAGATATTCTCTGTGATTTTAAACAGAAGCGGTACTTTGTTCCCTCACCATCTTCATTCTTCCCACACAGTTAGGAATGAAACCACACCCCGGAACGGTACTGGTACTGCGGTACTGCACCAAACCAAAGCGTTTTGCCTGGCCCTTGGATTTGTGGGAAATTTTTCATTTTCATAGTGGCGCCTCCCGGCACTACCTTGTTGGAAACTGCTGGAATTTCGACATCAGCTGGAAAACCATCTTTTGCTTGACACTTAAAGCAAATCAGTGGGAGCGAGTAGAATTTGGCCTTTTGTTTACAATTGTGTCAATTGTTGCGAAAGTAGCTCGGTGGCTGTTCGAGAGCCGGTGAAACCGGAGTTTGTTTTTTGTTTGAGATCTTTTCCTCCGATAGTAAAATTCGATGCTCAACCTCCTTACTTCCAATATAGTCGGGCATACTACAAACTGGACTTTTCCATCACTATTCGCTCTTTCATTTGGAACAAACTAGAGACAAATCCGTACTTGCTGAATGTATGGTTTCATCGCTTTGGCCAACATCTGAACAGGCGCTCTGGATTTTCCGCCGGGCTCCATATAAAAGGTGAGTAGAAATTGCTTACCTCCTACCGAACCAGCATTTCCTCCATGGCTTTGTAATTTCTAAGTGTTCTACTAGGGTTTTTATGGTATCCGAAGATCCTATGATGCATCATGGAATTTTGGTGGGTTTTCAAAGGCGTTGGTGTTCTCACGGTCTGGTGTGGAGATGTATCCTTGGTATAAGAAAGCAATTGAACGAAATGCTTTGCAGCTGCGGTATAGGTATAATACAGGGAATTCGGACAAGGGACAGTGAAGGCCACCATAGCTCCGGTTTTTTGGGCCGCAAAATGTGAGCCATCCGTTATGAATACCTTACAGATGATGAAGGGAAAAGGCTACTCATACCCGGAGATCATGGGAGGGGAGTTATGGGTATTTCTTTCGGTCCCTATTGGTATGTGCTGTTTCGCTCGTCAAGAAATCCATTTGGTCAAGCAGCTATCCTCTTCCTGGAGCAGTCTGCTTTATCTCTGGGATATCTCAGTAGTCAAAAAAAAAAACTCTGCCTATCTTAACTGTAGGTAGGTAGGATCTTGTATTTGTGTTTTGTCCTCTACTGGACTCGGAGTTGCGCATAATCCCTAAGGGGCGTGAAAGTATAAGGGTGGCGGGGTGGATAAGGCTGGAACTTCTTCGAAAAAGATGTTTAGGGATCTGGCAGGTGTTCGTAGTGTCAAGTGGTACCTCGTCATGTTAAATTCGCTTCCTTGGTGACAGTGAATTTGCCCCGGAGAGGTGATCACGAGGTTCTCATCGAAAAATAGAACTAGTTAGCGGCTCGAGTATCGAGATGCGCCCCACAACAGCTTGGCTGCAAATCAAGCTGCTAGTTTGCCCTTATTGGGCTGGATGTTGTTTGGTGTTGCATTCTAGCGTCGGGGGAAATGCGGCTGTAACTTGGCGTCCGTGTGCTTGGTCACTAGGAGAGGTGAGAATTTACTTGGCTAATGGGATATCCACTTGGCGAACTGAGTCTCTTGATGCCTGGGGCGGAACGTATATATAGTGGCGAGCCATTAGATGTCATGAATTCCAAAATGCAGTACCTACCGAGAGAGCGGTTGTGTATAGGAGGGTACATTGCAGCCTGTCTCTATTACAATGCCATTGTAGGAGTTAGGCGGGACGTTAGCTGCGCCTGATATCCCTGGAATATGCAGTCTATTTCTCGGAGGCTTTCTACTGAATTGAAATAAGTGAAGCTGTTAAAAAGTAGAGAAGTTTGAGTTGAGTACCTCTGCCCTCTTGGCGTATCTCATCTTTGGATAATTCAGTCAAACATGGGAGATTCTGGGTATATGGGGGGTAAAAACCTAGAAAAGGCTGGGGGGGGTGTTGTGGAGAGGGTGTGATATTAAGGAAGCCGCTGGAGTATATCATCTTATCCCTTTTTACTTTGCCAAGGGTTTTGAGGAGAAATTTATGTTCCATATGGCCTGACTAGAAGTTCATAGAATGTCACTCGCATGTTTAAATAGAATGTCGATGTCCTGCAGCGTTTTGCACAGCGGAGAGACCAACGGGCTTGTGGTTAGTGCTGTCTCGAACCCTTTGTGTATGTTCAGGTTGTCGAGGCTTCAGAGTGACCATTTGTTCGTTTATTTGTGGTAAGTCGGGGAATGGGTTTTGGGTTTGAAAGCGCTAGGACTTGGGAGACTGAAGGGTAAGCCCCTAATTTCCTAAATGAAAACGGTCCACCAAATCGGTATGCCCTTAGTGATCCTCGTAGGGAACTCCTATGTATCTTACCACCCACCCTTCCTGGATCCCCACCCTCGTCCTAGAAACCACCTTTATCGACGATCGCCCCCTCACAATATACAACTGGAAAAAAAGAAAAAAAAAAAAGTTGAAACAATTGAACACAAAAGATGGATCCCGAGAGCGGCAATCAGACCACCCCCCAAACCGGACCCCCTGCGGCAAAACCCCAGCGTAAGCGCGCCGGCGGTTCGGCAAATGAGTCAAGGTGGGGAGTCTGGGTGCTCTTCACAATCTACTCTCTAATTATCATGGGAGTTGGTATGGTCCTCGGCTCACTGGTCAAGCCCGGCATTGGAGAGCAGCCAGCCGTCTCACGTCGCGTTCCTTTCTACTGTTTGCCCCCCCCTCCCCTCGCCTGTCCTAGAACTGTTGTCCCGCTTGCTAATGTGTAATGCGTTTCGGCAGCCCCAATTACCCCGATTTCCGAAAACCGGCGTCTCTCGCTCACTCCGAACATGATGTACTTTGGTCCTCCGACAAAGGAGAATAACGCTGCCTGGGAGAATATTTGCGGGGAGGATGGCGGAAGGGTCGGGATCAGTGATAAGAGGGTCCTGAGGCACCTGCCGCAGTCCATGAAGGGCGGGAAAGAGGGAGAATTTATTTATGGGATTGGAGTTTGCCATCAGTTGCACTGTCTGGTAGGTTTCACTATTGGTTTTTTCTCTTATTTTATTTTGTTTAATTCTTCGGGAGAGAGAGAGAGAGAGAGAGAGAGTGCTGACGGGCGCTTGGCTGGGGTGGGGGTGTAGAATCATATTAGGCTTGCATTGTATGATCACTCTACTACTATTGAGCCTGGGCCCAGTCTTGGTTCGCCCCTCCATATCTTTCCATTTTCTTTTATTTTTATTTTTCCGTTAGGGGAAGAGGATGCTGACTGACTTCTAAAACTCTGCAGACCACTGTGTTGAATTTCTCCGAGAGGTCCTTACTTGCAAGGCAGACATTTCCATCCATTACTGGAAAGGTAGCAACCAGAGCGCTTGGGATGTTGTTCACCAGTGTTGGAACTTCAACAAAGTTGTCGAGTGGATGGGGAAGCATAAAATTACTCTTCCAAGTGGCACTGATAACTAGGTATCGCGAGTAGTACGGTCTATGAAAATATCGTATGATGGATCCATCCTTTCTCAAGAATGGACCTCTGTCAAAAGTTGGGCGATAGGTAAGAAAGCTGTGGTTCGGTGTTTCTGCCCAAAGGCGACTAGTGCATCGGACTGGGGAGTTAGCAATTTTCTATGTTTACCTTAGGGGACACCAATCCCATGGCCATTATACCATTAGACCTGGTCGGCAGTCACCTCTCCTTTTTGGATTTTGAGTGTGGTTTTCTTTCTTTCTTTTGAGCTGGTTATTTTTTCCAAGAAACTGCAAGTGAATCCTCTTTGTCAATCTGGTCATGCGGAATCATGTAACAATAGAAGAATCATTCCCCGAGACCTCTAGAGGGACGTCATCTAACTCTGCTCCCTTCAAAATTCCATCTCCTCAGATTGTATTTACGCCAACCTTGGGCCTTCGACTCCATGTTATTGCCAATTAGTAACATCGGGGTCCCGGGAGTATTATTTGATACTTGTTTATTCTATTTCTCCTAACTTGCATTGGCATTTCGTCCCTGGGAGAGAGAAAGAAAGGTAGGGCAAGATCTCATTATTTTTCTTTTTTAAGATAAGCAGGTTTATCCTTCCCTGACTCGGTAAATGATGAACAACGCAATGCCATGTGCAGTGGATATTGTGTGGGGCTTTAAGTTAAAAAGTATATTTTTTTAAGGGTCTTGTATATATAATCAAGATTTTCATAAAAGCAAGTGAGAATTTATGAACCCGAAGTATGTGATGGTGTCTGATTTTTTTTTTCCCTGTAAGGCTCGCGGGTGATGGTACGCCTTATGTAGGCAAAGCCAATCAGTGCACTTTTGTTAATTATAGGGCTAAGTTCTATACCTGCAATAGAGATACACAAGTACTCTAGTTTGGGTCCTAAGTTACAGTTCTATGAAGATTCGGGCTGGATAGATTTTACCTTCTTGCCTGGGTATGAGAGGTTATCGAAAGAAACAGAACATCAAGTATATTGTATCAGGGGGATGGGAAAATGAGAGCTCTTGCCTGTAATTTAGCTTCTTGCCTCAAGCAAGAACTGGCTTGTCACTGGCCAAAATGCATTCGAGGCGCAAAGGGCCCATGGTGGTTCTCGGGTAGGTCTCCCGTGCAGCCTGGGCTGTTACCAGCACATGCCGTGTTAGCTATATATGTGTGCGTAACACACCGGATGTTTTTGTTGGGCGGATGCGCTTGCTTGGCTTTGTTACGGGAGTGTGAAAACGTCGTTCGGGGGATGTGCGGATTGTACAGATAGGGGGGGGTTTCAACAATAGATTATACAGACATGTCTTTCCATTGTCGTCACGGGAGTGTGTGAGGGAATAAGGACATGTGGGGAGGGGCAGAGATAGGTGTGGTGATCCGTGGAAGGATCAGGGTGTAGTATTTGTGTTTTACTTATATCATACACCAGTCGTTACCGTTAGTTTGGGTTTAGTGATAGTGGTGAGAGAGCAAGAGAGAGGGGGGTGCAAGCGGTGAAAACTTCCTTTCATATCCTTCCTACAAAGTACCTATGTTCCACCTGAATTCTCTTAGTCCATCGTCTACTTCCATGCGACCCCTATAGCCCCAACATTGACACTTTTGGGGTACTGTAGGCGTGCTCTTTGCTCCATTCAGCTTCATGAGCAATTCCTTCAAGAATTTTGGCTTGGTCAAAATTAAGTTGTCGAAGCCAACCGTCTCCCCCGCAGCACCTCTAGCTTCCAAGTAGTGTATTGCGCCAAGAGGTTCGGAATCGGATACCAATTCCGGAGATTGTTGTATGCATAACTTATCACTACGACAAGGCCAGCTGCATCTCTCTCTTGTTCCTTAGCTCAAGGGGCTTGATCTCAATGTGAAATTTGGACTCTTCGGGCTCTTTTAAGGTGGGGATGTGGATTTTTTCGAGAATATGTAGAGCTGAAGGTGTTTGCGAAGGAGTAGCCATGGATCCTGTTTTGGTTCTGTGCTCTTGCCCATCTTGGGGGATGGTGTGCCGTGCTTGTGGGAATAGCCTCTACTGTATGCCCATTCGGTGAAAAGCGTGAGCACCTCTTCCCCATCATCTGCTAAACTTATTATCCTGGGTGCCATGTTTGTTGAGCTATGGGGATATGCTATTGTCCGTGGACAAAATTAACCGCGCATCAACGAACAGGAAAAAACCCCAGCCACGACATCAACGTTCCCTCGCCAACCCCACTATCATGAAAACCAAAGAAATAAATTTAGGATGTAGATATACAGTAGAACGCTTAGCAGAAATTAACATTTGATCTAGATAAATTTCTCTATGTAGGGCTGAACAAGCTGAATGATAAGGGGGGTTCCGTTGCTATGAATCGTGGTGCGCGGTTAATTTTGTCCACTGACCATACCAAGGAGTTTTTTTGTTCCTCTTCATTCTCTTGCCATCTGGCCCGATGTGCAATGCTTGATTGTATAATAGGTATATCGGTCATGGATTCGCCGGAAGCACTGAAATAAGAGGAAAGCGTGGTGGGATCTAGGCAACTTGTTAAATTACCGCCGCACGTCCCTGGATTTCGCAGTAGGAGGAAAATCTCCTAGATAAGGAGAAAGGTTACCCGACATGATAGGCTCAGCGAAGCAGGGCTTGCTGGATCTTATTAACTGGAGTGAGTAATTTCCTCAGCTTGCTTAGCTAGGGTAATTGTGGCCTAGCCCCGCCGCTGATACGATAATAGTTTGGGCTGGTATACTATAGTTGAATATTCGTCGGAAACCTAAGGGAGTTATAGTGGTGAGAGTGCAATATTAGCACTACTAAAGGATAGTGTGGTCGATAGTGAGCCGGGGTCTGAATTTATGTTTAGAAAAGTGTGTTTTAAGACATTATACCGCATTTTATGCCTTAGCTTAAACCTCATACATTAATCAAAATTTGTTCCAACCTTGTTTCTACTATTATAGTTAATTAATAGAATGAGGTAAACCCTAGGCTTACCTCGCCCCACCTTGGAAGATTGGGCTCTTTTCTGCGCGGAAGCGCACAAGAATTGAGTTCATAGTTCCTGGTAGGAGGGCTTTATGTGGTGAGGGTCTTTAGGTTGGGAAATGCGCTGTTGCTATGATGTATAGCTCTAAGTTAAGGCATGGCTGGTGGATGTTGCTTATTGGAGTTTTGGGTTTAATAGGGGTCGTATGGTAACTGGACGGAGGTCGGAACACACTAAAATTGTAGTTATTCAAGCTATCATTACCTATCAACCACAGGCGGAAACAACAATGTTATAGGAAAATGTAAAAAGCAATTTTCTATAATAGTATCCACATGAAAAAAGTGTGGGATTTCTCCCTTCCATTCTCTCCTGGTAGTGAAGGGTGGGATGCCCTTTCCCTCAAGGTACCTGCCGAGACCGGGGTTTCTGTACAGGAAAAATACAGTGGAACACATCTTGTCCACGCCTCTGCGTAACCTACTCGAGTAGGTAAAAGCCTGGGATAAATATATACCATGCTCCAGACATCATCCATGATTTTTTTTAAAGTTTCTAAAGTCGGGGTTTAAGATATCTGTGGAAATGAAAGGAAAAGGAGTATCGAATGTAATCTCATTAGAGAAGGAAAAAAAAGCTAAGCTCATATCCACAATTGAGATCTTTGCATCAAGCGAGAACTGGCCTATCACGGATCGAATGTACACCATGCCCGGGCGGCAATGACAACTCTCGGGAAGGCCTTCACCAATGCCTGCCCCGCTGCCGGGGATGATTCTCGCCGGCGGGTGCGCTTGCGGCTTGCGGCGTGTGCTTTTGGGGTGCCTTGGGCCTGGTTTTTGGCCCGCGCACATTCATAAGCAATTCCTTAAGGAAGTCTGGCCGGGCCAAGATTAGGTTATTAAAGATAATGTCCCCCCGTAGCGACTCTAAATTCCAAGCAGCATATTGCGCTAGAAATTTCAGAACTGGATCCGAGCTGGGAAGATTGTCACAGGCATAACCTATCACCTTAATAAGGCCAGCCACATCACTCCTGCTGCTTGGCTTAACCGTTGCGCGGCTGATCCGAGAGTAAAATCTTGATTCTGCGAGCTCTTCCAAGGTGGGGACGTTGAATTTATCGGCGAATACGCAGAGCTGAAGGTGTTTGTGAAGGCTCGGCCATGGATCCTGTTCCGGTTCGTTTTCGCGGGCGTAGTCACCACTGTATGCCCATTCGATGAAAAGCGCGAACATCTCTTCCCCCTCTTCTCTAAAACGTATTATACCCTCGATACCCTCTCTCATGTTGTTGTTGACGTGCTTGTTGAGCTCTGGAGATATGCTCGCGAGGAGCTTTTTGTGGATCTCCATTCTTTTCTGAGTTGGCCCAACATACAACGTGACGGTTCCGCCGAACAGAAAGCTAATAAATAAAATGTTAGTCGTGGGGGTCAAGTGGTACAATATGTGAAAGCAGGGAGTATTGGCCTTACTCTTTGTACTTTGGCGAGTGCTTAGTGGTAGGATTATTAGTCATGGATTTGCTGGTAGGAGGAAAAACCGCTGGGAGGAGATTTAGACGGTAGCAGGAAAACTTGCTACACCAACTACAGCAGTTAGGCTCTGACTTTCGCAATCGGAGACAAAACACCTAGAGAAGGAGTAATGCTTGCCTGATAGGGTAGGCTGAAACAAACTGAGCCTGCTGGATGTTACTATCTGGGGAGCGTAATTTCCTCAGGCTTCTTTAGCTGAGGTAATAGTGATCGGGCACTGCCGCTAATGCGATAGTGGATCTGGCGAATATATGAGGTATTCAGATATTCGTTAGAAAATTGTGCGCGAGTTATAGCTGTGAGTGCTGTTGGGTGTGTGATGTGAGGTGAGATGTTCGTTAATAACTAGTGGTACAAGACAGAACACTGTCTAAGGAGAAACACACATGCCAAGCCCACTCCCGCACAACCAAGATTGACCTAATCCCAAACGTTGACAGACCCGAGACTAACCCAAAGACATGACCTATGAAATCATACCATAAAAACTTGAATAATTGAACTATTTAGTCTAGAATTCCCTTCTCTCGAAATGGGGCAAAAAACATAGCAAAAACACAGCCCCTTCCCCCCTTCCGAGATATGGTTCTGGCCGTCTATAACGTCCCCCAAGTCTATAGCAACGGGGACGCAGGCTTGGCACACTTTTTAGTCCCACATTAAGAAGCTAGGGCTCTTTCATGTATTTTGTCCTAATATATCACGTTATATATATCATACCACTAACCTTATAATATAATATAATATCATATCATATATGATATGATATCTTATGACTAAATACATCAAAGAACCCTAGCATCTTGATTTTGTAATTTTTTACCCTAATAAGTGTGCCAAGCCAGCGTCCCCGTTGCTATAGACTTGGGGGACGTTATAGACGGCCAGAACCATAGAAAAAAAAACAAAAATTTCTTGCCCTTACTGAGAGAGGAAAGCCCGACGAATAGCACACGGTTCAATTATTCAAGTTTCTACGGTAAGTGGATAGCCGTATCTCAACATATTGTATACCGGTACCTAACAAGTGCGAAATGAGCACTGGCAAAGGAAGGCGCAGGTTAAGAGTGAGACGGAATCTCAATTTATATGCGTAGGAAGGTCTCGGTCGAGTACCTCATTGTAGTCCTTAGCCTAAATCTTATCCTGTAATGAAAATTTATTTTAAATTCAGCGATGCTCACCAGGATGTGGACAGAGAAGCGATTCAAACCCCCCGTTTCCGAATACGGTAACACTATTCTGTAGCTGGGGGACTTTACTCCGGGAGGGCAATTGACATTTCATGAGCTTTCTCAGGTCACTGGATCACATTTGGATTAAAAGGGCGGGGAATCAGGACGTCTCACTGGTCTATGCGATGCTAGCAGGTGTATTGGTTTCGCAATCGAGGTATAAAAGTGGATCTAAAAAGGGTAAAATCTTCATCCGCCATCCACTTCTCGTAGCAAGAAGGCCCTTCAAATACTTGAGTGGCTTAACCATCAAGCCTACGATTATTCTGCTTTATTTATGTAGCCTGCTCTACCGGTGGTATGTTACCCCAGCATTTGATTGCTAATGATATCACAGATATGGAAGCTGGGATAAAACGAGGTAAGCCTTAGGCTCACCTCGTTCTATCCCTAATAATAGGGCTCTTTCTACACGTAGGGCATAGGAGCAGAGCTTACTGTTTCTGGGGGGGAGGATTTATATGGTAGGAAGTATTAGATTGGGGGAATGCAGTTTTGGAGGCGCTGTAAGTTAAGCGTGGTTTGTCGATTCTGATTGTTGGGGCTCTGGATTGAAGGAGCAAGTGAGGATGTATGATATAATGGTAAAGGATGTGATGAGATATGTTTCTGCTATGATAGTATGTGGTAGGCTGGTGTTGTATGCTTCATGGAGGCAAGGCCAATTCTTGCGCTCCTGTCAATTATAAGGGGAAGGGGTATTGCCGGAGTAAAGATGTACAGTACAAGTCCGGTAACCTCCGATCTGCTACTCAATACGATGTTGGGCTTGATAGGTTCTGTGCCCTTGCCTAGGCTGTGAGAGGTTTTGGAAAGAAAGAGAGCATCGAATTTATTCATTACATTGGGAAGGAAAATAACTCATATCTGAAATTTAGATCCTTGTTATCGGGCGAGAGCTGGCCTATTGCTGGTCATCTATACCCGAGACTCCAAAGTACGGTGGCCGTGCGATATGGTCGTCTTCATCGTTCCGGTAAGTCAAGTGCTTTTGTGGTGCCGCAGGCTTAGTTTTCGGCCTTTGAATTAATCAATTGATAGAATGAGGTAAACCCTAGGCTTAGCGCGCCCCACCTCGGAAAACTGGGCTCTTTTCTGCGCGGAAGGCACAGGAATTGACAGTTCCTGGTAGGAGGGCTTTATGTGGTGGGGGACTTTAGGTTGGGAAATGCGCTGTTGCTATGATGTATAACTGTAAGTTAAGGCATGGCTGGTTGGTATTGCTTATTGGAGTTTTGAGTCTAATAGGGGTCGTATGGTAACTGGACGGAGGCCGGAACACACCAAAATTGCAGGCCTTCAAGCTATCATTACCCAACAGCCATGGGCGGAAACAACAATGAAATAGGAAAATGTAAAAAAGTAATTTGCTGTAATAGCACCTACACTAAAAGGGTGTGGGATTTTCCCCTTCCATTCTCCTCTTGTTGTGAGGGGTGGAATGCCCTCTCCCTCATTGCATCATACTTGCCGGGACCGGGCTTTTATGCGGGAAAGGACAGTACATTGTAACAAATTATCCCCAGAGCTCTATATAACCTCTAGATAAAAGGCTGGAATGAATATATACTCTACTTGGCCATTTAAAAAGTCTCTGGACGCTTTGCATTTATTAGTACCTGTCTTGGCCAAAATTGTCCGGAGACTTTTCAATTTCCTTTATCATAAAAAAAACTTTTCCGGGGTAGAGTTTTAAGGTATCCGTGGAAATGCAATGGCTTGGGGAAACCTCAATTTTGATGCGTTTTTGCCTCTGTTTGGTTACTAAACGATCCCTATTGGTTGAAGAAACGAGCGAGAATGTCTGAAGGTAAAATATGTGATGAGAGGTGTTTCCGTTGGTGTGCTGGTGTGGTAGGCTAGAGATTGTATGTCTTGTGGAGACGAGGTCAATCCTTCCATTTATGTCAATTATAGGGTATAGCGGTGTCGCCGTAGTAAAGATTTACAGTACAAGTGCTACAGTTTTGACTTTACGTCTCTATACAATGTCGGGCTTGACAGGTTTTGTATTCTTGGCCAGGCTGTGAAAGGTTATGAAAAGAAACAGGGTATCGAATGTATTCATCACATTAGAGAAGAAAAGGAAAGCCAAACTCATATCCACAATTTAGATCCTTGCCAGGCAGGAACTGGCCCATCGCGGGTCAGATGCACACCATGCCTAGGCTGCAATTGCAACTCTAGATAAGGATATCACAATAGCATCGCGGTTGGGAATAATGCCTGCTGACATATGCGCGTTCGACTTGCGGTGTGTGCTTTTGGGGTGCCGTGGGCCTAGTTTTTGGCCCGCTCACATTCATAAGCAATTCCTTAAGGAAGTCTGGCTGGGCCAAAATTAAGTCGCTAAAGCTAGTTTCCCCCCGTAGCCACTCCAAGTTCCAAGCAGCATATCGCGCCAGAAATTTCAGAACTGGATCCGAACTGGGAAGATTGTCACAGGCATAACCTGTCAGGATAATAAGGCAAGCCACGTCACTCTCGTTGTTTGGTTCATCACTCAAGATGTTTGGCTCAACCGTGACGTGGCTGACCTCAGAGTGAAATCTTGACTCTGCTAGCTCTTTTAAGGTGGGTACGTTGAATTTATCAGCGAATACGTAGAGCCGAAGGTGTTTGAGAAGGCTCGGCCATGGATTCTGTTCCAGTTCGTCTTCTCGGGTGTAGTTTCCAGTGTATGTCCATTCAATGAAAAGCGTGAGCACTTCTTCCTCCTCGTCTGTAAAATATATTATGCCCTCGGTACCCTCTCTCATGTTGTTGTTGACGTGCTTGTTGAGCTCTGGGGATATGCTCGCGAGGAGCTTCTTATGTATCTCCATTCTTTTGCCATCTGGTACGGCGTGTAATGTGACGGTGCCATCGGAGAGAAAGCTAATACACAAATGTTAATCATGGGGTCCGAGCGACACAATATGTGAAATCAGGGAGTATTGGTCTAACTCTTTGTACTTTGGCAAGTGCTTAGTTGTGGGACTATCAGACATGGGTTTACTAGTAGAGGGGAAAGCCACTGGGAGGAGATTTAGAGGGTAGCAGAGAAACTTGCTACACCAACTAGAGCAGTTAGCCCTGACTTTGGCAATCGGAGACAAAACATCCGGAGAAGGAGTAATGCTTGCCTGATAGGATAGGCTCAAACAAATTGAGCCTGCTGGATGTCACTATCTGGGGTGCGTAATTTCCTTAGTCTTCTTAGCTAAGGTAATAGCGATCGGGCCCTGTCGCTGATGCAATAGTGGATTTAGCGAGTATATGCGGTAGTCAAATATTCGTTAGAGGATTGTGCTTGAGTTATAGTAGCGAGTGCGATATGGGCACTGGCAAAGGAAGGTGCGGGTTGAGACGGAATACCTATTTATATGCATAGAAAGGTACCTGCGCATTGTAGTCCTTAACATAAATCTTATCCTTTAATCAAAATTTATTCTAGTGATACCAACCCGGATATGGACTAAGAAGTGATTCAAATCCCCCACTTTCCGAATACAGTAACTCTATGCTGTGGCTAGGAGACTTTACTCCGGGAGGGCAATTGACATTTCATGAGCTTTGTCAAGTCACTGGATCACATTTGGATTAAAAAGGGGTGGGAATTAGAACCTCTCACTAGTCTATGTGATGGTAGAGGGGTATTGGTGTCGTGATCGAGGTATAAAAGTGGTTCTAAATGGGGTAAAATTTTCATCCGCCATCGACTTATCATAGCAAGAAGGCCCCTCAAATGCAGGTACTTGGGTGGCCTAACCACTGCGCCTACGATTGTTCTGCTTTATTTATGTAGCCTGCTTTACTGATGATATGTTACGCCTGCATTTAATTGCAAATGATATCATAGATAGGGGAGGTGGGATAAAACGGGTCAAGCCTTAGGCTCACCTCGTTCTATCCCTAATAATAGGGCTCTTTCCACACGCAAGGCATAGGAGCAGAGTTTACTGTTTCTGGGGGGAAGGATTTATATGGTAGGAAGTTTTAGATTGGAAAAATGCAGTTTTGGAGGCGCCGTAAGTTAAGCGTGGATTGTCGATTCTGATGGGGCTCTGGGTTGAAGGAGCAAGTGAGGGTGGATAATGGCAAACGATGTGATGAGATATGTTTCTGCTAGTATGTGGTAGGCTGGGGTTGTATGCTTCATGGAGGCAAGGCCTATTCTTGCACTCGTGTCAATTATAAGGCTAAGGGGTATTGCCGGAGTAAATATGTATTCTGAACTCTTGCCTAGGCTGTAGGAGGTTTTAGAAAGAAAGAGAGCCTCAAATTTATTTATTACATTGAGAAGGAAAATAACTCATATCTGCAATTCAGATCCTTGCCATCGGACGAGAGCTGGGCTATTACTGGTCATCTATACTCGAAAACTCAAAAGTACGCTAGCAGTGCGATATGGTCTGTCTTCATCGTACCCGTACCTCAGGTGCTTTTGTGGTGCCGCAGGTTTAGTTTTCGGCCTTCTCAAATTCATAAGTAGCTCCTTCAAAAAGTCTGGCTGGCCCAATATTGATTTATTAAACCTCTTGCTCGTCCGTAAAAACTCTAGCTTCCAAGAGGCGTATTGGGCCAAAATTTTAGGAATCGGGTCGGAGCTGGGAAGGCTGTCATATGCATAACATATCGTAGTAACAAGGCCAGCCAACATCGCGGCTGCTATTTGGCCTGATGGGGCCGAACCCAGCGTGAAACTTCAATTCTGCAAGCTCTCTTAAGGTGGGGATGTGGATTTTTTTCGAGAATGCTCAGAGCTGAAGGTGTTTGTGAAGGAGCAGCCATGGATCCTGTTCCGGTTCTGTGCAGTGTTCCCAAGCGTCCAGTCCGTCCGTCTTTTGCCTAGGACGGGACGGACACCAATTGTGAGGCCTTTGGACGGGACGGACGCCAAATTGTAGTCCGTCCTAACCCATGCCCGGGACGGACGGCCGGGCCCTGCAGTCTTTTCGAGTGACAAGGTGTGATTGCGGCTGTGAAATGAAACGAAACGCCAAGCACAAAAGAATGTGATCGCCAACACACAACGGTGACGAACTTCTTCTCATTTTACTGCTCGCTCTTACGCTCATGAATTAGGAGATGGAATCATCAGGACCGAGTTAGCCCTGGCTCCCGTGCGAGGAATATGATAATGCTTCAGACATATTACTTGTAGTTAAAGGACACGGTTTGGATAGTGCAAAGTATAAGAAAATAGGTAAAATGAGAGCACGATTTTTTGCTGAGGTTCCTTATCGGATATGAGATATACTCCCATCTTGGGCGTATATTTACCGTAGGGCCCTATGGGTAATTGGCCGGGCCCTGCAGGTGACGCCCGTCCTTACTCAGGACGCCCGTCCCCTACCGGAAGTTACCATTTCCAAAAAAAGACGGCAGGCCCGCCCGTCAACCTACAGGACGGCGGCGTTTAAAAAAGACGGACGCCGTGGACGGCCGTCCTTACCCACCCGGACGGGACGGACGGGACTATAGGACGCCAGGGCCCTGGCGTCCGGACGGGACGGTTGGGAACACTGGTTCTGTGTTCTTGCCCATCTTGGCGGATGGTGTGCCGTGCTTGTGGGCATAGCTTCTAGTGTATGCCCATTCGGTGAAAAGCGTGAGCACCTCTTCCCTGTTATCTGGCAAACCTATTATCTCCTGGATGCCATGTTTGTTGAGCTATGGGGATATGCTGGCAAGGAATTTTTTTTGCCCCTCTTCATTCACTTGCCATCTGGCCCGATCTGCAATGTGACGGTTCCGTCAAACAGAAAGCCAAAGCCCAAATGTTAATCATGGGGCTCGAAAAGCACGGTTTAGGAAGCAGGGAGTGTTGGTCTGACTTTTTGTATAATACTTAGGCAAGTGCTTGGTTGTATAATAGGACTATCAGTCATGAATTCGCGGGAGGCACTGAAATAAGAGGAAAGCGTGGTGGGATCTAGACAACTTATTAAATCAACTACCGCGGCACGTCCTTGGATATCGCAATAGGAGGAAAAGTTCCTAGATAAGGAGAAAGGTTACCCGACATGATAAGCTCAACGAGGCAGAACTTGCTGGATCTTATTAACTGGAGTGAGTAATTTTCTTAACTTGCTTAGCTAGGGTAGTTGTGGCTTAGCCCAGCCGCTGATACGATAACAGATTGAGCTGGTATACTATAGTCGAATATTCGTCGGAAAGCTGTGGGGGAGCTATAGCGGTGAGAGTGCAAGATTAGCACTAGCAAAGGATAGTGTGGGTTGATAGTGAGCGGGAATCTGAATTTATGTTTAGAAAAGTGTGTTCTAAGATATTATACATACCGCATTGTATGTCTTAACTTAAACCCCATGCATTAATCAAATTTTGTTCCAACTTTGTTTCTATTCATACTAGTCAATTGATAGAATGAGGTAAACCCTGGGCTTACCGGGCCCCACCTCGGAAAACTGGGCTCTTTTCTGCGCGGAAGGCACAGGATTGAGTTGACAGTTCCTGGTAGGAGGGCTTTATGTGGTGAGGGGCTTTAGGTTGGGAAATACGCTGTTGCTGTGATGTATAGCTCTAAGTTAAGGCATGGCTGGTGGATATTGCTTATTGGAGTTTTGGGTTTAATAGGGGTCGTATGGTAACTGGACGGAGGTCGGAACACACTAAAATTGCAAGTCTTCGAGCTATCATTACCCAACGGTCATGGGCGGAAACAACAATGAAATAGGAAAATGTAAAAAAGTAATTTGCTATAATAGCACCTACACTAAAAGGGTGTGGGATTTTTCCCTTCCATTCTCTTGTTGTGAGGGGTGGAATACCCTCTCCCTCAAGACATCATACTTGCCGAGGCCAGGGCTTTTATGTGGGAAAGGACGGTATGATACATTGTAACACATTATACGCGCGCAGCTCTGTATGGCCTCTAGATAAAAGGCGAGAATGAATATATACTCTACTTGGCCATTTAAAAAGTCTCTAGACGCTTTGCATTTTCTTAGTACATATCTTAGCACAAAAGCGTCCGGAGACTTTTCCATTTTTTTATAAAGGAACTTTTCCGGAGTCGAGTTTTAAGGTATCCGTGGAAATGCAATGGCTTGAAAAAAACCCAATTTTGATGCGTTTTGGCCTCTGTCTGGTTACTAAACGATCCCTATTGGTTGAAAAAACGAACGAGAACGTGTGAAGGTAGAGGATCTGATGAGAGGTGTTTCCGTTGGTGCGTTGGTGTGGTAGGCTGGAGATTGTATGTCTTGTGGAGACGAGGTCAATCCTTCCATTTATGTCAATTATAGGGTATAGCGGTGTCGCCGTAGTAAAGATTTACAGTAAAAATACTACAGTTTTGACTTTAGGTCTCTATACAATGTCGGGCTTGACAGGTTTTGTATTCTTGCCCAGGTTGTGGGAGGTTGTGAAAGGAAAAAGGGTATCAAATGTATTCATCGCATTAGAGAAAGAAAGAAAAGCCAAACTCATATCCACAATTTAGATCTTTGCCATCAAGCGAGAATTTGCCTATTACGGATCAAATGTACACCGTGCCCGGGCAGCAATGACAACTCTCGGGAAGGCCTTCACCAATGCCTGCCCCGCTTCGGGCGATAGTGCTTGCCGTTGAGTGTGGTTACGGCTTGCGGTGTGTGCTTTTGGGGTACCGTAGGCCTAATTTTTGGCCCGCCCACATTCATAAGCAATTCCTTAAGGAAGTCTGGCTGGGCCAAAATTAGGTTATTAAAGCTAGTCTCCCCCCGTAGCAACTCTAAATTCCAAGCAGCATATTGCGCTAGAAATTTCAGAACCGGATCCGAGCTGGGGAGATTGTTATAGGCATAACCTATCAGGATAATAAGGCCAGCCACGTCACTCCCGCTGTTTGGCTTAACCGTAGCGCGGTTGACCTGAGAGTGAAATCTTGACTCTGCGAGCTCTTTTAAGGTGGGTACGTTGAATTTATCGGCGAATACGCAGAGCTGAAGGTGTTTGTGAAGGCTTGGCCATGGGTCCTGTTCCGGTTCGTCTTCGCAGGCGTAGTCTCCAGTGTATGCCCATTCGATGAAGAGTGTGAGCATCTCTTCCCCCTCGTCTGTAAAATGTATTATGCCCTCGATACCCTCTCTCATGTCGTTGTTGACGTGCTTGTTGAGCTCTGGGGATATGCTCGCGAGGAGCTTTTTATGCATTTCCATTCTTTTGCCATCTGGCCAGACGTGCAATGCGACGGTTCCATCGGACAGGAAGCTAATACACAAATGTTAATCGTGGGGTTTGAGTGGTACAATATGGGAAAGCAGGGAGTATTGGTCTAACTCTTTGTACTTTGGCGAGTGCTTAGTGGTAGAACTATCAGTCATGGATTTGCTGGTAGGAGGAAAAGTCACTGGGAGGAGATTTAGAGGGTAGCAGAAAAACTTGCTACACTAACTACAACAGTTAGGCCCTCGCTTTCGCAATCGGAGACAAAACACCTAGAGAAGGAGTAATGCTTGCCTGACGGGGTAGGCTGAAACAAACTGAGCCTGCTGGATGTTACTCTCTGGGGAGCGTAATTTCCTCAGGCTTCTTTAGCTAAGGTAATAGTGATCGGGCCCTGCCGCTAATGCGATAGTGGATCTAGCGGGTATATATGAGGTAGTCAGATGTTCTAACTGTGCGCGAGTTATAGTAGCGGTATGAGAACTGGCAAAGGTTGAGAGTGAAACGGAATCAGGAGGGTGTGTCGAGTACAGCATTGTAGGCCTTAACCAAAATCTTATCCTTTAATAATAATTTATTCTAGCGATGCTCTCCTAGGTGTGGCTGATAAGCGATTCAAATACCCCGCATTCCGAATACGGTAACTCTATGCTGTGGCTAGGAGACTTTATTCCGGAAGGACAATTGACATTTCATAGATTTTATCGAGTGACAGGATCACACTTGGATTAAAAGAGCGGGGAACCAGGAGGTATCACTAGTCTATGTGATGCTAGCAGGTGTATTGGTGTCACTATCGAGGCAAATTTATAAAAGTGGGTCTAAAAGGTATCGTGGCAAGGAGGCCCCCTCAAATACCGGTACTTGGGCGGCTCAACCATTGTGCCTACGATTATTCTGCCTTATTTATGTAGCCTGCTCTACCGATGATATGTTACCCTGCATTTAATCGCAAATGATATCATAGATATGGAAGCTGGGGTAAAACGAGGCAAGCCTTAGGCTCACCTCGTTCTCTCCCTAATAATTGGGCTCTTTCCACACGCAAGGAACAGGAGTAGAGTTTACTGTTTCTGGGGGGGAAGGATTTATGTGGTAGGAAGTTTTAGATTGGAAAAATGTAGTTTTGGAGGCGTAGTAAGTTAAGCGTGGGTCGTCGATTCTGATTATTCAGGATCTGGGTTGAAGGAGCAAGTGAGGATGTATGAAGGCAGAGGATGCGATGAGATATGTTTCTGCTAGTATGTGGTAGGCTGGGGTTGTATGCTTTATGGAGGTAAGGCCAATTGCACTCGTGTCAATTCTAAGGCGAAGGGGCATTGCCGGAGTAAAGATGTACAAGTGCGGTAACCTACAATCTGCTACTCAATACGATGTTAGGCTTGATAGATTCTGTGTCCCTGCCTAGGCTGTGGGAGGTTTTGGAAAGAAAGAGAGCATCGAATTTATTCATTACATTGGGAAGGAAAATAACTCATATCTTCAATTCAGATCCTTACCATCGGGCGAGAGCTGACCTATCGCTAGTCATCTATACTCGAGACTCCAAAGTACGGCGGTCGTGCGATATGGTCTGTCTTCACCGTACCGGTACGTCAAGTGCTTTTGTGGTGCCGCAGGCTTAGTTTTCGGCCCTTGCAAATTCATAAGCAGTTCCCTCAAAAAGTCTGGCTGGCCCAATATTAATTTATTAAATCTCTTGCTCGTCCGTAAAAACTCTAGCTTCCAAGAGGCGTACTGGGCCAAAAATTTCAGAATCGGATCGGAGCTGGGAAGGCTGTCATATGCATAGCCTATCACCTTAACAAGGCCAGCCACATCGCGGCTGCTATTTGGCCTGATGGGGTCGATCTCAGCGTGAAATTTCGATTCCGCAAGCTCTTTTAAGGTGGGTACGTTGAACTTATCGGCGAATACGCAGAGTTGGAGGTGTTTGTGAAGGCTCAGCCATGGATTCTGTTCCTGGGCGGGTTCTATGTAGCTTCTCCTGTTGGTAGGTGGTGAGCTGTCCTCAAGGGTATAGTCTCCCGTGTATGCCCATTCGGTGAAAAGCGTGAGCACTTCTTCCCCCTCCTCTGGTAAGCGTATTATACCCTCAATACCCTCTCTCATGCGATTGTTGACGTGCTTGCCGAGCTCTGGAGATATGCTCGCGAGGAGCTTCTTATGTATCTCCATTCTTTTGCGATTTGGCCCGACGTACAATGTGACGGTTCCGTGAAACAGAAAGCTAATAAACGAATGTTAGTCATTGGACCCAAGAGACGCGGGTTGGGGAAGCAAGGAGTGTTAATCTAACTCTTTGTACTTTGTTAGGCGCTTAGTTGTGGCTTTACTAGGGGGGAGAAGGGCCATGATGAGATCGGATAGTATCGGAGGAACTTGTTAAGCCGACTACCTCAGTCAGGCCCCTAGCCTTCGCAATGGGAGATAAAACACTTAGAGAAGGGATGATACTGTACTCACCTAACACGGTAGACTAGATCAAACCGAGCTTGCTGGATCTCGTTAAATGGGGTGCGCAATTTCCTTAGCTGGCTGATCCAAGGTAATTGTGGCCTAGCTTTCCCGCTGATACGATAGGAGATTCAACGGGTGTCGGGTAGTGGAATATTCGTCGGAAAAACTATGGATCGGTTGTAGTAGAGAGGGTGCAATATGAGCACTTGCAAAGAGGGGTGTAAGTTGACAGTGGGGTGGAATCTCAGTTTATATGCATATGGTTCCGGAAGCAGCGAGGGGAAGTGTGTAACCCCCGCGCTTCCTTTTTTTAATTGGCAGAAGGTAGCTAACCAAACATCCTCAAGTTTAGAAGCACAGTGAATTGAGTATTTGTACCCAAGCATCCTCTCGCCATGGTTACGCATCCCCCCATCGCCTCTGGCGCCATAAAAGGGTGAGTTCTGATTACCGGTAATTTACCTCATTCTTTTCCTTAACCTAAATCCTGTCCCTCAATCAAAATTTATTCTGGCGAGGCTAGCCAGGCTTCTACTAGGCAATGGCTAGAACAAGATAAACCGTGGGCTTACCCCATTTCACCCCTGAAAATAGGGCCCTTTTCGGCACGGAAGGAATAGGAATAGAGTTCACTGTCCCGACAGCAGAGTTTTATGTGGTAAGCTTTAGGTGGGGAAAGTGGGGTTTTAGTGTTACGGTAAGGCTTGTTGATTTTTCATTATTAAGGTTCTGGGGCGAGGAAAGGAATAAGAATGTACTAGCAAAGAATGTGATGAGAAGTGTTTCAAATGGTATATGGTAGGTTAGAGATTGTATGCTGTACGGAGACGGGGGTCAATCCCTGCACCCGTGCTAGTTGCAGGGCGAGGGGGTGTCGCTGTAGTAAAGATGCACAATGATTACAATAGCTTACGACCCGCTACTACAATTTTAGGATTAATAAATTTTGTGTTCTCACCTACTCGAGTAGGTCATGGAATGTTATGAGAAGAAAGAGAGTATCAAATGTATTCATTAAATCAAAGAGACCGAAAATAAGAAATCATGTCCATAATTCAGATCTGCCATCAAGCGAGAACCGGCCCAATGTGCTTGAGGCGCGAATGATATGACAGCTTCGGGTAGGTTGTTATTGCATCCTGTGCTGTTACTGGTTTGTGATATATTGTCTATGGGTGGGGACATCGTGCGTCAGGTGCATTTACTGTAGGTTGTTTGAGGCTTTCACTTGTTCAAATGCATAAGGAATTCTTGCAAGAAGGTCGGCTGGGTTAAGATTAACTGATTAAATTCAGTCGTCGCCCGCAGCAACTCGAGCTTCCAAGAAGCGTATTGCGCCAAAAATATCAGAATCGGGTGCGAACTGGGAAGGTTATCGTATGCATAGCCCATCACCATGACGAGGCTGGTTGCATCTCTCTCGCTGCTTGGCTCAATGCGGTGGATCTCGGTACGAAATTTCCATTCTGCGAGCTCTTTTAAGATCGGTATGTTGAATTTATCAGCGAATACGCAAAGCTGAAGGTGTTTGTGAAGGCTTGGCCATGGATCCACCGGCGCCCGGGTGATTTCAACATGATCCTCCGACTCCGGGGGGTTTTCCAGTGTGATGCTCTTGTGGGCATACTCTCCCGTGTATGCCCATTCAATGAAAAGAGTAAGTGCTTCCTCCCCCTCCTCTGGTAAATGTATTTTGCCCTCGATTCCCTCTCTCATGTCGTTGTTGACGTGCTTGCCGAGCTCTGGGGATATGCTCGCGAGGAGTTTTTTGTGTATCTCCATTTCCTTGCCATTTGGCCCGACATACAATGTGACGCTTTTGCTAGATAGAAAGCTAGTAAATAGGTGTTAATCACAGGGCATGAGTGGCACAATTTGAGGGGGTAGGGAGTTTTAATCTTACTCTTTGTACTCTGGAAAGTGCTTAGCTGTGGGTTCACTGGGGGGTGGAGGTGGGCGAGGCGCCGATTGATGGTAATATTCGCGCCCACAATATCCACAATATCTAAGACCCATGGAGAGAAGATCTGGGTGGTATCGATCGAAAAACTTGATAAATCAACTACTACAGTCAGGCCTAACCGTCGCAATCGGGGGAATAGTGCTCACCTAACACGGTAGGCTCGAATAAGTCAAGCTTGCTGGATCTTGATAACTGGGGTGTGTAATTTCCTTATCCTGTCAAGGGTGACTGTGGCCTAGCACCCCTGATACGATAGTAGGGTAGAGGAATATTCGTTGGAAATCTGTGGGCGAGTTACAGCGGTGAGTGTACAATAGGAACACTGGCGGAGGAAGTGTGGGTAGAAAGTGAGATGGAATTTCCATTTATATATGGAGAAAGGTATGTGTTGGGTAACTCTCTGTTACACTGTTGCGAGGAGACTTTTCTATTGAATGACTCTTGATATGTCACAAGTTTTGTGAGGCGGGGTCATTGGGCCAAACCAGTATTGGTATTAGGAAAGCGGAGAACCTGGTTATCTTATTCGTCCGTGGGATACGGTACTATACCCTACTTGTAAAGGGTGAGTTGTGCGTATCGGGATTGCGAATTAAAGGCCTCCTATCATACTTGTACATTGGTGGGTAGCACAACCCTAATCCTTGTTCTAACATCTTCTAGTAAACATTTTGTATTCCCCCTTGCGGTCCCTCAGTAAACATTCGAGGCACACGCATCTACCAGACCCTATAATGGAGTGCTCGCCAGAAACTCCGTCGCATTGCACCTAACATGCAAAACCAACCTCATTTGCCTGGGTTACATGCTCATGGGGAACCCATACCGTCTCTTAATACTTAATTGGCAAAACCAGAGCGGATAGGATTGGAGAAGAGCAATTCTTAGGCAGTCCTGTAGGGAGTTTTTCTCAGTTATTAGTTATTACTTTTTCCCGGGACGTACCCACTGCTAATTTTGACAGTAATTGTTTGAAAAATTGTTTACAGGATCCGTTTCGAATACCAGCTGTAGAACCACCGAACCCTAAGCAATGCCTTGTCTTAGATAAACAAAATGTGTAACTCGAGATATTATAATACCGTATCCGCGGTCTGCTTATTGTAGCAACAATACCTTTCAAATGCCGGTACTTGACTGGCTCGATTATCATGCCCGCGAGTATCACGCTCTATCCATCCAGCCTACTCAATGGACGGTATTTTATGAGGAGATTCAGTCGTAAATGGTAGATATGGAAGGGAGAGTGGAACGGGGTTACGGGGTAGGCCTAAGGCTCCCAAGTAGACGAAACCAGCAGATCTGCAGTATATGATAGCCCGGTCCGGATGTGTTAGGACTTGCAATTTAGAGTGGTTTCCTATATTGTGTAAGTAGGCTGGTTGCTGTAGCAGATTCTAGGGAAGTCGGCTGTGAGGGTGATCGGCGAGAAGAGGGGATGATGAGTTCACCGATGATTTAGTCTAGCGACGCCTGGAGATGATAGCTGGCTGCATTATAGCTTCGCAGGAGGAGAAACCCACCTTATCGGTATTTATCCACTGTGTGAATTCAATTGCGCTTGCCGAAATATTCAAGAACTACTTCGTCATTATGGTTCGTATTCCAATTTGGGCAATAGTATGACCACTAAACTAGCGGATTAAAGTAGGATACCGGGGTTGCGATCAATGATGGTACCGACAAGATTTCACGGCCACCAGCGTTGGGTATGATACCTCCCGATCAGGAGATGGATTTCTGGCTGCTGCGACTTATCTTATGCAACGGCATGATACATTCTGATGGGGGGTTCTATCATATGACACTAGTGCATTTATTCATCTCCTGGTGGTGCTCTAACCTAACCTAGCGATGGAACATGGAATGGATAAGCAGCAAATCAAATCGTATAGCGCGAGGCCTGAAATTAGGCTCCTTTTCTGCGCGGAAGGGACAGGCTCAGTGTTTACCGCCCCCGGCAGGGGACTTTATGTGATATAAGACTTTAGGATAGAAAAATGCAGCCTTAGGGACACTCCGGGTCAGGGCGCGGCCTGCCAGTTCTCACCGTTAAGGTTCCGGGTTGAAGAGCGAGTGATAATGTATGAAGGCAAAGGATGTGACCAGTGATACCAACGGTCCTGGGCCCAAGGGACGGACTGCCAAGACCCCTGGACCAGAATGGGCGGCAAAAGACGTCCCGCCCTCGCCTGAAAAATCTAAAGGCGGCTGTTATCAAGGACGACTGGCCCGGAAACCTGAGACAATAAGGTGTGGGGGGTGCTTGAAGACTGGGGGTGTATTGCCGGAGTTATAGTCAACGGCAGGGGGCGGCGGAAGACTGCGGGGGACTGTAGGTGAATACAAGTGATGGTAACGAAGGACTGAAACAGTGGCACTAGTGGGTTCGAGTAGAGGACAATGATACAAGGATTATAGTTTCAATTAGACTGTATTCGATGACGCGAAGTCCGATCAACCATATGGTATCGATGGCCCCGATTGAATTACAAGGAGGGGGAATAGGTTTATGAGCTATCGGATACGGATAATAAAAAGGATGTATGCTGAAGTCGACAATTGTTCAAAATAGAATATAGTATCATACCGGATATAAACTATAGGACCCTCTTGATATAGTAATTTACTACCAAGTCTGACTTTAAATATTTTTTCTATGTTGACTTTATATTATTTATAATAGCTATTCTGTATGTTAATTTCGCTTGAGGATTCAACAAAAAACCATTTAGGATTTTGATGCTAGCACTATTTCCGGTATACTTAACACCCCCGATATCCGCCCAATTCAGAGCCTGAAGGAGTCCCATTGCTAATAGTAGCCCAACTAGAGGTATTCTGAGTAGCCAAGTTTTCCCAACGGGCCAGCCCGATGGTTGGCCTTCCTGTAGGACGTAGACCAGGCCAAGGCAGCCCACTCTGGAAGGTAGCCTAGGCCCATATAGACCGAATTCGATCGGCCTGCCAAAGCCTATCAGGCCCGATAGGCGCCTATAGGCTCTGTAATTAGTATTAAGAACAGATCGCTTTAAGGGTATCCTAACCTCCTCTCCTCTTTCAAGTTTTCTCGCTTTTGATTTTCTCTCTCTTTACCTTTGGATATTGCTTCTTAATTAATCGCACAACGAGTGATACACAGCCAACTCACTAGGGTCTTAAAAATTCAGCTCCAGAGGCACCAGTACAGCCCTATCTTATGATCATTCCCTCTTATTTTGCCTCCTTCATAGAAATTACATTAAATCTCAAAGGTAACAAAGCGAAATTGTTGTATTTTTAATGTTATTTTGTAAACTATTTACAATTAATCCTCCCAGTATTGATGCCTAATATGTAGTCGCGGCTCTTTTTCTACAATTAATTCAATTAACGAATTCACCATCTCCCGTGCCTTTTAGTATTTATTTTTTTTGTTAATGAAGAGGAAGTTGTTCCTTTATTTTTAATCTTATTTAGTATTTGGGAAACATTTACCGTGAATTTTTGCTGTTGATAGGGCGTGGCTGTTTGATACGAGTGGGTCTGCCGATGCCATATGGCCGACCGGGGCTATATAGGCAATGTCGACCTATCAGGCAACCGGGGGAAAGCCTATATGGCCTATAGGCGGGCCCGGCTTTACTGAAGCCTGGCCTACCTGGCCCGTTGGGAACACTGTGAGTAGTAGGCCGAGTGGTCTCGTATTCTGGCGTAGTGAATCAAGAAAAGCCGAATCGAGACATTACAGGGCGGGTATGATAGTGGGGGGGCTGCGGGGCTCAATGTCATCCACCCTGAATCGTCGGACAATTTGGCTGGGTACGGGACTGGACCACAAAAGGTTGTCCGTCCTCTTCCTGGCTCAAGATGGGCGGACTGCCCCGTTGGGAACACTGGGTGTGATGAGAGGTGTTTTGGCTGGTATGTGGTAGGTTAGAGATTGTGTGCTTTACGGAGTCGGGGTCAATCCCTACCCCATGCTGGTTATAAAGCGAAGGGGTGTTGCTGTGGCAAAGATGCACAATCACTATAGCCTACGGTCCGCTACTCTGCGTAATTTTAGGATGGATAAAATTTGTGTTTTCACCTAGGTCATGGGAGGTTATGGGAAGAAAGAGAATATGAAATGTATTCACCAAATTAAAGAGATAGAAAATAAGAACTCATGTCCACAATTTAGACCTGCCATCATGCGAGAGCCGGTCCAACACACTTGAGACGCAAATGGTATACGGTAGCCCTGGGTAGGCTTTCGTTGCAACCAGAGCCGTCGCCAGTTCGTGGATATTGTCTACATGCGGGTATATACATTATGCGCCAGGTGCTTTTAGAGTGTTTCAGGCTTAGCTGATAACCCGCCCAAATACAGAAGGAATTTCCTCAAGAAGGTCGGCTGGGTCAAAAGTAACTTATTAAATTCAGTTGTCGCCCGTAGCAAATTGAGCTTCCAAGAGGCATATTTCGCCAAATATTTTAGAATCGGGTGTGACTCGGGAAGGTTATCATATGCATAGCCTATCACCGTAACAAGCCCAGTCGCATCTCTATCGCTACTGGGCTCAATGGGGTTGATCTCAGAGTGAAATTTCGATTCTGCGAGCTCTTTTAAGATCGGTATGTTGAATTTATCTGCTAATACGCAAAGCTGAAGGTGTTTGTGAAGGCTTGACCATGGATCCACCGGCTCCAGGGGGCTTTCTAGTGTGACGTTCTTGTGGGCATAGTCTCCGGTGTATGCCCATTCGGTGAAAAGAGTGAGTGCCTCTTCCTCCTCATCTGGTAGATGTATTATGCCTTCAATACCCTCTCTCATGTCGTTGTTGACATGCTTGTTGAGCTCCGGGGATATGCTCGCAAGGAGATTTTTGTGGATCTCCATTTTTTTGCCATTTGGCCCGACGTGCAATGTGACATTTCCGCCAAACAGAAAGCTGATAAACAGATGTTAATCACAGGGCTTGAGAGGCACAATTTGGGAAAGATAGGGAGCGTTAGTCTTACTCTTTGTACTCTGGAAAGTGTTTAGTTGTCGGTTTACTGGGAAGTGGAGGAGTCGCTTGAGGAGCGGCGTGGACACGGTGTTTTTTGCAATGTTTACAAGACATAGAGATGATCTAGGCGGTATCGGGAAGCCGTGGCGAATCGACTACTGCGGTTAGTCTAGGCCTAACGGTTGCAATTGGAGGACTAGTGCTCACCTAACAGGGAGGCTCAAAACCGAGCCCGCTGGATCTGGTTAACTTGGGTGCGTAATTTCTTAAGCCTGCCTGGTAATTGTGGTCTAGCGCCGCTGGCGCGATGGTAGGGTAGTAGAATATTCGTTGGAAAACTGTAGGGGAGATAGCGTTGCGAGTGCAGGATGAGCACTGGCAAAGGAGGGTGAGTTGGTTAACAGTGGGATAGAATTTCAATTTAGGGTATGATATATGCAGGAAAGGCGTGCGCTGAGCACTGTGTTCAAGTAGTCTGCTGCATTGTAGGCCTTAACTTAAAAATCCAAGTGATATCGTACCTTCCTGGCTAACCTTGGTACGGTTACCTACCCTCTCAACTGTTAAGGTGTGCCAAATTCCCCGCCTTTCGAGCAGGGTAACTCTCTTTTATTGCAAGGAGACCCGCAAAAGGACGCTTGATACCGATTTCACGAGTTTTGTGATGCGGGGTCACTGAGCCACACAAGGATTAGGAAAGTGGGGAACCTGGGTGTCTGATCAACTTATCGGATGCTGATACAGGCAACTGTAACGCACCTGACTGCATACAGAAAAATGCGGCACAACGAAAAATTTAGTGAGCAACACCACAACTTTATGACAAAATGGTAGTAAAAAATAATGGCTCAAGTGAATTAACTAACTATCAAAATAGTCAACAAGAGTTACTACCAAGAGAATTATCAGACTCCAAATTAGAATCAATATTTTGAACCTGCTCTGTTGCCCGTGCTTCGTCTTGTTGAAATTTTTTGATCTTCCCCCACAGTTGCTCCTCGAAGAGGTTTCCCACACTCACCAAATTTTTCGTCGTGCCATATTTTTCGGTATGCAGTCAAGTACGTTATTCGTGCTGCAGTTTGGCTACGAAAGTGGGCCGTAAATTTTTAACTTACTACCGGCACCTGCAGTTACGCGGGGTTTAGCCTAGACGGGATGAGGCGATCAGTTTTTGGAGTGCCCCAAAACGTACCCCACCGGAGTCGAAACACACGGCGACACGAAACAACAGGTTTTCCGAATATCTCGACCGTCAAGTGCCACACGCTAAGGTGGCTTTCACCATGTATGATAGATATCTATTTAAATTAAATTATATGGAAGGAATCAACCTTTTTTTATAAACACTCTGCTTTCTCAAAATGTCCATAACTAACCACTTAGCAACAGAATGGCGTATCGAACCCGCACTCAGCGCCTTAAACCAGGCCTGAAAGGACAAGAGTTACATTTCCGCCTACCAAGAGCTTGAGAGTAGGGCATTGAGCGATACACTACTGGTACTCAAGTATGGCTGTTTCGTGTCACCGTGTGTTTCGACTTGCCCTGAGGTACAGTATCTAAGAGAGGGAATTTTGGACGCCTTAGAGCGAGGTTCAATTATTCGATTTCTTAAGGTTGTTTACAGTATCCCAGGGCAAAACAGGTCTTCGGCATAACGAGAATGCCTATCCAAATCATCCCTGTCCTATCATATCAGTCGTGTGGGCGTTCTCGCCTCACCTTAGGCTCGCTTCGCAGTGGGCCACTGTAGTGCATAACAGTTCTCGAATCACCGTACCAGACTCTGAAATTGGCCCTTGCTACTCGCTCAGCTATACCTAAAACAAACTTTGTCTGCGTAGAGCACATGTTCATACAAAATACATACCGGTACTTTCTCTTAATACTCACTTAGCCGGTAGAAGCAGAGCTAGTAGTGTTGAAGAGTGATTCTTAGGCAGTTCTTTCTGGAGTTTTCCTCAATTATTGCCTTTTCATTAAGGTGTGCCTGCTGCTAATTTTGATATCAACTGTTGAACAAATTGTCTACAGGGTCCGTTCCGAATACCGTGGGGACTGTAATGATCAGAAAAATATGCGATGACGTTGGAATTACCTCCTCCGGTAAGGCCTAGTGTTTTTTTCCTTTTGAACGCCTCTCAGAGGGGCTGAGCAGATCTTTCCTAGCGAAAGAAACAGTCTAACTCGAGGTAGGTGATACCGTACCTACCATCAGCTTATCGCATCAACAAGACTTATCAAATAAAGGTACTTGACTGGCTCGATTATCATGCTTGCGAGTATCATGGTTTATCCATCTAGCCTAGATTATGGACGGTATCTTATGAGGAGACTCAGTTGTAAATGGTGAGAGGGAAGGAGAGGAGAATGAGCTGACAGATCGTTTGCTCTAGCAATGCCGAGAGATGATAGCTGGCTGCATTATCGCTTCGCATGAGAAAAACCCATCTGATCGATATTCATCCACCGTGTGAATTCAATTGCGCTTGCCGAAATATTGATGAATTGCTTCATCATTCCCGTTCGTATTCCAATCTGGGCAATAGTATGACCACTAGACTAACGGATCAAAATAGGATACCGGTGTTGCGATCAATGATAGTACTCACAAGATTTCACGACCATCATCGTTGGGCACCCCCCGATCATGAGATGGCTTCTGGCTGCTGTGACAATTATCCTGTGCCACTGCATAATACATTCTGATGGGGGGTTCTATCATATGATACTAGTGTATTCGTTCATCTATTGGTGGTGCTCGGAATCTAACCTAGCGATGGAACGTGCAATGGATAAGCAGCAGATCAAATGGTATAGTGCGAGACCTGAAATTAGGCTCCTTTTCTGTGCGGAAGGAACAGGCTCAGTGTTTACCGCCCCCGGCAGGGGGACTTTATGTGATATAAGACTTTAGGATAAAAAAATGTAGCCTTTGGGGCACTCCAAGTCATGCCGGGACCTGCAAATTCTAACCATTAAGGTTCCGGGTTGAAGAGCGGGTGAGGATGTATGAAGGCAAATGATGTGATCAGTGGTACTAACGGTCCAGGGCCCGGGGGACGGACTGGCAAGAGCCCTGGACCGGGCTGGGTGACAAAGGATTTCCCGTCCTCATCTTCAAAATCTAAAAGACGGCGGTTGTTTCCAAGGACGACGGGCCGAGCAACCTGAGACAATAATGTGTGGGGGTGCTTGAAGACTGCGGGTGTATTGCCAGAGTTATAGTTAACGGCATGGGATGGCGGAGGACTGTGGGGGACTGTGTGTTAATACCAGTGACGGTAACGGGAGGCAGGAAACAGTGGACACTAATGGGTTCGAGTGGAGGATAATGATACAATGATTCTAATATCAACTAGACTGGTGTACTAGATGATTGAGAAGTCTAATTAGTCATGGCTTTGATTGAATTACAAAGAGGAGGAATAAGTTAATGAGCTATCGGATACGGATAATAAAAAGGATGTAAAGTCGACAATTGTTCGAAACAGAAGACAGTACCTGATACAAACCACAAGACCCTCTTGATACAGCAATTCGCTGCCGAGTCTGACTTCAACTATTTTTCTTATTTTGACTTCACACTATCTACAACAGCTATTCCGTATGTCAATTCCACTTGAGGATTCAGCATCACAAGGAACCATTTAGGATTTTGATGTTAGCATTGTTCCCTGTATATTTAACACTCCTGACATCCGCCCGAGCCGAGCCTGAAGGAGTCCCGTGGTCATAACAGCAGCCCAACTGCAAGTATTCTGGGTAGCGGGCCGAGTGGTCTCGTACTATGGAACAATGAATCTAGAAAAAAGGCCAAACTAAGACATTACAGGGGTAATATGATAGTGGGGGGCTTCAGGGCCCAATGTCCTCTGCTCCGAATCGTCAGACAATTTGGCTGGTGGATGGGACTGGACGACAAAAGATTTTCCGCCCCCGCCCTGGCTCAGGACGGACAGACTGCCCCGTTAGGAGCACTAAATGTGATGAGAAGTGTTTAGGGGGGCATGTGGTAGACTAGAGATTGTGTGCTTTATGGAGAAGGGTTTAATCTCTACACCTATGCTAGTTTTAAAGCGAAGGGGTGCTGTAGTAAAAATGCACAATCATTATAGCTTACTATCCGCTATATATAATTTTAGGGTTGATAAATTTTGGGTTTTCACTTAGGTTATGGAAGGTTATGGGAAGAAAGAGAGTATCATATGTATTGATTAAATTAAAGAGATAAAAAGTGAGAGCTCATGTCCGCAATTCAGATATGCCATCAAACAAGAACCGGTCCAATGTTGTCGAAGCGCAGATGGTGTGTTTGAGGCATAGCTCCTAACCCGTTTAAATGCCTGAGGAATTCCTGCAAGAAGGACGGCTGGGTCGAAATTAACTCATTAAATCCAGTTGTCTCCCGCAGTAACTCGAGCTTCCAAGAAGCGTATTGTGCCAAAAATTTCTGGATCGGATGCGAGCTAGGAAGGTTATCATACGCGTAACCAATCACCATAACAAGGCTAGTCGCATCGCTCTTGTTTCTTAGCTCGATGCGGTTGAACCCGGCGTGAAATTTCGATTCTGCGAGCTCTGTTAAGATGGGTATGTTGAATTTATCTGCGAATACGCAAAGCTGGAGGTGTTTGTGAATGCTCTGCAATGGATCCTCCGGCTTTGAGGGGCTTTTCAGTGTAACATTCTTGTGGCCATAGTCTCCGCTGTATGCCCATTCAATGAAGAGAGTGAGTGCTTCTGCCCCCTCCTCTGGTAAATGTATTTTGCCCTCGATACCCTCCTTCATGTCGTTGTTGACGTGCTTGTTGAGTTCTGGGGATATGCTCGCGAGGAGTTTTTTGTGTATCTCCATTTTTTTGTCATTTGGTCCCACGTACAATGTAACTATTCCGCCTGACAGAAAGCTGATAAACAGATGTTAATTATAGGGCACAAGAGGCACAATTTGAGAAAGGACGTGTTAATCTTACTCTTTGTAGTCTGGAAAGTGCTTGGTTGTGGGAGGTGGCTGATAGGCGAGCTGGTACCCGCGACTTGGATAAGACATGGAGAGAAGACCCGGAGGTACGTATCGAAAAACTTGAATTTCAGCGGTCAGGCCTAACCGTCGCAATCGGAGGGATAGTTCTTACCTAGCACGGTAGGCTCGAACAAGCTAAGCTTGCTGGAACTTGATGACTGTGGTAGCTCAGCAAACTCACGTGTAGCACAGGGGAAAAGCACTTCGGCGGTGATGGTGGTGTGATTATAATGATGTGGGTGTTCGATACATGAGAGCTCAATACTGGTACCTTAGCTCGAGACTAAATACGGGTAGAGAGCACACTCAACACACAAAACAGGAAGACCCCACAAAAAAAGAGTCACGACCCCTAAAACCCGTCGTGCCCCAAACTAACTATCTTACCCTAACAACTATCAGATGGGATTCCATCTATCGCCTTCAGTTGAACTACTATTTTTAAATATCATCATGAGCCGGAAGTCTGTGTTTGAAGAAACGAAACATTTTTATTCCAATGCTAGATAATAACATCATAGTTGGGTATCAAGTATCAAATGTTTTCATCGATCAACCAAGCTGTGCACTCATATTCGATCCTAGTTCTGAGCAACCTGAACCTAATTTTACCGCCCTCTCCTTCAAATCCCTAAGCATCTGCCCTGCATCGGCAGGTCGCTTGTCCGAAATCAATCCTGCCTTCTGCCATGATTTCATATACTCAATAGCTTCGATAACATCCTTACTCAAGCGACCACTGCGATCTGTAATGAGGGTTTTACTGCTAAATGAAACCTGGCATCATAATTAGTACCGCTTTTATTTCTGTAAAGTGCTAGGTATAAGAAAGTCAGGTCAATTGGGGTGCATTCAGCCTTATTGCTGAGGTATATTGAATTGGAAATTTTCCAACCTGCGCAGTATATTTAAGCATATTTTTTTCTCTCATGAAATGTATGAAGCAACCGCTAAGCGGATAGAGCAATACACACTATAAATGCTTTTATGAAATACCTGTAGGTGACGCCCGTCCGTACCAAGGATGGCTGGGCCCTACCGGCAGTTCCCATCCATATAAAGACTGCAGGGCCCGGCGGTCAACCTACAGTCCTGCAGTGAATATCGAGGATGTACGCCTTGCCCGGCCGTCCTTACCAACCCTGCCCAGGATGGACTGGACTATTGGATGCAAGGACCCTGCAGTCCACCCGGGACGGTTGGGAACACTGATTCCGTATGTCAATTCAGTGTTCCCAACGGGCCAGGTAGGCCAGGCTTCGGTAAAGCCGGGCCTGGCCTATCATAATTCCTGCTGATCTAGCCTAGCCCGAGCCTGCAGGCCTGGCTAAGCCTGGGCCGGGCCGGGCCGGGCCCGCCTATAGGCCATATAGGCTTTTTCCCGGTCTATAAAGCATCGGTGGACCGGCTCATAGCTCAGTCACGCTATTTCAACAGCAACTATTCACGGTAAATATTTTCTAAATACTCAATGAGATTAAAAATAAAGGAACAATTTCGCTTTATTAAGAAAAAGTACTACAAAAAGGTACGATACTAGAGATTGTGAATTCGTTAATTGAATTAATGTAGAAAAAGAGCTGCGGTTGTGGTGGGTCAACTGTGCGCACTAGGCACTAATACCGGGGGATTATCTGTAAATAGTCTACAAAACAACATTAAAAATACAACAATTTCACTTCGCCAGCTTGGGGATTGAATTTAATTCGACAGAAGGTAAATAGGAAAGAATGATGATAGGATAGGACTGTGCTAGTGGCTCTGGAGGTGAATCTTTAAGACTTTATTGAGTTAGTTGGTATCACTCGTTTTATGATCAATTAAGAAAGCAATACCCATGGCCAAAGGTAAAGAGAGAAAAATATCAAAGGGGAGAAACTTGAAAGAAGGGAGAGGGTTGGGATACCCTTAAAGCGATCGGTTCTTAAGATTAATTACCGAGCCTATAGGCGCCTATCAGGCCTGATAGGTTTCGTAGGCCGATTGAATTCGGCCTAGATCGGCCTAGGCCATGTTCCGGAGTGGCCTGCCTTGGCCCAGCCTATGGCCTATAGGCCGGCCTACCAGCGGCCTGGCCCGTTGGGAACACTGTGTCAATTCCACTTGAGGATTCAGCATCACAAGAAACCATTTTTGATTTTGGTGTTAGCACCGTTCCTAGTATACTTAACACTCCCGATCCCCCCCTAATTTCCTGAAGGAGTCCCTTGGTCATAACAGCAGCCCAATTACAAGTATTCTGAGTAGTGGGCCGAGTGGTCTCGTATTCTGGTTCAATAAATCAAAAAAAGCCGAACTAAGACATTACGGGGGTAATATGATGGTGGAGGGCTGTAGGGCCCGATGTCCTCCACTCTGAATCGTGGGACAATTTGGCTAAAGGATAAGACTAGAGGACAAAAGGTCGTCCGTCCTCGTTTTGGCTCCAGACAGACGGACTGCCTCGTTGGGAACACTGGGTGTGATGAGAAGTTGTTTCGGCTAGTGTATAGTAGGCTAAAGATTGTGTGCTTTACCGAGACGGAGTCAATTCCAACACCCATGCTAGGTATAAAGCGAAGGGGTGCTGCTGTAGTAAAGATGCACAATCAATAGCTTACGATCCACTAATATATACAATTTTAAGATTAATAAATTTTGTGTTCTCACCTAACTTAGCTCATAGAAGGTTATGAGAAGAAAGAGAGTATCAAATGTATTCATTAAATCAAAGAGACAGAAAATAAGAAATCACGTCCACAATTCAGAACTGCCATCAAGTGAGAACCAGTCCGGTGTGCTCGATGCACAAATGGTATATGACAGCCTCGGATAGGCTTTTGTTGCATCTTAGGCTGTGACTAGTTCGTGGTAAATCGTCTCATCGGCATCAGGTGCTTTTAGGGTATTTTAGGCTTAGCTGTTAACCCGTTCAAATGCCTAAGGAATTCCTGCGAGAAGGACGGCTGGGTCGAAATTAACCAATTAAATCCAGTTGTCTCCCGCAGCAACCCGAGCTTCCAAGAAGCGTATTGCGCCAAAAATTTCAGAATCGGATGCGAGCTAGGAAGGTTATCATATGCGTAACCTATCACCATAACAAGCCCAGCCACATCGCTCTTGCTTGGCTCAATACGGTTGATCTCGGTGTGAAATTTCGATTCTGCGAGCTCTTTTAAGATCGGTATGTTGAATTTATCGGAGAGTACGCAAAGCTGAAGGTGTTTGTGAATGATCTGCCATGGATCTTCCGACTTCAGCAATTTTTCTAGTAGGGCTTTTTTGTGGGCATAGTCTCCGCTGTATGCCCATTCAATGAAGAGAGTGAGTGCCTCTTCCCCCTCCTCTGGTAAATATATTTTGCCCTCGATACCCTCCTTCATTTCGTTGTTGACGTGCTTGTTGAGCTCTGGGGATATGCTCGCGAGGAGTGTTTTATGTATCTCCATTTTTTTGCCACCTGGCCCGACGCACAATGTGACAGTTCCGCCGGCCAGAAAGCTGGTAAATGTTGGAATTTTGTCCCCGTCTACTCGATATCGTTTGAACCTTATTCTTTCCTATTAGCTCTTTCATGAAACACCCTACTGCACCTTTCTTACTCTCATTGAAACTGTTTTCTCCTTGCTGCTCAAACCTTTCTCTTGTTTCAGTCGGAGAAAATTTTCTTCCTCCGTGTAGGAAGTGAAAGATTTTCACCCACACGGTCATGGCATTAGGGCAGACAGATTCTATCTTAAAAGGCCCTGATCATGTAGTTAGAAATGATATGCGAAATTGAACGTCTATCTTGTACCCAATCGAATTGCCCTCTTCTAGTCTATCTCTCTCAACTATTTTACACATTTTCTCCGTCCCCTCAGCCTGTATTTTTTATAGTAAACATATGTTAATTATAGGGCATTAGTGGCATAATATGGGAAAGGATACATTAATCTTACTCTTCGTAGTCTGGAAAGTGTTTAGTTGTGGGAGGAGGTGGCTGATGACCGCACTGGTACCCGCAGTTCACACAATTTTGATAAGACATGGAGAGAAGACCCGGAAGTACGTATCGAAAAGTTTAGTAAACTACTGAAGTCAGGCCTAACCGTCGCAACCTGAGGGATAGCGCTTACCTAACAGTGGGCTCAAAAACAAGCCGAGCTTGGTGAATCTTTTCGACTAGGGTGTGAAATTTCCTTCGTTAGTCCAGCCAGGGCGGTTGTGATGCGATGGTAGGGTAGAGGAATATTCGTTAGAAAACCAGGCGAGTTACAGAGGTGGAGGTGCGATATGAGCACTGGCCAAGGAGGTGTGGGTTGACTTCCATTTATATAATATGAATGAAGGTATGTGCTGAGTACTGTACGGTATGTACTGCAGGCAGCAGATACCAAGCCTATACGGCAAATAGGCGGGCCCGGCCAGGCCAGGTCCATCTATTTTGAAGCCTGTAGGCTCAGGCCAGGCCAGGCTTTACCCCGGCCTGGCCTACCTGGCCCGTTGGGAACACTGAACTCTTGTTCTTACTTCTTCGAGTAAATTAACTATTTTGTATTTCCTCAGGCGACCCCTCAGTACTCGAGTAGATATTTGGGGCACACACATTTCACTCGCTCCGTGAATAAGTCCCCGGACAACGGGCACCACAATTTCCCCCGATTCAACGACCATAATCACTACCCATAGGACGGCAATCACAACAACAACTAAAACTACGACCATTTAAATATACTGAAAATACAGGTTACCCATGAAACAAGTTTCCTCCCTCCTGCTTATAGACTTCGCTCATTTTTCGTGATAAAGAATTAATGAAAGAATTGGTAACCTCTACTGGAATTGCCTTCCACTCTTCAGCACATGCTCGCTATGTGCCGCCCTTGCTCGCTCTATGCCGCCCTTGCTCGCTCTATGCCGCCCTTGCTATTTGGAAATGGTCGCCTTATCGTCATCAGCAGTGGTCTTCGAATTCCATATTATATCTCTTATGGTTGATCGAGGCACTCCAGTCTGGTTCGGAATTTCTCGTATTCTGACAGGTTTGCGAGTTCGGAGTTGGTGTAATGTGATTATGGCTGCTCGCTTACTTAAGTCTGTATATCGATACCCCTTTCTCTCTTTGGAAGCTCGAGATCGTGTAATAGGTCCCTCCATTTTGCCTTGCCTCCGAAGATGGACAGTTGAGGTTATTCACAGTTGTTTCCGCTATCGTTGGATTGAATTTTGGGGGTATTGCGGTTGCGCCCGTTGACCGGGGACTTATTCTCTGCGCGAGTACAGTACAGTACTTGACTGGCCCCTATTAAGCCTGCGAGTACCACGCTCTATCCATCCAGCCTACTCAATGGACGGTATTTTATGAGGAAATGTAGTTGTGAATGGTAGATATGGAAGGAAGCGTGGGACTGGGTTACAGGGTAGGCATAAGTCTTCCCAGTAAGTGAAACCAGGAAGCCTACAGTATATGATAGCCCGGTCCGCATGTGTTAGGACTTGCGATTTAGAATGGTTTCCTCCATTGTGTGGAGTAAGTAGGCCGGTTGCTATCGTATATTCCCGGGAAGTCGGCTGGTGCAGGTGATTGGTGAGAAAGAGGGGATGATGAATTCAAGGATGATTTAGTCTAGTGATGCCTGGAGATGATAGGTGGCTGCATTATGGCTTCGCAGGAGAAAAATCTTATCTTATCGGTATTCATCCACCGTGTGAATTCAATTGCACTTGCTGAAATATTGATGAATTGCTTCGTCATTACGGTTCTTATTCCAATTTGGGCAATAGTATGACCACTAGACTAAAGGGTCAATGTGGGATACCGGTATTGCAATCAATAATAGTAGTCATGAGATTTCACGACTACTGGCCTCGGGTACCCCCCGACCATGAGATGGCTTTCTGGCTGCTGCGACAATTGATGAAGCCTCAAGGAAAGCACGAAGAAAAGAAACAACCGTGCAATCACCAAAGACTCTAAGTGGAGCTGTGGGTAATGGAGGAATGATTGTCTGGATGGCTACTCTCTCTCTAGCTAAGGACAGGCTGGGAGATATATATCTCTTCTAACAACCTAACACTCCCGAAACACAACAAACTCTCTAAAGAAACACACAAAGCTAACACACACAATCTAGAACTATCCAGAGATCCCTTCGTCCGCCATGCTGCTAGAGCCTGTGCCCTGCCAGTGCGCCGACCCCCGTATGACTAGTGACATAAGGCATGAAAAAAACAATGAAACTAAATACCCGATACCTCATACCCTATGACATCAACGAAACCCTGAAAGGAATATCCTATGCCGAGCGGCATAGGATGTGAGAACCCATAACAAAGCGCCTAACCACCCGAAACCACAATGCAACATGCCCTATAACCGTATCTCTCCTGACTGCATATCCGCTAACATGAATATCCCCCTAACCGCCTAACCGCATGCCCTATAGGCAATCCAAAAACAATTATCCAGTGCCACTTCATGATACATTCTGATGGGGGGCTCTGTCATATGATACCAGTGCACTCATTCATCTACCGGTGGTGCTTGGGATCTAACCCAGCGATGGAACATGCAATGGATATTAAATGGTTTATAGGAGTATATGCGATTGGTGTCTTGTGGTCTGCACTTTGGTTTAGAATCACTGGCCTGTTTTTGCGTGACAGAAAACCATAGTTTAAAATCAGCCAATAATAGTCCTTTAAACTGCCTACATAATCCAATTTTAATGGTCCTGATTAGGGGATTTCAAACGATGGTTTTCTATCACGCCAAACAGCCCCTAAGATAAGTTGGGTAGCATAGAACGGGTGTTGGTTGATATTGGGATTGGCTATCAAGCCAGGCTCAAACGAGCTGCAGTTTAGGTCTAAGGGGATGCTTAACATAAGGTGAGGGATATGCAGCAAATCAAAATTTGATGGGATAGTGCGAGACCTAAAACGAGGCTTTTTTTCTGAGCGGAAGGTAAAAGGGCGGTGTTTACAGCCCCCCCGCTCAGGATGACTTTATGTAATATGAGACCTTAGGCTGGAGAAACACAACCTTGGAGGCACCTCATATCAGGGCGCCACCTGCGGATTCTGACCATTGGGGTTCCTGTATTGAGTAGTATCGCGATCGAATGAGTGGAATCGGGTGGTATCACGAAATCTGAGAAGAGAGCAGTCACAAGGCAAGCGAGCAGCTTGTATTGCTTAAAGAATAGTAAGAAGTATGTTGTTGAGATCAGGAGAAAAAGAAGAAAAGAAAGAAAGAAAAGGTTGTAGAAGTAGGGGTGAAGACAGGGGCCCAAGCAGTCACGAGGTGTCACTCGTGACCGCAAGGGACAGCGAATGTTGGTATATGGTTTTGGTATGCGGTTTCTTTCTCCTCTTAAATTCTTTCAAATTTCTATTATTGTTTTTTAAAGCCATGAGCTAGTTTAGTCTTCTTTATACTTCCTTTACTATTCCTTTTGTTCCTATGTGCTTTGTTTGAATGTCTTTGTTCCTTTTTGTGAAATCCTCATCGTAGAAGCAGGACTGAACTGCTTCACTATATAGTTGGTCGATATCTTTCTTATCATCATTATAGTGGTAGTGGTGGTTTGCACTAATCAATAATCTTGACCGTTACCTATTATCACTTCTCCATCCAAGCATCGATCGCATATTCCAACAGCGGATATCAGAGAGCGGCCACAATTTCAATATCCGGGTTTCAGAGCGAGTGAGGATATATGAAGGCAAGGGATGTGATTAGTGGTACCAACGGTCCAGGGCCCGGAGGATGGACTGACAAGAGCCCTGGAACGGACTGGGCGACAGAAGATGTCCCGTCCTCGTCTGCAAAATCTAAAGACCGCCGCTGTTACCAAGGACGATCTGCCCGGCAACCTGAGACAATAATGTGTGGGGGCGCTTGAAGAGTGGGAGCGTATCTCCGGAGTTATATTCAACTGCAGGGGGCGGCGGAGGACTGCGGGGGATCGTGGGTGAGTACTAGTGACTGTAACAAAAGATAGGAAACAGTGGGCACTAAGTTAGTGGGTTCGAGTGAAGGATAATGATACGAGATTTCTAATATCAACTAGACTGGCGTATTAGATAACTGCGAAGTCCAATCAACCATATGGTATTCATAGCTCCGATTGAATTACAAGGAGGGGGGATAAGTTAATGAGCTATCGGATACGGATAACAAAAAGGATGTAAAGTCGGCAATTATTCAAAATATAAGACAGTACCGGACACAAACAAGACTCTCTTGATATAGTAATTTATTATTAAGTCTGACTAATTATTTTTCCTATCTCGACTTCACATTATCTACAACAACCATTCCGTATATCAATTCCACAAACCATTTTTGATTTTGGTGTTGGCACTGTTCCCGGTATACTTAACATTCCCGATCTCCCCCCAATTTCCTGAAGGAGTCCCTTGGTCATAACAGCAGCCCAATTACAAGTATTCTGAGTAGTGGGCCGAGTGGTCTCGTATTCGGACGCAACGAATCAAGAAAAGCCCAACCAAGACATTACAGGGCGGATATGATAGTGGGGGGCTGCGGGGCTCAATGTCCTCCACTCTGGATAGTGGGACAATTTGGCTAAAGGATGGGACTGGAGGACAAAAAGTCGTCCGTCCTCCTCCTGGCTCTAGACGGACAGACTGCCTCGTTGGGAACACTGGGTGTGATGAGAAGTGTTTCGGCTGGTGTATGATAGGCTAAAGATTGTGTGCTTTATAGAGACGGGGTTAATTCCAACACCCATGCTAGGTATAAAGCGAAGGGGTGCTGCTGTAGTAAAGATGCACAATCACTATAGCTTACAATCCACTAATATATACAATTTTTAAGATTAATAAATTTTGTGTTCTCACCTAACTTAGGTCATAGAAGGTTACGAGAAGAAAGAGAGTATCAAATGTATTCATTAAATCAAAGAGACAGAAAAAAATTAGAAATCATGTCCACAATTCAGAACTGCCATCAAATGAGAACCGGTCCAATGTGTCCGAGGCGCAAATGGTACAGTATATGATAGCCTCGGATAGGCTTTTGTTGCATCCTAGGCTGTAACTAGTTCGTCGTAGATTGTCTGAATGTGGGCTCATCGGCGTCAGGTGCTTTTAGGGTATTTTAGGCTTAGCTGTTAACCCGTTCAAATGCCTAAAAAATTCCTGCAAGAAGGTCGGCTGGGTCGAAATCAACTCATTCAATCCAGTTGTCTCCCGCAGCAACTCGAACTTCCAAGAAGCGTATTGCGCCAAAAATTTCTGAATCGGATGCGAGCTAGGAAGGTTATCATATGCGTAACCTATCACCATAACAAGCCCAGCCACATCGCTCTTGCTTGGCTCAATACGGTTGATCTCGGTGTGAAATTTCGATTCTGCGAGCTCTTTTAACATCGGTATGTTGAATTTATCGGAGAGTACGCAAAGCTGGAGGTGTTTGTGAATGATCTGCCATGGATCTTCCGACTTCAGCAACCTCTCTAGTAGGGATTTCTTGTGGGCGTAGTCTCCGCTGTATGCCCATTCAATGAAGAGAGTGAGTGCCTCTTCCCCCTCTTCTGGTAAATGTATTTTGCCCTCGATACCCTCCTTCATGTCGTTGTTGACATGCTTGTTGAGCTCTGGGGATATGCTCGCGAGGAGTGTTTTATGTATCTCCATTTTTTTGCCATCTGGCCCGACGTATAATGCCACAGTTCCACCAGCCAGAAAGCTGGTAAACAGATGTTAATTATAGGGCATTAGTGGCACAATATGGGAAAGGATGCGTTAATCTTACTCTTTGTACTCTGGAAAGTGCTTAGTTGTGGATGCACTGGGAGTTGGAGGAGGCGCCTGATGAGCGCACTGGCGCCCGCAGCTCGTACAAGTATGATAAGACATGGAGAGAAGATCCGGAGGTGCGTATCGAAAAGCTTGGTAAACTACTGGGGTAAGGCATAACCGTGGCAATCTGAGGGATCGCGCTTAACTTACCTAACACAGTAGGCTTAAAAACAAGCCAAGTCACTGGATTTTGTCAACTAAGGCGTGTAATTTCCTTAGCCTGTCCAGCTAGGGCGGTTGTGGCCTAGCGCCGCTGATACGATGGTAGAGTACTCGAGTAGAGGAAGATTCGTTAGAAAACCAGGCGAGTTAGAGAGGTGGAGGTGCGGTACGGGTATGAGCACTGGCCAAGGAGGTGTGGGCTGACTTCCATTTATAATATGTATGTGCTGAGTACTGTACGGTATGTACTGCATTGTAGGCCTTAAATTAAACCCTATCCTTAATCCAAATTTAGCCCCAGTTTAGCACGCCACCATTTGAAAAAATGACATTTTTCTTAAAAATTTCCTTTTTCCCATAACCGAAACCTATTCGGACAACAAGTATAAAAATATACATATCCATAGCAGCTGCGATTCTGGCTATTGTAATGAAAAAAAGAGCGCGTAGGAGGCATTCAAGTTCAGCTTTAATCAAAGGGCACAATGTTGAAATATTTCATTTGCAAACAAAATGGCATAAAAGTCAGAAAAATGTCATTTTTCTTGCGTGCTAAACAGAGCCTCACTCTAGCGATACTATTCTGGCTAACTTATCCTAAGGAGTTTGCCAAATTCTCCACCTTTCGAACAGGGTAACTCTCTGTTGGAGTAGTTCGAGGAGACTTCCCCGCAAAAAGACTCTTGGTATCATACTGTATTCACTCGAGGGGTCACTAGGCCACACCAGTACAGGTATCAGCAAAGCGGGGAATCTGAGTGTCTTATTAGCCCGTGAGATACGGCACTGTACTGCACTTGTAAAGAATAAGTTATGGATGTCAGGATTGTGAATTAATAACCTCCTCTATCATACACCGGTGGGCAGCACAACCCTAACCCTTGTTCTAACTTTTTCTTCGAGCAAATTAACTATTTTGTATTTCCCCAGGCGACCCCTCAGTACCCGAGTAGACATTTGGGGCACACACATCTACTCGCCCCGTGAATAAGTCCCCGGACAACGGGCACCACAATTTCCCCCGATTCAACGAACATAATCACTACCCATACTCGAGTACAGTACCAGAACCTATTGGAGCGCTCGCCAGAAATTCTCCCGCATTGCATCGAACATGCAAAACCAACCTTGTTTTCCCAGGTTACATGTTCAGGGCAAATCCATACAGTCTCTTAATACTTAATTGGCAAAACCAGAGTCGATAGGATTGGAAGAGAGCAATTCTTAGGCAGTCCTATGGAGAGTTTTCCTCGGTTATTAAAAATTTCCCTCAGGATTTCCTACTGCTAATTTTGACAGTAACCGGTGGACAAATTGTTTACAGGGTCCGTTTTAAATACCTGTACCCAGAACCACAGAACCCTAAGCAATGCCTTGTCTTAGCTAAACAAACTGTATAACTCGAGATATTATGATATCATAGACTACCGGCATCCGCAATCAGCTTATCGTATCATCAAGACCTTTCAAATACCGATGCTTGACTTGCTCGGTTGTCCTGCCTGCGAGTATTACGCTTTATCTGTCTAGCCTACTCTATGGACGGTATGTTAAATTACGTGGAGACTCAGTTGGAAAAAAAATGGTAGATATGAAAAGACATGGAGCGGGGTAGGTAGGAGGCTTCCCAGTGGGTGAAACCGGGAAATCTGTATGATATCTCTGTCCGCTTGTGTTAGGACTCGCGGTTCAGAGTGGTTTCCTCTACTGTGTGGAGTAAGTAGGTTGGTCGCTATAGACTCCCGGGAAGTTGTCTGGAGAAGGTGATTAGTGAAAAGAAGGGATGATGAGTTCACAGATGATTTAGCCTAGCGATGCCGGGAGATGATAGCTGGCTGCATTATCGCTTCGCAGGGGAAAAAACCCACCCTATTGGAATTCATCCACAGTATGAATTCAAATGAACTTGCAGAAATATTGATGAATTACTTGGTCATTACGGTTCGTTTTCCAATTTTCCAATTTAGGCAATAGTATTACCACTAGACTAAGGGGTCAAAGTGGGATACCGGTGTTGCGATCAATCATAGTAGTCACGAGAATTCAGGACCACCATCGTTGGGCACCCCCCGATCATGAGATAGCTTCTGGCTGCTACGACAATTATCCCGTGCCATTGCATGAGACATTCTGATGGGCGGTTCTATAATATGATACTGGTGCACTCATTCACCTATTAGTGGTGCTCGGAACCTAACCCAGCGATGGAACATGCAATGGATATTAAAAGGTTTATAGGTGGATACGTGATTGGTGTCTTGTGGTCTACACTTTGATTTAGAACTGCCTGCCTGTTTGGCATGATAGCAAGCCATGGCTGCTATATATCAAGCCAAACAGCCCCTAAGATAAGTTGGGTACCATAGGACGGGTGTTGGTTGATATTGGGATTGGCTATCAAACCAGGCTCGGACGAGCTGCAGTTTAGGTATAAGATGCTTAACCTAAGGTGAGGAACAAGTAAAAAAACCAGAAGTTAATGGTATAGTGCGGGAGCTAAAACTAGGCTTGTTTTCTGCGCTGAAGGCACAGGGGTCGTGTTTGCCACCCCCCCCCCGGCAGGGGAACTTTATGTGGCGTGAGACCTTAGGTTGGGAAAATACAGCCTTGGGGACACCGTATGTTAGGGCGCGACCTGCTAATTCTGACCATTGGTGTTCCTGTATTGAGTGGTATAGTGATCGAATGAGTGGAATTGGGTGGTATCGCGAGATCTGAGAAGAGAGCGGTCACAAGGCAAACGAGCAGCTTGGATTGCTTAAAGAACAGTAAGAAGGATATTATTGAGATTAGGGGGAAAAGAAGAAAGGAAGAAAGAAGATGCTGTAGATGTAGGGGTGAATACAGGGGGTGACACAAGCGGTCACGAGGTGTCACTCGTTACTACAAGAACAGCGAATGTTGGGTTGTATATGGTGTTGGCATGCATTTTCTTCTCTCAAATTATTCTTTCAGCTTTCCATATTTTTGTTTTTAAAGTCGTGTGCTAGTTTGGACTTCTTTATACTTCCTTTATTATTATTACTCCTTTTGTTCCTAAGTGCTAACTTTGAATGCCTTTGTTCCTTGTTGTGAAATCCCGGTGGAAGAAGCAGGAGTGAACCGCTTCGCTATATAACTGGTCGATATATTTCTTATCATTATAGTAGTGGTGGTGGTTTGCACCGATCAATAATCTTGACCGTTAGCTATTATCACTTCTCCATCCAAGCATCGATTGCATATTGCAACAGCGAATATCAAAGAGCGACCACAATTTCAACATCCGGGTTGAACAGCGAGTGAGGATATATGAAGGCAAAGGATGTGATCAGTGGTACCAACGGTCCAGGGCCCGGAGGATGGACTGGCAAGAGCCCTGGACTGGACGACAAAAGATGTCCCGTGCTCTTCTGCAAAATCTGAAGACCGCCGTTGTTACCGAGGACGACGGGCCGGGCAACCCGAGATAATAATGTGGGGGGGGGTGTATTTCCGGAGTTATAGTCAACGGCAGGGGGCGGCTGAGGACTGCGGCGGAATCTGGGTGAATACTCGTGACTGTAACGAAAGATAGGAAACAGTTGGCACTAGCGGATTCGAGTTGGGGATAGTGATGCGGTATTTCTAATATCAACTAGACTGATGTATTAGATACAGTAACTGCGAAGTCCAATCAGTCATATGGCATTCATGGCTCCGGTTGAATTGCAAGGAGGGGGAATAAGTTAATGAGCTATCGGATACGAACAAAAAAAAGGATCTAAAGTCAGCAATTATTCAAAATATAAGACAGTACCGGATACAAACAAGACCCTCTTGATACAACAATTTACTACCAAGTCTGACTTCAACTATTTCTCCTATCTCGACTTCACGATATCTACAAAAGCCATTCGGTATGTCAATTCCATTTGAGGATTCAGCATCACAAGAAACCATTTTTGATTTGGGTGTTAGCACTGTTCCCGGTATACTTAACATTCCTGATCTCCCCCAATTTCCTGAAGGAGTCCCTTGGTCATAACAGCAGCCCAATTACAAGTATTCTGAGTAGTGAGCTAAGTGTTCTCGTATCATATTCTGGCGCAATAAATCAAGAAAAGTCGAATTAAGACATTACGGGGGTAATACGATAGTGGGGGGCTGCGGGGCCCGATGTCCTCCACTCTGAATCGTTAGACAATTTGGCTAGAGGATGGGACTGGACCACAAAAGGTCGTCCGTCCTTTTTTCCTGGCTCCAGACGGGCAGACTGCCCCGTTGAGAATACTCGATGTGATGAGAAGTGTTTCGGCTGGTGTGTGGTAGGCTAGAGATTGTGTGCTTTACAGTGACGGGATCAATTCCTACACCCATTCTAGTTATGAAGCGAAGGGGTGTTGCTGTGGTAAAGACGCACAATCACTATAGCTTACGATCCACTAATATATAAAATTTTAAGATTAATGAATTTTGTGTTCTCACCTAGGTCATGGAAGGTTATAAGAAAGAGAGTATCAAATGTAACTTATTCATTAAATCAAAGTGACAGAAAATAAGAAATCGTGTCCACAATTCAGAACTGCCATCAAGTGAGAACCGGTCCAATATGCTCGAGGCGCAAATGGTATATGACAGCCTCGGATAGGCTTTTGTCGCATCCCAGGCTGTGGCTAGTTCGTGGTAGATTGGCTAAATGTGGGCTCATCGGCATCAGGTGCTTTTAGGTATTTCAGGCTTAGCTGTTAATCCGTTTAAATGCCTAAGGAATTCCTGCAAGAAGTCCGGGTGGGTCGAAAGTAACTTATTAAATCCAGTTGTCTCCTGCAGCAACCCGAGCTTCCAAGAAGCGTATTGCGCCAAAAATTTCAGAATCGGATGCGAGCTGGGAAGGTTGTCACATGCGTAGCCTATCACCATAACAAGGCCACTCACGTCGCTCTCGCTTGGCTCAATACGGTTGATCTCGGTGTGAAATTTCGATTCTGCGAGCTCTTTTAAGATCGGTATGTTGAATCTATCGGAGATTACGCAAAGCTGAAGGTTTCTGTGAATGCTCTGCCATTGATCCTCCGGAGTCAGGGGGCTTTCTTGTGGGGCTTTCTTGCGGGCATAGTCTCCGCTGTATGCCCATTCGATGAAGAGAGTGAGTGCCTCTTCCCCCTCTTCTGGTAAATATATTTTGCCCTCGATACCCTCCTTCATGTCGTTGTTGACGTGCTTGTTGAGCTCTGGGGATATGCTCGCGAGGAGTGTTTTATGTATCTCCATTTTTTTGCCATCTGGCCCGACGTGCAATGTGACAGTTCCACCAGCCAGAAAGCTGGTAAACAGATGTTAACCACAGGGGACGAGTGGCACAATTTGAGGGGGTAGGGAGTTTTAATCTTACTCTTTGTACTCTGGAAGGTGCTTAATTGTGGGTTCGCTGGGGGGTGGGGGTGGGGGTGGGGGTGGGGGGGCCTCATGATAATCGCGCCCACAATATCGACAATATGCATAAGACATGGAGAGAAGATCCTGAGGTACGTATCGAAAAGCTTGGTAAACTACCGTACTGCAGTTACGCCTAACCGTCGCAATCCGAGGGATAGCGCTTACCTAACACAGTAGGCTCAAAAACAAGCCAAGCTTGCCGGATCTTGTCAACTAGGGTGTAATTTCCTTTGCCTGTCCAGCCAGGGTGGTTCTGGCCAAGCGCCGCTGATATGATGGTAGGGTAGAGGAATGTTCGTTAGAAAACCAGGCGAGTTAGAGAGGCGGGGGTGGGGTATGAGCACTGGCCAGGAGGTGTGGGCGGACGGTGAGATAGAATTCCCATTTATATAATAATATTATGGAGGAAGGTATGTGCTGAGTACTGTACTGCATTGTAGGCCTTAACTGAAGCCCTATCCTTAATCCATATTTAAGCCCAGTTTGGAACGCCACCATTTAAAAAAATGACATTTTTCTTAAAAATTTCCTTTTTGCTAAAACTCGAACTTATTTAGCCAACAGGTATAAAAAGATACGCATCCACACAGCAGCCCCCATTCTGGCTATTGTAATGAAAAGAAGAGCGCAGTAGGAGGCCTTCAGGTTCAGATAATCCAGAGGGCACAATGTTGCAATATTTCATTTGCAACAAAATAGCATAAAGTTAGAAAAATGCCATTTTCTTGCGCGCCAAAAAGGGCCTTACTCTAGCGATACCATTCTCACTATCCTATCAGCTCATAAGGAGTTTGTCAAATTCTCCGCCTTTCGAACAGGGTAACTCTCTGTCACACTGTTGCGGGGAGACTTTTCGGCAAAAAGACTATTGGTACAGTAATTCACGAGTTTTGCAAAGCGGGGTCACTGGGCCACACCAGTACTCGAGTACAGATAGGGGACTATAGTCCTAGCGCTTGGACCTCCTGTACTAACCAAGTTGAGATCATACACCTCCAAACGGATTCTTTTCACCCCATGAGACATCACTCGTGCCCGGCCGTCCCCTTCAGTCCCCTGCCGTCCCTCACCGTTACCGGCCGTCTTTGACAGTCCCCCGCCGTCCCTCACCGTTACCGGACGGTTGGGAACACTGCATTGCATTAAACATGTAAAACCAACCTCGTTTGACTAGGTTACATATCCATGGGGAACCAATACCTGTCTCTTAATACTTAATTGGCAAAACCAGAGCTGATGGGGCTGGGGAAGAGCAACCCTAGGCAGTCCTATGGAGAGTTTCCCTCTGTTATTACATTTCCCCTGAGGTGTGTGCTCACTGCTAATTTTGACAGTATCTGTTGGACAAATTATTTACAGGGTCCGTTTTAAATACCCAGAACCAGAACCCTAACAAATGCCTTTTCTTAGCTAAACGAACTGTATAACTCGAGATATTATGGTATCGTGGACTGCCGGTATCCGCCATCAGCTTATCGTATCAACAAGACCTTCCAAATACCGGCACTTGACTGGCTCAATTGTCCTGCCTGCGAGTATTACGCTTTATCCGTCTAGCGTACTCTATGGACAGTATGTTACGTGGAGACTCAGTTGTAAATGGAAGATATCGAAAAACATGGAACGGGGTAGGCCCAGTGTTCCCAACGGGCCAGGTAGGCCAGGCTTCAGTAAAACCGGGCCCGGCCTGTCATAATTCTCCAAGATCTAGCCTAGCCCGAGCCTGCAGGCCTGGATAAACCTCAGCCTGGCCGGGCCGGGCCCGCCTATAGGCCATGTAGGCTTTTTCCCAGCCGCCTGATAGGCGGACCTGGCCTATATGGCAACGGCGGACACACTCATAGCGAACAGCCATGCCGTATCAACAGCAAAACTTCACGGCAAGTGTTTCCCAAATACCCAATGGGATTAAAATAAAGGAGCAATTTCGCTTTATTAACAAAAAAAAAAAATACTAAAAGATACTAGAGATAGTGAATTCATTAGTTAAATTAATTGTAAAAAAGAGCTGCTGCTGGTGGGTCAACTGTGCGCAGGAGGATAAGGCATCACTACGGGGGGATTAACTGTAAATAGTTTACAAGATAACATTAAAAATACAACAATTGGGCTTTGTTACCTTTGGGATTTAATGTAATCTAAGGAGGCGGAGTGGGGGGGATTATCGTAGGATAGGACTATTGGTGGCTCTGGAGATGAGTTTTTCAAACCTTATTGAGTTAGTGGTGTATCACTCGTTGTGTGATTAATTACGAATCAACTACCGAAGGCAAAAAGAACAAAAAAATCGAACGCGAGAAAACTTGAACGAAGGGAGAGGGTTGAGACGCCTTTAAAGGGATCTGTTCTAAATGCTAATTGCCGGGCCTATAGGCGCCTATCAGGCTTGATAGGCTTTCGTAGGCCGATCGAATTCGGCCTATATCGGCCTAGGCTACCTTCCGCACTGGCCCGTTGGGAACACTGGGTAGGCCGGAGGCTTCCCAGTGTGGGCGAAACCGGGAAATCTGTATGATATCTCTGTCCGCTTGTGTTAGGACTCGCGGTTCAGAGTGGTTTCCTCTACTGTGTGGAGTAAGTAGGTTGTCGCTATAGACTCCCGGGAAGTTGTCTGGTGAAGTCGATTAGTGAAAAGAGGGGATGATGAGTTCACAGATGATTTAGTCTAGCGATGCCGGGAGATGATAGCTTGCTGCATTGCCGATTTTTAGGAGAAAAAACTCACCCAACTCACTTATCTTGTGGATTCAATTACACTTATTAAAGTGTTCGTGAACTAGGTTGCTATGACCGAGTATATTCCGGTTTGGACAATACTTGCAGTACAGGTATGACGGCTCACAGCCTGAAGTGGGATACCGGTGTTGGTAACAATGATAGTACTCACGAGATTTCCAGACCGCTGGTGTTTGGCATTCACTGATTATGAGATGGCTTTCTGGCCCCAGCAGCAATTATCTAGTGACGCTGCCTGGTACATTCTGAGATGGAAAATTCTATAATATTATGATAGCTGTGCATTCATTCATCTACCGGTGATGCCCTGAATCTGCCTGAGAATAGAACACACCATGTATATCAAATGGCTTGCAGGTGTATATATGGTTGGTGTATTGTCGTCTATGCTTTGGGTTAGAACCAGTATTCCCAACGGGCCGGGCCAAGGCAGGCCGCTGTAGAAGCAGCCTAGGCCGATATAGGCCGAATTCCGCCGGCCTGCGAAAGCCTATCAGGCCTGATAGGCGCCTATAGGCTAGGGAATTAGGATTGAAAACAGATC
>Ga0307509_10000300_pt1 | contig 81734 bp, 60 predicted proteins | sample 10_EM_MG_FD_202245 | JGI IMG/M metagenome (GOLD analysis project Ga0307509, IMG submission 202245) | Populus trichocarpa ectomycorrhiza microbial communities from riparian zone in the Pacific Northwest, United States - 10_EM | ecosystem: Host-associated > Plants > Roots > Unclassified | place...
TCCGTGCACCGGACTTGAACGCCTTGAGGTCTGCGGCGAGGGCCCCGGCGTGCGGGTACCGCTGGCTCGGGTTCCATGCGAGGGCCTTGTCGATGATCGTGATGAGGTCGCGGTCGATGCCGGCACGCCGCAATAGCCTGTGGCGGAGGCCCGACTCGCTGGGCGGGAGCCGATCGAGAGAGCACAGCTCCCAGAGCATGACACCCATGGCGTACACATCGGCGCGCTGGGCAACCGGCAGGCCGCGCGCTTGCTCGGGCGCCATGTAGGCTGGGGTTCCCATCACGCTGCCGGTGGCGGTGAGCTGGTCACCGCGATGGCTCGCGGTCCCGTCGCGCTCGACGACCAGCTGTTCTGCCTCGGCGACGTTCTTGGCGAGTCCCCAGTCGATGACGATCGTCTCGCCGAAGTCGCCGACGATCACATTCGCGGGTTTCAGATCGCGATGAATGATCCCGTGGTCGTGGGCATACGCCATGGCGTCGGCGACGGCGATGACGTGGTGGAGCAGCGCAATTCGCTCGTCGATGGTCCTGCATTCCGCGATGAGATCGCGCAGTGGCCGGCCCGCGATGAGCTTCATTGCATAGAACGGCGTGCCATCGAGCCAGCATCCGGCCTCGTACACCGGGACGATGCCGGGATGCTCGAGCCGCGCGGTGAGCCGCGCTTCCCGCTGAAACCGAGCCTCGGAGATCTCGTCCCAGGCGACGAGCTGCTTGATGGCAATATCGCGACCGAGCTCGTGATCGTGCGCGCGAAACACCTGGCCGAGACCGCCGCGACCGTGCTCGTTGATGATCTGGTATCGCGCCGGATCTCGACGCTGTGAGGTACCGGTCGGCTGCTCGCCTGGACGCGCCTTGGGTACCGGTCGCACATCAGCGGCGGACATCCCGGCGGCGGACTGGGTGGTCTGAGTCTGCGTCAGCGTCGGACGATCGCCCTTCGGGTGCGCTACGATTCCCTTCACGATATGGATCCGGGCCACGCCGCCTGCGCGGCGGATCCGCTTCGACGCAGGGCCCGCGGCTCGTTCGCGACGCTACACGTAGCGCGTGGGTACGTGCGCCGTCGCCTCGCAGCACGTCTCTGATTTCTCAGCACCGGCACAGAGTGTGCCACGCGCCAAGCCGTGTGCTCAAGACGGATCGCCCAGGGGGCGGCTGACACACGTCCGCCACCCTCCGTCGGTGTTCACCGGCGGCCCGATTGAAGCCGCTGCACCACGATCGATCCATGGCAGCTCACACCTCGCCAGACCTGGGTACTGTCGTATGGCAACCCGGAAGTGCAACAGCGTGGGACAGAGTGACACTCCAGCGGTCGCGGGAGAGATTTCGACGGCGAATCCTAGTTTCATTTAGTACGGTGGCAACAGCCGGCGCAGCCCGGTCGTGATCACGATCGCAGCGAACGCGGCGTTGCGCAGCGGGATCGCGGGCCACCACAGCCCGAGCGGCGTCGAGCGTTCGTCGAGGTGCTGGCCCAGCAGGCGGATCCACGCGAGCGATCGCGGAAAGTCCGTGATGGCGAGCCACTCGGGCGGGATACCGACCTCACCGACAGTCGCACCTGCGAGCGCGCCCACGATCGCACCGGTACTGTCGGCGTCGCCCCCCAGCATCACGACGCTGCCGACCGCGCGGCGAAAGTCACCAGGCGAGCGCAGCCACGCGTAGAGGCAGATCGGCACCGTGTGATGGACGTAGCCGGTCACGCCTCGTGACAAGCCGAGCTCCGTCGCCAGCTCGACCGGCTCGGCGTCGCACGCCAGCGCTTCGCCGACCAGGTCCAGTCGCTCGAGCAGCTCGCGATCGGCGGTTCGGGCCCGAATGTCTCGCACGACGGCCGTCGCGTCGATGTCAGGGCCGTTCATCGCGTGGTGCGCGGCGATGGCGATCGCGAGCGCCCCGGCGCCCGCACGCGGATCGCGATGCGTGATCGCGGTCGACGCCGCGACGAACGCCGCGATGCGGTCCGGGTCGTCGAGCCATGCGCCGATGATCGGTGCCCGCATCACCGCGCCGTTGCCGGCCGATTGCACGCCGCTGCGAGCCGGCGAGAACCCGATCCAGGAGCGCAGCAGCGCGCGCAGCGTCCCGAAGCCGATCGCGGCCGGCATGGCGGCGAGCCACCAGCGCAGCTTCCGGGCGAGCACCCGGCTGAACCGGCCCGGATCCTCGGGCGCGGCGAGCAACGCCTGGGCGGTCATACAGGCGTGCTCGGTGTCATCGCTGAGCATGCCGTGGCCAAGCAACAGCCGCTGCCGCAGCGGCCCCGGATACAGGCGAGCCGCACGCAGGCGACTCAGGCCTTCCCGGGGAAGGCCGAGCGAGTCGCCCACGGCAGTTCCGAGTAATAGGCCCGTGAATCGATCCACGCCGCGGGTGGAGCACGTGTCGTGCCGTCGTAGGTCGTGGAAACCGGGCTCGCCACGACGATCGAGATGCCGGCCTGGCTCACGGACCGACCCGACCTGCGCCGCGTTGGCACGCGCGGGCGCGCCGGGCGGCGACGCGGCGGTGGCCGCGTTCACACGAGCGCCGCGCGAACCAGCGCGCGAAACCCGATCGCGGCCGGATCGGTGTGCGTGCGGTCGTGCCAGCACAGCGCGATCTGGACCACGCGGGCCGGCGCCGGGGCGTTCACCGCGCGCGTGACCGAGGTGTCGCAGCTCCTCGACGCGACGGATCCCGACCTGATGCCGTTCTTTGCGCATGGCGGGCGCCTGATCCTGCTACACGGCCTGGCTGACGAGGTTATCAGCAACAACTCGACGATCGACTACTACCACCGCGTGATCACCACGGTCGGCCAGGCCGCGGTCGACCAGGCCGTACGGTTCTACACCGTGCCGGGCATGGGCCACGGCACCGGCGTGTTCCTCCCCAGCTGGGATTCGCTCGCGGCCCTCGAGGACTGGGTCGAGCGCGGCCGAGCGCCGTCCACCGGTATCGTGGTCGATACCGTTGCGGCGACGTATGGCCGGACCCGGCCGCTCTGCCTGTATCCCGCATGGCCGAAGTTCAAGGGCAGCGGCAGCATGGACGCGGCGGTCAACTACCGGTGCGTGACCGAAGCGGGCGATCCGCGGGCCTGTGCGAACCTGCCCGGCAGCGCGACGCACTACAAAGGCGGCGACCTCGACGGCGAGGAGCTCGGCATCGCGCTCGATCCGGCCACCCTGGCCTACACGGTGACGATCGACGCGAGCGTGCAGCGCACCGTGGGCACCCAGCGCACCGGGGTCTTGCTGCCGCTCGGCAACTGCACGTACGCGAGCGGCGAGAACGGCGCGACGTTCGTGCTCGGCGCCAATGGCGTGATGCAAGGCGGCGTCGCAGCGCTGGCGGGCACCGGCTTCGTGCCGCTCGTGGCGTTCGCGACCACGTTCCAGAATGCCGCGTCGCCGACGGTGTTCAATGCGGTGGCGAGTATCTCCAATGTCGTCGGCATCAGCCACACCGCCGATGGCGCTCATGCCTACGCGGCCGCCGCCCGCATCCGCAACGCGGGGACATTCCAGAATTGCCAGGATCCGAGCACCGGCAGCTTCCTGATCTACGACGCGGCGTGCACGTCGACCGCCAAGGGCTACCTGACCTACAACAGCGCGCGCAACGCGTTCGATGTGATGACCACCTCGCCTACCGGCGGTGCGACCACAATCGGCGGCACCCTGACCGGCTCGGCGATCTTCGGGCAGGTCGGCGCGGTCACCGTGCCGGTGTTCCTGATCCGCGAATCCGCCACCAGCTACGGCCTGCGCCTCTATGCCCCGCAGCAGCCGTTCGGCGCGGGTACCGCCGATGGTCATTTCTTGCTCGCCTCCAGCACCGGCGAACAGACCGCCGCGACGGTCGCCGGCACCGCGTTCAACCTCGGCAATGCAAGCGGGGCGCTGGCAGTGGATATGCCCGTGCTCGGCGTCGTGCAGAGCGCCGGCGACGCCGCCGGCAACTTTGTCTACAGCGGCGGCCTGCTCGGCATGGTGTCGACCACGGGATCGCCATTCGCGCTGGGCGTCGCGGCGCCGTGACGTGGCGGCCGCAGCGTCATCAACGCAAACCAGCTTCCTGCATTTGTGGTGCTGCGGCTGCCGCGTCGCGCTGCGGCGTGGCATTGCACGCCTCGCACGTCGCGATGACGTCCTCGGGCCTCGGCAGCCACCAGCGCGCGACATCGCCACCGAAGCCGCGCGTCACGATGTCATCTCCCTCGAAGTGCAGCGCGATCGCAAGAGTCTTGTGTACTGGCAAGGCCCAGAGAAGGCGCGCGCTGGAAGCGTCCCAGAACCGCAGCAGGCCGTCAGCGCCTGTCGCTACAACCACGGTTCCGCTGGGGTCAACGGTCGCGTCAAACAGAAAGGGTGAGCTTCCGCGATAGATCTGACGGAGCTGACCGGTCGCCGCGTCCCATCGCCGCACGTTGCCCTCAGCTCCGGCGGTCAGGATCTCGCCATCGGTAACGAAGCGCGCCGAGAACACGCGTCCAATATGGCCATTGAGCTCGGCGACGAGTCGATGATGCTCGACATCCCACAACACCGGTGGGGCATTCCCGTCAATGTACCTCGAGATCATGATCAATCGACGGCCATCCGTCGACGGCCGCAGCGACATCATCCGGTGCGGAATTGCAAGCTCCGTGACGACCGCATTGCGACCAGGGTCGATGAGCCGAAGCCGGCGGTTCGCATCAGCCACCAGTACCCGGCCATCAGGCAGAAATGTCGCGGCATCGATGCCGCCATCAGCGTTCGGCATCACCGTCGGCTCTAAGTCGTCACGTGTGATGATCAGCGAACCGTCGACTCCTCCGGTGGCGACGTAGTGCCCGGTGGGCGCGAACGCCACGACATTGACCGCAGCGGTATGGGTGACTGTGCGAACGAGCTGGCTACCTGGCAGCGCGTATATCGAGACGGTGTTGCCGCGGGCGATCGCGGCGCGTTGTCCATCGACTGACACCGCTGGAAATGCCTCCGATAGAAAGTCACCGCCGGCTTCTGTTGCGCTTGGCAGTTCGGCGATCAGTAGGCCCTTTGCAGTATCCCAGATGCTGGTGGGGCGAGTTCGGCAGCTGACCGCTACGAAACGCCGGTCCGGCTCCGGGGTCGTGACGATGCCGCAATCGCTACTGAGCTGTGGAGAGCTAGACCGTCTGTAGGGCGAGGCCGCGTCCCAGAGCCGCGCCGTACCATCCCGACCCGCCCCCACGACACGCTGGGAGCTCGGGTCGAAGTGCGCGATGTGGACACCGTTGCGAGGCCCATCGAGCACCGTCACCGGCATGCCGAGTGCGGCATCGGAGATAACGATCCCGTTCGTATATGCGGCGAGCACGAGCTCAGAGCTTGCATTGAATTCGACGAACGAGACCCTGCTGTGAGCGTAGTTGATCTGGCTCTGCAGCCGGCCGGATGCAGAGCTCCAGACTTGCTGCGAGCCCTCACGGCTGGCCGCAACGATCAGCGCTCCATTGGGCGAGAACGCGAGAGCGTCAATAGGCTCTCCGCTCTCCCGCATGTGCCGAACCCGCTCGCCGCTCGGGACAGCCCACACCGACACATCACCTCCCAGCGTTCCGGTGGCGAATCGAGGCCCCGTGGGATCGAAGCTGAGCTTGCGAACCCGTGACGCGGCGACAGTGACGGTTCGTCGCCACGTGCTGGTGTCGAACACGCGAGCCTCATCGCCGCCGCTCGTAACGAGCCAGCGACCATCCGTGCTGAAGGCGAGAGAGGGATCCAGGAATCCGTCGCCCGGCAATCCTGCAAGCATTGCGCCAGTGTCGGCGTCCCAGACAAGTGTCATCGTCCCGATCGCGGCAACGAGGTGGCCGTTGGCCGACATCGCAACCTTCCGGAGCGCCAACTGTCTTGTATCGTGCGGCTTCGGATTCAACGCGAGCAGCTGGCTTCCTGTAATTGCGTCCCAGATCCTGACTCTGCCATCGCCACCTGCCGTGATGACACGTTTGCCGTCTGCGCTGTAGACAGCGTCATATACGGCATTGCCGTGCCGGAGCGTGAACAACAGCTGATGCGTGTGCGCGTCCCAGATTCGGCCGCTATCGTCGTCCGTGGTGACGATGCGCTCGCCGTCGGGAGAAAAGGACGCGGACCACATCTGGCCTGAACGGCTGGCAAACTGCGCGCGCTCGGCTCCGCGCGATTGCAGCGCACGCGCCAGCATGAACGTCACCGCCGGCGAGTGATCGCCGTACTGGTACGCGTAGGTCAGGTGGACCAATGCTTCTGCGGAGTCATCGTGGAGCAGCGCTGCTCGACCCTGTTCGATCTCGCCCTGCACCATCCCCAGCTCTGCCGCTTTCTGCGCCATGCGGGTCTCGAGGCCGCTGCGATACAGGACGGCCAGCGCGGCTGCGCTGGCGATGAGCAGGACGACGAAGGCGAGCGCCGACAGCGCCAGCGCACGATGGCGCCGCGTCCAGTGCGCGAGCATGGCCAGCAGCGAGTAGTTGTGCGCCGTGATCCGTGCACCGGACTTGAACGCCTTGAGGTCTGCGGCGAGGGCCCCGGCGTGCGGGTACCGCTGGCTCGGGTTCCATGCGAGGGCCTTGTCGATGATCGTGATGAGGTCGCGGTCGATGCCGGCACGCCGCAATAGCCTGTGGCGGAGGCCCGACTCGCTGGGCGGGAGCCGATCGAGAGAGCACAGCTCCCAGAGCATGACACCCATGGCGTACACATCGGCGCGCTGGGCAACCGGCAGGCCGCGCGCTTGCTCGGGCGCCATGTAGGCTGGGGTTCCCATCACGCTGCCGGTGGCGGTGAGCTGGTCACCGCGATGGCTCGCGGTCCCGTCGCGCTCGACGACCAGCTGTTCTGCCTCGGCGACGTTCTTGGCGAGTCCCCAGTCGATGACGATCGTCTCGCCGAAGTCGCCGACGATCACATTCGCGGGTTTCAGATCGCGATGAATGATCCCGTGGTCGTGGGCATACGCCATGGCGTCGGCGACGGCGATGACGTGGTGGAGCAGCGCAATTCGCTCGTCGATGGTCCTGCATTCCGCGATGAGATCGCGCAGTGGCCGGCCCGCGATGAGCTTCATTGCATAGAACGGCGTGCCATCGAGCCAGCATCCGGCCTCGTACACCGGGACGATGCCGGGATGCTCGAGCCGCGCGGTGAGCCGCGCTTCCCGCTGAAACCGAGCCTCGGAGATCTCGTCCCAGGCGACGAGCTGCTTGATGGCAATATCGCGACCGAGCTCGTGATCGTGCGCGCGAAACACCTGGCCGAGACCGCCGCGACCGTGCTCGTTGATGATCTGGTATCGCGCCGGATCTCGACGCTGTGAGGTACCGGTCAGCTGCTCGCCTGGACGCGCCTTGGGTACCGGTCGCACATCAGCGGCGGACATCCCGGCGGCGGACTGGGTGGTCTGAGTCTGCGTCAGCGTCAGCCGATCGCCCTTCGGGTTCGCTACGGTCCCCTTCACGATATGGATCCGGGCCACGCCGACCGCGCGGCGGATCCGCTTCGACGCGGGGCCCGCGGCTCGGTCGCGCGGCCACACGTAGCGCGTGGGTACGTGCGCCGTCGCCTCGCAGCACGTCTCCGATTTCCCAGCACCGGCACAGAGTGTGCCACGCGCCAACCCGTGTGCTCAAGACGGATCGCCCCGCGGTGGCCGGTTCATGCGAGCGCCGCGCGAACCAGCGCGCGAAACCCGATCGCGGCCGGATCGGTGTGCGTGCGGTCGTGCCAGCACAGCGCGATCTGGACCACGCGGGCCGGCGCCGGGGCGTTCACCGCGCGCAGATCCGGGTGCGCGGCGAGCAGCGACTCCGGGATCGTGGCCACCAGGTCGGTCGCTGCGACGACCGCGGCGGCGGTCGTGAACGACGGGACGGTCAGCGCCACCACCCGATCGATGTTCGCGCGCGCGTACGCGATCGCCACGTGGTCACGCAGGTTCTTGCCGGGCAGCATGTCCACGCGCACGTGATGCAGGGCGCCGAGCGCAGGCCGCGACAGCCGCTTGCCGATCGCACGATGCCCGCGGCGCGCCACCAGCACGGTCCGCTCCTCGAACAGCGGCTCGGCGTGCATGCCCGTGCCGGTGCCGCGCAGGCCGATGTGCAGATCGATCTCCGGCGACGCCAGGTCTCCGAGCGAGACCAGCGAGTCGATCCCGACGACGCGCAGGTGCGCGCGCGGCATCGCCTTGGCCATCCGCACCGCGATGCGCGGCAGCCACGTGACCTGCCCTGCATCGGCGATCGCGAGCGTGAACGTCCGCGCGCAGCTCGCCGGGTCGAACGGCACGCCGCGGATCGCGGTCTCGAGCTCGCGGAGCCCGCGCGCGATCGCCGGGGCGAGCTCGATGGCGCGCGGGGTCGGCACGATGCCGCGCCCGCGGCGGGTGACGAGCGGATCACCGAGCACGCCGCGCAGCCGCGCCAGCGCGTTGCTCACCGCCGACGGCGTGACGTGCAGCCGCTCGGCCGCGCGCGCCACGTTGCGCTCGTCGAGCACGATGTGCAGGACCAGCAGCAGGTTGAGATCGATCGATTCCATGCTCACAGATCGTGAGCATATCACTCACCAATCATCACTTCCGCAAATTCACGTGCGATCGCATCTTGCCGGACATGCGCAGCTCACTCGTCTGGACCACCGCCGCCGCCACCGCGATCGCGGCGTGCCACCCGACCCCACCTCCTGCTCGGACCACGTCCATGACCCACCAGATCAAGCTCCTCGACTCCTTCCTGTCCTACCGCGACGCCGGCACCGGCTCGCCGATTGTGTTCCTGCACGGCAACCCGACGTCGTCGTACGTGTGGCGCAACGTCATCCCGGAGCTGTCCGGCCGCGCGCGCTGCCTGGCGCCTGACCTCATCGGCATGGGCGAATCGGGCAAGCCCGAGATCGCCTATCGGTTCGCCGATCACGCGCGCTACCTCGATGCGTGGTTCGCCGCGCTCGACCTCCGCGACGTCGTGCTCGTTGGCTACGACTGGGGCGGCGTGCTCGCGCTCGACTGGGCGGCGCGTCACCCCGATCGCGTGCGCGGCGTGGTCGTGTTCGAGACGTTCCTGCGACCGATGCAATGGAGCGACTGGACGCCGCAAGGCACCGAGCTGTTTCGCGCGCTGCGCACCCCAGGCGTCGGCGAGCAGATGGTGCTGGCGCAGAACGCGTTCCTCGCGCGCTCGCTGGAGCACGGCGTCAAGCGTGGCCTCGCCGACGCCGATCGCGACGCGTACTACGCGCCGTTCCCGGACCCGGCGTCGCGGCGCCCGATGCTGCAGTGGCCTCGCGAGATCCCCATCGACGGCGAGCCTGCTGACGTCGCCGCCGTTGTCACGCGCAACGCCGAGTGGCTCGCCAGCTCGCCCGCGATCCCCAAGCTCCTGCTCACGTTCGACGGCGCCGGCCTGTCGAACGATCCGGGCGTCGTGGCGTGGGCGCGCGGCAAGCTCGACGTCGTGGCGCTCGGCGCGGCGGGCCACCACGCGCCCGAAGACGCGCCGCGCGAGATCGCGCAGTCGATCGCGAGCTGGCTCGACCGCAGCGCCCGGTAGTTGCTGCCCGGTCGATCCCATCGTCGACGGGTCCACCGAGCAAGCGCGGCTCGTGACTACTCGACGACCATGGCGGATGCGATCCTGATCCCAACCTGGTCCAACCGCCGGCTTCTGGGCATTTCACGACCAGGTTCCGATCACTTGGCCGGTTCGGGCGGCCGAGATCCTCCTCGGCGCTGCCGATGTGCTCAGGATCGGATCCGCCTTGCTCGACGACATCCACCGCCGGCACCGGTCCCACAGCGCCCGACGCCTCCACAGCGCCCGACGCCTCCACAGCGCCCGACGCCTCCACAGCGCCCGACGCCTCCACAGCGGCCGACGCGCGATGCACTCCCGGACCGCGACTCGCACAATGTCTTGGCGAGGGCCGCGCGCTGTGCCCGCCAACCGGTATACTCGGACACCGTTGGGCGCGGCGCTGCGATTGTCTGGTGGTGCCGAGCTCACGCAGGCAATCGTCGTGACCCGCGCTCCAGGAGGTACCACATGGCCGCGACACCGACTCGAGAACAGCTGCAACACCTGCGCACCCTCGCGACGACGTATCGAACCATGATCGCGCTCGTCGGGATCGGATGGGCCTGCTGGGGCGTCATCAATAGCGTGAGCACGGACGGCCGTCCCGGCGGGCTCGCTGCGCTGCTCAGCTTCGCCTGGCTCGGCACCGCCGTCGCGCTGATCGTGTACAGCTACCGGCTCGCGAAGCTACTCGACCTCCACGCGATCTTGTGGGCGATCTTGATGGCCATTCCGCTGATCAACCTGGTCGCGCTGCTCCGGCTGAGCAGCAAAGCCCAGGCGGCCTGTCGCGAGCGCGGCGTCAAGGTCGGCTTCATCGGGCCCGACATGGGCGATCTGCTGCGGATCGAGCGCGCCGTTGAAGCGGACGAAGCGATCCGCGCCTCCCAGGCTGCGCAAGCGGCCTACGCCGCCGAGACCGCGAAGCTACGATGACGAACCGATCGGTCGCACGCGTGGCAGGTCACCGACCGCGAACCCGGGTCCGCACCTCATCTTCCTCGCCGGCCAGATCCGCGGCGTAGGCAAGCGCCGCCTGGATGTCTTCGGCCTGGAGAGAGGGATACTCCGCACGAATTTCACCCTCCGTCAGCCCATCAGCGAGGTTCGCCAGGACCACGGACACCATGACTCTCGTGCCTCGGATGCACGCCTTGCCGTGGCAGATGGTTGCATCGACCAGGATCCGATCCAGAAGCGCTTGCCGCGTCACGTGCGCCGCCGGGCTTCAGCGTAGCAGGACGTCACGCCGGCTGCATGCCTCCGAACCGCGACCTAGAACCACCACTCGGTGCGCACGCCCAGGAAGTGGGCGACCTTGGTCGGCCCCATGGTCTGCAGGTACGGCGACATCCGCTGGTCGACAGCGGCCTGGTTGTAGATCGCCGTCGTGTAGATCAGGCGCATCTCGGGGCGCGCCCACGCGCTGCGCACGCCGGTCGGCACGATGGTCGGCGCGACCGAGAGCTTCACGGCGGTGCCGGTCGGCAGGCCTTCGTCCTTGCGGGTCTGAAACGTCGCCTCGGTGATCAGGTGAAACTGGTCGGAGAAGTACAGCGTGGGGCGTGCGCCGAATGAATAGTCGAACCGGTTGTTCGGCACCGGACCCGCGGCGACCGCGTCCGGATCCGTCGGATCGGGCGCGTAGTCCGTGCTGCCGCGGCTGAAGTGGAGCGTGCCGTAGCCGTTGATCGAGGCGACGTCGCCGACATTCCACATGAAGTGCTCGACGACCTCGAGGCCGAGCGCGCCGCTGTACTTGCCATCGAGGCCCGGCTCGCCAAACGTGTTGTAGGTCGAGCCGCCGCTCTCGGCGCCGTTGGCGATCCCGCTGCCCAGCCGGACCGACGCGTCGCTGAAGTCCTCGCCCCCGAGATCGAGGTGAACCTTGACGCCGCCGACGGCGCCCCAGTCGGGCGGATTGACCGGCGCGTCGTGCTTGGCGTCACCCGACCGCGGGACCACGTGGAGCTCGCCGAGTCCTTGCACGTAGGTCGACCCCGCGCCGAACGGCACGGAGTACTGGGCAATGAACATGGTGCGCTCGCGCTGCACGATGTTGGGCTTGACCGGCGGGTCGACGCCCGCGTTGACGTCGGTCGCGAAGTACGATGAGGCGCCGGTCTGGGTGAGCACCGCGACATCGAGGCCGCCGTAGAACGCCCCCACGCCCTGGCCCGGGAGGCTGTTGAAGTAGAAGTAATCACAGATGTGGATATCGTTCTTGCGATACAGGCGCGAGCCGATCCACAGCGTGAGGCCCTCGGTCAGGACGTTCTTGGCCTCGACATAGGTCTGGAGCGGCATGATCTTGATATCCGAGATGTCGCCGTTTCCGAGATCCGAGATCAACGCGCCGTACAGCGAGAACATCTCGAAATCGGCCACCAGATCGACGCTGGTGTCGGTCTTGGCCGCGGCCTTCTTGAGATGGTACCGCATGCCGGGCTGTAGATAGTCGCCCTCCTCCAGGCGACCACCGATCGCCTTGTGATCGCCGAGATTCATATACTTGCCGGCGACGGTCTGGCCGCTCACCGTCCAGCCGATTCCGATCCGGCCGTAGCCCATGAACTCGACGGTGTCAGACGGAATGTCGGCCGCCGCGCGCCGCGATGAGCTCGCGAGCAGCAATACGGTGGTGGCGATCATTGCCTTTCCAAGAGGTCGGGCACGACGCACCGAATCGACGCCGCGAATGAACGAGCATACAGATTTTCCCAATAGCGTATTCAAGACAACCCCCTCAAGATCGAGAATGTGTGAGCGAGAGCCACCCAGGCCCCGTGGACACGATCCGCGACATGCGAAGTCCAGACGACACACCCTTACTGCCGCACGCGGTCAGCGCGCGAGCTCTCGCATTAATATGATATATTAGTGAGAGTGTTCAGCGCAACAGATTATCGGGAATTTTTCGATACGACGTTGTGCCCGACAAACGGGTCTCCGTCTGGTAGCAACAGCGTCAGACCGAAGGCCGAGGCGGGTACCATGACTGCTCTGAAGATGACCATGCGATGGAACGATCTCAAGCCGCGGGACGACGACCCCACGCCGCTGTACCTGCAGCTCGCACGCAAGATCGCAGACGCCATCAACGCGGGCCGCTGGCTGGCCGAAGAGGCCCTGCCGTCGGAGCGGGTCCTGTCGGAAAAGCTCGGGATCTCGCGGGTTACGGCGCGCAAAGCGCTGGACGTGCTGGTCGACCAGGGCCTCATCAACCGGCGCCAGGGATCGGGCACCTTCATCTCGCAGCCGCTCGAGCAACCGCTGTCGCGGCTGACCAACTTCACCGAGATGCTCGCCGCGAAGGGGGTCGAGTCGTCGACCGTCTGGATCGAGCGAAAGATCGAGATGCCGACCTACGACGAGGTCATGAAGCTGGGCATCACGACGACGACCCCGGTCGCGCGACTTCAACGGCTCCGGCTCGCAGACGGCGTCGTGATGGCGGTCGAGATGACCACGCTGCCGGCGACGATCCTGCCTGACCCCCTGGCCGTCGAGAGCTCGCTGTACGCCTACCTCGACGGCGCCGGGCATCGGGTCGTGCGAGCGCTCCAGCACATCCGCGCGGTGAACGCGTCGAAGAAGATCGCCAAGCAAGCCAATATCGTCGCCGGCGACGCGATGCTGCTGGTCACCCGCATCGGGTTCGCCGAGGACAACGTGGCGATCGAGCTCACACACAGTTACTGCCGGAACGATTATTACGACTTCGTCGCGGAGCTCCGGCGATAGCTTCATGGCATGGAAGCGGTATCGGCGCGGTCCGCGACGACAGGCGATCACGCAGCCACGGTCGTCTGTTGAAGTACCGTCGCGAGGTCGCTCGCTTCCGCCTTCAAGTTGATGTGGAGTAGCGTGGTCGAGAATCGCATGACGCCGAGCGCGCCGAGCTTGGTCAGCGCGGGTTCGTCGACGCGGCCGGTGTCGAGCATCTCGACCCGCAGGCGCGTGGCCGACACGGCCTCGATCGCCCGTACGTTGCTTGCGCCGCCGAGCCCCGCGATCCACGCAGCGCGATCGAAGCTCGCGGCCCCGGACGGCGCCGCGCCGCTCGCCGCGGGTCCGGCCGCCGCCCGCGCGAGCGCCGCGCGGATGGTGTCGGCGACCATATCCGCCTCGGGACCGAGCACGACCTGGATATTGCCCGGCCCGGGACGCACGAAGCCCTTGGCACCCAGCTCGCGGAGCGCGGGCTCGTTGACGACGGTGTTCTTCGCGACGGTGAGCCGCAGCCGCGTCGTACAGGCCTCGACCGCGAGCAGGTTGCCGGCACCGCCGAGCGCGTCGATGAACGCGCGCGCGCGGCCATCGTCGCTCGCCATGTTCGCGGCCATGACCGTGGTCGCCTCGGCCCCCTCGCGACCCGGCGTCGCGAGCTTCAGGTAGCGAATCGCGACGACGAAGATGACGTAGTAGAGGAGAAAGTACGCCGCGCCGATCGGCAGCAGCAGGATGCCGCGCGACGACAGCCCGTACGACAGGATGTAGTCGAGGGCGCCGCCCGAGAACGTGAAGCCGAGGCGGATATGGAGCGCGTCCATCAGGGCCAGCGCGATCCCGGTCAGCACGGCGTGCACGCCGTACAGCACGGGGGCCAGGAACATGAACGTGAACTCGATCGGCTCGGTCACGCCGGTGAGGAACGAGGTCAGCGCCATCGAGAGCAGCATGCCGCCGACGAGCTTGCGGTTGCCGCGCGGCGCCGCGCGGTACATCGCGAGGCACGCGGCCGGCAGCCCGAACATCATGACCGGGAAGAACCCGGTCATGTAGGCGCCGGCCGTGGGGTCGCCCGCGAAGAACCGATGCAGATCGCCGGTCACGACGGCGCCGGCGGCATTGTAGTTTCCGAACACGAACCAGACGAGGCTGTTGAGAATATGGTGGAGTCCGGTGACCAGCAGCAGGCGATTGAGCACGCCATAGACGAACAAGCCGAGCGCGCCGGCGCCCAGCAGCCAGTGGCCGAGGCCATCGATGCCGCCCTGGATCGGCGGCCACACGTAGCCCATGACGATGCCGAGCACCACACAGGCCAGACCGGTGATGATCGGCACGAACCGTTTGCCGCCGAAGAACGCGAGGAACGGCGGTAGCTTGATGTCCTTGAACCGGTTGTACAGCGCGCCCGCGACGAGGCCCGAGATGATGCCGGCGAGCACGCCCGGATCGACCTTGGGATCGATCGTCTTCATCACGGCGATCATCACGAGATAGCCCATGCCACCCGCGAGGCCCGAGACGCCCGAGTTCTCCTTGGCGAAGCCCACGGCGACGCCGATGGCGAACACGAGGGCCAGGTTCGAGAAGATGGCGTTGCCTGCCTCGGCCAGCACCTTGTTGTGCAGGAGGTCATCCTGACCAAGCCGCAGGAGCAGCCCCGCGATCGGCAAGACCGCGATTGGCAACATGAGCGAGCGACCGAGCTGTTGCATTCGCACTAACGGAGCGAAAGTCATGGGGAACCGCCTTCCTGTCTGGGTCTGTCTGGCTATCGGGCTATCTGTCGGGAATAGTCGTGAATCGCAGGCTACGCACTCGCGTCCGGCCACAGCTCGCGCACGCGCGCGCGGACCTCGGCCGGTGAGGTGAAATCGAGCATCGCCGCCGCCTCGCGGCGGCACGCGTCGTAGCTGAGGCGGCGCACCCGCGCCTTGACCTCGGGCACGGCGCTCGGGGTCACCGACAGCTCGGTGATGCCGAGCCCGACGAGCACCGGGACCGCTTCGAGATCGGACGCGAGCTCCCCACAGACACCGACCCACTTGTGATGCTTCGCGGCGCCGGCGACGGTCTGCGCGATCAACCGCAGCACGGCCGGGTGAAGGCCATCGAGCTTGGCCGCGAGCCTCGGATGACAGCGGTCCATCGCGAGCGTGTACTGGGTGAGGTCGTTGGTCCCGATCGACAGAAAGTCGGCGTGCACCGCGAGCTGGTCGGCGAGCACCGCCGCGGAGGGAACCTCGATCATCACGCCGAGCTGGGGCAGCTGGGCGATCTTCATCTCGGCGGCGAGCGCGGCGAGGCGCCGGCGGATCTCGACGAGCTCCGCGACGTCGCTGATCATCGGCAGCATGATCTTGCACGCCGATGGCGGCCGCACCGCGAGCAGCGCGCGCAGCTGGACGTCGAGCACGTCGGGCCTGGCGAACCCGGCGCGAATGCCGCGTAGCCCGAGCGCGGGGTTCGCGGCTTCGGGCAACGGCAGGAACGGCAGGGGCTTATCGCCACCGACATCGAGCGTGCGGATGATCGCCGGGCGGCCGCCGAGCGCGTCGACCACGCGTTGATACGCCACGCGCTGCTCGGCCTCATCGGGGGCATCGTGCCGGTCGATGAACAGCACCTCGGTGCGCACCAGGCCGACGCCGTCAGCGCCCCGGCGCACCGCGTCCGCCGTGTCGGCGTCGGTCGCGACGTTCGCGCCGACCTCGAGGACCCGGCCGTCGCGGGTCACGGCGGGCGCGGCCGCGTCGACCAGCGCGCGCGCCGCGCGCGCCGCGTGTTCGGCGATCGCGCTGCGCGCCTGGGCGAGGCGCATCGCGTCGGGCGCCGGATCGAGGTAGCCCGCGCGGGCGTCGAGCACGACCTCGGTGCCGTGCGGCACGAGGAACACCGGTGCGCCCATCGCGACGAGCGCCGGCACCCCGAACGCGCGCGCCAGGATCGCGACGTGCGACGTCGCGCCGCCGCGGGCCGTGCACAGCCCCGCGATCCGCGCGCGCGGCAACCGCGTCAGCACCGAGAGCGCGAGGTCGTCGGCGACCAGGATCGACTGATCGAACAGCTCGGGCTCGGGCTCGGCGCGCTCGGTCATCGCCAGCAGGACCCGGCGCTCGAGCTCCCGCAGGTCGGCCATGCGACCCACGATCAGCGGGTTCGGAAGGCCCGCGAACACCTCGCACTGCGCGCGCATCGCGCGGCGCACGGCGGCGCCGGCGCTGTCCCCGTCGCCGACCGCGCGCTCGGCGGAGCCGACGATCTCGGGATCATCGAGCAGCGCCTGATGCGCCATGAAGATGTCGCGCTCGTGCGCCGCGTGGCGCGCGTCGGCGTCGCGGATCGCGGCCGCGATGTCGTCGCGCACGCGGGCCAGCGACGTCGCGAGGCGGTCGTACTCGGTGTCGATGTTGCCGGTGTGGGCGGGGGGCTCGACCTCGGCGGCGTCGAGCCGCACGATGCGGCCGACGGCGAGCCCCGGCGATGCGCACACGCCGACCAGGCACTGGGCGTCGCGCGGCTCGGCAGCGGCCTGCGCGGCGCCGGGCTCGCTCGCGGGATCGTGCGCGCTGGCGATCGGCGTCTCGAGCGCCGCCACGACCGCGGCGAGCGCGGCCTGGGCCGCGGGGCCCCACGCGCGCACGGTGACGCGATCGCCGAGGTTGGTGCCGAGTCCCATCAGCGACACGACGCTGCTCGCCCGCGCCTGCCGGTCCGCGAGCTCGATGGTGACCTCGGCGTTGAACCGGCGGACGGCGGCCTGCACGACCGCCGCCGGTCGCGCGTGGAGCCCGCCGCTATGGCCGATCACCGCCGTCGCGGAGGACTCGGGGCCCCCCGGGCGGGGCGCCGCCGGGCGCTTGTCGCGTGCGCGAAGCGTCATCAGCGGACTGACCCCCGCCTCGACGTGCGCCGCGGTGCGCCACGCGATGCCGTAGCCGTCGCCGTTGGTGACTGCCACGATCGTGTGAAGCGACGGCACCTCGCGCGCGACGCGATCGACGTCGAACCGGATCATCTCATCGCCGGCGCGGACCCGCGTGCCGGGCTTGACGCGCGCCGTGAAGCCTTCGCCGTTCAGCCGGACCGTATCGATGCCGATGTGCATCAGGATCTCGGCGCCGTTATCCGCGGTGAGCGTCAGCGCATGGCGCGCCCGATGCAGATGACTCACCACGCCGTCGCACGGCGCGACCAGCGTCCCCGACTGCGGGTCGATCGCGAGCCCGTCGCCCATCATGCGCCCCGAGAACACCGGATCCGGCACGTCCTCCAGCCGGACGACCGTGCCCGTCAGCGGTGAGATGAGCCGAAGCTCTGACGATACCGATACCATGGGGCTCCTTCTGCGTTCAGCGCGTACACGTCACCTTGGAGAGATGGCGAGGCAGATCCGGGTCAAAGCCGCGAGCCTCGGCGATATGCGCGGCCGTGACATGAAACGTCTGGATCGCCAGCAGCGGATCGAGCGCTTCGTGATCCGCGGTCGCCAGCGTCAGATCGCGCTCCGCCACGTCCGGTGGCGCGGCGAGCAGCACGGTCGCATCGCGCGCCCGCATATCGCGGGCGAACGCGAGCAGGCCCGCCTGCTCCGGGCCGCGCAACGCGAAGACCACGAGCGGGTAGCCGGCTTCGATGAGCGCCATCGGTCCGTGGCGGATCTCGGCGCTGCTGAACGCCTCGGCCTGGATCGCGGACGTCTCCTTCAACTTGAGCGCGGCCTCGAGCGCGACCGCGAAGCCCAGGCCCCGCCCGACGACCATGGCGCGCCCCGTCTTGGCGAGCACCGCGGTGAGCCCCGACCAGTCGAGCCGGGATGCCTGGACCAGCCGCTCGGGCAACGCATCGAGCGCGCGGAGCAGCGCCGCGTCGCGCTGCCAGTGCGCCACGAGCCCCGCCATCGCGGCGAGCTCTGCCACGTAGCTCTTCGTCGCGGCGACGCTGCGCTCGGGTCCGGCGCACAGCGGCACCTCCCAGGTGCAGCTCCGCGCCAGCGCCGAGTCGGGTTGGTTGACGAACGCCGCGGTGGCCGCGCCGGCCGCGCCGAGCGCGGTCATCGTATCGACGAGATCGGGGCTGGCGCCCGACTGCGACAGCGCGATCGCAAGCCGACCCTTTGCCGCGATCGGCGCGTGGTGCAGCGTGACGAGCGACATCGGGAGCGAGACCACCGGCACGCCGAGGCGCTGCATCGTGAGATAGGCGAAGTAGCTCGCGGCGTGGTCCGAGCTGCCGCGCGCGACGGTGAACACCAGGCCCGGAGGCCGCTCCAGGAGCTCGCGCGCGATCGCCGCCAGCAGCGGATCGGTGCGCTGGCGCTGCGCGCTCACGACATCGGCGGCGCTGAGCGCCTCTTCGAGCATCAGCGAGCCCACAGGCACTCTCCTTCTCCGTAGACCGCGATCACCGAGAGCTCCCGATCCAGCACGACGACGTCGGCCCACGCCCCCGGCGCCAGCCGACCGCGATCGGCGAGGCCCAGAAACTCGGCCGGATACAGCGACAGCCGTCGCGAGGCGTCGTCGAGCGTGAGGCCGATCGAGACCAGGTTGCGCAATGCCTTGTCCATCGTGAGCGCGCTCCCCGCGAGCGTGCCATCGGACAGCCGCACGCCGCCGACGCACTTGGTCACCGTGTTCGAGCCAAGGCGGTATTCGCCGTCGGGCATCCCCGCCGCGGCGGTCGAATCGGTCACGCAGAATAGCCGCGGAATGGCGCGCAGCGCCACGCGGATCGCGCCTGGGTGAACGTGCTGGAGATCCGGGATGAGCTCGGCATACTCCGCGTGCGCCAGCGCGGCGCCCACAGCGCCGGGCTCGCGATGGTGCAGCCCGGTCATCGCGTTGAACAGGTGCGTGAACCCGTTGGCGCCGTGCGCCAGCGCGGCCACGCTGTCCTCGTACGTCCCGTCGGTATGACCGATCTGAACCCGGATATTTCGGGCGCGTAACGCGGCGATGACGTCGAGGTGGCCTGGAATCTCGGGTGCGAGCGTGACCAGCCGGATCGGCGCCAGGCTGCAATATCGCTCGAGCTCGCTGATGACCGCGCGGCGCGCGTGGTCTGGCTGGGCGCCCAGCATGTGCTCGTTGATATACGGACCTTCGAGGTGGACCCCCAGCACGCGTGCGGCGCCCGCGACCTTGTCCTGACAGGCCGTGCCCAGCCCCACCAGCACGCTCTCGAGCTCGGCGGCCGTCGAGGTCATCGTGGTCGCGAGCAGCGCGCTCGTGCCGTGGCGTGCGTGGAGCCGGGCCACCGCGAGCGCCGACGTGCCGCCTTCCATGATGTCCACACCGCCGCCGCCGTGGACATGAAGGTCGATGAACCCCGGCATGATGTAGACATCCGAGCTCCCAGCGGGCCCGACCGGCCCGTGGGGGTCGACGGGGTCGCCGTCGATTCGCTCGACGCGCTCGCCGAAGCTCAGCTGACCTCGCACCCATCCGGAGGTGCTGAGGATATTACCCGCCAACAACATACACAGAATCCTTTCTCGTACCTGGTCCTAGAACGGCGCGAACATCGACGCGAACTGCCAGGTACTCTGCGATACACCGCTGCACGTGGGTGAAGCGAAGCCCTGGTTCGCGCAGCCGCCGTTGTCGCGAGCCAGCGACCAGAACGCCAGGCGATTGATGAACGACTGCCCCTTGGCCCAGCTCGCCAGGCCAGTGGCGTTCGACAGGGTGAAGATCTCGGTGTTGGTATCGTTCACCCCGATCATCGGGGTGACGCCAATCATATCGCCGGTCTGGTTGCGCGTCGCCTGCGCGGCCTGCTGGGCCGACAGCAGCATGTTGCCGCCGTTGTCGTTGGCGGACCCGTAGTCCATGGCCATCACGTTGATGGTGTCCGGATGGAAGCCGACCGCGTGGCAGGCATTGACGATGTTGAGGCCCGCGGCCACCAGCCCCGTGGGGAGCACCGGGAGCGTCAACGACACCGACTTGCTGGGATTGGCCGCCTTGAGACCACCGAGCGCTTGGGCTACCACGGTGGTATTGATACCACCTTCGATGTCGAAATCCTGGCCCGAAATGTTGGGGTACGCATTAAATACCGACTGATACATCGCCTGGACCTGGCTGGCGGTGCCGCACGCGCTCTGGATCGAGCCCGCCGCGCCGCCCCACGAGATGATCACCGAGGTCCCCCCCGCGACCAGGGCGTCGATCACCGACTTCACGCTGGTTCCATTGGGGAATGTGGCGTTGGAGACGTTGCCCAGCCCACCGCCCCAGCTGGCGGTACAGCCACCGTCGACGAGGAACGCCAGCGTGATCCCCTTGAGCCCGGCCGCGCGCGCTTGCACGGCGACCTGCGAGCCGACCCCGAGGCTGATGTCCGCGTACGGGGCAAACCGCGCGCTACCGCCACCACCGCCGCCACCACCACCACCATTGCCGTTGTCGACTTCGATGCGCAGCGATGACAGCAGGTCGTTGAAGTTGAGGTCGCTCGCCGTGAAGCACGTGGTGTCTCCCGCCGTGACGACGACCGAGATGCCGGTCTGCTGGTCGCCGGCGAACAGCGTGGCCTTGAAGCCCGCGGCGACCTTGATCGAAGATCCTGCGTTGTCCACCCCGCCCCGGCCCACCAGATCGCTGGTGCTGAAGTTGCCTGCGGTGGTGAAGCTGGCCGTCCAGCCGGTGAAGCCGCAGTGCTCGAACACCTGCACGATCGGCGTGCCGCCGCCGCCCCCGGATCCCGAACACGCACCGATGTTCGTCCACGGCTGCCCCGTGCCCACCCCCCCATTATGAGTGGTTGGATCCTCTCCTTGGGTCCACCAGTTCGCCTGGTAGTTGACCGCGTTCACACTCGCCTGGTTGCCAGCGGTGTAGACTTGGCCCGTGCTCCACCCACCGGCGCACGGCGCCGCATCGGCGGGGGCAGCGAGGGCACACAGCAGCGCACACATCGTGAGTGCGGGAATCAGCCATCGTACACGATCAAACATGGCAGTCTCCTTAGAAAGGAAGAAGCGATTTACGTCCCGTGAACGCCACTGCTCTGGTTCGGCGATGATGCTACCACTATAAGACCACGTCAATACCAAAGTGCCCGCAGGCGCACATTCGTGTTTGCCGCTGCACCGCGTCGTGGTTCCTCCGGACTGGTATCGGTCCGTACACTCTTGAGCATTTGATGCAGGTTTCACGTGACAAATGGTCTTATCTTGGTATTGGTGTGGTATCTTAGATTCCTTGCACGCCGGTTCCCCCGCGCGCAATGGTTGATCAACCTCAGGGAATGGAGGGAGTCATGATGAAGCGTGTACTCGTCCCGCATCCACGATGGCTGAGCGCAATCCTGTTGGCGTCGCTCGGCACGCTCGGCAGCTGTGGAGACAACCAATCCACGGCGGGCCCCGATGCACCCGCGCTCGCGCCGCAGACGCTGGTCGACAGTATCGGCGGCACGCTGCAGGTCAACGTCACGATTGTCGACAACGCCCCGACCGATTGCCCCACCACGTCACCGTTCGGCCTGTGCTTCAGCGGCAAGCTGGTCCTCAAGAATACCAGCACCATCGACTGGTCCGGCCGGTTCGCCATCTACTACAGCAGCATTCGCAAGGTGCTCACGGCCGACACCGACCAGTTCACCATCACGCACATCAATGGCGACCTGCACAAGCTCGAGCCCACGGACAAGCTCACCAGCTGGGCAGCAGGCGAGACCAAGGAGGTTCCGTTCAGGGCCGAGTACTGGCTGATCAACGAGACCGACGTCATGCCGCGGTTCTACGTGACCGCCGAAGGCGCCCAGCCCGCGCTCATCAGGAGCACCGACGTCACCGACGTCGAGGCGATCCTCACGCCGCTGACCGATCCGAAGATCATGAAGCGGACGCCCGGTGATCTCAGCGTGTTCGCCACCGCCACCACCCGGTTCACCACCAACGCCGCGGTCACGGACCTCGGCGCTGCCGCGGTGGCAGGGGACATCATCCCGCGCCCGACGAGCGTCACGCCAGGCACTGGCACGCTCGATCTCGCGGCGGGCATCTCGCTGAACGTCGACGCCGGCGAGGCGATCGGCGCCGGCGCGGTCGACGCGGTCCAGGCGCACTTCAAGACGCTCGGCATCAAGAGCGTGGCGTCGGGCGGCGTCGCGGTCACGGTCACGGTCAATGAACACGATCCGGCGTTCCTCACCAAGGCGACGGCCGAGGCCTATACGCTCAAGGTCACCGCGACCGGCGTGACGATCGTCGGCGGCGATGCGGCCGGCGCGTTCTACGGCCTGCAGACCCTGGCCGGCCTCGTGCCGGCGAGCGGCACGCTGATCCCACTCACCACCGTCACGTACGACTCGCCGCGCTATCCGTATCGCGGCGTGCAGATCGACCTGGCGCGCAACTTCCACTCGCTCGCCGAGATCCTGAAGGTCATCGACCAGGCCGCGGCCTACAAGCTCAACAACCTGCACCTCCACCTCAGTGACGACGAGGGCTGGCGGCTCCAGATCCCGGGCCTGCCCGAGCTGACCGACGTCGCGAGCCGGCGCTGCCACGACCTGACCGAGAAGACCTGCATCCTGCCCCAGCTCGGCTCCGGCCCGGCCGCCGACACCACCGGCACGGGCTTTCTGTCGACCGCCGACTTCGTCCAGATCCTGAGCGCCGCGAAGGCACACTTCATCACCGTGGTTCCCGAGCTCGATATGCCGGGCCACGTGCGCGCCGCGATCAAGGCCATGGAGGTCCACTCGGCGGGCGGCGACAAGACCTATCTGCTCAGCGATCCCGCCGACACGTCGAACTATCTGTCGACCCAGTACTACTCCGACAACGCACTCAACCCCTGCATGGAGTCGACCTACGCCTTCATCGCCAAGGTCATGGACGAGGTCGGCAAGATGTACACCGCGGCCGGCGCGACGCTGTCGACCTGGCACGTCGGCGGCGACGAGGTCGGCGCCGGGGCGTGGACCGGCTCGCCAGCCTGCGCGGCGCTGTACGCCACCGGCGGCGAGGTCAAGACCGTCGACGATGTCCACGGCCACTTCATCCGCCGGGTCAACGCGCTCGCCAAGGACCGCGGCCTCGGGATCCGCGGCTGGTCGGACGGCTTGCGCAAGACCGTGCCCAACGGCACCGCCACGCCGCCCAAGGTGTTCCTCGACATCGCGACCGACCTCGGCGGCAACACCGCGAGCGTCAACTGGTGGGGCACGCTGTTCTGGTGGGACAACTCGGCCTATCAGCTGGCCAATGCCGGCTACCAGGTCATCCTGACCTCGCCCGACTTCCTCTACCTCGACCAGCCGTACGAGGCCGATCCGAAGGAGCGTGGCTATTACTGGGCGACGCGCTTCACCGACGTCAAGAAGCTGTTCTCGTATGTGTCCGGCAACCTGCCGGCCAACTCGCAGCTGTCGCTCGACCGCCAGGGCGCGAGCTACACGGCCGCGTTCGTGCCGACCGAGACGACGCCGGTCCCCGTGATCGCGCTCGACGTCGGCGCCGCCGCCAACGTCATCGGCCTCGAGGGCGCGCTGTTCTCCGAGACCGTGCGCAGCGATGACAACGTCGACTACATGGTGTTCCCGCGGCTGCTCGCGCTGGCCGAGCGCGCGTGGCACCGCGGCGACTGGGAGCCGACCGATGGCATCGCCTACAACGCGCCGATCGACACGACGAAGCTCACGGCCGACTGGCAGCGGTTCGCCAACCTGCTCGGCCACAAGGAGCTGGCCAAGCTCGACAAGGCCGGCGTCGCCTATCGCATCGAGGTCCCCGGCGCCCAGATCGTCAATGGCAAGCTATCGGCCAATGTCGGGATGCCCGGCCTGGCGATCCAGTACAAGAAGGCCGACGACAGCTTCGTCGCCTACGACCCCGCGAACCCGCCGGCGGTCACCTCGACGCAGGTCCGCGCCGTGACCGCCAGCGGTCGGACCGGCCGCGCCGTCCCGGTCCCGTAGGGCGTCACGACCGCGCGACGCAGGACGGAATCGCCGCTCGCAGACTCGCGACTTCCGAGGTATCGAAACTGGTGCCACGTCGGCGGCGTGGTCTGCTTGCCGCGCAGGTCGTCCGACTCGACGCCCAGACCTTTTGCCACCGATCGGCGGCGCGACGAGCCACTGCCGGTGCTCGGCGACGATCACCCGATGGGGCGCGCCACGCAGCAGGCGAGCCACGACAGCCGCTGCAGTACCCCAACTACTGGCCCGCCAGGTCGACATGCGACAGGTCCAGGAGCGTCGGCGTCGGAATCAAGTCCTGCCCGCGCGGCCCGATCTGTCCGCTACGGTTCTCGCCCCAGCAGTACCAGCGGTGATCCTCGAGCCGGGCGCAGGTGCTCTTGGTGGAGGCGACGACAGCCGTTGCGCGACCGGGCAAGACCACTGGCTTTGGCGCAGCTGTCGTCTCGCCGTCGCCACCGTCCCCAAGCTGCCCCGCGTCGTTCTTGCCCCAACACCAGACGGTCTTGTCCCTGCGGAGTGCACAGGAATGCGAGTAGCCCACCGCAACTGCCGTGGCATCGTCGATATCTGGCACCATACCGGAGGTCGCTTTCTCGAAGGCGATGCCGAGCTGGGCCGTTACGTAGCCCCAGCAGGCAATCGTGCCATTCATCTTGAGCGCACAGAGCGTGGAGTAGCCCGCGCCAATCTGAACGCTGCCACTGGCAATCGCAATTCGGTTGCGTGCCCACACTACTGCTTTTTCAACAGTCGGCGCTCCGGCCTCGCCACGAAGGTTTTCGCCCCAGCAGTAGACCTCGTGGCCCTCGGTTAGCGCGCAGGTATCCAGGATGGAGGCGGCAAGCTGAGTGATCTTGCCCAGGCCTCCTACCTTGGTGGGCTGCGGGATCGTTTCGCGTCCAGGACCGATCCCGAGTTGTCCCCATTTGTTCCCTCCCCAGCACCACGGATCACCAGCCTCGGTAAGCGCGCAGGAGTGACGCGCTCCCAGCGCAAGCTGGGCAACCGGCGGTAAGCCACTCACGATGGTTGGCGTCGGGCTGCTAGTGCCGCTGTCGGGTCCGAGCTGCCGCTGTTCCCCATTGCCCCAGCACTGAACGGCCTTGTTCATGAGTACGCACAGATGGTCGTGATACGCCTGTTGCGGCTCTTGCAGGAAATCATGGCCGATCCGAAGATCGGCGACGTCAACAAGCTCGACCGCCGGGCCGCTCACCTTGAACATCGCACCGCCCCACGAGCCCCAGCACAGGGCTTTACCGCCCTCGAGTCGTCCGCAGCTGCCCTCGGGGGACAGGATGATCTCCTCGACCTGCGTGGCGGAAGGCACAGCACGAGGTGGCGGGGCTTGCGGAGTGAGCGGCACAGAAGGGGAGCCGCACGCCGCAGCAACCACCAGAGCCAGCGCGAGGAGTAGTGCCATCATTATTTGCCGAACCGGAATTCGAACTGCGGCGGCACGGTGCTGGCTCCGCTGCCACCGTGGTCGCGATCGAACTGCTGGTCCTGCAAGATGTTGTGCTCCCGCGCCGGGTCTCCGATCGCCTCGAGGTTGTGCTCGACGATAAAGCCGCCCACTGCGCCCGCCTTGGAAGAAGCAGCTCCGCGCTGATCGTAGAGGATCTTTTCGACCTGCTGTCGGGCCCACGGGATCAGGCCGAGAGCGTAATCGTTGGCCTTGTCGATGGTGTTGTTCGTCGGAAAGAAGTCCTGGACCTCCTTTACTTCAGGCGGGGTCTTGGCATTCCGGGCGCCGATCACCTGCTGTCGAGACTCGAAAACAGCCAGGGCAGCGATGCGCTGCGTCTCCGGAGACTTCTCCAGATTGCCGTCGCCAAAAGTCTTCCACTTCATCCCTTTGCCGTTGACGACGTCGAAACCCTCCAGGTTCATCTTGTCGTGGATCGCCTTGATCACCAGGTTGGCGATGTTGCCCGGATCGGCGGCGCCTGCGAGCCCGACGTAGGCCTGCATCTGTTTGTTGTCGGTCTCGATGAAGTGCTTCTTCACGTCAATCAACACCGCGTTGAAGATCTTGGCCTTCTCGAACTGGTGCCCCGCGGAGAATGCGTCGGTCAGGAAGTGACCGGCGGCGGCGTCGATGAACAGTGCCTGTTCGAAAAGCATTTCATCCGGTCCAGACTTCATGGCGAGCTGGATTGCCTGGTTATGGTGATCCAGCCAGGCATCCTGGTTCTTACCAGCGAAGTGGCTGTCGTTCTTCGCCGCCAGTTTCAAGTACTCACCCTTCGTGTACTTCTCGTTCGATGTCGTGGTGTCCTCGCCCATGAGGTGTGCGCGCTGCTCCTCGTTGGCGTTGTAGAGGCTCTCCCAGTGGCCGAACAGGTCGCCCATCATCGCGGTGACCTCGCCGTAGGTGAAGTCGGTCTTGGCACCGTGCAGCTTGGCGACGTGATGCTCGGTCCCCTTCGCCTGTTCGGCGGCGGTGGGCTTCTCGTTGTAGGTCTTGACGACCGGATCCGCTTCCATGCGCCGGATCAGATCCTCCGGGCTCTTGTAGCCGTGGTCGTTAGCCCACTTCTTTCCCTCGGGCGTACGCAGATACGCGTACAGCGCGATCAGGTGCTTGGTGGGAATGTCGGCGTGTTCGTCGCGGCCGAAGCGCTGCACCGCAGTCACCCCACCACCGCCACCACCGCCAGCACCGCCACCATACCGATCAAGCAGCCCCTCGGCGCTCTTGCCCTGCACGACCGCATCGGCCACCGCATCCGCGTGCCGCTCGTGCGCGTCGCCGCTCTCGCCCACGCCGCCCTTGAGCTGCACGCCGCCGCGCTGCTGGATGACGTGCGCGGCCTCGTGCGCCGCGGTATGCAGGCTGGGCGCCGACGCGAACGCAACGTTGTTCCCGGTGGCGTAGGCCTCGGCGCTGATCGCGCGGCTCGCGGTCGCTGCCTCGCCCCCGACGTGGGCCTTGATACCGCTGACGTTGTGGCGACCGAATAGCTCCTCGATGGTCGCCCGGTGCGGCAGGGCGCCGCCGCTGCCGGAGACGCCCTTGGCGGCGGTCTCCTGAACCGCGCCGCTGTCGAGCTGCACCGGGGCGCTCGCGGACCGCTGCACCACCGGCAACGACTCGACGAGCGTGACCTTCCCCGGCGCCGGGCCGTCGCTGTGCGCCCTGCGCTCGCCGGTTTCGTCGCGCGGCCCCCGATGATCGTAGCTGCTCATCGTGCGCCCTCGTGCTGCTGTTGCGAAAACGAGCCGTTGCGTGCTGCGTCCATGTCTCCCCTCCCGCCCGGCGGAGATCCTCGGGGTGCTCGACGGTCTCGCGAGGTCATGCCGCGCGCCAGGGCATTCGCGCGCCGATTCTGGGAGGAGCCGATGACTGCCAGGGACACCGCGAGATATACTGGTGACGGGGATTACTGGTGCAACGGCGACGAATCACGGGGGCCGTCGCTACGACGACTGGTCCCGCTTGCTCACGTCCCACCTGGGCGCGAGCCAGCGGCGCGCCGATCTCGCCCCGGGGAATCCGGCTCCCCTGAAGAGGCATCGAAATGCCGTTGCGGCAGCACCTAGCGCGACGACGATGGCGTAGTTCGGCGTAGTTCACGCGCGGGCTACTTCCGCGCTCGCTCCTCGAACCATTCTGGCGCGCGATCACGCGCGGCCGGTCGCTCTGGTGCCACGTCGGCGGCGTGGTCTGCTTGCCGCGCACGTCGTCCGACTCGACGCCCAGACCTTTGCCACCGATCGGCGGCGCGACGTACTGCACCGCCCCGGCCGTGGCGACGCTCAGCGGCAGCAGTGCTCGCTGCGGCGAGGGCCGCTCATGAGCTGAGACCGGCAGGCTACGGCGCAGCCGCCGCGCATCGGAACCCGACGTCGGCCGCCCGCTCCGTGGGCTCAGCGAGTCGCCGACCGCCACCACCGCTACCATCGAGTGCGGCGAAGCTGCCGCCGCGGATTACGCGCTCGCTGCCTGTCGCTGGGCCGCGGGGATCCTTGCGGGTTGTCGGCGTGAAGTAGTACTCGGGATTGCTCGGCAGGGCGTCCCAGTCCGCGACCCACTCAGCGACGTTGCCGTACATATCGTAGAGCATGGGCCAGCCGTCCGAGTGCACGGTGTCGTAGTCGCTGGCGTTGCCAGGGAGCTGCTTGCTCAGTACAGGAAGGGGCCCGGACAGCGGACGGCCCGGGCACACCTCGCCGTCGTAGCCGCCGATCATGAGCGGCAGGCACGGTTTGCGCGCGCCGATCCGCGGGCCATCGTCGTTGGGGGCGCCGTCCGCTGGATACGCGGCCCGCTCCCATTCGGCCTCCGTCGGCAGTCGCTTGCCCGCGAGCTCGCAGTACGCCGCGGCATCCACCCAGGAAACGCCGCGTACCGGCTCATCGGGTTCCGGGTGCTTGAGCTTGACGGCCGGCGCGCGGCACCGCTTGACTGCCACGCACTCGGCATACTGGCCCTGCGTCACCTCGTCTTGGTCGATTTGGAAAGCGGAAATCGTGACCTCGACATGCTTCTTGAAGCCGCAGGTCTGACATCGCACGTAGGTACCTGCGGGGATGGTAACCATCGGCGTGATGTCCTTCGGGCTTCCCGGCTTCGTCGCCCTCGCCGACGCCGGCTTCGCGTTTGCTGGCCCTGCGCCAGCAGGGCCGCAGGTCAGCATCCCCGGAAGCAACAGCAGCAGCGCGAGACGCTTCATCACTTGAAGCTACCAGATGCCGTGTCGAGCAGCTTGCGCAGCGAGGCCGCGCGGTCGCTGTCCCTGGAGGCGAGCGCACCGACGATCGCAGCCTCGGCGCCCGGCCCGCCATGCCTCATCACCGGCGATGTACGGGTGGTCGCTGAGGTAGCCGATAACAGCGGTGTGTGTCGCGCCCGCTGCGGCGCCGCTGCCAGAATGCACGAACGTGTTCGCCAGCAAGCCGACGCCGTACTCCGACGTGATCCGTCAAGGTCCGGTAGCTCTGGATCGAGCTCGCCGCCGGTCCATCGCGGCGTCCAGCGTGCGACCGCGTAGCCGTCGGGATAGCGTTACGGCGACACACAGATCGAAAGAACAGCCGCACCGGTGCATCGCAACAAGGTGCATACTGGAAGCCGACGAGGCCATGACGAGCGTTGCTGCGAGCCGACGTCGCCTCGTGACCTGCGGGGTCCTCGCCGGCGTGCTCTGCGGCTGTGGCGAGGATCGAGCACCGCCGGTGGTGGGGCCTGCCCCGCTGCGTCGGATGAGCAACCGCGAGTACCTGAACGCGCTCGCCGACCTGTTCCCCGACCAGTCGCCAGCGCTGCCGACCTTGCCGAATGACGCCGACGTCGCAGGGTTCGAGAACGCCGCCGAGGCGCAGCAGCCGTCGGATGTGCGGATCGCCCGGTTCGAGTCGATCGCGAACCTCTACGCGGCAGGCGCCACCCGCGATGGCGCGGCCGTCCAGGCCGTGGTCGGTTGCGACAGCTGGTCGACGCCGACGCTGGCGGCCGCGTGCGCCGGCCGGTTCATCGAGCGCACCGGGCGCCGGGTGTTTCGCAGGCCGCTCACCACCGAGGAGCAGGATCGGTTCGCGCTGCGGTTTGCCGCCTGGAAGGCGTCGATCGATTTCGAAGCGGCGGTGCGGCTGACCCTTACGACCATGCTGCAAGCTCCGCAGTTTCTGTATCGGCCGGAACCGGCTCCGGATCCGACCGGCGCGGCGTCCACGCTCGTCAGCGTCGAGCCCTACGCGATGGCGAGCCGGCTGGCGTTCTTCCTGTGGGAGAGCGTGCCCGACGAACGGTTGCTCGAGGCCGCGGGGAACGACGCGCTTGGCACCGAGGCGCAGGTCCGCGCCCAGGCCGAGCGCATGCTCGACGATCCGCGCGCCCGGCGGCTGCTGTGGGACTTTCACCGCCAGTGGCTCGGCCTCGGTCGCATCCTCGACGACGAGCACCAGTTTCGCACCCCGGAGATCGACCCGGGCTGGACCACCGCCACGCCGGCCGCCGCGCTCGATGAGTCGCGGCGATTCGTCGAGAACGTGGCGATGGCGAACGGCACGCTGCGCGACCTGCTCACCAGCCGCCGCGCGTGGGTCAACGGTGACCTGGCGCGGATCTATGGCGTCGCCGGCGGCGCCGACCCGGCCGCGTGGCAAGAAGTCGAGCTGCCCGCCGCCGAGCGCGCGGGGCTGCTCAGCCGCGTGGCGTTCCTCGCCGGCACGTCGCACCGCGGCGGAACCTCGCCGCCGATCCGCGGCAATGCGATCCAGCTCCGCCTGCTGTGCCGGCTCGCCGGCTCGCCGCCGCCGGGCGCCGATCTGTCGATGCCGGTCGCCGATCCCGACGACGGGCCGAAGACCAATCGCATGTTGTTCGAGGACCGGACCGCGGCGCCGACCTGCCAGAGCTGCCACCGCGGCCTCAACGGCCTCGGGTTCGGCTTCGAGCACTACAACGCGGCTGGCGGCTTCCAGTCCTCCGAACAGGGCTTGCCGATCGATGCGCGCGGCGCGATCGAAGGGGTCGACGGCGATGCGACGTTCGACGGCGCCGTCGAGCTGTCCGCCGCGCTGAGCGAGCGAGCGCAGGTCTACCACTGTGCCGTGCAGCAGTGGCTGCGCTACGCGCTGGGCCGCGCCCCGGCCGCCGAGGAGCAGTCGCTGGTCGACGCGCTCGCCGCGCAGTTCTACGGCAGCAGCGGCAACCTCCGGACGCTGCTCGTCGAGATCGCCGCCGCCCCGACGTTCCGCCTGCGCAAGATCGGAGACCGCTGACATGCCACTCCACCGCCGGCAGCTGTTGAAGGCGCTCGGGCTCGGCGCGCTCGCGACCGTCACGCACGGCGCCACGCGCACGGTCCGCGCCGACGCCGCACCACCTCCCAAGCGCATCGTGTTGTTCGTGACCCCGCATGGCCTGGTGCCGAAGTCGTGGATGATGACCATCCCCGACGCGCCGACCGATCGGTTCGCCGAGCGCCCGCTCGTCGATCTGCGCGCCGACGACTTCAGCGAGGTCTTGCGCCCGCTGCACCCGTTTCGCGATCGCCTGCTGCCGATCGAGGGCCTGTCGCACACCTCGGTGCTGGCCGACATCGCCGAGCTCGAGCGCACCGGTACCGGCGATCGCAACAACCACTCGGTCGCCGTCGCGCACCTCTTGACCGGCGTGCCGGCGCTCCAGCGCGCCGGGGTCCCGTGCAGCGGCGGCGCGCGATCGCTCGATCAGGAGCTCGCCGTGCGGACCGCCGCCCCGGGGCGATTCGGCTCTCGGGTCTACGGCTTCGACTACACGCCCAACGCCACCGTGGCGCCGTTCTCGTTCCTGGGGCCTGGCCAGGCCGCGCCGATCGTCGCCGATCCGCGCACGGCGTTCGCTGATCTGCTCGGCTACGTGCCCGTCGCGACCGGCACGCCCGACAGCCGCGACGCCGCGCTCGCCGCGCTGCGCCCGTCGGTGCTCGACAGCGTCGCCCGCGAGTACGAGCTGCTCGCCCCGCGGCTCGACGCCGAGGGCCAGCGCAAGCTGCAGGCCCACCGCGATCTGGTGCGCCAGCTCGAGGCCAGCCTCGGCGCCAGTGGCGCGGCCACTTGCAATCCCACGTTCGATGGTGGCGGCCACGTCGTGACGCAGTTCATGCGGCTCATCAAGCTGGGCATCTCGTGCGACCTGACGCGCGTGTTCACGTTCGTCGCGCCGGTGCCGCAGTGTCCCGAGATCGGCTATCCCGCCGACACCACGATTCATGCCTACGCGCATCAGTCGATCGCAGGCGCGACCTCGTGCGGCACGACCTTCAACCCCGTCGCCGAGCATGCGATCACCGATCTCGGGGTCTGGTACGCCGGCCACTTCGCCACCCTGCTCCAGGAGCTGGACTCGGTGATCGAGGGCGACGGCACCGCACTCGATCACACGCTGGTAGTCTGGATGAGCGAGCTCGCGACGCCGACCCACCTGCACCACGATACGTTCACGCTCGTCGCCGGTGCTGGCGACTTCTTCCAGCTCGGCCGCTACGTGCGGTTCCCGCGCAGCCTCGCCAACCCGCTCGCCGGCTACCCGCGGACCGGCCCGGCGAGCAACCGGTTCTACGTCAGCTTGCTCCAGGCGATGGGCCAGACCGACGACCGCTTCGGTATGACCCGCGCCACCGGCGCCGACGGCAGCACGCTGGATCTGACCGGGCCGCTCAGCGAGCTGCATCGCAGTTGAAGAGCGGTCGATCCAATGGGCGGACAGCGCCGTGATCGCCGGCCTCGACCGAAAGCTCCCTCGGGGGCCCACGTCGAGGTCGACATGGAAGTCCACGGCCACGGCCACGACTTCCGTCGACGTCGACAACACGCAGCGAACGAATGTTCGACGGCGCCGCGCGCTCACATCTTGGTCATCAGGAACACCGCGGCGAGCACGAGCACCGACTCGATCATGCCGAGCCCGAGGATCATCAGGCCGCGCGTACCCGCCAGTGATCCTGGATTGCGCGTCGTACCTTCGAGCGCGGCGGCGACCGCGCGGCCCTGCGCGAGCGCGGCGCCGAGGCCCGTCAGGCCGATCCCGATCGCGGCGGCCGAGCTGGTATCGAGTGCACTACCACCAGCGGCGAGGACAGATGCGACTTCCATGACAGACCTCCCTGTTGTTGCGACCTCCACCGGCCGCACGCATGAGATGCCGCGCCCACGTGCGCGGAACGAGCTGCGACGTCACGCCGCGGTGCATGACCGGCGCTGGCGCATCATCCCGCGACTGCCGCGATCGGCCGCCTACGTGAACAGCGTGCCGTCCTGCACGAAGCACAGCTCGTTGCCCCAGCGATCGGTGACGTAGAACGAGCGCTCGCCCCACGCGCGGTCGATCACCTCGCCCGCCGGCTGGCCGTGCACCGAGAACGCCGCGAGCGCCCCGAGCTGCTGGGCGCGGGCGTGCACCGCGGCGATGTCGTCGACCGCGAAGTACAGCGACTTGGGGAGCGGATGCGGCGCGACGCCACCGGCGGCGACGTCGAGCACGGCGAGGATCACCCCGCCGCAATCGAAGTAGTGGCGCGCCCCCGGATGCCGCGTGCCGGCGTGGCCGAGCAGCGCCTGGTAGAACGCGGCGGCGGCGCTGAGATTGTCGACTTCGGCGGTGACACGAAAGATCTTCACGGTCATGGCGGCGAGCTCCTCGTGGGTGATCGGGAATACGTGCGGAGTTAAGCACCCATCGAGCCGGTCCGGCGTCACGATCCACAACCGAGCACGCGGCTTGAAGTCCGGCGGTGGCTTCGTGATGTGGTCAGCGAAACCAAGCAGGCTCTCGCGCTGCCCGCTCACGCAGCCGCGTTGCGCGCGGGGTAGGTAGCGCTGTGCTCACAGGCGCGCATGCGTGATCCGGCGGCGCAGCGCGCGGATCGCCTGGTCGCGAGCGGTCGCGTCCGGATCCGCCTCGGAAGCGGCCGCGTCTGACGCGCGCGCGCCCGATGGGGCTGCGGGCGGCTCCGCCGGGCAGAACATGTCGCTCGCTGGCAGGGTCCCCGAGGCCAGGAAGGCATCTCCGGCGGCGTTGGCGCAGCGATTGGCGGTCACCGCGTACACGGTGTGACCGCCTTCATCCACGCTGACCAAGCGCGCGCGTGCGCCGAGCGCCGCTCGCATCGCAAGCGCCCCCGCGTACGGCGTCGCGGGATCGCGAAGATGTTGGAGGATCAGGATCTGGCGCGGCCCGCGCGCGGAGATCGCGATCGGGGCCTCGCGAGGCGGGCCCGGCCAGAACGCGCACGGCCAGATCGTGGAACCGATCGGCGCGAACAGCGGGGAACGGGACAGGTCCTGGGCGAGCTCCCGGCGATAGTGGTCGACCGAGCGCGGCCAGGCGGCATCGCCGCACAGAATCGAGAACCCCGCGGACAGCGTGTTGTCCGGTGCCGGGGTGGTCAGCGCGTCGATCGTCGTGTCGCTCGGCGGCCGATGCTCGCGGGCCGCCGCGACGGTGTCTCCCCAGATCTCGGCGATCTGGGGAAATACGTCGTCGGGCGCATAGAGCCCCTGAAACGTCAGGCTTCGAACCGCCTCGCCGCTGATCGATCGGCCGCCGGCAAGCGCGATCGGTGCGCGATCGAGCTGGTCGATCAGCCCCAGCGCGAAGCGATGAACCTCCGCCGCCGTCGAGCCCACGTGATACGTATCTGCGTGGGCCGCCGCGAACGCGGCAAAGTCGCCAAACCGCTGCTCGCCACCAGGTCCCCACGCTCGCGCCGCGCCGCGCCAGACCGCGCCAGGATCGACCGCGCTATCGAGGATGAACCGGTCCACGTGGTCGGCAAACATCGATGCATACACGGCGCCGAGGTAGGTTCCGTACGAGTAACCCAGGTACGAGATCGTGGGCTCGCCCAGCGCGCACCGGATGAGATCCAGATCTCGAGCGGTATTTGCCGTCGTTGCGAACGGCAGGAACGAGCCCGCGGCGGCGCGGCAGCGCTCGGCAATGTCGCGGGCGACCCCGATGGTTGCGTCGAACCCCGCCGGCTGGTGTTGCGGTCCCCGCTCCAGCGCGGTCAGCCCACAGGTCAATGGTGTGCTGCTACCGACGAAGCGCGGATCGAAGCCGATGAGATCGTAGCGATCGAGGACGCTCTGCGGCAGCACCGTCACGGCAAATGACGGCAGATCGAGCCCCGAGCCACCGGGCCCGCCCGGGTTCAGCAGCAGGACACCGCGCCGCAGATCCGGAGTCGCGCTCGGGATCCGCGAGATCGCAATCTCGATCTTGCGGCCCCGCGGCGCCTGATAGTCGAGTGGTACCTCGATCGTCGCGCATTGTTGCCGCGGATCCGCTGCGCCCGCGCACGGGCCCCATGCCAGCGGTGGTGCGCCGCGCAGCGCTTCGGCCGCCTCCGCGGCGACCGGCGGGGCGGGCTCGCTCGCCGCGGACTCGTCGAGTCCGCATCCCGCCAAGACCGGGATCGTGAGGATCGCCGCGATCGCCATGATCCGACGGCGCGACCGAACTCCGAGATCTGTGAAGCGATAGAACATGTGTTGTGCCTCCCCGCCAGGATTCACCTGGTCAGGCGATGAGTCCCCGCGCCCCGCCTGTCGTTCAATGCCGATCGCGCACGTCCGCCGGCACCCCCGTGTCGCAAGGTCGCAGTGCGACGCCGGGATGTCGCTGTCGAGCTCGTGCAGCGACCGCGATGCGGCCGATCGAGTCACCGGCGTGCGGCGCCGTGGATCGCGGCACGCGAGATGGTGCAGCCGTGCGGCCGATCGAGTCACCGGCTGCGGCGCCGTGGATCGCGGCACGCGAGCTCGTGCACTCCCGCGACGCCGCCGATCCAGTCACCGGCGTGCGGCGGCGTGGATCGCGGCCAGCGTCCAGGCATTGTCGAGGCTGGCCGCCCGGCGCGCCTGCACGGCCGCGCGATCATCGCGCTCGACGAGATCGGCGAACGCATCGATCTCGACGCGGAACCCGTTGTCCCGCGGCACGGGCACGGTCTCGAGCTCGGCGTGCCACCCGGTGCTGCGCTTGATCCGGTAGCTCGGCGCGGCGTCGCGATCGGTGTGATTGTGAAACTCGGTCTCGATCATGCCGGTCTTGCCCGCGATGATCGCGCGGCGATGCACCGCGGTCGCGAAGCTGCAGCTGATCTGCGCGATCGCCCCACCAGGAAACTCGAGCGTGGCCGCGAGCGTCTGATCGATCCCGGCGACCCAGCGCGCGGTCGCCGTGATCCGCAGCGGCCGGCAGCCGACGATCTGCCGCACGAAGCTGACCGGATAACACCCGGCATCTAGCAGCGCGCCGCCGCCGAGCGCAGGGTCGAGCCGGATGTTGCCCGGCTCGGCGATCGTGAAGCCGAACGTCGCGAACATCATCTGCACCTCGCCGATCGCCCCGGACGCGACCAGCCGCTCGATCTCGAGGGTCTGCGGCTGGAACATGTACGGAAACGCCTCGACCAGCACGACGCGGTTGGCATCGGCGGCCTCGAACATCGTCTGCACCTCGGCCTCGCCGAGCCCGAGCGGCTTCTCGCACAGCACGTGCTTGCCGGCGCGCGCCGCCGCGATCGACCACTCAGCGTGCAAGCTGTTCGGCAGCGGGTTGTAGATCGCATCGATGCCGCGATCCGCGATCAGCTCGTCGTACGTACACGTCCGAGCGATGCCATGCGTGCGCGCGAACTCCTGGCCGCGCGCCCGATCGCGGCTCGCGACCGCGACGACCTCGACCCGCGACGACAGCTTCGCACCCAGCATGAACGACCCGGCGATGTTCGCCGCGCCGAGGACACCCATTCGCAAGCTCATGGCGCGCAGGCTACCGCGTCACGCCCGGCTTGTCGGCGGCGTGCGGCAGGTCTCGCCGGACAGCCGCCGGCTATTCCGCGCTGCGGGTCGTGAAGTGCGGCGCGTGGATCACCGCCATCACGATGGCCTTGACGCTGCCGTTCGACGCCGCCAGCTCGGTGCTGATCGCAGACTGGCTGCATTGATCGAGGCCGTAGGCGGTATACGACATGTAGCGCGTGAGGCACTGCGTGACGTCCTTGCTGGTCGACAGGTAGGTCGACAGCGAGTCGAGGCCATCGAGCGCGATGTCGCCGTCGGACATCCCGGACAGCGTGCCGGTCGCGTCGATCGCGACGCCGTTCTCCTGATCGCGCTTGCGGCCGAACGCGTCGAAGTGCTCGAACGAGAACCCCACCGGATCCATCCGGGTGTGGCAGCTGTTGCAGACCGGGTTCTTGGAGTGCTCCTCGTAGCGCTGGCGGTTGGTGATCGCACCGCTCGGCGCGGGCAAGTTGGTATCGACGTTGGGCGGCGGCGGCGGAATCTCGTCGCACAGCAGCCGCTCGCGGACGAGCTTGCCGCGCTGGACCGGCGACGACCGGTCGGCCAGCGCGTGCCGGGTCAGGATCGCGCCCTCGCCCAGGATCCCGTGGGCGCGGGTGTTGGCCGGCAGCTCGACGCGCTGGAACGTGCTGCCACCGCCGCCGAGATCGTAGTAGCCGGCGAGGGTCTGATCGAGAAACGTGTACGTGGCCGTGAACAGCTCGGAGACCTTGGCGTTGGACCGCAGCACGTTGACGAACAGCGCCGCGGTCTCTTTCAGCATGGCGGCCCGGACCGCGTCGGTGAGCCGGTTGGCGGGATCGATCTTCGCGCGGGTCGCCAGATCGTCGATCACGAGCCAGTTGCGCGCGAAGATGCCGAACGCCGTCTCGCTCTGGGACGTCGAGAGCAGCCGAGCCGCCTCGCGATCGAGATCCGCGGCGGTCACCAGCCGGCCCTGATCCGCGGCGGACATCAGCTGGTCATCCGGCGGGCCGTTGGTGAGCATGTACGACAGACTGCTGGCCAGCTCGTAGGGTGTGAGGTGGTAGAGCCCGTCGCTGGCCTTCTCCCCGAGCTCGCGGCGATACAGCACATACGACGACTGGAGCATCGCCGAGATCACCGCGCGAGCGCCGTCCGCGAAGCTGGTCTCCGCGGTGAACATGGCCACGTAGGCGTCGACCGAGCTCGCCGCCACCGGCTCGCGATACAGCTTCTTGCCGAGCGTCTGGACGAAGGTCTTGCCGCAGGTCGCGTCGAGGGTCTGGCAGCTGCTCAGCTGCCCGAGCTTCTGGCTGACCGCCCAGTCGGCGACGGTCTCGGCGTTGTTCATGATCAGCTGGGCATCGAGATCGCGCACCACCGACTGCGTCGCGTCGGCCTTGAAGCCGAGCACCACGGGGTCATTGAGCACGTCGCCGGTCGGCACGTTGGTATCCTGGAACACGGCCTGGAGGGTATTGCGCAGCTGAAGGTTACTGAGCCTTCGCGTCATGCGCGGTCCGCGCGTCGCGCAGTCCGGCGCGATCAGCTCACCGCCGCCGGTATCGCTGCCGCTGCCGCTGCCGGACGTGCCGTGATCCGGCCGATCTACGCCGCAGCCGAGCGCGAGCACCGCGCCGGCCAGCCACAGCGAACACACACCGATCTTGTTGGTCGTCATGGCTTGCTCCTCACTTGCCAATCGTATCGAGGGGGGTGCGCGGCAGGGTCGCGTCGCCGAACCCGGTGAAGTCGGTGACGCCCATCGCCGCCGCGCAGTTGACCAGCGCGCGCTGGTGCGCGTCGCCGCCGCCGTTGATGTAGCGACCGTTGGGTGAGGTCACGAGATAGCCGCCGGCGCCGCCGGAGAAGACGAACCGCATGTCGCTGCCGTTGTGCGCGATCGAGTCGCCCATGTCGCGCGCCCACACCATCAGGGTCTGATCGAACAACGTGCCGCTGCCGGTCGGCGCGGGCAGCGCCTTCAGCTTGTTCGCGGTCGCGACGAATTGCTGCGCCAGCCAGCGCTCGAGGTTGGTCAGCCGGGTCCGCGGATTGTCGCTGTGGATGAAGTCGTTGTGCCAGTTGCCGGGGTTTCCGACCTCGGGGAGCGAGACCTGCGTGTTCTGGTGATGACCGAACTGCACCGCGGCGACGCGGGTGATGTCGCACGCGAACGCGGTCACCGCGAGATCGAGGTGGGTGACGCTCGCGAGCAGGTCCTGGGTCGCTTCGGCCGGCCGGGTCCCGGCGGCGCACGTCCCGGCGCCGCTGCCGTCGCCGCTGAGCCGCTCCTCGACGGCGCGCAGCGAGTCGACGTGCAGCTCGAGCTTCTGGCGCTCGTGGCTGCCGAGCTGATCGGACAGTTGCTTGAGCTCGCTGTTGACGAGATCGAGCGAGCTCTTGCGCCTCCGCAACAGGCTCGGCGAGACGCCACCCACCCCGCCGAAGATCGCGTCGTACGCGGCGACCGGCGAGAAGATCGGGCTGAGCGCCTGGTTGTTGCGATAGAACGACGTCTGCTGCTCGGTCTTGACGCTGCCCAGGATGAGGCTCGGGATCTGCGTCACGACGCCCGCGGCGCGAAGCCGGTCGGCGACGAACTGATCGATCGAGATCCGGGTCTGCCCGCCATAGCCCTGGCCGGTGAGGCCCCCGGGCGCGGCGTGATTGTCCGCGGTGCCGTTGCTCGAGAGCTTCTCCGCCAGCACGAGGTTGGCCTTGAGCGGCGCCAGCGGGTCGGTCATCGCGCTGAACACGATGTTGTCCTGCGTCGAGCCGGCCGGCGTCCACGCCGCGGGATCGGTGCCATTCGAGTAGAAGATCAGCAGATATTTCGCTTTGCCCATCGCGGCGGCGTTCGCGGGCGCAGACTTCACGAGTGACATGAACGGCGAAAACAGCGCGGCCAGTCCGACACGCTTGGCGAAATCACGACGGCTCAACTTGGACATGTTCGGGCTCCCCAGATGCGATCCTCGTTACCCTACGACGCCAAAACCATCCATGACACCGGGGGTTTACACTCCACCTGGGTGGGGCTCCAGGCTCCGATCGAACCGCACCCGGGCCGCGAAACGCAGCGCCGCGGATCTAGCTGATCACCCGCTCAGCAGGAGCGTCAGAGATCGCCCTCGCGCGCGTGCTGCGGGCGATCCAACACCAGGCCGATCGCGTCTGAAGCCCTCGCCGCCCCGACGGTCAAGAGAGCCATGAACCGTTCATGGAGAGCCATGAACCGTTCATGGAGATCCCCAACCGAGATCTCACGGTCCGGCTCGCCTTCCGAACGCTTCACCCTGTGAGGAAGATCATTCTCCGAATGCCCCTCCGTTGTGAGGAGGCTCGATCAAACTACGTGGATCACGGGGAGCCGCCATCGCTGCCGGACGTCGTTCGAATGGCGTCCTCGCGCGCTTCGTCGGTCCGCTCGAGGGCAACGTCGCGCATGAGGGCAGAAGACAGCGCGGCGTCGCTCGATGGCTCGCGACTTCCGATCCGAGGTATCGACCAGACGACGTCCCGACGCGCGCCGGGCGATCGCGTTTCGCGAGCTGGCGCGGCCGGTTCGCTTGTTCTGATCAGGTCTCGTTCCCGCAGACCGCTGCGATCGCGTCGGGCTGCTGGATGACCCGTGAGGTGGCCGCCTGCCCCCGCATCGCTTGCAGCACGCGATCCTCGCCAGCGCACCGGTGGAGGCTGAGCGGTACCAGCACGACGATCGTCACCGCCGCAGCGCAAAGGCTGCCGAGCAACACCGCCGCACCCGCCGCCGCCACGACCAGCCCCAGCTCGGAGGGATGGCGGAGCCAGCGATACAGCCCGGTCGACACCACCCGCGACGGCGCCGCGCGCGTCGAGACGAAGTCAGCCCCGAGGCTGTGGATCGCCGCGATCCGCAGCGCCACGCCGACCGCGATCAGCGCCAGCCCCACGAACGAGCCAGCGGTGCTGCGCAGCGCGTGCTCGACCAGCGCGGTCACGTGCACCGCGAACAGCGACAGGCCGGTAGCGATCGCCGATGCATGGTCGCGCGACCATCGCGCCTCGGGTTCGGTGACCGAGCTCGCGGCTTCGAGCGCGAGCCACAGCACCGTGGTCGCGACCAGGGCCGCCGCCATCAAGTGGGCGGGCTCGCGGCCCCGGCCGCGGTAGCGTTGCCGGAGCCGTTCGCGGCGGGCATCAGCTCGGCGAGCCGAGCGCGAGAGATCTGAAGCCCCGAGGCGATGCTCGCCAGCATTGTCCGCTCACCATCGTTGATCTCGCCGTCCGCCGACGCGACCAGCACGCTCGCGCGGATCACCAGCTCACGGCCGCTGGGGGTCAGATAGTCCATCATCGGACGGCAGACCTCGACGACATTGCCATTCGATGCCGAGGCCTGTGCCAGCTCGGCCTCGATCTCCGCGCGCGAAACCGTCCGATTCCCCATCTCGCCGAGGATCCCGGCGATCGCGGAGATCTCCGATTCGTTGGCCTTGCCGTCCACGTGGCTTATCATCGCCAGTACGCGGCCCAGCGCCTTGTGAAAGCTCGACTGCTGGGCCTTGGCATCAGCGACCGGATCGAGCTGCAGGACCTCCATCTTATAGGTGCCCATGCAGCGTTGACACTCGATGTACTCGCCGATCAAATTGAGTGGAATCAACGGGATGAAGTACAGGGTGAAGTAGCGCCGGCTCTCCTTGTGGATATACGATCCTTTGCTTCTGCACTGCGGACAGAAAAAGTCGCCGTGCGCCTGATCGGACGTGACCGATCGCGTACCGAAGATGATCAAACCCAGCATCGTGTCCCCTCCCTTTGCACGCCAGCGTAACAGCATCGCGCCGTCGCGGGTCGCTCGCCCGGCGGCGGGCAATGTGGCCAGCAGGCACACATGTGCCGACGCGATCGCGAGGGGCGGAGGCTCGAGGCGCCCTGACGCTACCTCGCGGGCGTTCGCCTGATCACCTCGAACGGACGCATCATCTCGTTGGCCGCGTGCTCCAGCACATGGCAGTGCCAGACGTAGCGCCCCGCGTAGCCCTCGAACCGGATGATGATCCGGGTGATCGATGCCGGGTGGGCCTGCACGGTGTCCTTCCAGCCCAGCTCGTTCGGCTCGGGCGGGATCGGCGGACCGACATATTGCATCTTGTTTTCGTAGCGATGCGCATCGATGTCGAAGCGCTGGCGATCGAGGACCTGGAACCGCACCAGGTGGAGATGGATCGGATGGGTGTCCTCGGTGTAGTTGACCAGCTCCCAGATCTCGGTCGAGTCGAGTACCGGCTTCTCGGTCACCGGATCGCGCCACCGCGCGCCGTTCAGGAGCATCAGCATGCCGTGGACCGGATCCTGGTACTCGTCGATCCCGAGCGTGCGCGTCGTCCTGGCCGACGCGCGGGGCGTGCGCGGCACGTCGCGCAGCACCGCCGGTGGTTGCCACGCGGGCATGGCCGGGCCCGCCGCCACGCGGAACCGCAGGAGCTGCGACGCCTGGGTCATGAGGATCACCGACTGCCCGGCCAGCGTGCCGAAATCGACCACGAGATCGACGCGCTCGCCGGGCGCGATCGTCACGGTGTGCGGCCGCGCGGGCCGCGGCAGCAGGCCCTGATCACTACCGATCTGCACGAACGGCGTGCCGCTCGACAGCGAGAGGTAGAGGAAGCGCGCATTGCACGCATTGACCACGCGAAACCGATAGGGCCGGCGCTCCACCGCGAGATCGGGCGCGAGCTTGCCATTGACGAGGATCGCGTCACCGTACATCTCTGCGATCCACGGCGACTCAGGTACACCGGACGTCGGGTATTGCAGCTGACCGTCCTCGTCGAGCAGGCGATCGAAGATGACCAGCGGAATCTCGTACGGGCCGCGCGGCAGCTCGAGCGCGTCCTCGACCGCATCGCGCAGCAGGTAGGCGCCGAACAGCCCGGCATACTGATTGAGCCGCTCGATCCCCATCGCGTGGTCGTGATACCATAGCGTCGCGGCATCCTGGCGATTGGGATAGTGCACGAGCCGCGAGCCGCCGCCGGCGAACCACCGCTCGGGGTCACCGTCGCTCTCGGGCGGGACCCGGCCGCCATGGACGTGCACGACCGTGCGAACCTCGGGAAGCCGCGCGTCGGCGCCGCACAGCGTGTGATCGATCGGCAAGAAGTGCCTCACCGGGAGCGCGTTGTGCCACTCGACCGCGAGCGGCTCCCCGGCGCGCACGTCGAACGTGGGGCCGGGGACGCTGGTGCCGTAGCTCCACCACCGGGTCGGCTTCAGGTCGCGATGGACCTGGGCTTCGATCTCCCGCATGTGCACGCGGTAGAGCGGAACGCTATGACCGCGTCGCGACGGGTCTGGAGCGCTGCCGGTGCTCCGCGCCACCGGTGGGATGGGCAGCGCGTCGACGAAGCGCGGCAGCGCCGCGGAGTGCAGAGGGCGCGCGAGCGGTGCGTGCGGCATCGTCATCTTGCCGTGCACCGGCGCGAGCGGTCCGGCGGCGCTCGCGGCGCGCAGCCGACCGGCGGCGATCCAGGCGCCCGCCAGCCCGGCGCTGCGTCGCAAGAGCTGTCTGCGGGACAGATTCGTCATCGACAACGGGCCGCGCTACCTGGCAGTCTCGGGCCGGGCCTGGCGGGTGGTCGGTAGGCCGGTCGCCGGATCGAGATACAGCGTGCGAGGCTCGACCGCCGCCGCCGCGGGGAAGCTGAACATCCCGTCGATCGGACCGGCGATGGTGTCGAACGACGCGCCCGGCTGAATGCGCGCCTGCCCGAGCCAGTTGTCCTCGATGAAGCGCAGCACCGACGACTGATCGGTGAGCGTGTGATCGATGAAATTCTTCTTGCCGAACGGCGAGATCACCAAGAGCGGAACGCGCGTCCCGTAGCCGCAACGCCCGAGCACCGGGGCCGCCGTGGTCGCGCCGGGCAGCGCGGTCGTCGGGGCGGGCCGGCCCTGCTGGCTGGGGGTCGCGGTGCAGAGGCCATCGCCGTTGAGCTGATCGGTGGTGTCGGTGACCCCGTCCGGGCTGCCGATCGCGGCGAGCGACGACGGATTGACGATCGGCGGTGCCTGGTGGTCGTACCAACCATCGGAGTCGTCGTAGGCGATGATCACCGCAGTGGTGTCCCAGTACTTGCTGTCCTGCAGCGAGTTGATCACGCTGATCACGAACGCCTGCTCGTCGATCGGGTTGGAGTAGCCGCCGTGGCCGTCCTGATACGCGGGCGCCTTGACGAAGCTCACCGCCGGCAGGCTGCCCGCGCCGATCGATTCGAAGAAGTCGTGCGAGTCGTAGTTGTGATTGGCGGGCTCCGGCGTGCCGTCCGCCTGTGTGCTGCGACCGATCGCGGCGACCGAGCTCGGGCGCGCGTGCAACGGATTCGCCGTCGATGCGTAGTACTGGAACCACGCGTGGTGCGGGATGTAGTCGACCGAGGCGCCGGTGAACGGGGTCTGGGTTGGATTGGTGATCCGGCCGCAGCCCGACGTGCCGTTGGGGTTGGTGATGTTCAGATCGAAGCCGCCCATGAACGAGCCCCAGGTCACCCCGGCGGCGTTGAGCAGGTCGCCGATGTTCTTGCCCGCCATCAGGTTCTGCTCCGACGAGGTGGAGCACACATCGTTGAGCGGATCGGTGTCGCCGATCATCGTGTAGCCGCCGTGGCCGTCGGCCAGGACGTGCGACGCCGAGAACAGCGCGAAGTCCTTGTTGCCCGCGATCATGCCGTTGGTCTGGCCGGCGATCAGGTTGATCGCGCCGGGCGTCGACGGGCCGAACTGCGTGGTCCACGAGTTGTCGCTCATCGCGTAGTGCTGGGCGTAGTTCCACAGCGCCGTGACGGTATTGCCGTCGTAGTAGCCCATGACCAGGCCCTTGTTCGCGGGCGGTCCGAGCAGCGGCGGATTGGCGGTGCCGGTGAACAGCGGGAACAGATCCATGGCGCCGCCGTGCGACGCCTGTTGCTCGGGCTTGTAGTTGTGGCCCTGGTCCTGGGTGGACGCCTGGGCCGGGCCGAGCCGGAACGGATTGGCCGCATCGGCGCCATTGGCGGAGGTGTTGTTGGGATTGTTCGTCAGTAGATTCACGCCGGCGAGCGCAGCAAAGCCATGATTGACATCGAGCGGCGTCGTCAGGGTATTGGCCGCCGGGGTCGCGCCGTCGGCGTGGAACGCCGTCTCGCCGGTCAGGTTCGCGGCGGTCGGGTACGTGCCGAAGTAGTGATCGAACGAGATGTTCTCGCCGAAGATGATCACGACGTGCTTGATCGGGGTCGCGGTGGTGAATGCCGCCGCCGGGTCGTCACTGCCGCCGGGCGCGCCGACGCCACCGGGCCCGGCGGGCCCCGTCGGACCGGTCGGCCCCGTCGGACCGCTGGGCCCCGCCGGACCGGTAGGACCCGCCGGTCCCAGGTCACCCGGCGATCCATTGTCTCCCGAGCAGCCCGCGCTCGCGAGCATACCCGCGGTGATCGTCAGGACTGCGGCGAACATGGTTTCTCTGCGTGCAAGCCTTCGAGTCTCGTGCATCTTGGTCCTCCTGGGTTGCAGCGAGCGGGGTCGCGGCATCGTCGCGGCGGCCCCGCCTGCGAAGCGAGGAGGCGACCGTAGGCGCCATGTATGGCGAGCAGGAAACGGCTCGGCGGCAGGATCGATGCAGGGCCCTCGACGAAGGCCGGGCAACTGATTCTTAATCTCGTGGATCTCGGCGGGCTTCGCGAATCTTCACATTCGAAGCGTCAGCACGGTCGCAGGCGCGACGCTCCACGGCGTCAACGCCTCGTTGGTGGCACCGCGGTCGCATGGCGCTACTCCGGCCGCGCCCCAACGCGATCGGCTCATAGTGCATCGACGACGAAGCTCATGCCGCCGCTCTCGAGCAGGGGATTGCCACGCCGCGGCGGCACGAGGAATGGCTCGACGCTCGAGGTTCGTGGTAACCATGGACATGGTTTCCGAAGCCTTCGTAGTCGAGCCGGAGCTGGTTCGAACCTTGAAGCGCTCGGAGTACGATCAGATGATCGGGCTCGGGTTGTTTCAGGATGAGCGTGTCGAGCTGCTTCGGGGAGTGCTGGTCAAGATGTCGCCACAGCATGCGGCTCACGCATCGACGGTTCAAAAGTTGACCCAGCTCCTGGCCTCACGGCTGCAGGGGCGGTTCATCCTGCGCATCCAGTCTCCGCTTGCGCTGCTGGACGATTCCGAGCCCGAGCCCGATGTGGCCGTAGTGCCGCTGGGAGACTACGACGCCGCGCACCCCACGACGGCGTTGCTCGTCATCGACGTGTCCGACTCGACGTTGAAGAAGGACCGCGGCAAGGCATCGATGTATGCCAGCGCCGGCATCGGCGAATACTGGATCGTCAACATCGCCGCGCGCACTGTCGAGCTGTACTCGTCGCCCGAGGGCGATCGTTACGCGGAAGCTCGCACGCTGCGCCCCGGTGATGCGCTGCGACCGGCGGCGCTAGGCGACGTGACGATCGCCGTCGCCGAGATTCTCCCAAAAGGCTGAGCGGCTAGGTCAGAATCGTCGATCGAAGACTCGCAACCTCCAGGGTGTCGAACAAGCCGCAACGGCTTTATCGATACCTCTGCGGTCGATTGACCGCGGTGCTCGCGACTACCGCAGCATGTGGATCGAGTGGAGCAGCTGGATCAGCCCCACGATGGTGATCACGGTGGCCGCGGTGATCGCAGATTTGGCGGACGCGCGGGACCAGCACACCCCGCCCGACACCGCGAGGACCACCGCCAGGATCACATCGATCCGGATCTTCGAGGACGACAGCTGGATCACGTGGAACGCGATCAGCGCTTCGATCGCACAGGCCACGAGCGCGATCGCAGGGACCAGCCGGTTGCCGCCGGCGACGACCAGCGCGACGGAGGCAAGCAAGGCGCACACGACGAGGGCAGTCGCGAAATCGATGGACATCAAAGAGCCTCCAGCTCGCAGGATGGCGCGAGTTGCGCCAGGATCCAAGGTCGCGCCCACATGGGCGCCACGCGACACGACGCGGTGAGCGTGACGAATCGCGCATCGAGCACGATCTCGACTCGCCAGCACTGCCACCGCTGGGTGTCGGGCACAGCGCGACCGCGCGACGATCGAGCGTAGCCACGCGCGCGATCGCGTTCCTTCGTGCGCGGTGCGTAGGCGGGCGTACCCACTGAATAGCACGAGTGATTCGGCCTGCCCAGCGACGCACTGTTCCACAGTTGCACACCTTGACAGAGGGGCGGCTTGGCCCACAAATGAAAACGAATATCAAAATTAAACCAATGGCGGTCGGATTTCGCCCCGCCCCATCGACCAGGCAGGTGACCCGTACAGCGCCGGCCTGGTGCCCCCGCCACGCCGCGCACGCCGCTCAGGGCGACGCGTGGCGCTGCGCGTCGATCCAGTGCGATACCTCGGTATCCAGCACGTCGAGCGGCAGCGGACCATTGCGCAACACCACATCGTGAAACCCGCGGACGTCGAACCGGTCGCCGAGCGCGACCCGCGCGCGCTCGCGCAGCTCGCTGATCTTGAGCCGGCCGATCATGTACGCGGTCGCCTGCCCGGGCATCACGATGTAGCGCTCGATCGCCTTGACCGCCGATGCGTTCGGCTCGGCGGAGTTGTCGAGCACGTAGCGGATCGCCTGCTGCCGGGTCCACTTCTTGGCGTGTAGTCCGGTATCGACGACGAGCCGGATCGCGCGGTGGAGCTCGAGCTGCAGCCGCCCGAAGTCGCGCAGCGGATCGGTGTACTGGCCCATGTCCTTGGCCAGCTTCTCGGCGTAGAGCCCCCAGCCCTCGGAGTACGCGGTCACACCGCCGAACTTGCGAAACGGCGGCAGATCGGCGAGCTCGGTCTGCACGGCGAGCTGCAGGTGATGCCCCGGGATCCCCTCGTGATAGACCAGCGCCTCGACCTCCATCGCCGGCATCGCCGCCATATCGTAGAGGTTGACGTAGTACGTACCGGGGCGAGAGCCATCCGGCGCCGGCCGCTGATAGAACGCCTTGCCAGCCGACTTTTCACGGAACGCCTCGACCGGCTTCACCACCAGCGGCGCCTTGGGCAGCGTGCGAAACCACTGCGGCAGCTTGGCGGTGATCGAGTCGATCGCCTTCTGGGTCTCGGCGAGGTACTTCGCGCGGCCGTTGGCGTCGTTGGAATAGAACAGATCCTTGCGGTCGCGCATCGCGACGAGGAACTTCTTCAGCTCGCCGTGGAACCCCAGCGGCTGCATCAGCGCCTGCATCTCGCCGTGGATCCGCGCGACCTCGGCGAGGCCGAGCTCGTGGATCTGCTCGGGCGATAGCTCGGTCGTGGTGTAGTTCTTGAGCTGCGATGCGTAGTACGCCGCGCCCTCGGGGAACCGCCAGACACCATCGTCGGTGGGCGCGTGCTTGGCCTGCTCCGTGAGGGCAGCGATGATCTGCCCGTACGCTGGCTTCACCGAGTCGACCAGCGCCGCGCTGGCCGCCGCGATCAGCCGGGCGGTGTCGTCGGGGGCGAGCTTCAGCGCAACGACCTTGGTCTTGAAGTCGGCGAGCAGCGCCGAGTCCGGGCCGCGATCGAACGGCGCGCCCTTGATGACGTTCCTCGCGTCGCCGAGCACGTAGGGATAGACCCACGCCGGTGGCTGGACGCCTTTGGCCACGCGTCCGTTGGCGACCGCAAGCCGCTTCAGCAGCGCCGGGCCGAACCCCTGAAGCCGCGCGACATAGGCAAAGGCGTCGGCGGCGTTGGTCACCTTGTGGATGTTGATGAGGAACGCCACCATCGAGCTCTGGGCGCCGTTCATCTGGTCGAACACGTAGCCGTAGTCGCGATAGCGAAAGCTCCGCGCCTGGCGCTCGATGCGGTCCTCGAACAGCCGGAACGACAGGCGGTGCTGATCGTCGAGCGTGGCGGCGCCGAACCGCTCGCGCATCGCGCTCAGCGCCGCGTCGTCGGCGTCGTGGTTGCGGCTCGCTTGCTCGTCGCTGGCGTCGTCCCACGCGCCGTAGTCGGTCTTGATCCCGCGCTCGCTCTGCGCTTGCGGCGAGCGGGCCAGCACCGCGGCGTCGTACTCGGCAAAGAACGCGTCGAGCTCGGCGTTGCGGTTGACCGCTGCCGCCGGGACCGCGGGCGGGGCCTCGGCGGATGCCGGGGGCCTCGGCGCCGGCGATTCGGCCGCGGGTGCCGGCGCAGCGGGACCAGGTGCCGGTCCCGGCGAGGAGTGTCCCGCGCAGGCGACAAGAACAGCGAGCAATGGCAATAATAACCGCATGGGTGCCTCGGAGGGGTGCGCCCGAGAGTGGAGCACGGACGCGAGGTACGCAGGCGCACCAACGCACGAAAACCTCCGAGCATCGGCGCGGTTTCCCGCCCGAAGCCCGAGGTCGGCGCCGGAATCGTCGCAGCAAGCGCCACGTCAGGCGCTGCCACGCCGTCGCTAGGCGCAGTCGACTTTGGCGGTCAGCTCGGGACACGCGAGGTCAAACGACGGCACGGGGCCGGCGCCGGCGACTTCCTTCAGGCTGCTGACCTTCAGCACCTTGAGGGTCTCGCGGTTCAACGTCAGCTTCATGGGAGCGATGGACTTCTTCATACACCCCATCTACCACGCAGGTCGTATCCGCTGCACCTGTTGAATAACAGTTATGCGTAACGCGGAGACGATCGCGCCCGACGACTGACCACCTGACTGCCCACGATACCAATCACTGCTCACGATGATCATCACTGTGCATCACCCTGCGCACACCGCTGCCACGCCGCGCCGAGCCGCTCGCCTTCCGTGCGCAGCCGCGATCCAGGCATGGACGCGGGCGTCGAGCACGGGCAACAGCACCGCGCCCGCCTCGAGCACGACCTTGTAGAACGCGTTGATGTCGAACTTCGCCCCCTGCTTCGCCTCGGCCTCCGCGCGCAGCTCGAGGATCGCCAGCTGTCCGACCTTGTACGCGAGGGCCCGCCCCGGCCAGCCGATGTAGCGATCCACCTCGTTGACGATGTTTGATCTCGGTGAGCGCCGTGCGCTCGCGCATGAACGCCGCGGCCTGCGCGCGGGTCCAGCCGAGCGCGTGGATGCCGGTATCGACCATGAGCCGCCCCGGCGTGCGACGTTCGCGCGCGCCGCGATCTGCGGCTTGACAGTGCCTCGTTCGTCCCGTAAATAACTTATAGGTTATATGACCGACTGGTTTTCGACATGACGCCCGAGCGCCTCGACGCCACGTTCTCCGCGCTCGCCGATCCGACCCGCCGCGCGATCCTCGCCCGGCTGGCCCAGGGCGAGGCGTCCGTCATGGAGCTCGCCGAGCCGTTCGCGATGAGCCAACCCGCGATCTCGAAGCACTTGAAGGTGCTCGAGCGCGCAGGCCTCATCTCGCGCGGTCGCGATGCGCAGCGCCGGCCGTGCCGGCTCGAGGCCGAGCCGCTGCGCGACGCCAGCGGCTGGATCGAACACTACCGGCAATTCTGGGACGCGAGCTTCGATGCGCTCGACGACGTCCTCGAAGATCTGAAGAAGGCCGCGCGCAAACCCAAACGCACCAAGGAGACGCCATGAGCAAGCTGACGCTGATCGACGGAGCCCCCAACGAGATCATCATGGAGCGCGAGTTCGATGCGCCGCGTAAGCTGGTCGTCCAGGCCATGACCAGCCCGGCGCTGATCAAGCGGTGGCTCGGCGGCGTCCGCGCCACCGTGGTCACCGCCGAGGTCGATCTCCGCGTCGGCGGTAGCTATCGCTACGTGTTCGAGCTCCCCCACGGCGGCCAGTTCAGCTTCACCGGCGTGTATCGCGAGATCGGCGACGATCGCGTCGTGCACAGCGAACGCTTCAACGACGATCCGCGTGAGTCCGTCGTCACGACCACCTGGACCGAGCGGCACGGCAAGACCACGCTGCGCGTCGTCATCGCCTTCGAGTCCAAGGACGTGCGCGACATGGTATTGGGCACCGGCATGGCCGACGGTGCCGGCGAGAGCTACGACAAGCTCGAACAGCTCGTCGCAAATCTCTGACGATCGTCGCGCGCGGCGCGCCCACGGGGAACGGTTCTTGCTGCCTACGCCAGCAAACCTAGCTTTTCCGTGGAGGTGTCAGATGAGTGGCGCGCACACGTTGCAAATATCCAAATTTCTCCTATGCGGCAGTGCCACAGCGTATCTCGTCGCGTGTGGCGTGGAACCCAACGACACCCAGGCGCCCGACCGTGCGCCCAGCGTTGGCGCTGCCGGCAGCTGCACCGACGCGACCGCCGGGGGCACCTGGACCCGCCAGGCGTTTGGTGCACAGAGCGCGCAGAGCGGCGCGTTCAGCGTCGATCTCACCGCCACGCCGAGCGCGAATGCCATTGATGCCGTGGTCGGCATCAGTAACGGACCTGCCGCAGCATTCACCAGCCTGGCCGCGATCGTACGGTTCAATCCAAGCGGAGCGATCGATGTGCGGGCCGGCTCGGCATATCAGGCCGACCTGAGCGTCCCGTACACGGCGGGCACGGCCTATCATCTGCACGTCGATATCGATGTCGGCCAGCACATCTACTCGGTTGCGATTGTCCACGCCGATGGCAGCGAGACGTGGCTCGCGCAGCGCTATCCGTTTCGCACCGAACAGGCGCAAACCACCGCGCTGAGCAACGTGGCCACCAAGGTCGACGCCAGCGAGGGCGCCCTCTCGGTGTGCGATCTGAAAGTCACGCCGTCCGCGACCGCGAGCTGCCCCGCGGCCGCGGCGGGCGCGGGGTTCCGCGACCAGTCGATAGGGCAACCCGGCGAGGGCGTCGTCTCGATGGACTTCGTCGCGACGCCGGACAGCATCCTCGATGGTGTCATGGGCCTGTCGCCCGGGCCCGCCACGAGCTTTGGCGATCTGGCCGCCGCGGTCCGGCTGTCGCCCGAGGGCGCGATCGACGCGCGCAATGGCGCCGCCTATCAGGCCGATGCCGCCGTGCCGTACCTGGCCGGCCAGCCGACCCGCATCCGGGTGATCGCCGACGTTCCGACGCAGACCTATGCGGTCTACGTCGCCCAAGGCGATGGCTCGGTCCAGCTCGCCCACCACTACGGATTCCGGTCCCCCGGCACCGCACACTGGCTCGGTGATCTGAGCTCGTTCGTCGACTCGTCGTCCGGACGACTCTCGATCTGCGACCTGAGGTCCGCGATCTCGATCGGCGTCCGATCCTCGCGCGAAGGTAACTATGCCGTCGCGCCCCTGCCCGACGACGAGGCGATGATCGCGAATACCACCACCACGCTGCACGTCGACCGCGCCGGCAACACGCGGGCGCACGTGGCGGCGGGCGGCCAGGTCGCCGTCGATCCGACCGGCAATGTCTACCTCGCGCGGATCACCGGCACCGCGCTGGTCGTCGAGGCCTACACCGCCGGCCTGGTCCCCCGCTGGACCCGATCGTATCCGGCGGGCGCTGACCACCGCGCGCTGGCGATCGGCGCCGATGCCGGCTCGGTCGTGGTCGCGGCGGGTCCGACCGCCGGCGGGGTCGACCTGGTGAAACGCTGGCTCACCGACGGCACCGAGAGTATCTCGCAGACCGGCCCCATGGCCGACGCCGTCGCGGTCAGCGCCGCCGGGTTCGTGCTCGGCAGCGCGATCAACGGGACCGTCGTCGTCACCAAGTGGGATTTCGGTCAGCCTGGGCCGACGTGGAGCCGGTCGTGGCAGAACGCGGCGCAGATCGCCGTCATGGCGCTTTCGCCGGACGGCAAGGTCTACTTCGGCGGTCGGTTTTCGGGGACGGTCAGCTTCGGCGGCCCCGACATCCAGGCCAGCCCGACCACCGATCTCAGGACCACCTACGTCGCGGCGCTGAGCTCGACGGGCGAGCACATGTTTTCGACCGGCATCGGTCAGTCATCCGTCGATGGCATCGCCTCGAACGGCTCGGTCACCGCGGTCTCGGCATCGAGCGATGTCCTCGGGCCCCGCCACCGGACGCTGTTCAACTTCGATGCCCGGGGCAACCGGATCGTCGGAGATAACGAACAGACCGCGTTCGGCGACTGGGGCGCCGCCGGAGCGACAGCCGTGGGCCCGTCGGGCCGCGTGTTCTGGAACTTCAGCGAGCCGTGGCCGTTCAACAGCTCGCCGGCGTATCCGTACTTGATCTCGCTCCAGCCAGGCGTCTAGAGGAAAAGGTATCGACAATGCCATTGCGGCATGGCTCGACACCTTGGAAGTAGCGAGTCGTCGCGCGACGATTCCGTACAGGTCGTCACCGGTCATGGCGACAGACGGATCGAAAGCAGCGCCGGTGGCTCGGCGATCGAGCAGGTCACGGTCGCAGCGTGGGCGGATCGCCCTCGAGCAGGCCATTGCCGTCCCTCAGAAACTCCTCGAGAAATGGCTGCAAGGACGCAGACGACAGCGGCGCGGCCCCGGTCGGGATATCACACCGGATGTCTCCGTCGATCGACGTGTACGACACCGTCATCGCACCTTCGCCGTAGCGTCCGACCAGGAGCCAAAACGCATAGACGTCTTGGCCTTGGGGGCCGCGATCGACGAGCTTGAAGATCACGGTCGCATCGCAGTCCTGCGGGACCTTGAGCTGGATCTGGCTCTCGACTCCCAAGCGCTGGAATCGAGGCGCAAGAGGAATACTGTCGGATTCGGTGATGGGTCGCCGCGGACCAGGAGGCGCACTACTGGCAGACGGAAGGTTACTGATCTGTTCACGATTCGTATTGCTGGCTGACATGATACTGTTCCCTGCGTACGGTGATTACTTGTCGACTGCGCGCTTCGCGCAGCGAAACCCATAATTGGTCGCCATGGTGATCGCCGGCCGGCTCAGCCGCCCGCTCGAACGAGCCATGACGGATGCGCCCCACGAGCCGCCCCGGACGAACCGAAGATTGACCGAGGCACCGGAGGAGGCGCCCCGGCCCGACGGCTCGGAGGCATCCGGCGACGAGGTCCATTCGACCGCGTTGCCCCCAAGATCGAACACGCCTTCCGGGGTAACGTCCTGACGTGACGTCCCGACGGGACTGGCATGTTCGGTCGCGGGCGACGTCGATGATACGGGCACGAGCCGGCCATCATCCGGCAGGGCGACCTCGCCCCATCGCGGCAGGGCATCGCCCCAGGGGAACCTGCGATTCTCGACCCCGCGGGCCGCGGCCTCCCACTCGTCGTCGGTTGGCAATCGCTTGCCCTGGGTCTCGCAATACAAGGTGGCCCCGTACCAGCTGACCTGAACCACGGGCAGATGTTCTCGACCCGCCCGTGCACGATATCTGGCATTCACGCGCTCGACGCCACCGTACGTTGGATGCAGGTCGAGCAATGGCATATCCGCACCAAACGACGGACTCTGGGTGACGTAGCGGGGTGCGTGATCTGGAGCTTCTCTGTCATTCGCCACGATCAGGGTGTTCGCGAGCCCATCGAGCATCTCGGCGAACTGCTCGTTCGTGACCTCGTAGCGATCGAGAAAGAACGGCGCCAGCGTCACGTCGTGAGGAAGCTCGCGCCGCATGTTCTTGCGATCGCAACCGGGACCGATCTGCGCGCATTCCCGCTCGATCTGCGCCTCGGTGGTACCGACGGTGATCGTGCCGCCTTCGATCCGTACCATGCCCGGCGGTGGCGGCGACGGCGGGGGAGACCCCGCTTCGAACCACACCGCGACCAGCGCCAGGGCGGCAACGCTCCCGGCGACGGCCACGCTGGTCCGGTTGACGCGGCGGCGCCGACCGGCGAACCGGACGTGGGGCAGCGCCCGCTGCGTCGGGGCCTTGCCGAGCTGGACGATCACCTCGGGCAGTCGTACCGATTGCCAGGTTGGCTCGGCGCGCAGCTCGGACAGCGCCGTGCGGACGCTGGCGCCGTCGTCGAACCGCGCGGCGGGGTCGTGCGCGAGCATCCGCTGGGTGTGTTCGCGCAGCCGGTCCGGAACATCCTGCCAGCGGACCCCGCTCAGCGTGGGGACCCCTGCGAGGGTGGCCTGGATGACCGCGCCCATGGTCTCGCCGCGAAACAGCCGCTCGCCGGTCACCAGCTCGTGGATGATCACGCCGAGCGCGAACACGTCGACCCGGGCATCGATCGGCTGCGCGCTACATTGCTCCGGCGCCATGTAGCCCGGCGTCCCCGATGCCGCCGCGACGCTCGCGCCCTCGGGCACCGCCGCTGCGCCCGGAGCGCCGGCCTCGGCGGGTTTGCCCGCCCCCAGGGTCGCGCGCGCGAGCCCGAAGTCGAGCAGCTTGACCGTGCCCTGCGTCGTCAACATGACGTTCTCGGGCTTGAGATCGCGGTGGATCACCCCGCTGGCGTGGAGCGCGGCGAGCCCATCGGCGATCTGGATCGCGATGTCCACGATCTCGAACACCGCCACCTGCCGGCCGGCCATCCAGTGCCGCAGCGTCTCGCCTTGCACGTACTCCATCGCGACGAACCCGAGCCCGTCGTGACTGCCGACGTCATAGACCCGCGCGATGCGCTCGTGCTCGACGCGCGCGGCCAGCTTGGCCTCGCGAAGCAGCTGCCTCTTGTAGCTCTCGTCGTGACCGACGCGCGACGCGTCGAGCACCTTGAGCGCGACCACGCGCTCGAGGATCGTATCGGTCGCCGCGTACACCGAGCCCATGCCACCGCGGCCGAGCCGTCGATCGATCGTATAGCGATCCGCCTCACCCCATTTCGTGCCGGGCACGACCTGACTCGCCGGCCGGCGCGGGGGCGCATAGGCGATCGCGCGGAGCATGGCATTGGCTTCGCTATCGCGGCTGCTGATGCTATCCACATCGTCGCCAACGGCAGCGGGCTTGGTCTCTAGATCCTCAGGCTTCATTGTATTGTGTGGTTTCGTTTGCCGAACCGAACATGATGAAAGAGCCGCCGCGCCGCGTGATGTGAAGCGCAGCCCGATGATTTCTGCGCCCGCGTAGCCGGTCGCCACACAATGCCATCTCCGGATCGCCGCTCTGCGCCCAGAACCGGTCCGGAGAAAATTGTGCGCGCGGCTTTCACATCGCCCTTAGGCCCGGCTCTACCTGTTCGAGATGACGACGTCACGATGTGAACAAGGCGACGCGTACGCTGCCGTACCGACGACGACGATGCCTGTTCAACGGTTCAGTGGAGACGAGAGTCGAGGTGTAACAGGGACTTGGTGAGTTGTAGGAAGGCCGTTGCCGGCGCCGCACCGACCAGCGCAGGGGGCGCAAGGGGTCGACGTCAGGGGATTGGGGAGCGCGGGGTGATCAAGGGGCTGCGCGCAGAGACGCAAGGGGTTGGGGGCGAGGTGGTGGGGTTGGGGCGAGGTGGCGTGTCTCGGGCCGATGCAGCGCCGGCAACGGGCGGTGGTTTACGGGCGTGGTCACTGATTCGATTCGTTAGGTCGCATGTGCGACGAGTCGGTGTCGCGTGCGACAGGCCGACACGCCGGCTCTGCTCAGATAAAGTTGTATCGGAGATCGATAACGTTGTACCGGAGATCGTCGTCCAAGATCGTCAAGCCTTCGTTCGAGCACGGGACGACGGTCACGCGGTTATCACAAAGGTTCGCTAGCGTACTCTCTGGTAGCTGATCGCGCGGGTTCGCTGGCTTGGCCGCCCCGCCGGGTGGTCTCCTGTCGGCTCGATCGCCAGGACGCCCCTGGACGCGCCAGCGATCGCCGCTCACGATCGTCGATCGGGACGCACGCGCGCAGCCAGCGCAGTCGCTGGCCGGCGCAAGCTCCGGACGTCAACCGCGCCGCGGTCGCGCACGTCCGCGTATGCCGTGCGACTGTCCGACAATCGTCACGCGACCTCCATGTTCGACGACTACGATCGGCGCTCATTTCCGCCATTTGTGTTCACGAACATACCGGAGAGTGCCTGTCCGATGTCGAACTTCAATCGTCGCGACTTCATCAAGCGTGGCGCAGCCACCCTGGGCGCGTCCGCCGCGCTGTCCGTCCTGCCCTCGAGCATCCGCAAAGCGTTGGCGATTCCGGCGAACTGCGGCACGCGCTCCATCCGCGACGTCGAGCACGTCGTGATCCTCATGATGGAGAACCGCTCGTTCGATCATTACCTCGGCACCTTGGGAGGCGTCCGCGGCTTCAACGACGTCGCGACGCTGCCCATCGACGGGCAGCCCTCCGTGTTCCAGCAGCCCCGCGGCACCGGCTACGTCGAGCCGTTCCATGCCGACAGCAACACCACGAACGCGCTCTCCATGGGCGGCCTGCCGCACGGGTGGCCCGACGGGCATTCAGGATGGGACGACGGCCGCTGGGACAACTGGATCGCGGCCAAGGGCGCCAACACGATGGCGTACTTCACGCGCGATGACATCCCGTTCCACTATGCCCTGGCCGACTCCTTCACGGTCTGCGACCACTACTTCTGCTCGGTCATGGGGCCGACCAATCCGAATCGGGTGCACCTGTACAGTGGCATGCTCGACGTCGCCGCGGCCGGCGGAGGCCCGCTCCTGGCCAACTCGCCGCCGCAAGGCGTGCTGACCTGGACGACCTACGTCGAGCGGCTCCAGGACGCGGGCATCTCCTGGCGCGTGTATCAGGGGACGGACGGCAACGAGCCGTTCAAGACCGCATTGACGCCGACCGTTCTCGGCGATCTCGATTATCCGAATCCCTACAATACAATGCGCGCCTTCTCGCAGATCGTCAATGCGCCCGCGGACTCGCCGCTCGCCGCGGTGTCTGCCAAGCGGACCTACTGGCAGCTGCTTGCCGACGTCCAGGCCGACGAGCTCGCCCAGGTATCGTGGCTCATGCCCGCTGCGTGGTGCTCGGAGCATCCGGTCTACACCCCTGCGGACGGCGCCACGTACATCGCCGCGATCCTCGATGCGCTCACGTCCAACCCGGCGGTGTGGAGCAAGACGGCGCTGTTCATCATGTACGACGAGAACGACGGGTTCTTCGACCACCTCGTGTCCCCGACACCGCCCGCCAGCGCGACCGGAGGCAGCTCGAACATCGACACGACCGGCGAGCTGTTCACCTCCAGCCCGTACTGGGCGGGCTATCCGGCTGGCCCCGTTGGCCCCGGCCCGCGCGTGCCGATGTTCGTGATTTCGCCCTGGTCCAGGGGACCGTGGACCTGCTCCGAGGTGTTCGACCACACCTCGGTGATCCGGTTCCTGGAAGCGCGCTTCGGCGTGCATGAGCCGAACATCTCGACGTGGCGCCGCAAGGTCTGCGGAGATCTCACCTCCGCGTTCGACTTCGAGCATCCGAACCAGGGCCCTGTCGCGGTGCCGTCCACGGCGGGATTGACCGCCAAGGCCGCCGCCAATGCCGGCCTGCCACGGATCGCACCGCCGACGATCCAGAGCATGCCGCGCCAGGAGGCGGCGATGCGCCACTTGCGTCCGACGCCCTACGAGCTGTTCGTCGAGGCGTCGCAGAGCGACGTCGATCTTCACGTGACGTTCGTCAACCGCGGCAAAGCCGCGGCGGTGTTCCACACCTACTGGGCGATCGAGCCCACGGCGCTGAAGGTCTACACGGTGGACGAGCGGACCCAGGTCGTCGATCGCTGGACGCTCGCGGGCGCGTCGGCGAGTGAGCCGTCCTATGACCTGACCGTGACCGGACCCAATGGCTTCCTGCGGCGCTTTGCCGGCAGCGGCGCGGGCGCGGAACACAACGTCACCGCGGATCACCAGCTCCCCCGAGGCGACCTGGCGCTCAACCTGGTGAATTCGAGCCGGCGCCCATGCCGGTTCACGATCGTCGACAACCGATACGGTCAGCCGGCGCGAACCGTCGAGGTCCGGCCGGGACACACCGCCTGTGAGGAGTGGAAGCTGGCCGGCAGTTACCGGTGGTACGACGTGACGGTGACGTGCAGCACCGATCCGGCGTTCGTACGACGCCTGGCGGGGCATGTCGAAACTGGCGCACCGAGCGTGTCCGATCCGACGCTCAGCAGCGCGCCCGCCGGCGGCTGATCAGACGGCGGCGAGTCCCCGTGGACCGTGGGCTGCCCCCATCCACGGCCGCTTGGGCGGCACCGGCAAGTCCTAGATCGCCGCCAGGCCGCGCTCGAACAGCGCCTGTGGCGATATCTCGGTGGTCGCGCGCGCTGCGCGGTGCTGAACCGGCTCCTCCCAGATCTTGAGCGGCTCGAGGAACCGCGTGACCGTGCCGCACACGAACATCACGTGCAGCACGAGCCCGATGCTGACACCGGCCCCGGCGTGATAGGCCCAGAATGTCCGCCAGGCGTGGACGGCGAGCTTCATGACGCCGCGCTGGTCTCCGACTGGTCGCTGCCGCGTGCGCGCAGCCGCCCGGCATCGAGCATCAGGCAGCGGTCCGCGACGTCGAAGTAGCGATCATCGTGCGTGACGACCAGGACCGTCTTGCCCCGCGCCCGCAGGTCTGGCAGCAGGCGCTCGTAGAAGATCGCCTTGTACGTCGGGTCCTGATCCGCGGCCCACTCGTCGAACACGTAGAACGGGCGATCCTCGAGATAGGCCACCAGCAAGGCGAGCCGCTTGCGCTGGCCCTGCGACAGCTCGGTGGTCGACAACATGCCGCGATCGACGGTGACCTTGCGTTCGAGCTGGAGCTCGCGCAGCCAGCGCCGGGCCTGGACGTCGAGCCCGCCGGGCTCGCCCGCTGCGGCGGCGCCGCCCTCGAGCCCGAGCAGCCGCTCGAACAGATAGAAGTCCGAGAACACCGCCGTGAACAGCTGCCGGTAGCTGTCGCGACCGGCGTCGCCGACCGCGCGCCCGTTCAGGATCACCTGGCCGCCCTCCGGCGCGTAGAGCCCGACGAGCAACTTGGCCAGCGTGGTCTTGCCGCTGCCGTTGCCGCCGATCAGGAACACGATCTCGCCGCGGCGGATCTCGAGATCGATCGGCCCCAGCAGGAACGACCGATCCTCGAGCTCGCGGTGATAGGCGTGCGTGACCCCGACCAGCCGCAGGCTGTCGAACCCTGCGTCCCGAACGTCGTCATCGCCGGGCGCGCCCGGCGTCTGGTTGACCAGCCCGGCCGTGCCCTGCTCGACCCGCTCGAGCGCGACGCGGGTCCGGTTGATGCTCGGGATCGCCATCAGCACCGCGTCCATCGGCAGCACCATGTAGAGGAAGATCAGCGCGTAGCCCGACATCACGTCCGCCGGCACCTCGAAGATCCGGCTCAGCACGAACAGCACCAGGCCGATGAACACGAAGAACATCAAGGTGCCCCAGCTCTCGGACGCGGCGTAGATCGTCATGCCGCGCGTGTGGCGCTATTGTACGCGCTGCAGCAGCCAGACGTCGCCGCCCGGCCCCGAGAACGCCTCGGTCACTCCCGAGGGCGCCACCGCGTACGCGTGCGCGTCGCCGCTGGCGTCGGTGAGCTGGATGTACGATGTCGACCCGGTGGATCCCAGATCCCCGTGCTCTGCGTGATCGCCTCGACATCGACGAGATAGCCGCGCCCCGCCCGACGCGGCCTAGAACTGACCGGCGTACGACAGCGCCCCGCCACCTTCTGCCATCGGCTCCAGGGTCAGCACGGAGGAATGCGACCAGAAGTGCACGCTCGCGACCGCGCTGACCGCAGCCCCCGTCAGCAGCGCCGCGGTGCCGAGCTCCCATCGCGTCAGCCGGGTCTGGTCCGCCGGTACGTCCACGAACCTGCCGCTGGCCTGATCGGCGTCCAGCCGATCGGATGCCTTGCTCAGCTGCGTGTACGCGAGCACCGTGCCCACGGCCAGCACACCGGCAGCCGCCGCAGAGACGACCGCAGATCTGCGGTTGTGCTTAGCCTCGGCGATCTCCTGCTCGTGAACCACCCTGGGGTCGATGGGCGGCGCGTCAGCAACTACCGGCGGGCGAACGCGGCTATCGCGAACATACCATAGCTCGCTCGCGTCGCCCCTCGACAGATCGGGAATCGCACAGTCGCGCGCGACCGGATGGATGTCGCTCAGCCTGAGCGGCCCGTCGTCCAGACATGGCGGGTAGCTGTCGACCGCGAACCCGCCGGGCACGGCGTGCACCAGGTCGAGGAACGTCGGCAGTCGGTTCGCGAGGGCGCCGCGCGACTGCAGCCAGTTGAGCGACGGCCACTCGAGCGGCCACACGATGAACGAGGGCGTCGGCACGCCGTTGTGGTCACGCGCCGGATCGAACCGCATCCCGAACACGTGCTTGACCGCGATCTCGTCGAGGTCGAAGCCCGGACGCTTGAGGAACTTGGCCCGCGTGACCACGCCGCGGTCGTCGACGTCGAGCAGCAGCCACGCCTTGGCCCAGTGATCGCCGAGCGCCGCCTGGTCGCTGTACGGCGGGATCGCGAGCGGGTCCGACTTGGGCCTGGCGTACGTCACCGGCTGGTGCTGGCCGGTGATCTCGATGACCTCGCCGCCGACTTCCAGCCGGGTGTTGAGCGTCAGCGCGCCATCGGCCGGGATCTCGAGGCGTGCCTGGACGCGCGCCTTGCCGAACGCGAACACGACCGCATACGAGCCGCCGCCCGGCACGGTCGCGGCATAGTGCCCGGTCGGATCGGTCATCGTCCGGGTCTGGATCCCGTCGGCGCCCGTGATGATCACGACCGCATCGCCGACGGGCTGCTCGTTGAGATCGGTGACGCGCCCGGTGAGCGTCCCATCTGCCAACGCCAGCCCCGACGTCCCGCACAAACCCGACAGAATGAACAACGCAAGGCGTAACTTCGTCATGCGGCCGATCGCGTGCGAACGGCTTGCCACGAAGCGTACCGGCCAAGTGGTGCGAATCGCATCACCCACATGTTGCGGGACTGTGAAGCGATGCAGGGCCGATACACGCCTGTGGCGTACCTGCGTCACCGCAGTCTGGAGCCGATTGCGGCGGCATCGTCGGCTTGCGTTGGGTCCGGTGGCGTCGCGAGCTCGTGGTCGCGGCGCTCACGAGCTGGGGTCTGCCAGGACCAGCTGCGCGCCGAATCGAGGCGCGCGCACCGCGGCGCATTCAGGCATTGCCGGAGAGACGTGATTGACTTCGAGAGCCGTGTCCGTGGACATAGGGAGTTTCGCTGCAGAACCGTTCGATCGAGAGGCGTGCAGGTATGCCTCCGGGAGTGATCACGACCTCATGACATATCGCTCGATAGTCCCGTGTCTCGTCGCGCTGGTGGCCTGCGGGGGAGAAGACACCATCGCTCGCGTCGTACCGCCATCCCCACCGGTCCTGAGCAATGTCGCCGTGTCGACCACCGAGGACACCCCGGTCCAGGTGGTGGTGCACGTCACCGCGAGCGACCCGCGCACCGTCGTGCTGAGCGTCGCCACACCGCCGGTCCACGGGACGCTGACCGGCACCGGGCCAACATGGACATACACACCGAATGCCAACTACACGGGTGCCGACAAGGCGGTCGTGCGTGGCCAGGATAGCCACGGCAGCGGCACGGGCGACATCGTCATCCGCGTCACCGGCGCCAACGACGCACCCGTGGCCGTCGACGATGCCGTGACGACTCCCGAGGATGTCACCGTCGTGACCCCCGACTCCGCACTGCTCGCCAACGATAGCGACGCCGATGGGCAGACACTCTCGATCTCGGCGGTCGGCAACGCCGCTCACGGCACCGTCACACACACTGGCACACAGGTAACCTTCGTGCCGGACTCAGATTTCCATGGGATTGCCGGATTCGAATACACCGTGACCGATGGGCTGGCGAGCGACGTCGGCGCCGTGGTGGTCACCGTCAGCTCGGTCAACGATGCCCCGGTCGTCATCGCGTCGCCGGGCGCCGTCGCGTACCTCGAAAATGCTCCCGCGCTGACGATCGATGGCGCGATCTCGGTGACCGACGCCGACAGCGCGGCGCTGACCGCGGCCACGATCCAGATCACCAGCGGCTGCGCACCCGACGACGCGCTCGCGCTCGCCGCGCCGCCCACGGGGATCGCCGTTGCCTACACCGCCGCGACGTGCACGCTGGCGCTGACCGGGGCCGCGGCGGTCGCCGACTATCAGACCGCGCTCCGCCAGGTCAGCTATCGCAATGCCGGCGACAATCCCGGGACCACGTCCCGGGTCGTGCGGTTCACCGTCGATGACGGCGCGGAGATCAACAACACCGGCAGCGCCACCCGCGAGATCGCGGTGACGCCGGTCGACGACGCGCCGGTCGCCGTCAACGACACCGCGACGGTCGCGGAGGACTCGGGCACGACCGCGATCCCCGTGCTCGCGAACGATGTCGACCCCGATGGCGGGCCGATCTCGATCAGCGCGGTCACCCAACCGCTCAATGGCGTGGTCGTGGTCACCGGCGGTGGCACCGGCCTGACCTACACACCCCGGGCCAACTACTGCAACGCGCTGTTCGGCGGCCCCGATCTGTTCACGTACACGCTGTCGCCCGGCGGCAGCAAGGCGACCGTCGCGATCACCGTGACGTGCACCGATGACCCGCCGATCGCGGTCGCCGACTCGGCCACCGTCGCCGAGAGCTCCATGGCGAACCCGATCAACGTGCTCGCCAACGACAACGACGTCGACGGCGGCGCCCGGATGGTCGCGTCGGTCACCCAGCCCGCGCACGGCGCCGTCGTGATCGGGCTCGGCAACGCCTCGGTCAGCTACACCCCGGCTCCGGGCTACTGCAACGACGTGCCGAACGCGCCGCGCGACACGTTCACGTACACCCTCCGGCCCGGAGCGAGCTCGGCGACGGTCTCGGTGAAGGTCACCTGCGCCTGTGGCCTCAACCAGCCGACCGACTTCTTCGTGGGGAGCAACTGATGACGACCGCCACCAACCCCAGGAACCTCCCGAGGACGCCTGTGACCACGAGCAGCTTGCGCCCGTACCTCTTGATCTGCTTGCTGGCGAGCTGCGCCGTGCAAGACCTGGCGCCGCCGGCGCCGACCCGTGATCTCACCGTCGACGCGCTGGCCCAGCGGCCCGCCGATCCGGCGAAGACCGCGGCGCTACTCGCCACGGCGAAGTCGCTGGTGCGCCCCGGCAGCGCGGTGCAGACCGAGCCGCGGCTCGGCGTGCCGACATTTCTGTGGGCCCGTGATCCGGAGGCCACGGGCACGCGCGCTCGCTGGCTCACCGCCGGTATCGACCATCCCGAGATCGCCGCGTCGCGCGCCGCGCTGGCCGACTACGCCCCGCTGTACGGCCTGGCCGACACCGACGTCGCCGGCGCGGTCGTCGCCAGCGTCCATGACCTCGGCACCGGGCCGATCCTCGTCAAGTTCCGTGGCCAGCTCGGCGGCATCGAGATCTTCCGCGAAGAGCTCAACGTGGTGCTGAACCGCAAGCTCGAGCCGATCGCGCTGACCGGCTATCTGTCGGGCGCGGCGACGCCGACCGCGCACGGCCTCGGGTTCAAGCTCGACGCCCCCGCCGCCGCGCTCACCGCGATCAATCACCTCGCGGGCACGGCGATCGACGCCGCGCAACTGGCGCCGGCCGGCTCGCGTGACGGCTACGACTACTTCACGCTGGCGGCCACCGCGGGCGTCACGCTCGACGACCCGGTCCGCCTGAAGAAGGTCTACTACCACGCCCCCGATGGCCTCGAGCCTGCGTACTACGTCGAGGTGCTCGCGCGTACCGGCGCGCCCCAGCCCAACACGGCGTCGATCGACGGTAGCCCGCTGGCGACTCCGGAGGCCTACGGTTACGTCGTATCGGCCGCCACCGGCCAGCCGCTGTTCCGCCAGAACCTGATCTCCGACGCGGTGAATCGGGCGCCCACGGACGGCGTGCTGCCGCCGGGCGGCTTCACCTATCGCGTGTGGGCCGACCCGGTGACCGGGATCCCGCTCGATACACCCGCCGGCAACGCGCCGCATCCGAAGGCGAACCCGTTCCCCGATGGCGCGCAGTCGCCGTTCGTCGCGCCCAGCGACGTCACGCTGGCGAACTTCCCGTTCAGCCAGAACGACCCGTGGATCGCGGCTACCGCGACCCAGACCGTCGGCAACAACGTCGACGCATTCCTCGATCTGTTCTCGCCGGACGGCATCACCCCGACCGCGCCGCCGAGCGACCCGCCGACCGGCGACTTCCGCGCCCAGATCACCGGCCCGGGTCAGTTCCTGCACGCCCAGACGCCCGACGGTAATGGCGCCACCGCCGAGGGCCGCCAGGGCGCGATCCAGCAGCTGTTCTACGACCTCAACTTCCTGCACGACTGGTACTACGACGCCGGGTTCAACGAGGCCGCCGGCAACGCGCAGACCAACAACTTCGGCCGCGGCGGCCTCGGCAACGACGCGATCAAGGGCCAGGCGCAGGACTTCTCGGGGTTCAACAACGCCAACATGAACACCCCGGCGGATGGTGGGCAGCCGCGCATGCGGATGTACGTGTTCCCGTCGCCGGCGAACATGCTCGACATCCAGGCGCCCGCGGCGATCACGGGGAAGAAGCCGACCGGCGTGTTCATGGCGGGCGCCCAGACCTTCGACCTGACCGCCGACATCGTGGCCGCGACGTTCACCGCGTCACCGACCTGCACGATCACCAACGCCGCCGCGCTCGCCGGCAAGATCGCGCTGTTCAACGTCGATAACGTCGACGGCACGAACTGCGCGCTGTTGACCCGGCTCCAGCGGATCCAGGCGACCACGGCCGCGGCCAGCCTGGCGATCTCGACGTCGGTCCCGCCATCGGGTCCGGTGTTCGCGGTCAGCTTCACCGGCTTCATCGTCGGGCTCACCAGGCCGATGGCGACGGTGTCGTTCAACGACGGCAACCTGATCAAGGCGCAGCTCGCCGCGGGCCAGACCGTCACGGCGCGGCTATTCCGCGCGGCCGATCGCGACGGCGCGCTCGACGCCCAGATCGTGTTCCACGAGTTCTTCCACTACGTGAGCAACCGGCTGGTCGGCAACGGCGCCGGCCTCGCCAGCCAGCACGCCGCCGGGATGGGCGAGGGCTGGAGCGACTTCAACGCGATGCTGCTGACGGTGCGCGAGGACGACACGGCGGTGCCGAGCAACGCGACGTTCAACGGCGCCTATGCGCTCGCGACCTACGCCACCTCCGGCGTCCCGTTCGATGGCTCGGCCAACCAGGGCTACTACTTCGGCATCCGCCGCTATCCGTACTCGACGGACATGACGAAGAACCCGCTGACCTTCAGGCACATCACCAACAACGTGGCGCTGCCGGTCGGCCCCCCGCTCGGGTTCGGCGCCGACGGTGCCAGCAACGCCGAGGTCCACAACACCGGCGAGGTGTGGGCGACGATGCTGTGGGAGTGCTACGCGGGCCTCTTGCGCGACACGCTCGGCCCGACGCCGCGCCTGACGTTCCAGGCCGCGCAGGATCGGATGAAGCGCTACCTGATCGGCGCGCTCAAGGTGACCCCCCCGTTCCCGACGTTCACCGAGGCGCGCGACGCGCTGCTCGCGGTGTCGCTAGCCAGCGACTCCGCCGACTATGTCGCGTTCCGGCTCGCGTTCGCCAAGCGCGGCGCCGGCCCCCGCGCGGTGTCTCCAGATCGACTCTCGACCACCAACGCAGGGGTGATCGAGGACTTTGCGGCTGGCCCCGAGCTCCAGTTCGACAGCGCGACGTTCGATGACAGCCTGGGGGGCTGCGACCAGGACGGCGTGGTCGATCACGGCGAGTACGGAAAGCTCACGGTCACCCTGCGCAACACCGGCACCACGACGCTGGCCGCGACGACGGCCGTGATCAGCTCGACCTCGCCCGACGTGTGGTACCCGAGCGGAACCACGCTGACCTTCCCGACGATCGTGGCGGGTGCCACCGCGACCGCGAGTCTGCGCGTGGCCTACGTGCCCACGGTCACCGGGATCCAGCAGGTCGACTTCCAGATCAGCTACACCGATCCGCAGCTGACCGCGGCGCAGACCAAGACGGTCGGATTCCGTACCAACACCGACGCGGCCCCGGCCTCGTCGGCGACCGATACCGTCGAGACCACGACGCCGGCCGCGACCACCGGCTTCGCCGCCGCGCTCGGCAACGTCGCGCCGTGGCACCGGCTCGAGGTCTCGCCGATCCAGCATCTCTGGCACGTCGACGATCCCGCTCAGGCCTCGGATCAGTACCTGATCTCTCCCCCGCTCACCGTCGGCCCGGGCGGCGCGCTGAACCTCCAGTTCGATCACAGCTGGAGCTTCGAGTTCGACGCGGGCGGTAACTACGACGGCGGCGTGGTCGAGATCTCGATCAACGGCGCGGCGTTCACCGACCTCGGCACCGCGGCGTACAACGGAACGATCTTCGCCGGCAGCGGGAACCCGATCGGCGGCCGCCGCGGCTTCGTCCAGAGCTCCAACGGCACGGTGCACACGTCGTTGACGCGGACCATCGCCGCCGGCAGCACGGTTCAGGTCCGGTTCCGCGCCACCAGCGACGACAGCGTGGGCGTGGCCGGCTGGAACGTCGACAACGTCGCGTACACCGGGGTCGTCGAGACGCCATTCGCCACGCTGGTCGCCGACACCGGGGACTGCGCGCAGGTGCCGACCTCGGCGGACCTCGCGATCGCCGTCACCGACGGCGTGACCTCGGTGCACGTCGGCGACTCGGTCACCTACACGATCACCGCGACCAACGCGGGGGGCGGTGACATCATCGGCGCGACCGTCACCGACGCGTTCCCGACCGACCTGGCGGCGTGCACCTGGACATGCGCGGCCACCGCGGGCGGCACGTGCGCTGCGTCGGGGACCGGCAACCTCCTGGATCACATCAGCTTGCCGGTCGGCGGCGTCGCGACCTACACCGCGACGTGCGCCGTGCCGGTTGCGACGACGATCCGCTCGGTGTCGAACACGGCCAGCATCGCGCTGCCTGGCCCGGTGACCGACCCCGTCGTGGCCAACAACACGGCGACCGATACCGACACCGTGCTCCAGCTGCCCGCGCACCTGACGGGTAGCAAGACCGTCACCGGCCGGTTCCTCCAGGGCAGCAACGTCACCTACACGATCACGCTCCACAACAACGGGGCCGGCCGACAGCTCGACAACGACGGCGACGAGCTGAGCGACCGGCTGCCGGACGGACTGACGCTGGTCAGCGCGACCGCGACCTCCGGCACGGCCGCGGCGACGATCGCCGCGAACACCGTGACGTGGAACGGCGAGATCGCGGCGGGCGGCAGCGTGGTGATCACGATCGTCGCCACGATCACCGCGCCACCGGGTGCGCTGGTCTCGAACCAGGCGGCGTTCCACTACGACAGCGACGGCGACGGGACCAACAACGCCACCGGATCGACCGACGCGTTCGTGTGTACGGCCACGCCGTGAGCCCGGCCGTCCGCCCCCGGCCACGCCGCGCTTGACTCTCTCGTCGCTGGAGCCTTTATGCTGGGCGCTCGATGTACAAGATCGGCGCATTCTCGAGGCTGAGCCAGGTCCCGATCCGGACGCTGCGCTACTACGACCAGATCGGCCTCCTGGTCCCCGCCCAGGTCGAGCGACCGAGCGGCTATCGCGGCTATGCCGCCGAACAGCTCGAGACCATCAACCGGATCCTCGTGTTCAAGGATCTGGGGCTGGCGCTCGACGAGATCCGCACGCTACGGCTATCGCGCTAACCCGAGGAATCCCATGCTGGCATCACGTCCGCTGTTCACGATCGAGATGACCCTGCACCCGCTGCACGATCTCGGCGCCACGCCGCACGGCCACCGGCGCATCATCCCGGTGTCCGGGGGCGCGTTCGAAGGCACGCGGCTGCGCGGCATCGTCCTGCCGCATGCGGGCAGCGACTGGTTGATCGAGCGCGCCGACGGCTCGTTTCAGCAGGACGCCCGGCTCGGGCTGCAGACCGACGACGGCGCGGTCATCTCGATGAGCTATCGCGGGATCCGCCACAGTGCGCCGGACGTCGCGGCCCGACTCGCCCGCGGCGAAGCCGTCGATGCCGCGGACTACTACCTGCGCACCGCGCCGTTCTTCGAGACCGCGGCCGAGCGCTACGCCTGGCTCAACACGATCGTCTCGGTCGGCGTCGGGCGGCGCGTGCCGGGCGGCGTGGTCTACGACGTCTTCGAGATCCTGTAGTCGGTCGCGAGCACCCGCCATGCGACCCGCGGCTTGCGGTTGACCGATGGACAGACCTGTCTGTACAATCAAGGGCATGTCGACCAAGACATCCGATCGGTCGCCGCGGGAGCGGCTGCTCAACCCCGCCGCTGCGACCACCGCGCGAGACATGGCAGTCGCGGTGCTCGATGCCGCGCTCGTGAGAGCCGAACGATAAACTCGACGGCGCGCACGGCGGCGGGGTACCAACGCTCCATGTCCGGCAAGGCGCGGGAAGCCGTCACGCTGGTCGATCTGCTGATCGACGGATTCGAGAAGAACGAGGTCCTCGACGGCTTTCACTGGCGGGATCTGCCGATGCCCGATGAAGCGGCCGCGCGTCAGAAGTTCGGCGCGCTGAGCGACGAGGCCCGCCGGTGGAAAGGCGCCCCGACCCACGAGCGCGACACCGACCACCGCCGCATCGTCGCCTGGCCCGACCTCGAGATCCGCCAGGCCGGACGCGGCATCATGCTCCGCGTCCGCGCACCCTGGTTCAATGACTGGTGGCACGACGAAGCCACCTGGCAGGGCGCGCCGATGCGCGCGATCTTCGACTGGCTCGAAGAAGAGCGCACCGCGCGCGACGACGAGCCGACGTAGCCTGCGTCGATCGATAGGGAATCCGATGCTGCACGTCGATCGCTTCCGCAGCAGGGGCTGCCCATGGCGCGCTGTGACCCTGGCCGTCCCGGAGCAAACAGAACATCGTATTGACGACTCGCAGCACCGTCAACACCGTGTTCCGGACACCATCATTGCCGGCCACAAACCGTGACAAGAGCACTGACGCGATCCGGGAACGGTCGGCCGCTGAGATCGTTCAGAACGCGCGAGCCGCTTTCGCAAGCCCGCGAACCTCGATCGGCCGTTGCGTGTCGAGCGTATTCTGCGCGACCGCGTGAAGAGGCGTCGGACGGCGCGAGTCTTCGAGTGACGATTCCGTACAGCTTGTCGCCAGTCATGGCGACCGGCCGATCGCAAAACAGCGCATCATCGTCGCAGCGCGAACCGGCTTGGCAGCACACGGCTCGCTGAACCGGCAGTCTGCGCCCGGTGCGATGAGCGCCAGGATCCAATGCCAGTGGATGAGCTCGGCGAATGCCACAGTGCATCATTCCGGATATTGCGCACCAGCGCCTCCAGGCAGCACCGCGTGCAACGAAACGCTGGCGCTTCGCGCGACGTGCGGGAGAGATCGAGCGCGGTACTGCGCGATGAGTGCGGAAAGCACTAGCTACCTCTCACGCCCGCGTTCTAGGGTGGGCCATGGCTGCGCCCGTGACCGTCTGCCTCCCGGCGGCCATGCCGGCCGTCGAACGGGGCTTTCTCCACATGGGCGAGCCCGCCGTCCACGCTCCATCGCTCGGCGTGAACAGCCGCTACCTCGAGCTGGACGGCCGCCCGTGGCTCCCCATCATGGGCGAGTTTCACTACTCCCGTTATCCGGCCGGTGAATGGGAAACCGAGCTCCGGAAGATGCGCGCCGGCGGGGTCGACATCGTCGCGAGCTACGTGTTCTGGAACCACCACGAGCAGACCGAGGGCGTGTTCGACTGGACCGGGCGGCGCGATCTGGGGCACTTCGTCCGCCTGGCGGCGCGGGCCGGACTGCGGTTCTTCCTCCGCCCCGGACCCTGGGTGCATGCCGAGTCGCGCAACGGCGGATTCCCCGACTGGCTGCTCGCGACCGGAGCGCTGCGCTGCAACGACCCGCGCTACCTCGAGCGAGTGGCGCGCCTGTACCGCGAGATCGGCGTGCAGCTGCGCGGCCTGCTGTGGTCCGAGGGCGGCCCGGTCCTCGGCGTCCAGCTCGAGAACGAGTACCATCACACGGGTCCCGGCGCCGGGGCCGAGCATATCGCCGAGCTCAAGCGGCTGGCGGTCGCCGCCGGCCTCACCGTGCCGCTCTACACGGTGACCGGCTGGCCGACGCTCGACATCCCGCCGCGCGAGGTCGTGCCGATCTCGGGCGCTTACCCCGATGGCTTCTGGTTCGACCCCGGACCGATGCCGCCGTCCGGCGTGTTCGTGTTCAACACCAGCCGCGCGATCGGCGAGATGGGCAACGTCGAGGGCACCCCGGCCGGCGGGCGGATCGACAAGCTCCACTACCCGTTCTTCCTGGCCGAGGCCGGCGGCGGGATGCACGTGTCCTATCACCGCCGCCCGGTGCTCAGCACCGATGACGTGGCGGCCACGGCCCTGGTGCAGATCGGGTCCGGCGCGTCGCTCTACGGCTACTACATGTACCACGGCGGAACCAACCCGCGCCCCGGCCTCAACGAGACGCAAGCCTCGGGTTACCCGAACGACGTACCAATCCTCGGCTACGACTTCCGCGCGCCGCTCGGGCAGTACGGGCAGATGCGTCCGTCCTACGGGCGCCTGCGAACGCTGCACCAGTTCGTGGCCGCGTTCGGCGCAGGGCTCGCCGAGATGGAATCGGTGTTGCCGATCGGCGCGACGGTCGATCCGGACGACCGGAGCCGGTTGCGGGTGGCGCTGCGCGGCGCCGCGGATCGTGGCTTTCTGTTCATCAATAACCACGTGCGCCATCACCCGATGCCCGCCTTCGCCGCCGTTCGCCTGCGCGTCGAATCGACTGAGGGGCCCATCGATCTGCCCCATGCGCCCGTCGATATCCCGTCGGGGGCCTACGCCATCTGGCCGATCGGCCTTGGCATCGGCGCGGCGCGCCTGCGCTATGCCACGGTGCAACCCCTGACGCGCTGGACCCACGACGGTTGCCAGACCCTGGTGTGCTTCAGCCATCCGGAGATCGCGGCCGAGCTCGCCTTCGACCCCGCGACCGTCCTGGGCATCGAGGCGCCCGAGGCCTGGCGCGAGGCCGGCCAGGCCGGCCAGGACGGTTTGATCAGGCCGCCACCAGCCGCCGAGCCCCAGCGGTTTGCCATCGTCGACGCCACCGGCGTCCGGCACACGGTCCTGCTGCTGCCCCAGGCCGTGGCCGACCAGTGCCTCGTGGTCCGGATCGCCGGACGCGACCGGCTCGTCCTGTGTGCGCACGGCGTGTACCCCGATGGCGACACCCTCGTGGTCTCGGCGCCGCACGATCAGGACCTCCTCGTCAGCATCTATCCGGCGGACGATCTCGCCCCCGGCGCTGCGCGGCCCGGCGGCTTCGTCGACTACCGGGCCGGCGCCGCGCCGATCGCCCTGCCGCCGGTCGAGGTGGAGCCGCTGATCGACAACCCGACGCCACCAGCGATGCGGATGGGGCCACCGGTGTCCTGGCGCAAGGGACCTGTGCCCCTGGCTCCGGACGACGCTAGCTACGACCAGGCCACGCGACTGCGGCTGCGCCTGCCCGACCAGATCCCGACCGGACAGGGCCGCGTCCTCCTGGCTATCGATTACCTGGGCGATGCGGCCCGGCTGTATGCCGACGGCAAGCTCGTCGACGATCACTTCTATGACGGCGAGCCCTGGTTGGTCGGCGTGGATCGGTTCGCGTCGGCCGAGCGGTGGCCGGCGTTCGAGCTCGCCATCATTGCGACGGGGGACCTGCCCGTGTTCCTGGAACCAGCGGCGCAAAGCCGCTTGTCCGGGGCAGCGAGCGGGGCCGAGCTGCGCAGCGCGCGCGCGGCCTGGTGGCGTACGGCGCGATTCGACCCGAGAAATGGAGACTGGACATGAGCAATCTCACCTGTGAGCGGCGCACTCGCTTGCGCCATCTCGTCGCTGCCCTGGCCGCTGGCCTGATCCTCGCCGTGCTGGGTGGGAGCCGGCCCGCACACGCGGGCGAAAAGGGCAGCCTGCTGATCTGGATCAACGGCGACAAGGGCTACGAGGGCATCATCAAGATCGCCGAGAAGTTCACCAAGGACACCGGCATCCCGGTCAAGGTGGAGCACCCCGAGAATCCGATCGACAAGTTCGAGCAGTCCGCGTCCGGCGGCAAGGGACCGGACATCTGGATCTGGCCGCACGACCGCGTCGGCAGCTGGATCACGGCGGGGCTGATCACGCCGGTCACGCCGTCGAAGAAGACGGTGGCGGCGATCGATCCGCTGGCGTGGAGCGCGTGGAACGTCGGCGGCAAGACCTGGGGCTATCCGATCTCGATCGAGGCGCTCGGGCTGCTCTACAACAAGGCCCTCGTCCCCACGCCGCCGCAGACCTGGGAGGAGGTCATCGCGATCGACAAGAAGCTCAAGGCGCAGAAGAAGAGCGCCATCATGTGGTCGACCAACGAGATCTATTATACCTATGGCCTGATCTCGGCGGGCGGCGGCTACGCATTCAAGCGCAAGCCGGACGGAACCTACGACCGTAACGACACCGGCATGAACAACCCGGGCGCCGTGAAGGGGTTCGAGCTGCTCGTGCGGTTGGTCAAGGAGGGCGTCATCCCGCGCACCTCGAGCTACGCCGACGCCGAGGCCGGCATGAACGAGGGCCGGGTCGCGATGAGCATCAACGGCCCGTGGAGCTGGAACAACCTGAAGAAGAGCAAGATCGACTTCGGCGTCGCGCCGTTCCCGAAGGTCGACGGCAAGCAGGGCGGTTCGTTCGTCGGCGTCCCCGGGGCCATGATCAGCACCGCCAGCCCCAACAAGGAGCTGGCCAATGAGTTCCTGGAGAACTATTTGCTGTCGATCGAGGGCCTGCGTGCGATGAACGCGCACGTGTCGCTGGGCGTCCCCGCCAACAAGGCATTCTACGAGGAGCTCAAGTCCGATCCGCTGATCGCCGGCACCATGGCCGCCGCCCGAGCGGGCTCGCTGATGCCGAACAACCCCGAGATGTCGCGGTTCTGGACGGTGATGCTCGCGGCGCTGCAGAACATCACCCAGGGCCGGGAGACCGTGAAGGAAGGGCTCGATCGCGCGGTCAAGCGGATCAAGGGCGGCGAGTGAAGAGGCATCGCCCGCTCGATGACCACTGAAAGGCACCGGTGACGCAGCGCAGTCCTCTGGGCATCGCGATGGCCGCGGTCGGCGTGCTGGCGCTGGCCACGGGGCTGGCGCTGGTGGTGGTGCTGCACGCGGCGAACCAGCACACGCTGGCGGCGCTCGTGCTCGCGCTGATCGCCGTCGCGGCCGTGATCTACATGCTGCCGCGGTTCCACGCCTGGCGCTACCTGCTGCCCGGCATGCTCGCGATGGTGCTCTTCCTCATCGTCCCGTTGCTGTTCACGTTCGGCTTCAGCTTCACCAACTACAGCTCGAATAACCTGTTGTCGTTCGAGCGCGCCACCGGCGTGCTGCTCGCTCGCACCAACGCCACGGACACCAGCGTGGAGTTCGCGCTCCACGCGGCGGACGGCCGGCACCGGTTCGACTTCACCACCGAGGATGGCGCCCACTTCGTGTCCGAGCCGGTGGCGCTGGGCCATGCGCTGCGCGTGCTGCTCCGGTCCGCAGGCCCCGACGCCCTGCCCGGCGATCCGCTCACCCTGAAGGACGTGATCGCGCTGCAGGAGCCGCTCCGTGAGGTAGTGGCGGTGCTGCCCGATGGCACCGAGCTGCGCCAGAGCAGCTTGCGGCGGTTCACCGCGATGCGGCCGGCCTTCACCCGCAACGCCGACGGGACGTTGATCGATTCGTCGGATGGCGCGATCCTCCGCGCCAATCATGACATCGGGTACTGGCAGCGCCCGGACGGCACCCGCGTCGAGCCTGGCTTCCGCGCCTTCATCGCCGCCGAGAACTACCGGCACATCTTCACCCAGCAGCGGTTCTTCGAGCCGTTCCTGCGGGTGTTCGCCTGGACGGTCACATTCGCCACCCTGAACACGCTATTCACGTTCGGTATCGGACTCGTGTTCGCGGTGTTGCTGAACTGGGACGCGCTGCGCTACCGCAACGCCTACCGGATGATGCTGTTCCTGCCCTATGCGGTACCTGCGTTCATCTCGATCCCGGTGTTTCGCGGACTGTTCAACGAGGATCTCGGCGAGATCAACTTGATCCTCGATCAGCTGTTCGGGCTCCACCCGGGCTGGTTCTCCGACGCCACCCTGGCTCGCTCCATGGTGCTGATCGTCAATACGTGGCTGGGCTATCCCTACATGATGATCCTCTGCATGGGGCTCATCAAGGCGATCCCACCCGACCTCTACGAGGCCTCGGCGGTGGATGGCGCCGGGCCGCTGGCCAACTTCTTCCGCATCACGCTGCCCCTGATCGCGCGGCCGATCGCGCCGCTCCTCATTGCCTCATTCGCGACCAACTTCAACAACGTCGCGCTCATCGTGCTCCTCACCCGGGGTGCCCCGGACTTCCTCGATACCGAGGTGCCGGCGGGGGCGACCGACCTCCTGGTCTCGTATACCTATCGGATCGCGTTCCAGGATTCAGGGCAACACTACGCGCTGGCCTGTGCCATCTCGACCATCATCTTCGTCATCGTGGCCATCCTCGCCGTCGTCAACCTGAGATTGTTCAAGGTCCGCGGCGACCAGGAGAGCTAGGAATTCCGTCATGGCCATCGTCCTTCGATCGTCGCAGCGCTGGCGGATCTGGTGCGCCCACGGGGTCCTGCTGGTCTTCATTGCGTTCCTCGTCATGCCGTTCCTCATGATCGTCTCGATCTCGCTGCGTCCGGGGAACTTCGCCGGCGGCGATCTGATCCCGCACCACCTGAGCCTCGAGCACTGGAAGCTCGCGCTCGGCATGTCGTACGTCGACGCTGACGGAACGCTGGTCAAGCCGCCGTTCCCGGTCCTCACGTGGATCCTGAACTCGCTCAAGGTCTCGTTCATCTCGGCGGTCGGGTCGCTCGTGCTGTCCACCACGAGTGCCTATGCGTTCTCCCGCATGAGGTTCAGGGGCCGCGGCGCGCTGCTCCAAGGCATGCTCCTGCTGCAGATGTTCCCGGCGGTGCTCGCGCTGGTCGCGATCTATGCGCTGTTCGTTCGGGTCGGCGAGCTGGTGCCCTGGCTGGGGTTGGACAGCCACTGGAGCCTCGCGCTCAGCTATATCGGCGGCTACAACCTCGCGCTCTGGATCTGGCTCATCAAGGGCTACTACGACACCGTGCCGCGTGAGATCGAAGAAGCGGCGGCGGTCGATGGTGCTACCCGGCTGCAGGCCTTCGTGCACGTGCTGTTACCGATGGCGGTGCCGATTCTGATGGTCGTGTTCGTGCTCGCGTTCTTGACCAGCATGATCGAGTACCCGGTCGCCTCCGTGCTGCTCCGCGCCGACGACAAGCTCACGATCGCGATCGGCTCGCGCCTGTTCCTGTTCAACCAGCGCTACCTGTGGGGCGACTTCGCCGCCAGCGCCATCCTCACTGGCGTGCCCCTGACAGCGCTGTTCCTGCTGACCCAGAAGTGGCTGGTCGCCGGCCTGAGCTCGGGCGCGGCCAAGGGCTGAGGCCACGCCGATCAGGTGGCGCGCGCCCGGCGATCCGGGGGGCCAGCTACTTGTTGACTTCGGTGCGGATCAGCACGCGGCTCGACCACGACGTGGCGCACTCGATCTGCGCGCGATCGGCGATGCACGCCGGCACGTCCGGCGCCACGAGCGAGCTCAGCACGCGCGCCTTGTTGATGCAGGTCGCTCCGTCGGGCGTCCAGTTCGACTCGATCGACCAGTCCTCGGCGTCGGACTGGACGCCGAGCTTGTCGTAGATGTTGATCTCGGTGCCGGTGATCGTGTGGCTCTGGCCGTCGCCGCAGTAGTCGGCGCGAATCGCGCGGACGCAGGCGGCATGGTACGAGTCGATCACCTTGTCATCCTTGTAGCCGAGCTCCACGCACTTCGCGAACGTGGCGCCGCGGCAGCCCAGCGAGAACATGTTCGCATCCGCCTGATGGCGGACCGTGGTCAGATCCCACGTCCCGGGCAACACGATCGCGTCATTGCCATACGCCGCGTTGGTGCACAGCGGACTCCAGCCTCGCGACGTCGCATAGGAGATCGAGTAGGTGCGAACGTCGCTGTTCGGCTCGGCCAGCGTGCCCGTGCCGTCGATCCGGAGCGCGAGCCTGGCCCCATTCGTCAGCTGCGCGGTCAGCGTCGCGCCGACCCAGTCGTCCCCGGTCAGCGACTGTCCGGCATTGTCGCCGGAGGCGGCGACCCCGCGGAGCTGCGTGCCGCTGACGCTGACGCCATTGACGCTGATGCCGTTGATACTGATGCCGTTGATACTGATACCGTTGACGCTGGTGCCATTGACGCTGGTACCATTGACGCTGGTACCATTGACGCTGGTACCATTGGCGATCACCACCTCGGCCGTGTCCAGGCTCTCGCTGACGTCGCCGCTCGGCGGTTCGGCGACGCAGCCGCCGAGCGCGACGATGGTGGCCAAGCGCATCGTGGAGCGCCGCGCGGACGGCAGGGGTGACGCTAGCGGATTCCTGTTCGGTATAAGTCGGTTCGACATCTTGGTCACAGCATGGCGCATTGTTGAGGTAATCAACTGCACCTCTCGGAGTATCTTACGGGTACTCGCCCGACGTGCGTACGTCGTGTTCCTAGGGTGTCATCGGAGGGATCAGGAGATCGAGTACGACCGGCAGGTGATCCGAGCCGACATCGCGCTCGACGCGCCGCTCGCGTACGCCGATCTCGCACGACGCGAGCAGGTGATCGATCGGAATCCGCAGGATCGCCGACGCCGCCGGGAAGCTGGCGCCCACGCCAGCCCCGGCACGGCTATCGCATAAGCAGCTGCGCGCGCATGCATGCGGCGGAACGGCCACGACCACGCGTTGAAGTCCCCCATCACGACCACGGCACCCGATCGCGTCCGGAGGCGATCCGCGCTCGAGCCGGCCGGGATACCCGGTGACGGGCGGCGCCAGCGCATCGAGCCATCGTCGGCTCACCTCGACCAGGCCGATGACATCGGGCTGGACGTCTTCGATCAACCGGCGAACCTCCGCGTAGGTCGTGCTCTAGGTGGGAACGTTCAGGACCAGCACGCGCAACGGCACGCCGCCGGCTGGTGCTGGCTGTTCGGCGCTTTCCAGGTCCGGAGCGATCCGTAGCAGGCCGAGCCCCGTGGCGCGACTGCAAGATTCCGCGAGCATAGCCGGCCGGGTCCGCTGATGGTCGGTTCCGGATCAGCGCCACGCCATGCCCGGCGGACCTCGATCGACTATCATCGATCCGGATGACCCGCATCGCGCCGTGGCTCTCGGTGAGGAGCGCGACCTCGGCGGTCGCCTACTACAAGGCAGCATTCGGCGCGATCGAGTGTGAGCGCCTCGACGACCAGGCAGGCGGCGTGGCGGTCGCCCAGCTCTCGATCGACGGCGCTGACTTCTGGGTGCAGGCCGATCCCGCCGCGAGCCCGGATACGCTCGCGGTTGGCTCGGTTCGCATCATCCTCAGCGTCGACGATCCCGACGCGGTGTTCGCGCGCGCGGTGTCCGCCGGCGCGACCCAAGTTGCGCCGATGTCCGAAGCCCACGGTTGGCGGATCGGGCGGGTGGCCGATCCGTTTGGCCACCACTGGGAGATCGGCAAGCGACTGGCGCCATGACCACGACGCACGACCTTGGTACCAAGCAGTAAGGACCCCATGTATCTCCCCGCGCAGTTCAACGAGATCCGGACTCCCGTGTTGCACGACCTGATCCGCACGCACCCGCTGGCCGTGCTCGTCACCCTGGATGCCCAGGGCCTGGTGGCGAATCACATCCCGATGGAGATCGACCCCGGTGCCGGCGAGCACGGGACCTTGCGCGGCCACGTCGCGCGCGCCAACCCGATGTGGAAATCATATCGGCCCGAGGTCGATGCGATGGCCGTCTTCCAGGGCCCCCACGGCTACATCACGCCCGCGTACTACGCGACCAAGGCCGCGACGGGCGAGGTCGTGCCGACGTGGAACTACGCCACGGTCCACGCGCACGGGCCGCTCCGCGTGATCGAGGATGCCGAATGGCTCCGCCGCCTCGTCGAGCGGCTGACCGATCGCCACGAGGCGATGCGCCAGCAGGCGACCGCCGCCGAGCCGTGGAAGGTCAGCGATGCCCCGGCGCCCTACATCGATCGTCTACTCAAGGCGATCGTCGGCATCGAGCTCCCGATCGCGCGCATCCAGGGCAAGTGGAAAGTGAGCCAGAACCGGCCCGCCGAGGATCGCGCCGGCGTGATCGCAGGGCTCAGCCACGACGGCGACCCGACGCAGCAGGCGATGGCCGCCCTGCTCCGCGAGCGCAGCTGACCGCGACTTCTGGTCGGCGCATGCGGCGGTGGTGCCAGGCGACGGCCGCGATCGCTACCCGGGCGCCTGGCTGGAGCCACGGTTCTGGTTCCGGTTGGCTGCGTATCCCTTGATCCGGTTCGTACTCAGTCACCCACAGCGCCAGGTCCGAGCGTGGTCGCCCGCAGCGCCTGCGCGGTCGCGTCGTCGGGGACCAGCGCGTACACCATTGTATCGCGCAGCTCGCCGGTGGCCTCACGCCCGTGGTTGCGCAGCCGGCCCTCGAGCACATAGCCGCAGCGCTCGGCGACCCGCTGGCTCCGCAGGTTGCGGTGGCTGCAGTGGATCTCGACCCGGCGGGCCCCGAGCGTCGCGAACGCGAACCGCGTCAGCGCCGCGACCCACTCGGAGACGTAGCCGTGGCCCTCGCAGGTGCTCCGGATCCAGTAGCCGATCTCGAACCGCGGCACCTCCCAGTCCATCCGGTGCAGCCCCGTGGTGCCCGCGAGTGTGCCGGTGTCCTTGCGAAACGCCAGCATCGGCAGATCAGCGCGGGTGACGAACGCCGCGGACATCTGCCGCGCCTTCGCCTCCGACTCCTCGAGGCTCGGCCGCTCGCGCGCCCATGGCATCATGCGATGCAGCGTGTCCCACGTCTCGAGGATCGCCTCGTTGATGGCGGCACCATCGCCCGGCCGCGGCGCGCGCAGCACCAGCCTCTGGGTCTCGATTGTCTCGGGAAGGTCGATCAGCACGGGCGGCGGCGCCATGCTCCGAGCTGTAGCATCGACGCGACAGCCGCGCCGCCACCCGCGGTTGCACCAGCCAGGTCCCGAGCAATTGAGATGGCGGGCGCCACCGGTCGTGCGGCTGCAGCGCGCGCTGCTGCAGCCGCGCCGGGAGCGGACGCCTGTGCTCGTTGGGTCTGATCAGGAGCGCGGTGTCGCCAGACCGCGCGCGAGGTGATCGGCACGCAGGAGCAGGGTCGGAAGACGGTGCGGCCCGTGCATCGCACGGACGTGGCTCGCAGCGGTCATCGGATGGCAGCCCTCGGCGGTCACCCACAGCGGCGAGCGGCTCTCGCCGCGCAGCACGGCGATCGCGACACCGTCGCGGTACGCGGACTTGGCGACGCCGACCACGGGAACCGCACTCCCGAGCGCGGCAAACAGGTGCGCGCCGAGCCCTGGCCGGCCCGGTTCGAGCCACACGTGCGCATCCACGACGATCGCGTCGAGCGAGTGCGTGGCGCGGGCCGCGACGGCGGCGCGGACTGCGTGGGGCAGCTCGCGGCGATAGAATTGCCCTGGCTCGTACGGCTCTGCCGATGCGGGACCGCGGTGTGTCCATTCCGCGCTGGGTACTGCGTCAGCCCAGCTGGTGAACCCGACGGCGCCGGTGGTGACAGCATCATCGGTGTAATGGACATCGATCGCGAGCAGCATCGCCCCAAGTCTACCAGCCGAGCGCAGTCGCTCGTCGAATGCTGAGCTAGCTCCACTGCACTATCACGGTGTCGCCGCCCGGCCGCCTATGCAGCTCGCGCAGCAGCCCACCCCACCGCGGGCCGGCATCGGTCCGCGGGATGTAGATCGGCCGACTGCGCAGCAGGTCGCGGTACCACGCCCGCCGACCGGCGGGATCTCGATGCGCGGGTCATCTGCGAGCTCCACGCAGCGTGGGGCGAGTCCATTGTATGCGCGGGCGATCGAGACGCGCGTTGACCCGGGCATCTGCGCAAGCGCATCGTGTCCACATCGTCGTCGTACCGCAGCGACGGCAGGCGCAGCTCAGCGAGCCTGGAAAGCACGTCGAGTCGGGCCAGCTCCGTGACGTCCAAGAAGTACCTGCCGAAGTTCGCCGGCGGGTCGCTTCGCGACAGGTCGAGCCTCGCGAGCGACGGCAACCAGCGCCGGCTCGCCACCGCCAGCGGCAGCGGCTCGGACCACGGGTACTGCACGAGGTCGAGGAGCTCCACGGACGGCAGCGGCGCCGCGAGCTCGAGGGCATCGCACCCGGTGAGCCGGAGCGTACGCACACCGGGCGGGATCCGCGTCGCGACGCGGTGGCCATACAGCGATAGCTCCTCGAGCCGCGGCAAGAGCGGACCGAGCGCGTGCAGATCGAGCGCGGCGCCCTCGAGACGCAACGACGCCACCGCGAGGCACCGAAGCCACAGCTGCTCATCCCGGAGCTGGGCAATCATCGCGCGGATCTCGTCGTTGTCGCCGAAGATCTCGAGTCGGCACAGTGCGCCGCCGAGCGGGCTCTCGCGCAGCGCGGCGAACGCGTCGGGGCGGCGGCGGATTCGCGCATCGACGAAGCCGGCGTGGAAGCACAGTTCGACGGAGCCGTCCGATATTGCGCCGGCGAGCGCGGGCCCGACCCACGCAAGGAAGCTGTCGCGCCACGGCTCCTCTAGCTCGGGACTGTACTCCTCGACGTGCCGATCGATCGGCTTTGCGATCCACAACGGGTGGCCAGCCGCGCCTTCATGCGCGTTCAAGGTGCCAATGTCGAAGTGCCGATACATGGGGCGTGAGAGTAACCGGCGGGTGGCCGGGCCGCGCGGGCGGTGGCCGTCTGCGTTCGGCGCGGCGTTGCGGTTCGTCGCAGGATGACAGCGATGCGACGACGAAATCAAGCGACGCCGCGGGGCGCCATCGGCGTTCGAGGGTGCTGGAGCTACCGGTGCCAGGTGACGGCCACGATCGATAACCATGGCGCGCGGTTGGCGTCATCCTCCTCCCACGTGGACGTGGCGCACAGCGGCCTATCGCCGCGATGCGACACTCGAAAGGTCCCGAGAAGATCGCGCTCGCGAGTGCGCGGTGACGAGACCACGGGCGCGAGCGCTCCCAGGCCGGGCGATCCCGAGGGATTGACCACCGGCAACGACAACCGCACGAGACTTGTTGGAACGTCCTGATACGCCCACCGAACCGGCTGACCCGGCTGAGGCATCCCCTCAAATAATGCCGAACACCGAGCGAAAAATCTCGTGCCGGCGAACCACGGCATCGTACGTGTTCATCAGCAGCGTGAGCTTCTCGTCACCCATCATCGGGATCGCGGCGTAGA